>Ga0164290_1000103_pt1 | contig 311227 bp, 288 predicted proteins | sample Micstemetagenome_FD_108782 | JGI IMG/M metagenome (GOLD analysis project Ga0164290, IMG submission 108782) | Contaminated culture microbial community from soil near Moab, Utah, USA - Microcoleus steenstrupii SON62 (Illumina Assembly) | ecosystem: Environmental > Terrestrial > Soil > Soil crust... | reverse complement strand
CATCGAGGTCTTCTATAACCGCCAGCGCGCTCATGCCGCGTTGGACTACCGCAGTCCGGTCGAACACGAACTTGAAAACCATGATACCGTATCAACCCGTCCGGAAAATCGGGGCTAGCTCAAGGTCAAAACAACAGCGAGCATTTTTAAGATTTTTACAAAGTAACCGGGCTTGCCTCTTCAGCTTTATATTTTCCAATAAAAGAATCTTCTTGGTTCGGATCTGCTGCGGCGTTAGTCCGTGAAATTGCCACCACAGATATTTAAGGTGCTGCAGCGAGACCTTGCCTTCAACAATGATTTCGGATGGCAAGTCACCATCGTCAAGGCGCCTCAACATTGAAGCGACCTCAAATTCTGTATTCATTTCAATGGCGTTCCAGCGATTACGAAATTCCATCGATAAGCATTGGTTAATAGGCCAAGATCTACAATCTATGAGATTATCTGTTGTGGATGTCACCTGACAGAATTACCAGGGCATAAATAATTAACATTTTTGCAGGTGCTATTTTCGCACATTTGATGTACGAAAATATTCTAAGGGAACAAGACCATTTTTTCTAATGGGTCTTTGTGCCGTTTTCTGATCTGTAAAAGAAGGTAAAAAATGCCAGGCAAGCGAAGAAATGTTAAGGAGATTAGATCTATACTTCGGGAATGGGCTAATGGAGCGGGCATTGAGGATTTGAGCAAGAACCATAAAGTCTCACTTCAGACGTTGTATAGATGGAAGCGAGAATATGATCTAGCGGAAAAGGACACTCCCCTAGCAGATCTAAACTTAAGATCGGGGTGGCTAGAAGCGCCTGCCCAGAAGAGCCTAAGTATAAAAGATCTTCACTCTGAAAACGAAAGACTTAAGATTTTTATCGCTGAGCTTTTAATGCGCATGCGCAACGTAGCGTAGCGTTTGTAATTCCAGTGAAGTCGACTTAGCATGCCTAATATGTTTTCTTTTCTGCGCTTTCGCAACCATCAAAAGTGCTCATCTCATAGGGCGATTGGCATACCAGAACAGGACATCACCTCTGACCTGCTCCCCTTAATGCCCTCGTTTATGAGTAGAATCCGTTCATGTTTTGCCCCTGTGCTGGGCGGGTTGCAAACTCGGTTGGCGTGAGCCCGCCCAGGCTCGTGTGCGGGTGGGCCGTGTTGTAGTCGATCCTCCAATCTTCGATGATCCTGCGGGCCTCCGGCAAGTTGCTGAACAGGTGTTCGTTCAAGCATTCGTCGCGCAGCCGCCCGTTAAACGATTCAACAAAGCCATTCTGCATCGGCTTGCCTGGCGCGATGTAGTGCCATTCGACGTGGCGATCTTCCTGCCACTTCAAGATGGCGTGCGAGGTCAGTTCCGTGCCGTTGTCGCTGACAATCATGCAGGGGTGACCGCGGAACTCGGCAAGGCGGTCCAGCTCCCGCACCACCCGTGATCCAGACAGTGAGTTATCGACCACCAGGGTCAGACACTCCCGCGTGAAGTCATCGACCACCGCCAGAATGCGGAAGCGACGGCTGTTGGCCAGGGCATCGCTGACAAAGTCCAGCGACCAGCGTTGATTGGGCCCCTGGGGTAACGCCATTGGGGCACGGGTTCCCAGCGCCCGCTTGCGGCCGCCACGCTTGCGTACCATCAGCCGTTCTTCGCGGTACAGCCGATAGAGCTTCTTGTGGTTCAGCATGATGCCTTCCCTGCCGAGCAAAAGCCCAAGCCGCCGATAGCCGAACCGTCGGCGTTGGGCTGCCAGTTCCCGCAGCCGGCTTCGGATCGGCCCTTCATCGCGCCGCGTCGAGGTGTACCGGAACGTCTTGGGTTCCAGGTCCACCAGCGCGCAGGCCCGGCGTTGGGAATAGCTCTTCTCACGGATCGCGCAGCTCACAGCCGATCTCCGTAACCTGGGCGTTAGAAGTTTTTTGTGAGCATTTCCTTCAGCGTGGCGTTGTCCATCATCGACTCAGCCAGCAGTTTCTTCAGCTTCCGGTTCTCATCTTCGAGACCCTTCAGCTTGCGAGCGTCGGACACCTCCAAGCCACCATACTTGGATCGCCACTTGTAAAACGTGGCATCGCTCAGCCCGTGCTTACGGCAGACATCCGCCGCCGAAAGCCCGGCCTGGTGTTCTTTCAAAATCCCGATGATCTGCTCTTCGCTGAACCTGCTCATACGCATCGTCCGTCTCCTTCCGGGAGAACAGACCCTAACTCATTACCGGGGGCGTTTCAGGGGAGCAGGTCACCTCGTTCTGAAACATCACCGGTGTTCCTCGTTTATGATTTTGGCGGCGAACAAATCCAGAATGATTAACTAATAATGAGGATCTATCGTTTTTCGTTAACTCTCGCTATCCAAGCGCCAAACATCAAGCACCTGAATACAGGTAGCGGCTGCGACAAGTTCAGGGACAGCAGTAATTCTATTAGCTTCCCCTCCGATATAGTGAACAGGTCTTTGGGGTATCCGGGCATAGACACGTAACCAGCATCTTTTCTCTCCTTGTCCCAGGCTTTTAAGTAAATCGAAGCCGTGTCGATTTCAGGTGGAGATCCAATATCAATGATAGATATTGGGGCATAGCTTTTCAGGCGGTTTATTATATTACTAATTAATGATAATTTTTCTTCATTAGAAGATATACTATGGAGAACTAACTGCAGGGTTGCTGCGTCAAATAACTTTGCAGTCGGCAGCTCGTTTACGTGGCCACATACGAAATTTACACGGTCGAGTAACTTTGTACCTAATAGCTTACGCTTTGCAATTTCCAGCATTGGTAACGAAGGATCTACTGCCGTAAAAATGGCATCTGGCCATACGGCTCCCAGTCCGATGAGCTCTATTCCTGTTCCCGCGCCTACTATTAATACATTCTTTGGGCTAGGTTGGGCTGCCACTAAACAACTTACCACAACCCTATGCATTAAATCGTACCAAGGCGCTGACTTTCGTATATTGGTGTCGTAGACTTTAGCTTTCTGCTCGTCATAACTCATGCGCGCATCCTTTTGATCTTGAGGCGGTATCTGTTCGAGAAGGTAACGATTGACTTTTGGCAAAAGAGAAACGAGAGCACCAAATTAATTGTTAAATAGAGCTCCACAACTTCATATCAAATTGTCCGCTCAAACAAAGACTCCAGACGCTGCTTTACAACAGCCTCAAGAAAGCGACCGCTAGTTCGTTCAACAATCAGTCGTTGAACACAGAGAAATGAGACTCTGAAAGTGTCAATTGTTGCGGCTGAAAGCACCTCTTCAAGGTTTGTATCCAGCCACAATCTTCTCAAATTGTTAATCACCTCTTGATTGGGTGGTGTGGCAATATTATTTAGAGCGTGCACCCTCCAGCGCTCACTACTAATCGCGGTGTTGCCATGGCTAGCGCACAGCGCCGCAGCCAAACAACTAACGCTTCTTCTGAGGGTAAGCAACGCCACATCAGAATTTCCCGCTTTAACTTGCGCACTGAACTTATTCGCCGCGAACATAGACAGCACAAAAAAAATATAAGTCATGTACTGGGCAAGAAATTCGGCCCTTATTGTCTCCCTAATATTTGTCAAAGCCACATTTGATTCGCTAATAAGATATGCCACCCTAATTCTATGTAGTGCGTTCAGTTCATGCCCGTTATCGATCAAACCGAGCCACTGGTTTCCTAGATCTAAGGGAACCGGCCCCAGCATGGTGCCATCCTTGAAATCGCTATATTCAAATACCTTTTCCATGTGGCGAAGCCGTCTCCCGCTTTCGACAATAAATGATTCCTTGTATCGCTCTAAGCCCAGCCTTAGGCCACTCGGTGCGAAGAAAACTTGCTCCTCTTTAAATCCCCAATCAAATATCCGGCCACGATTTGGATCTAAGGGTCTGCTACTAAAAATCGCTAGATCGAGGTCTGAGCGCTTAGTTCCGAATCCCTCAACAACAGAACCGACTATTGCTAACGACTCATCTTCGCGGACTGATCCAATTATTTGGCACACGTCATATAGCGTGCTTTTTCTTTCAGCCAGAAATCGCTCCACATGTTGTTTACTATTCATTTTTACTCCCGCAATGCAGGTAGACTAGCGTTAAATTACAAATTTCTTCCGCCACGATCATCGCATAGCGCATCTCTCACTATATATTAACATAATTTACACAATAATAGATTTATGATAATTTTTCTTTATTGTATATTATATTTTTGCAACCAGCAATGTGAGTCGTTATATTATTCTTAAATCATAACGCTTTGGCGGCTATACGTGTCAAGTCGATTTACCCCACTTACCAATGGCCGAATCATCTTCCATTTGACTCGGATGGCGGGGTCCTTTGCTGTAACGATGATTTTAGCAATGGGGTTGGCAACCACAGAAGCTTTTCTCATCGCGCGATTAGGCACTCAGCCACTTGCTGCATTTTCGATCGCCTTACCTGCGACGATCGGAATTACCAATATTGCGCTAGGCTATTCATTCGCCGTCGGCGGTGCGGTTGCTCGACATTTCGGTTCTGAGCGCCTCTCTAGCACAACCTTAGCTCGCCACTCAGTTTTACTAGGGGTTTTGTTGGGCACCACTGTCGGAGTAATGGGTTGGCTAGCTGCCGATTATTGGTCGGAATCAGGAACACTGGCTCTAACGTCGGCTGCTTATTTACGCATCTGGCTATTTTGCACTCCATTTGTGTTTGGAATGCTCACTTGTGCAGCAGTACTCAGAGCACTCGGCGACTCTTCCAGTCCAGCTTATATCAGCCTCGGCGCAACTGCTCTTACTGTTGGACTAGATATCACGCTAATGTTTGGTGCCTTCGGTTTGCCTGGCCTTGGGTTAATTGGCGCAGCCTGGGCATCTGTAGTAAGTCGTGCGCTGGGTTTTGGGGTCTCATTATATCTCTTAAATCAGAAGCTAAAGGAGTCAACCTGGAGCGACAGCTCAGCTTCAGGGCCTCAGTTGATAATCGATTTGTTAAAGATTTCTATTCCCGTAATGGCGGTCCAATTGTTGCCCATTATGCTGATAACTGTCTTGACCACTAGCCTTCACACTTTCGGCCAGGAGGCACTCGCGGGCTATGGGTTTGTCTCAAGGTTAGATCTGTTTCTTACTATTCCACTTGCCGCGCTCGCGGCTGCTACCGCACCCATAGTCGGTCAAAACTTGGGCAGTCAGAATTACACGAGGATAACGGAAACTGTAAGAATTGCGTCGGGTCTTTCAATTCTAGTCGGGCTTTTGCTCGGGTGCCTTATTGCCATCAGTGCTCCACTAATTGCTAACTCTATTAGGGTCTTTATTTCAATATCACCTCAAGCGTTAGAGGTAGTTATCTTATATCTCAGCATTATTCCATTGGGTTGGGCTTTCAACAATTTATCGATAATAACTTTCCAAGTTCTAGGTGCAACTGGGCACACCAAGATCGCGGCTTTTGTATCTGCGTTTGGATTGTCCGTAGCCTCGACTGGTGCATATCTAACCAGCTCAACCAGCATATGCCGATTATTTTTGACCTTATTATTATGTAATAGCGTAACTGGAGTGATCTCTGTCCTCTTGTTATTTCGAATATTGGCCAAGGGAGAAAAGTTGGCTGCAAGAGAGCTTACTAGGTGACGCAAAACTTTATGGATGAGCCCTTAGTTTATATGGATTACTTCGATCAACGACCGATGAATGTGATTAACCTTAACACCGCTCGTTTTGGTCCAATCTGCCCTGCAGCGGTCAGAGCGATACTGCAGTATATTGAATGGGCTACCGCGGAGCCATTGCACAAGGATCTGCGCCGGGCAAGGCTAAACGAATATAGGAGCGCCGCAGCCAATCTGATTGGCGCGACCTACGATGACATTGCCTTCGCGTCTAACGCTTCCATAGGACTGAATTACTTCTCTCTGCTCGTGGGAAAGGAGGGAAGCATACTTAGCGCGGTCGATGAACACGCAGCAGTACTATTACCTTGGATTGCAAAGAGCATGAAGGTCGATCTCGCCCAAAAAGAGAACGGTAGGTTAAGTCTAGAATGCTACGCGAGATGCCTTCGAAAGGACACCAAAGTAATTGCGGTTAGTCATGTACGACACAGAGATGGCGTAGTAAACGATCTCGCCGGGTTGGCGGCTATGGCTAAGTCGGTCAATGCACTTCTTGTTGTTGATGCGACCCAATCAGCAGGCGTCGAGAATATCGACGTCAACTTAGGAATCCATGCATTGGTGTTTTCTGGGCGAAAGTGGCTGAATGCCGGCCATGGGACTGGTTTGGTCTACATTAATCCTGACGTTCTCAGAGAACGTGGGTTGCCAATTGCCGGCAAGAGGGCCCAGTTATCCAAGAGTGATCCACTATTTGGCTTTACCCCGCGACTAAAAGCATCATCGCTAGAACTCGGCGCCACGCCGGTCCCCGCAGCATTTGCTCTTGGAGCAGCTGTGAAGGAAATACAGTTAAAAGGGATTGAGGCAATTGAAGCAGATGTAAGATCGCTTAATAAGGCATTACTAAGTGGTTTAGCCGACTTGATCAACAGCGATAGGATCCGATTGTTTGAAGGGTCGAGCAATCATATTGTTGGCCTTCAAACTGAGAAGGCCATAAATTTAGAGGCTAGGCTGCTTACAGAACGCATAATTGTTTCTAGGTTTGAAAACATACTTCGCGTCTCCCTGAGTTGGAGAAACAACGTGACTGAAATTGAGAAGTTTATTGAGATTGTTACAACTCTCTTGAGATAAAGCTACTTACTATCGCGAGCTAGCTCTATAGCCGTCCCTTGACTTGTCTAGGGCCCGATCAGCTTATGAAATACCTAGCTCTAAACGCTAGCCTGCAACGATCGCCTTGGCCTAAGTTTTGCAAATAATACCATAGCCGTGTTCAGCTTGACTCCTTAAAGGGGGCGGTCGGTTCATTGTGCATAAAGACGATTGTCAATGCTTTGCTCCTTGCACCCTGAAACAGTGGACCGCTGTATCGCGTCAGCTTCAGTTTATCTATTTTTTTGATGCGCTCTACGTGCCCGTCGCATTTTGGGCAATGGCCCTAAGAGCTAGCTTGAGGATGATATTATGCTAAATTGCGTGGGGTGGAGACCTTTCTAGATTGAGGTGAAAAACATGAAGCAGAGAGCATTGGTTGTTGGATCCGGAGCGCGTGAAGCGGCACTCGCATGGCGATTGGCGGAAACACACACAGTTGACGCTCTCATCGCTCACGAAAATCCGTCCATTGTTGAGATTGTACATCGCACTGGAGGTAAGTTTAGGGTGGGTGATTATTGTGATGGCGCCCAAGCTCTTGCCTTAGCTAAAGAAGCGCGGACAAATCTTGCTATAGTTTCTAATGATGCAGCTCTGGCAGGGGGCGTCGTAGACAGCTTGTTAGCCGGTGGTATTCGCACGGTAGGCCCATCGCGAAATGCCGCGGAGATAGAGTGGAACAAGAGTTTTGGGCGAAGCTTAGTAACTGAATTCCTTCCAAACCTGAACCCTGAATTCTGGATAGCGAGAACATCGGTAGAAATTGATCACGCGATTTGTGTAGCCAAAGAAAAAGGGCTAGCTGTCGTGGTTAAGCCACAAGGACTGACGAGCGGTCGAGGGGTTAAGGTTATGGGAGACCATTTTGCTGACTATGCCGCGGCAGCGGCATACGCCAGGCAAGTTCTTGTAGAACATATTGGAGGCAGCAATGAAGTTATTATCGAAGAAAAGCTTGAGGGCGTAGAGTTTACAGTGCAGGCGATAACGGACGGAAAATCACTAGTCAGGGTACCAGTCACTTACGATTTTCCTTATCGTTTTGACGGTGATACCGGCCCAGGAACTGGCGGCATGGGGTCTATCTGCGGACCCGGACAGATTCCTAACTTCTTGAGCGCAGCAGAATACGAGGAATGTCTCTCTGCTATCGAGACGGTATTAAAGGCGCTATCTCTAAAGGGCCTGCGCTTTAATGGGGTCTTAAATACCGGGTTTTTTGCTACCCCCAAGGGCTTAAAAATAATGGAGTTTAACGCAAGATTCGGGGACCCTGAATGCATGAACATATTGATGCTTCTGGAAACGCCATTCAGCTCACTACTCAACGGCTTATTGGATGGAAATTTGGAAAGCACGTCGGTCAAATTTAAGCCCGGAGCATGTGTCGTCCGGTACCTCGTCCCCCGCGAGTACTGCATCGCGCCTGCCACGCCACAAAAATTTGGGATAGATCTTGAAACAGTTAAACGCATTGGTGCCGAAGTGTTTTTTGGCTCCGCTATTGCTAAAGAAGCGGGCTACATAACTATCGGCGCATCGCGTAGTTTGGCCCTAGCAACCTATGCGGATACGCTAAGAGAAGCTAGCGAGTTAATCGATTCTGCAATCGGTGAGGGTGTAAGTGGAGCGCTCGATTTTCGTAAAGATATTGGTTCTGAGGCATACATGGAGAAGCTGGTTGCAAAGAGGTCCCGCAGGAAGTCGCATTGAAGGTATATAACAGAGCGACATCTTCGAACGGCGGTGACATAAGCATGACCTCCTGCCGCTTCAACTTACTTCTCACCACAGAACGCAGTGTTCTTGAAATTCTTGTTGACGGCGGACCCTGTGGGCAGCCATCCTAAACGCGTTATGTGCTCCGCCTTGATTAACATGCGAGGCTAGGCTCCCAGAATTAATCGTTTTATTCATGAGGAGCCTTCGGCATCGCTGCATTAGATTGATATGTTGATATTGTCAATCTCACGGCAAATATACGCGACAAACCCGCGGTCCAATGCGTGATAGTAACTCGTTTGGAAGAGTAGCCATCGCTTCGGCTAGGTTATCAACTGACCACGTTGGTCCAAAAAACTCCAACCAGTCTCCTTCTCGCATTCCTTGATGACAGGCAGCCGTAGCGTCCACCGTTGTAACATCCATTGATACTCGCCCGATAACTGGGCATTCAATCCCTTTCCACCACAATGATCTTTTTACGCCGGCCGCTCGGAACAATCCATCACCGTAGCCGCCTGCTATGATTGCTATTGCCATATTTTGAGAAGCAACAAAGTCTCCGCCGTAACCAACTTCGTCCCCTGAAGTTATGTCCCTCACCTGGAGGGCGCGGCCGTACATGGAAGTCACGGCGCGTCGCTCTGGCCACCACTTTCCTGAACCGAAGAGCCCAATACCAGGGCGCGCAACATCAAAGTGAAACCCATCTGGTAGAAAGATTCCTGCCGAATTAACCAAACTAACCGGCATAGATGGGACAACCTTGTGAATAGCTGTCAATTGCTGCAGTTGTTTAAGATTACTATCATGGGAGCTCTCTTCCGGTCTTGCCAAGTGAGTCATCAAAAAGGTCCACTTGAGCAACGGGAAATCGATAGCGCCTTTGAAAGCAAGCCTGGCTAGTTCCTTTGGAGTCACGCCAAGGCGGTTAAGTCCTGTATCTATATTTAGTACTAGCTCGAGCTCTACTGCGAATTTAATCGCAGCAGCTTTCGCGCGTTCTAAATCAGAAAGTGAATTTACTACGGAAATAACACCTAACCGTGCGACTTCTCGCCACGCGTTACTCGGTGTACTACCCAACACGACGATCTTTGCAGATTGATCCACTTCCTTAAGTTGAACCGCTTCTTCCAAAGTCGTGACAAAGAACATTGGACAGCCTGCATCGCGAAGCTCAGGCAATAATCGCGGGGCTCCTAATCCGTATGCATTGGCCTTTAGTACGGCAGCACAAGTAGAACCCGCGAACATCGAACGCAGGGAACGATAATTCTCTCTCACTGCAGCCAAATCTATTACAAGCGCTAAATTTGACCCGGAGGGAATAGCGTGTGCCAGAAATGCGTAGTGCACTTAGTTACGGCGCCCAAATAGCCTTCCAAATACGTTCTCAATATCATTAACGTCGCGCCACTCCACGTAGTCCGCAGGTATCGTGGTTAGATTCTTTAGTAATTGCTGCCTATCAATCTGTCTTGAATGAAACCAGCTTAGCCAGTTTGCGTGCGCCGCAGGATCAGAGCCAGTCAAAACCTCTGGCGCAAGCCGCGTCCATACTTCAATTGGGCTGAGGCTGCTTACGTTGAAGATTGAAGAGTACTTTGGAAACAAAATATGTTCTATCTCAATACCATTACCTCTTCGGTATTTCGTTCCGAATGCTTTCTCGATCAACGTATGGTGTACAAAGAATTTGTGCTCGCGGCGCCAATACTTTTCTTCTTCAACCCCTGGGACAAGATGACGAGTTTCTGGGAATGATGCCAGGGTGCCCGGAAAAAAGTTTATTTTCTCAGGCAACGCATAAGCTACATTGCGTTGGTCAATTTGCAGCAACATGCTTTTTTCGTTGCACAGGCCGCAAGAATTTTTGATGCGCTGAGCCACCATAAAAAAAGTTGATTTTCCGCTTCCACGCGCGCCGACGACAAGGACGCCCTTGTTATCTAGATCGAGCAACGAACTATGCGCTACTATGGCTCCTTCACTCTCATGGTAAAACATGAGCAGTTGATCGCGAACTACGCGGCGCAGCTCTTTCGCGCCGGCTATTGGATCGTCGTGAAATAGTCGTATCACTCTGCTCCGCTCGTCGCACAGCAATAGGCTGCCTTTTGTTGTGTCAAAAATGACGTCGACGCCATCTCGATGTGCCAATCGGCCAAAAGTACGATTCTTTGGATCTGCGGGATACCTCATAACGATGTCGCGATATTGAGCCTGGCGAAGTTGATCTTCGTTGTAGGGCGCGTTTTTTTTAGGCCCACCGCAAACTACCGAAGCGACTTCAGTTGCGCCTATAGGTAACATAACCTGGAAATCGAAAAACCAACGTAAGTCGCGCTTCAGAGTTGCTAGGTCAATTATCTGAGAATGTTCAACACGGACGTAGCAACCTGCAATCCCAATGTAGATCATACAATTCTTGCTCCAACCGGTATATTTAGTGTTTTGATTTGCAGATATAGTCATTTTTTTACTGGTTTGGTGCTCTGTTTCCGCGATTTATCAGAATAATACATAATCGATAGTCCATTTTCATGTTTTGATAAGAGGTAGTTCACCTAGGGTAAGTTACACGCGGTCTCCCAGCAGCTGAGGCGTAAATTTGATAAGCGACTAAAAATGGTACAACGGCATTGCGTTAAAGTGTTGGAATTATTGGGGTAGATTAGACTTATTTAATGCTTCTTATTATTTTCGAAACATTATTGGTAATATCATAAAAGCGCCGTGCGCTGCGGAGTGCTATCATTTAGAGTAGGTTGCGGTAAAAACTTAGCCAACTCTGTTGCTAACTATCCTACATATGTTCTCGGTGGGTCGGCCCCTATGTCAGTGCGATAGTAGAAATTGTCGAATCTCCTGGCACGAGTAAGTAAATTTCGCCTGCATGATGCGATGTCACGTCCAGAGTCAACTAGCGTACCGATACGCCCCTTACCAAATAGCCGGTAGTCATCGCCGTCCCATCGGTGAAAAAGGCGGTTCGTAAAGTCGATACCGATTAAGTCTTCTCCGGTGAGCTGCACTTCGGCGTTTCCATAAGGATAAGTCCGCGAGCTCAGCACCAAGGAACAGCCAACTGCATCAATCGTACGCAACTTTCCTGGGCTTAAAATGGCTTCGGGTAATAGTGAATATTGCGTAGATGCTATAGCTTCTGCTTCGGGAGTGCTGAGGTGAACGTTTACTTCGGCGATTATCGGCTCATTAGTTCGTGTCAGAATGATGTTGGCTGCTAAAATTCCGTCTGCGAACGCGATTGCATCAACTAAGTTGGACATTTGGGATATAAGCCTTGAGTCGAGATCGGCCCCAAATACGACGCTGCCCATTCCACCTGTCAGAGGTCCCTGATCACCATCAAGGAGCCTCTTGTAGTCATAACTCTGCCAGACAGCGCGGATTTTACCGTCAACAACGACACATGTTAATGTATGCTCGGACCCATGGATAAAGCTCTCCACCAGTATTGGATTTTTCCCTGGTCGTAAATCACGTCTTGCGACAGACATCGCCGCCGCGCCACAGCTAGTGATTATGACTGGCAATCCGCTCGATGGGCCTGTGGACTTAATTACCCAGGGTGGATCAATCGATCGAATTGCCAATTCCAGCTCGTCAAGATCAGTCACCGCTCGCCAAGACGCAACCGAGAGGCCAGACTTAGTAAGTACGCTCTTTGCATAACACCTAGATGTTTCTATAAGTGAATTGCGCTGAGATGCGCCGAAAACTTTGAATCCAGCATCCCGTAGAATATCTGTAATGCCTGCTATAATCGTCACTTCATCGACAACAACAATTCGCTGCACTGAGTTAGCGAAGCAAAATCGCAGTAGTTCAGAAATATTTAATTCATCGATCGGAACCCGAACAATCGGTTCGCTTATACCTGGATTCCCAGGCGCAACAAAGATTGTTGTTTCTGGAAGATACTGGCAGAACATGGACGCCAGCGCGTGCTCTCGTGAACCTCTACCGATGATTAGAACCGTCATGGAGCAATCCGTTCCATAATCATCGACGCGAGTTTGTTTGTGTCGACTAAGCCATCTGCTTTTAGTCCGTAGCGGATATGGCAAACCGGCAGAGAAGCCACGCTATTTCGTATAGAAACCGGCGGCGCGCAATTAAGATCGAGCCAGTAAGGGAAAGCATGGTCGTTGGCTCGTGTTAATTCAGCGCCGTCAATTGCTTCGGCGGACTGCAATGGTGCCAGGTAATGAATAGTGGTTTCAATGCCTGCATGTGGTGAGAAATCGGATATCAAAATGTGTTCCAACGCTCCTCCACCAACCGCATCCGCGGCGCCGAAATACTCAATAAACTCATCCGGTAATAGGCAAATTTTCCCTTTCACGATTTGCCATTCCTCTACAGGCAATCTTGAGAGTTGCAGTGGATCAATTCTTCGCTGAGGATACTTGAATTCGTAGTGCCGCTTAATAATTTCGGTACCTATCTGAAAGTTAAGCAGTGATCCTAGTCCCACATCGATTGTGTTTGGAAAGGTGAGCACATCAAATTTGCCTGAGCGCTTGTAAATTAAGACACGGTCATTGGACAAATACCCGGCCCCCGCTTCAACAAGCGACAGCATAGTAGTTGTTTTGCCAGTTCCTTTGCCGCCGAGAATAAGTACCACTCTCCCTGAAATTGAGACGGCCGCGCTATGATATTGGACCCACCCCTTGGCCTCCAACTTACGAACCGCAATCTCACGTACGAGCCGCGCAAATTCGAGAGCTGGCCATATAGTTCGTGCGGTTAACAAAAGCACAATTCGGGTCCGCGTCTTATTAACGTGCCACATAACCGCTCGATGACAGTCAAGATATGCGGCGCTGCCTGAAGCTAGTGTGAGTTTTTTTATAGGCGCCCGATCATATCCAGCCGCGCTTGTACTTCCGCTTTCCCAGAGAGAATCCTTCAGTGCATCATAAAAAATGCGATCCGACGTGACGACACAAACACAGCAGCCAATATTAATCTTAGGGATCTTAACAGCGAACCGGGTCATATACATCTCAGCCCAGTCTAAAAGCGAATGATCTACCGCCGAAAGCAGAAGCTGAATACCGTCAACCTCCAAAGCACAATCGACCATGCCTGTGGTATCTAGATTTTCTAGTTCATTTTGCCAACAAACTGTCATTTAACGGCTACACACCTAGATCGATAATATCGCGATGTCGCGCTGTTCACATGCGAGTATCATATGTGCGGTTATTTATTATATCAATGCGGAATTACTGTTGATTGTGAGCCATCAGCGCTGCCATATTGTCACTCACCTAAAGCGGGTCACAAGCGCGTAGTTATTGGACTTTTGCACCAAAATAACAGGTGTAGACCTTTCAAATTTAAGCTGATCGTGCGGTATACATTACATTCTTCTCTAGAGATTTTAACGCACGTTAGCAAATTTGGCTTATTATGGAACTTTGTCCATTGCCGCGGCGCGTACCTGGCTCGCTTTTAAAGTAATGCGCACTATCCTTATCGCCCACGGGAGACAGCAATAAGGCCTTATAATACGATAGTTATAGGAGTATATAAGTGTGTTGGGAATAGGCGCTCTTGGCTTAATGTTCACCCGACTAAGGCCAATACTGGTGGCCACATTGCAGATTCAGGGTTAACGCCGATGGTATTGTCACATCATAGCGACATCGTAGGTTCAGGCTTTTTAGATTTACCCGTTACAAAGGTCATTGTAGATTTTTTTGGCCCGTCTGTTGCGATGGTCCTGAGAGACATGCCAGTCGAACTCCGTTCGAATGGAGTTGGAGCAAACGAAGACTCTTTCCTGGTTGTCTCTCTAGAACGCCCTGCCGAAGACGTTGCACATAGATTATTTTACGGGCTTTACCACGAGAGACTAGTGCTTCGGAACGCTCCCGCCGTCTCAATTGACTGGTATTCAACTATGGCTCTCGAATATACGCGTTTGCTGTGCACAGCTGCAAAAAGAGCTATGTTTTCTCCAGATGGCGGTCTTAAGCAGTTAGTGTCAGGATGGGATTTTAGTCTTTCGAGTTTGGGGAATTTGGTACGTGTGTTACACACCGGTACTGTCGTTTGCAGTAATGACGAGGTGCTGAGATGGAAGGAAATATTGAGCTATGAAGACTTGAAGCGGTTAGTGATTTTGAAATGTTTAGCGGGTATACTACAAGCGGCTCGGCTTCCCAGTTTTCAAAATGACTCTCGGCTGGGTGTTCATGTTGTTACTTTCCCGGTGATTGTTGTAAGAATACTGCAAATAATTTTAGCAGCGAATGGGGTCGTGAATTGTCGGGTTAATACTTTAGACAAAGACATAGAGATCGCACGGCGAAAGGGCGTTTTGGCAATCGATGATTGTTTGAATTTAGTGAACGAGTTTTATCAACGATCTCCGGGCGAGCCCTTCCAGCTTAGCAAAAGCTTTAAGCGCTTGCAGATGGCGATGATTGAAGAGATGATACGGTGCGGCTTTAAAGACGTAGCTAGATCGTTTTCCGATGTTTTTGAAATTGATGGTGGCTGTGTTCCAGCGGAAGCGCCTTTTGATAAGCGCTTTGCTGCGGGCCCTCAAACCAATTTGTCTTGGTACTCTCTTCACGACTAGATTGGGGATATCCATATTTTAATTCAAGCTCAGGTCACCTCATGTTATCAAGGTTGCCGATAGTATGGATTAGAATATTTATTGATATTTGTGGTAATACTATAGTTAGTCGCCCCGTGAAGAATCTCTAACCGGCTTGATTTGAGAGTCTTTTTTGGGCGCGAGGGCGCGATAGTATTCGCAGAAACGCGCGGTATTGGCCTGGCTTTCTTGCTTTTTGGGATTCCTATCGTGGCGGGTTTGTGATTCGGTTTTCCGTGGCCGTTTGTGCGGAGACCTGCGATGGGCATGCCCTCGAGATGAGTGTCAGGCCGATCTGTTCGGACCGCCGCTGGAGAAGGTGATCAACCTCGAACACCCGCTGGTGAGACTGGTGGACCGGATCGATTGGGACTTCTTCTAACGTCGTTTCGCGGCGCCGTATCACGACGGACCCGGCCAGGCGCCTTGCCGGCACGGTTGATGGCGGGCGTGCTGATCATCAAACAAATGTATGGGCTTCCGGACGAGGCGCTGTGCACCCGCTGGGTTGAGAACCCCTATTACCAATACCTGTGCAGCGAAAAGATGTTCCGCCACGATCTACCGGTCGACCGCTCGTCGATGAGCCGTGCTCGCAAGCGGCTCGGCGACGAAGCGCTGGTATCGCTGCTTCAGTAAAGCGTCGCGGTGGCCCACAAGACCGGGGCGATCTCCACCACCGACCTGGAGCGGGTGACGGTCGATACTACCGTCCAGCTCATGACCATCGCCCATCCGACCAACGCCAGATTGGTCCACCGGGTGCTGGAAAAGCTGGTGGGGCTGGCCAAGCGCGAAGGCGTCCAACTCCGCCAGAGTTACATCCGGGTCGCCAAGCGGACGGCGCTCTTGATAGGCCGCTATGCCCACACCCATCAGTTCAGGCGCGTGCGCAAAGCGCTCAAATTCCTGCGCACCCGGCTGGGGCGGGTCATCCGCTACATCCGGCGCAAAACGGCGTTCTTCCCGGCGCTCGCTGATCGCTTCGAGCACATGCTCAGGCTGGTTAGCTGGGTCCCGCGGCAGGATCAGCGCACACGCGCGCCAAAGGTCTATGCGCTCCACGCGCCCGAGGTCGAATGTATCGGCGAGGGCAAGGCGGTCCACCGTTCGAGTTCGGGTGCAAGGTCAGTGTTGTCACGCCCGTGACCGTGCCCAAGGGTGTCCAGCTCGTACTACACGCCGAAGCCCTACACGGCAACACTTATGACGGACACACCTTGGACGCGGCCATTACCGGCACACAGTCAATCACCGGCGTCGAGGTTCAGCGCGTCGACGTCGAGAAGAGCTATCGCGGCCACGAGTACACGAACAGGCAGCACGTCTGGATCTCCAGCCAAGTCAGACGCACCGGCAAAGCGCTCCGCCGCGAGATGAAGCGCCGGGCCACGGTCGAACCAGTCATCGGCCACGTTAAGGCTGCCCACCGCATGGAACGCAACCATCTCAAAGGCCGCGACGGCGACCGCATCAATGCCGTTCTCGCCGCTGCCGGCTATAATTTTAGTCTGCGCCTCCGCTGCCTCGCCGACCCTTGGCGTACCTGGATTCTGAACTAGCTCAATCCGGTCGCAGCGAGCTCCATGCCATCAAATCAGCCCGCCTGAGAATTCTTCACGGGCGATTAGTAATTTAGACGTAGGTTTCTATATTTTATACACGAGTATTTTTCACTAAGAACAAGGTTATTTCCACCTCAAAGGTCGTCGTTGTGCCGTTGTATCGGAACGTATCCAACGCAAGATCGACCAACCCGTATTGCGAAAGGTGATCAAAGACGGACGGCACGAAGGCTTCCATATCGATGCGTGACGGATCGACGCCGAAGCATGCGAAGTTGCCCCAAATGCCAAAAGTCAATGACCGTACCATCGAAGTCCGACGTGGCGAGATCGCTGACGACCAACTGGCTGATGGCCTTGGCGTCGGCGCGCTCGTTGAACTCTACCGTCATGTTGTCGGCGCCGACCGTGAACGTCATCGTGGTGTACTTCAGGAGGTTGATCCCCGAGTAGCTGGAGTGAACTTAAGCGTGCGGCGGACGGCTGGATCGAAACGCTCGGTCTAACAGACGATGCATTTGCGCAGAGGCTGCGGCAAGATCAGGTCGACGCGCTCGTCGACCTTGGCGGTCATACGTCCGGCAATCGGTTGTCGGTGGCGGCAAGGGGCATTGTGCCTGTCCAGATCGAATATCTGGGCTATCCCGAAACCACTGGTGTTCCAGCCATGCGCCATCGCATAACGGATGATCGGGCGGAACAGACAGACTCAGAAGTAATGAGCGCCGAGCAGATCATTCGCATGCCGTCGTGCTTTCATTGCTATCGTCCTCACGGTAAAGCGCCGCCGCCATCACCGGCCCCGTATTTGACCAAGGGGTTTGTCACCTACGCGCTGTTGTCAGGCGAATTTGTTAAAAACACCTGCCTTAGTCATTTCCTGCAAGCTTGTCCTTATAGCAGCCACAATGATTTCTAGTTCTTCGACGCCGTGCTCAGCCGACATAGTCATTGTAGGTAGGTTAGTGCAATAAACCCCGTTTTTTCTGAGATAAAAAGACAGCAGTAGCGCAAGTTTTAGGTTTTCTGGCTTTCTGCGGTGCATAATTGATCTGTAGTCGAGAGATTCGCCAGGTGCAGCGCGGCCATCAAATGTCAACATAGACTGGAGCCGGGAATGGCCATGTAGCCTGAGAGGAATACCTATCTCTTTAGAGATGTTGTTAACTTCGAGCGCCAATGTTGCGTGATTGCGATCCATGAGGTTCATTATTCCCTCATAGTTAGCGCTTAAATATTCCAGCTGCGCTAAAGCGGCCCTTACGGCGATGCTATTCCCAGCATGTGTGCTAGAGATCCACGCTTTCGATTTGTCTTGATCGAGTTTCGAGCCTTCGGTTACTATGCTTTCCATCAGACCACACTCACCTGCCACAACTGAGATAGGTATGCCAAGGCCAGCAATCATTTTGCCATATGCTACTAATTGAGCATTGACCCCGGCCGCTTCTTGAGCGCCGCCCTTTGACAGTCGAAATCCGGTTACAACTTCATCTAGCAGCAGCGCCACTCCGTTTGTGTCGCATGCTGAGCTAACCTTTTTCATAAAATTTAGGGCGTCTTCGACATAATCCATCATAAAGGGTGGCACTGGATCGATTACGACCGCGGCAAGCTCATGTTTCTTTTGGGAAATAATCTCTATCGATAGTTCGGAGTTGTACGGAAGTATTAGATAGTCAAATTTGCTTGTCGATGAGAACCCGCCTGTCGCTATTCTGGCGTTAATTTGGTTTTGCGGATCGGTAGGAATGATCCCAGTAAAAGCCATCCAAGGGTTATAAACGCCGATCTCTCTGGCGCCATGATAACATCCTTCAAACTTTGCAATTAGTATTTTTCCCGTTGACGCTCGGGCAAGTCTTACCATTGCCTCGACCGCTTCGCCTCCAGAGTGGAGAAAGGTTACTCTTTCCAGATTTGGCACAAAGCGCACAATCAACTCAGCTAAGGCAACTTGATCATCCGAGAAGTTTCCGCCACCGACACCATTCCCGAGGTTCCTGCTTAGAGCTTCAACTACACAAACAGGGTTATGACCAAGGATCGACGCGCCAAACCCCATATGACAATCTATATAACTATTGCCGTCGACGTCCTCGAGCCGGGCGCCTAACGCTTTGGTCAAACAAATTGGCAAGACTACAGGGCCGTAAGCGTTCAGCGTATGGAGTCCGGCAGTCGCTAAGTGCGCTCTATTGCGCATTTTCATGGAGTGGCGTTGCTTTTTTGCGAGCAAAGAAAAAATCTCCATGATCGCGTCGTTGCCGCCGGCAAGGCTTTCTATGGTTTTTTTTTCATATGGCTGCAATTCGCTAGCGTCAAAACTTGTCATGACAATGATCGCATAATGGTCTTTAGTTTGTGAATTAACACAGCGCTATAAAACATATCTATCCGGTACTATCAAGTTAGATCATTTTAAATGTTACGTTATGTTGATTCTTGTGGTTTCTCTGTGCTAGTGGCTGCTTTTGTGTATTGTCCGTTTTTGGGTATAGGTTTTGACAGAAAGGGGAGCTACAATGGGAGCCGCAGAATATATTCAAAAGCATTGTTGTGTATTTGTATCAAGTCGAGTTTGCACAACTAGCGTTCAGCTTTGGCCAGCCCGATTTTTGTGTAGGGCTCGCGCGTAGCTTCTCTCCGGCAACGCGGGAGAGGTTGTGTTTGCGCCCTTACGACAATGGATGCTCGCTAGTACAGGTAGCTCCAGCCTGGCCACTGACTACTTTCATTCAGCGCCACTTAATGGAACCGTTCTGTAGTGTGTGAAGCTTTGGCTAAGAGTAGATCCGGATGAGCGTGCAGCTATTTCCGGGGTGATCACATCCGAACTCCGCTGCTCAAGACCCGCCGGAGTGCTGCTGAACTCACTCACAATGTTATACGAAAAGTGGCCAGTAAACTTATTGGACTGGACTGTGTTAACAATCCACTTGGGTTTACGACAAAAGCGCCGTTCCCAAATAAATTTGAAACTAGAAATCGCAACTGCGCCTGATTATGGCGCAATTGGAAGTCGTAACGTGCGCCGAGGGACCCGATAAAAAAGCCTTTTGTACGATAGGTGTTAGTTGGATCCGCAGCCCTACCACCTTGCCATGCGATACGCTGATCAAAGGTCCAGTTTGGAGCGAGCTTGGTCTTAACGCTAATGGCAGAAAATGCTTTGGTTGATGACACACCAACCGGCCTTGAACCGACTACCCCAGCCAGTGCTGAATCGCTGGTTAACCGAGGGCGCATTGCAAGTGTGCCAATCACGATATTCGCGGAGTCAAATACTTTACCGGCAAGTGACAATTCAAGACCGCGGTGCCGTAATTTGCCTAGCAAGTCAAACTTGCCAGCGGCGCTGAAGCCTGGTGAAAGTTTAGAGGTATCAAACCCAGCGATATTTAGAAATAACTCGTTAGCAATGACTTGCCTCAAGCCAAATTCGTACTGAGTTGAAATGACAGCTGGCAATATCTCGAATCGATTTGAAGCATTCTGAGGCGCGATGCCACTCTCTTCCTGTCCTTTTACTACATCCGCGAAAACTGTTAGCGTGGGGGTAATGGCCCAAATTGTTGACACGTCATAAAGTAGTTGGGTTTTGCGACGTTGCGTGGTCAGGCCTGAAGGCGCAGTAACAGTCTTAGAATAGTTTGAAAGATGCGCGCCGAGTTTTATTTCTAGAGTTTGAGCGTAGTTTCCGTAATACCCTAAGCTATATAGTTCCTGCGTCACATTAGATCGAAGCTCTCCGACCGGGGACAAAGAGAACGGCCTTGCAGGATAGACTGGGTTCTTAAGGTTTATGACCCCCACGCTAAACGGTAACTGAGATGAAGAGAACGAGCTCGAGTGGCGGCCCCTCAAAGCGCTGCTAAAACTGTGTTCGTTTTGGCCGATGACGGCCTTGTAGCTTGCAGTGGCCTCCCAAGATATTGAAAGATTGCGTGCTTTTTCGATGTCGATGTAAGTTATATCAGCGGTCTGATTATCAGGGCGCAGACCAACAAGCGTTAGCTCGGCGGGTGAGCGCACGTTGTCTGCATAAAACGTTGTTGCTGACAGACTCCAATTTGGAGAAATTTGGCTTTCAAAAAGTATGCCGCTATTGATCGTATGGCGTCTTATGTCGGCCCAAGGCACCCCATAGTTCCTTCGCCCTAACGTTATGGGAATATACCCTCGAGGAACTGCGAACTGAAAATCTCCATTCAGTTTCTGGTACTCAAAGGAAACTATCCCTCGGATGCTAGACCGTTCAGAGAGCGTAAATTTCGGAACCATTCCCCCGGAGAAAGAATAACCTTTAGTCCTGTTTCCATATTGGTTTCGCGTTGCCTCGATTCCGGTGGCAACACTAAATTGATCTGTATGGCCATACCGACTTATTAGTTCTACTGTTGGAGATAGATTTTCCCTCACTCCGCTTGAGATTGTAATGGAGCGATCACCCGCCGATGATTTTCTTAGACGATAGTCAATAACCCCTGAAGGCGAAGGCAATTTGAGGCGCGCGGCTGTCACCCCAACCTTTACGGAAACACCTTCGATCACAGCATTGGGAAGCTGGGATTCGCGCATAAAATAGTGGTCCTCCAATCGGTAGGAAGCAGTTGTGGCCAGATTGAAACCACGCACTTCTTGTTCGGTATAAAGGCCGATCTGGTCTTGACCAATACGCTCGCCGAATGCGTCTCGGGAAGTTTGTGTAGCATTGTCGCCGTAGGTCGAGGTTTCTGCAGCTACAGGCAAGGCATTCTGAAACGAGACAAGGGCAAAGAAGGCGAAACGAGTAGCTTGAATGTAGAATTTGTGCATGCCTAATAATAAATGAGCTGTCATTGAGACTTGACTATCCTGATCAATGTTAATTTTTGAGGGCCTTATTCCTGATTTCTTTCAAGAGCAATCTAGCTTCGCCTCGAATATTTGAGAAGTTTATTATGTCGCTAACTTCCTATGGCATGGCATTGTAACGATGATTTCAGCTTTCTTCTCGTCCGCGAATGGCCGCTAAGAGATATGCAATTTCGATGATTTTGGGGCTTCAGAAGACATTTTTGAGTTTGTTAGCTATCTTAGACCTTAGGCGCCGACTGATATAAACTATGTAAATGACTTACCTGAAGTTGCGGGCTGTTATAGAAAAAATCTTCAGAGTTCACATCGAATGCCAGGAAGCTACGACTTTAGACGCGTTGGGGCTACGAGCGTTACCTATGGTGGATCTGAAAGTACTTAGTTTCGATCTCAGCATTTGCAGGGTTCTTTCCATGGCAACTGAATTGATTCCTTCAGGCAAGTCTCATCGACTATCCACTTTACCATACGTCTCAGCGGTTCAGTCCCGTCTTGAGGTAGGGCCCCATTACCCGTCAATGCGTAACCAAGTGATATAAGCCGTTGCACGCCATAAAGCGGAGCAGTGTCCCGGAGCTCCGCCTTTAGTTCGTCGGGAAAAACTCCAAGTGTTTGCGTGTAGGACGACATTCTCTCAAAAGCTTGTTGAAAATGATCTATTGGCACGATATTTGCCACGCGGTTTTGCAATATTGGGTAGAAACTAACGGGGGAGCTATGAAGTGAGACGATGATCGCTCCATTGCGGCTGTCATCACCACAAACATGAAAATAGTCGGGCATTAGACGAACTCCGGCTAGTTCAGCGTCAATTGCAGAACATGAGTGTACGGCCGGAGTGCTTAGGGATGGTGGCGCTTTCTGAAGCGATTCGAAAACCAGGTTTCCAAAATCGCGCGCACGACTAAGGCCTGCTTCGTCCGTACCGGTTTTTACAAACACAATGCGAGAGTTTGCGCACGCGAACTGATTGAGTGAGCCAACATCTGCTGCTGCGCGCTCAGCAGCGTCTTCCATCGTTTTTTTGCTCGAGAAAGCAGCCGCCCCAACGATCGAAGCGCTTATTTTTGGGTCAAGCGAAATAAGCTCCAATCCTGGCTGAATATATTTGGCAACGTGGCGTATAGCGGCATAACCGCCCCATGCAATTATCTTATCGATATTTTTGGGCTGATAAATTTGCCCCTCAATTTGTTCGTCTCCTCCTCGCCAATAGCAAACGGCTAAATGCTTAGTGATTGGATGATTCGGTTGAATGTCGATCATAGTGCGCGCGATAGCTAAGGCTGTGAGCGGGTCGTTCGATGGGATTTTTATTATCGCATCGCTGCGCGCAATTATGTTGCGTAAAATCGATACGGCTGAGATTCGAGGGCTGTTCCCCGCGACAATATGAACGCTGCGCGCTCCGAAAGCCTTAATAGATGCCATTCTACCATCGTTCAATCTAATGGGCGTCCAACCGCTGATTATTGATTTTCCTAGGGACGTTTCAGCAATCTCTTGCAAATCAGCGCCATTAAAAAGCCGATGAATTTCCTGGTATATTCGAAGGATGATGCTGGATGGCAAATCAGATGAGGCTGAGATTTCTTTGAAGGCTGCTTGTAAGTAGACATTGCGCTCGAACACAAGCGCCTTACCAAGAAGGTCGACGTATTCTTGGATCTCCTTAAAAGGCATTGTTTGAAGATCGTAAAGCTGCTGAGCCTCTGTTAGGACTAGCTCGTTTACAATGGAATTTGGCGAAGGCGTACGAAGCGCTCTTTCAGATACCCCCCGATCAACGTCTGCCAGCTGCTCGTTAATGATGCGCCCCCTTATTATCGCGGGCATGTTAATGGGGGCTAAATCAGAATAAGTAGAAATTGAGGTCACTGCAAAGTTCTCGGCATAATCTACGCGCCTTGTTCATGAAAACTATCAGTAGCAGCACATGAAATTTTATCACTTCCACCCTGGTCCTCTGAAAGTCGAGAAATCCTACCCTCCAGCGTCGGTGACAACAGGCCGCATGAGCAATAGTCCCAATTAACCGTAACCTTATCGCCGGTTATAATGCCGCCCCATGAAATGCCGGCCATGAGGTCAAAAAAGGCGGCTCTGCCCGTCCGCCTACCAGACCGAGGAAGTGCCTTGCTCATGCTTTCATCGAGAACGAAAAGAATCGCTGTAGGCTGGATATGAAAGCGGTTGTGCTTGCATCTGCGATGGGTCGCCATCACTTCTGACATCGCATATGTATGCATTAGCCTTGGAACGCCAGTGAAGAGTGTTATGCACTCCTCCCAGTTGTGAGGCAGCCGCACGCCTTTGTCCCCCCCGCCCGCGCTGACAACACTGCCCGGCCCAAAAACCGCTCTTTTCTCTCTGGATAAGCCTTCATACGCCATATGGTAATGCATATTAGTAGTGCCATTAGCAAACACCCTTGTGTTTCCGATTAGATCTAGTGCCCGACGGAAGAAAGCTGCAAAATTCGCCTTTTCTCTTTCGGCCTTAGTCTTGTCCCCATTTTCCGCAAGAGCGGAAAATGGGACTACTTTTGCGCCCAAGTTAAGACCATGCGTTGCCTTAGCGGCCATGCGGCTATTAAAATACATGGTATCAGCGCTTAATTGGCCTTCATGAAGGGCAAAAAAATTGGCTTCAGATCCCGCAATATGTTTTATTTGCATTGGCACTGATCGTAGTAGTCCATTGCGACCAAGCTTATGGTGCGGCCAGATGATTTTGAAGAAGTCAGAGCCTGGATTGAGTCTTTCGCTGGGATCCGCAAAATAGAATACCGACGCTCTCGATGAACGGACTGTGGCATCCCATTCGTTTGCGCTGCGTGGAACAAAGGACATTGCGCCTGTTGTGCCTGAGGAGCAGAGCGCAAAAATGCCAGAACGCTGCTCCAACTGGGACAACCAATCATCGATACTATTGCAAGCTTTAAACTCGTTTTCGTTTAAATTGACTGCTGTTATGTTTGCAAACCACTTGGTAATTTTATCAAACCTGCCTTGCTGTAGAAAATCTGCTGGGTAGGACTTATAAATTGTGTGCGGAAATAATAAGGGCACCACGTCATCAATTGTAGAAATGTCTGTTATTGAAAGTTTCTGCGATAGTTTTTCAACAGCGCGAATTTTTGTTTTTAACTCCGAAAAACGTAGCCTAAGCGCTGCCAATTGTAGTTTCTCGAGTTTTTCGCGTGGAATCATGTGCATCGCTAGATAGGAATCCCTGAAATAGACGGCTGGGTCATTTGCGAAAGCATTTGCCTCGTTTTCAAGCAAGCTCATTATTTGTCCTTAAAAAGGTATATAGTTCTGCTAGTCTATACTAAACAATATCATAATACTTCGCTTTTTATCACAGAAATTAGCGTTCGAGCATCTTGCGGTAGAGAGCAGCCCCCTAGATCCCATTAGTGACTGTCGCTCCGTATGGGCAACTATCTTACATATTTTATATATAATAAACTATAAACGTCTTTAAAACGACTAGAACATAATCTAGAAAGATACGCATGAAGCCATTGGTGGGTGTAATAGCTAGTTCAAACTCGGCTGACGGGACCGACGATTACGGCAAGGCACTGCATTACAAGGTTGCGGCTCAGTATGTTAGTGCTATAGAGGAATGGTGCGATGTCGCTACCGTAATTTTGCCATTGAGTGATAGTAGTGTCATAGTTGAGGAGATGCCAAGATATCTCGATGGCATAGTTCTCACAGGTTCTATCACTATGATTGATTCTCGGGTATACCGAGGGGAACAGCTTCCTAGCGATTTCATTCTGGATAAGAAACGTGACGCTAAGGCGATCGCTTTAGTCAAAGGTGCACATAAATATGGTGTTCCCTTGTTAGGAATTTGTCGGGGATTTCAGGAAATCTGTGTTGGCTTTGGAGGCGCACTTTTCGAGAACTTGGAAGAACAGCTATCGGGAATTCGCCATAAAGCGATCACTGCACCCCGGCGATCGGACAAGTATCTTCCGGCACATAATGTAAGTATCGCGCCAGGCGGTGTATTAGCATTGATTTTAGCTCGAAATGGAATTGAGCCCCATGACCAGAAAGTTAATTCACTTCATCGTCAAGGCGCTAGAAATGCGGTGCCGCCTTTGTTTGCTGAGGCTTGGAGTCCTGATGGACTAGTAGAGGCTGTTAGCTGCGGTTCACTCCGCCCCTTCTTACTTGGCGTTCAGTGGCATTTGGAATGGCATGTAGACATTCACCCATTTTATAGGGCCATTCTTGAAGAGTTTGGCTGTGCTTGCCTGGAGCACCTAATTAAGCGCAACGGTGGACTTTAAAATGAAAACGTCTTTCAGCGATATCGCGTCGAGCATCTCGCTGCGCAGGCAGTTACCAGCCGAGCTTAAAAATGGTAGCGTCGTCTTTCCATGTGTTGGGTTAAGTGTCTCGTGTCAACAGATTCTGGATTTGTGCCAACCTAAAAAGAATGATGTAATATTTGTTTGTGGTAGCCTTGTGGAGGGGTTTGGAAATACCTGCTCCGACATTGATGTTTATGTTGTAACGGATGAGCGGCCGAAGGCGTCAATTCCGGCAATAGAACAGAATCATCGAGTATTATCTTTACATCACGAGATCATTCGTAACGCATCGAGCGACGAAGTTTTGTTGCTACATTCGGTGGTACCTGATACCAGTGTCAAAATAGATGTTCAGATAGTGCTCAGAAAGGAACTCCAAGAGCTTTATGCAAAAGCTCATAGCTTATTTGATTACGCAGTTAAAAATTTGGCCCTCTTCTCTAAATCTATGTCCTATCGTGACAAAAAATTGATCCATCGATTGCTAAACAGCATCCCCATACACTCTGATTCTTCTGCACCGGTCAGCAATGCAATCTCCAGAGAAAAGTTTTGCTACCTGGCTTATCGCTGGGTAGCCTCTGATTTTTCAAGAATTTTGGATATTGTTGGCGCATGCCAGTCTGATCAATGGATGGTGGCTTTAGATCGATCGAGAGAGAATTTAATACGTCAAGCCATGGCTACCATGCATTTGAACGGTCTGACGGATGCAGCCGGGAAGAAGTGGTTGCCTATTTACAGCAACAATAAGGGACTCTTTCCGGAGCAGCTGGCGAGCAAGCTCCGTGGCCTATTGTTATATTCGTCCCTTAAACCGGCACCTCATAAACGCAATGCATTGGATTATGTGCTGCAGTGTCTTGAGTTCTGCGACCAACTTTTTCAGGAGTGGCAAACAAATTTTTCGTGGATGGCGGTACCCGAGGGTGAGAATGCTCTGAGCTTGTTGAGCTTAGACCATCAATTCTCACATCATAATACTAAGTATGCTGAACTCGAGTATGACTACCGCGCGAAGGCATACGGAGGGGGTAAAATTCCACTGGTTGAGTATTTAGACCACGCTCCGAACCTATTTCAGAAGTAAAATGCCCTGACCTAATGAGCGATTACTGAACACTTACTTGATTTGACGCTGCAAGTGTCAAATGCTGGTGCTGCTTTACAGTCACGCAGCTATAGAGCCCGCCAAAAAAGAGTGGCCCCCTCATGTGCAACAGTAAAAAGCTAACAAACAGCGAACTAATTTCCAACGCATACGCGTTATTGCCAGAGATTGCCAAGCGTGCCGGAGAAACAGAAGCAATGCGCATGCTTTCTAAGGAGACTATACATGATCTATATCGGTCGGGGCTGCTGCGTATTTGTATTCCCGCTAGGTACGGTGGACTTGAGTTGGATTGGCCTTCCTTGCCTGAAGCCGCGCGTATAATAGCTAGGGCCTGCCCTTCAACCGCATGGATCGTAGCCGTCGTAGGTGGCCATGCTGCGATCTGCGGGCGCTTTCCCAAGGAATTGCAAGAGGAGGTATTCGCCAGCGGACCCGACCAGCTGTTTGTAACCGCTTCAGCGCAAACTACTGGCAAGATTTACCGAGCAAAAGGCGGGGCCCTCGTGACCGGTGTATGGAGATTCGCGTCAGGCTGCGATCATGCTAATTGGGTACTCGTTAACGGCGAAGTCTTAAATGAAGATGGGGTCAACAGTGGGAGGCTGGTACGCATTATCGTACCCGCTGCAGAGATCGAGATTATTGATAATTGGCAAGTGGCGGGGATGAAAGGTACAGGCTCGAAAGACATTAATTTCCGAAATGTATTTGTGCCGGAGCGAAGGATTGTTGATATAGCAAGTAATATTCAGGCCAATCCTCCTGGTGCTAAGGTTAATCCAGGATGCTATCTCTATGACGTTTCTTTTGGAACCTACCAATCCAGTTTTTCATTGGGCCCGGTATTGGGCGCAGCGGAAGGGGCCTACGAATCCTACCTCAGTACGACTAAAGCTCGTGTAGGGACGATGACGCCTAACGTGCCTGCCCTGATGCATACCGTTCAGGAGCGATTGGCCGAGTCTTATTGCGAACTCGATACAGCTCGGGTGTTATACGATAATTATAATCGATTTCTGCACCATAAGGGCAGCGCACGCGAGAATATTAGACCTGATGAATTTATTGATTGCGGGCGTCGGCGCGCTTACATCGCTCGCGTCTGTCACAATTTAGTAGGCCGCCTTGTAATGCAGATGGGCGCAATAGGGATTTACGACACCAATCCCGTTCAGCGCTTTTTTCGGGACATCAGTGTTATGCAGATGCAAGCGGGCCTGAACTGGGATGTGCATATGCTTTACTTCGGGCGGCGCGCTTTGGGGCTCGAAACTGGGTTTAAGTACCTCGATAACCCTGCACCGGAACGTACGCCTTGGGGAGCAGCCTGTAGACCTGTCCCTTCCGATTAATCCATCCGCGTATACTCATGATGCAAGCCTGTCCCTTCCGCTTAACCGATCCGCTGTCCCTGTCCCTTCTTTAATCCGTTGATCGCTGTCAAGTCATTTGCTTGTTTAGTGTCGATGCAAGAACGCACTGACGGTCCATGCTTCTTTACGTGCTCTGATCCCGTTGTGAGATGGCGGGGGCACAGGATGGGCTAAGAGGAGCAAGGCGGCGACAATCTTCCAATCGGGTTTGCCGCCTGGGCGGCAACACCAAGGCACAGGACGTGCTTCGCCTTTGCCCGCGCACCCATCAGGGCGCACTCGCTCGACACATAGCTTCGATGTTCCTTGAGTAGGGGTCTCCTTTGTTTTCAGGCGGCTTGAGCCGTAGCCAGCGCGACCGGGCGGAATTCGGTACCATCAACCCACAGTCTGTGGAGAATGACGGCAAGCTTTCGCGCCAGCGCGACCCGGGCTCGTTTAGCGCCGCAACGCTTCGCGATCCGCAGACCCCAAGACTTCAAAGCAGACGGCGCTCGCACACGCGAGAGCAACACATTCGCAGCCTCGTAGAGTGCGGTTCGCACCATGGCATCCCCGCATTTGCTGATATGCCCCTGAAAGTCAATTTGCCCAGAGCTATAGCGCCGTGGCGTCAAGCCAAAGTGAGCGCCGACGGTCTTCGACTTGGCGAACCGTTCAGGCGTTTCTACTGCCGTCTTAAAGGCCAGCGCCGTGATCGGCCCGACCCCGGGCACCGTGGTCAATCGCCGGCAAACATTGTCGTCGCGCACGACGTTGAGAACGATGCGATGGAGGCGGGTGAACTCAGCAAATAGCACCTGCTGAGCCCGAAGCATCGGCTCAATGGCCGCCGCCAGGCGTGGATGGTCTTCGACCAACTCCCGTACCCGCTTCACGTAGGTGTACTTGGTCACCCGACCAATTTTTAGCCCGAAGATCTTCAACGCGCCACGAATCTCGTTCTCAATATCAATGCCTTTGCGCCGCAGCACGCTGCGATTGGTCAGCAACAAGCGGAGCTCGTGGCTCTCCGGGCTTTTCACATGGACTGCCCGAAACATCCCAACTCGCATCATTTGCGCGATGCCGCGGGCATCATTCTTGTCGGTCTTGTTGCGCATCGCCGATAGAGATGCGCTCATTTGCCTCGGGTCAACACAGATGGCAGGCCACCCCTGTGCCCAAAGCCCGTCGTAAAGCCATTGTGAAAGCGGGCCGGCTTCCAGCCCTACGCGTTTAAACTGACAGCCCAGATCTCGCAGGGCCTGCCCGATTGACGCGGGATCGCTCAGGACCTTGCGCTCGCAAACCACTTCACCGTCTTGATCAACAACGCAAAGGCTCGTCGTATCGAGCGACACATCCAATCCTGCATAATGGTCCATGGCTGTTCTCCCTGTTTGATGCCAACGTCCCCCGGCGATCGCAACTGGTCACGACAAGTCGGGGAACAGCCACCTTGCACCGCCCTCTACAGAACTGTGCAACCGGATTATTCCATCTTCCAAAAACCTCATCCGGCCCAAAAGGCTAACCGAGCAGCCGGGCAATTGCTTGCCGAAGGTTACTCCGGTCCTCGTCCTTCAAGGCGCCAAGGCGACGAATGACAAGATTCTGTTCTAGCGTTGCGAATACGGGCTTGATGACTGAGGGCTTGAGCAGGCCTGCGGCCTGCCAGTCTTTAACCCAGATTTCCGAGATATTTGAGTCCGGGCGAAGCTGGCTCGTGACAGCCATCACAACGATGTCTGGCCGAGATGTGTTGTAGGTGCTGCTTGAGACTATGACGGCGGGGCGTTTCTTGGATTCAGTCTGGCTGGTGAACGGAAATGGCACCAACACAACATCGCCAAACTCAAAGGGCATCGTAAGCGTCGTCGTCCGCGTTGTTCCAGATTTGGGCAAAAGATGGCGCACTGGCCAGTTTGGCAGCGCCTATTAACGAGCGATCCTGGGCTCGTGTGGCGATGAAATCCACAAAGTCCTCAATCTCGCCGATACGCTCAACTGGCAGGGCCTTGATCTTATCAATTAACAGCTGCGTACTAGGGCTCATCGTGTAACCTCTTTCGGGCAGCGCCCACGCTCACGCCGTTTCTTGTGGGTCTAAGAGCGATGAAATAATGCGCGAAAAAGCAGCCGTCAAATCCGCGACCTGATTGCTGATCAAATTTCACTGATACTCATAACATTTTCGCTGCTCTCTCGCAATTTTTCCCTGCTCCGATGCATAGGGAATTTGCTCCAAAAGCCCAGGAAAACTGCGGCCTTCAGCGTGTTGCTGTGCGGCAAAACAGCCCGATTTTATGAAATTTCCCTGTAAATACCCTGTTTAACAGGGAATACGGCAGAGCATTAGCCGCACGAGACTGCGGCCCCAGCCAACCAGTCCTAATTGTATGTATAGTCATATACACTCTATGCGATAACGCCCCATTTCCGGGGCTTTTCGCTGTCCCTTCTAAATAGCTCATCCAGCTTGAACCCCGTGCGGATCACGGGTAAGCCGGAACGGAATGAGGTCGTATTTCCAGATTCTGCTTTATATTCTGGCTTCGGTTTTCAAGTCGCCGCGTCGACTTGCGGCTGAGAATATTGCGCTGCGGCATCAGATCCTGGTGCTCAAGCGAAAGCATCGCGGTCGGATCAAGTTGCGCGGTCTCGATAGGATCATCCTGGGCTGGTTAGCGCGAATTGTACCTGCCGCCGCTGATGCCATTATTATTGTGAAGCCGGAAACTTTGGTGCGTTGGCATCGGTTCGGATTTCGGGCCTTCTGGCGCTGGAAGTCTGGCTCGGTTGGTGGACGACCACCCGTTGATAAGGAACTCCGCAGTCTGATTCTGCGTATGGCCGCTGAGAATCCGCTCTGGGGAGCGCCACGTATCCACGGTGAGCTTTTGAAGCTTGGATTTGAACTGGCCCAGTCAACAGTCAGCAACTATCTCCGTCTACACCCCAGACCACGAGGCCAGACTTGGAAAACCTTCATAGAGAACCATAAAGATGCCATTGCGGCGGCTGACCTGTTCGTAGTCCCTACAATCGGCTTCAAACTCATGTATGGCATTGCCATCATTCATCTGAAGCGTCGACAGCTGGTTTGGACAAACGCCACACTGCACCCCACTGCGGAATGGATCGCTCAACAACTCACCGAGGCTTTCCCATGGGAGCTTGCGCCGCGTCATCTTATTCGTGATCGCGATGCAATTTATGGCGCCGTTTTCAGGCGGCGCTTGAACAGCTTAGGAATCCGCGACCACCCGACCGCACCCCGCTCGCCATGGCAAAACGGGTATGCAGAACGGATTATCGGCTCAATCCGCCGAGAGTGCCTGGATAACACTATTGTCTTCGGCGAGGCACACTTGCGACGGACGCTCAGATCGTATGCCCAATACTACAATCGGGCCCGGACCCACCTGTCGCTGGCGAAAGATTCACCGATTCATCGACCAGTTAAGCGCCAAGGCAACATCATCGCGCGCCCACACCTCTCAGGTCTCCATCACGAGTATGCTCGGACAGGGTAATTGGGAGGGACAACAGTACTTATTTGTTTAAGCTGGCTAGATCTCAAGGCTGCGCGCACTGTGCGTTCAGCCTCACTCTTTCTTTGCGTGACAACACACAGAATCAAAACTCAACGAGGCTTGGAGCGACGCTCAGCCAGTTCAGGCGGCGGAACGACATCGACCTTGCCGCGAATTTCTCCTGTGGGATAGCGTTGGGTCGCGATCGAAACATAGGTCCAGCCGAGCAGCAGATATTGAACATGACCGGCGGCAATCGCCGTCTTGCCCCGGATCGGGCTCGTGAGCCCGTCGGCACCGAGGTTGATGATCGGCCCGCCGTTAGTCCCGGGCTGGGCCGGGCCATGCAACCTGACCGCGGTCACCGGTGATGTGAGTCCCTTGTAGGTGACGTCCCAGGTAATCATCTTGCTGGCGATGTCGAACACGATCTTGACGGTGCCCGTGCCGTCGCTGTTCGTCAGCGTGGTCTGCTGATCGGCGGAAAGGTCTGCGGCGAACGTCCGCCGCCCGCCCCACAAATCGTCCTTGGGCTCGGCGTCGGCCACTGCCGCTGAGGCCCCTAACGCGTTCAAGGCCAACATGCCGCCCACGGCCAATCGGAAGAATTGAGATCTACGCATAAGCAGGCGGCCTCCCGAGAATGAGGTCTGATCCTTTCTCACCGATGGCGAAGGCTGCGGCGTTGGTGTGCGCGCTGATCAGCGTCGGCATGATCGAAGCATCGACGACGCGGAGCCGGTCAAAGCCATGAACCTGAAGCGTCGGGGAAACCACGGCGGCCGGGTCATTGCCCATCTTGCATGTACCGACCAGGTGATTGCCGCCGAACACCGCGCGGCGCAGGAAGTCGATCCATTCATCGTCGCTCTGCACGTCCTTGCCCGGCAACCGTTCGTCCACGATATGGGGCTTGAAGGCCTCGGTCTGCATCAACCGTCGCGCCATGCGGCATCCCGCCAGCAGCGGCGGCAGGTCCTCGTCGGCGAGCAACGCAATATCGATGCGCGGCAGCTCGCGCGGATCAAGCGCATGCAGCGAGACGCGGCCGCGTGAACTGGGGCGGCACAGGCTGAGGATGAAATTGACGGCGCCTCGCGCGTGGGCTTCGGTGCGCGTATCGAGGCTGGCGAAAGCGAAAGGTGCGAACAGCATTTCCATGTTCGGTCGCGCGCCGGGCTGGTCGGTATTGAAGAATGCCACCGCCTGGCAATAAGGGCTGGTGGCCGGGCCCCGGCCGGTGAGCGCCCATTGGGCCACCGCCGCGGCCATCCGCAACGGGCTGAGCGCGATCAGATTGTAGGTCTCGACATTGACGTGCGCGCTGATGGTGACGTCGGGATGCTCCTGCAGGTTGGCGCCGACGCCCGCCAGGTCGTGCCGCACCTCGATGCCGCGCTCGCGCAAGTAATCGGCCGGACCGATGCCCGACAGCAACAACAGCTTGGGCGACTGAATGGCACCGCACGAAACGATCACCTCGCGCCGCGCGCGCGCCGTGATGGTTCGATCGCCGAGTCCATAAACGACGCCGGTGCACGTGCGGTCGGAGAAAGTCAGGCGATGGGCCAGCGCGCTCGTGACGATCCGCAGGTTATCGCGCGACCAGACCGGCAACAGGTAGGCGCGCGAGGCCGGGTCACGCCATCCATTTTGCTGCGATACCTGCGCAAGCGACGCGCCGTATTGGGCGGGGCCGTTATAGTCCTCGGTCGTCGGAATGCCGCACTCGGCGGCAGCCTTGACGAACACCGGCGACATCGGATGCACCGAGCGCAGGTGCGAGACCGAGACGGCGCCAGACCGTCCACGGACGTCGTCGGCACCGATTTCCGAGGTCTCGATGCGCTTGAAGTAGGGCAAGAGGTCGTTATACGACCAGCCAGGATTTCCGAACGCAGCCCAGTCGTCGAAGTCCTCCTTCTGACCACGCGAGAAAAACATGCCGTTGATGGCGCTGCCGCCGCCGAGCGTCTTGCCGCAGGGAAAGGTTTCGACGCGGGTGGGACGCGAAGGATCGGGCTCTATCGGATAACGCCACGCCAGATCGGGATTGACCATCGCTCGCCCGACCGCGGCCGGAACATGGATGAGCGGCGAGAAGCCGCGGCCGCCAGCCTCAAGCAGCAGGACGCGGGTGCCGGGTTCGGTGCTGAGACGATTGGCCAGCACGCAACCCGCGGTCCCGCCGCCGATCACGATAAAATCGTAGTCCTCGTTGTCGTCCGGCGCGCTGCACGCGGCGGCTCCGGCGAAGACGGTGACTGCGGCCGCAGCCGCGGTGCGGCGGGAGACGCCGGATTTTTTGCGGGATGGAGGCATCGTGGCGGATCTCCCTCTGGTCAAATCGCGGGCGGCAAGTTGGCATCAATCGGGATCACGCGAAAACCAGCGCCGATGGAGTAACCAACGGCATAAGAATTCCCGACCATTTCACCCGGCTTGGTATCGCGCGTGTGGGTATAAAGCGGCCGTCCGTTGAAAGCCCATTGACGCTCTCCGGATGCAGTCGCGACGATAGACCAGCGGCCAATCGGCATCTCGGCGGGTTCGGCCAGCACCGGCCGCCAGTAGGCCGCCATGCACTCGGCCGGGCAGGTCTGGGCGGTCTCGATCTGTTCAACATCAACCGGAGCGTAGAGAGTCATGCCGCGCCGGTCGGCAAACACCCAGGCAAGATCGACGCGCTGAATCGTCATCCAGGATGGCAACCCGGGCGGAGGCTCAAGAACAGCGGCTTTAGCACCATCGACATCTTGCCCGCGCAAATCCTGCGGGTCATCATCATCGGCATGTCGAAAAAGCCGTTGCCCGCGGTATGCAAATTGCCGTGTGCCGTCGGCGAGCGGTTCGAGAGTCCAGTCACCATCGGTGTTCGCCAGCCAAGGCGCCACCACCGGCAGCCAATCGTCGCCATTGGCTTTTCCCACGGTGTAGAGTGTGCGCCCCTTGTGATCGGCCAGGACGCGCCCGACCAATGTGCTTTGGAGCGTAAAGCCAGCCGGCAGTTCCAGAGTGTCGAACATCAGGACCCAAGCTCCACCCGCGCCCATGCGGGCACCAGGAAAGGTATCTAGAACCGACGTGTAAAGAGCCTTGCCATCGAAGGCCCATTGCATGTCGCCATCGGGTCTAACGATCACCGTCCAGCCCGGCAGCGCCTTCGCGTCCTTAGGCGCGATCAACGGTCGCCGCTGCGTCAGGCATTCTTTGATACAAGTGATCTCTCCAGTCGCGAATTCACTCCGGCTCCAGTACAGAGCCCGACCATCCACCGTGACGAAAGTCCGCCCGGCTTCGGAGCGTTCAAACGACACGCCATCGGGTGCCTCGGCCGCGACGGAGGGCGCTGCAAGCGTCACGGCTGTGATCAGCGCCGCAACCTGCGCAATCCGGGAAAGAGCGGGCCTGTTCGTCATCGTCGCTTCAAACCATGACTTCGGTGATCGGCTGATCGGTCCGTAGTGATCGCACGCCCCACTCGGCGATCGGGACGCCCATGACGCGCATCGCCGTCAAGCCGATGCGCGAGATCGGCCCCGCGTTTCCGGAGATGGCCTGGCCGGCCTTGATGCGTCCGCCGGCGCGGCCGATGGTCATGCTGGGTATGCCGATAACCGAATGAGTCTTGGCGTCACTGGTGTCGGTCTGGGCTAGGATCAGGACGTTATCGAGCAGAGTTCCGTCACCCTCGCGTATGGCCGTGAAGTGTTTCAACATACCGGCGAGCGCCATGAAGCTCCGCTCATTGAACCACGCGGTTTCGACCTGGTAACCGACATCGATATCGAGCGGCTCCTCATGCGACAGGATATGGTGAGTGAAGGTTGTGCCTTTGGCACGCAGTTCCGACGCAGCCTGGGAATACAGAAGGTTGAAGACGCGGGTCTGATCGCAGGCCACCGCCATCGCGATAAGTCTTGAGAAAACGTCGTGAGCTGCGGTCACGTCTTCGACCTGAAGGGTTGGGGCACCCTCGCCCGGCGCCTTGGGCCGGACGCAGGCTTTCAACGGCGGCGGCACCGACGACAACACTTGCAGCTGGTTTTCCAGATCGCGCACTGAGGTGAAGTACTGGTCCAGTCGCTCTTTGTCGGAGGTCCCGGCATCGCGTATCAAGGCCTGCCTTTGTTCGGTAACCGCCGACAGTACGCTCTGGCGCAGAACAATACGCGGGTCGGGCTTGAATGCGCTGGCGTTGGGGTCGCGGAACTCCGGCCCGAACAGGCGCATGTACAACTGCAACGGCGAAACTTCGCCCGCGTTGTGGCTGCCCGCCCGGCCATAGGAATAGCTGTCCTTGGCAAGGCCCGTGCATGACATCTCGATCGAGCGGAAACGTGTGCTGTTGCCGATCGATTCGGCAATGATCGTGTCGAGTGTGGGCGATGGAATTCGGCCGAACCCCGATGGGATCGCGCCCGATTTGGCCGCGACCCATCCGGTGAAATGGACCAGACTCGCCGCACCATCGAGCGGCGCGTTGAAGGCGCGGAAGTAGTTGATGTAATTCTGGCGGAAAGGTTCGAGCGCGGCGCACTCGTCGGTGAAGCGATAGTCGGTGCCCTCGAGCGGTTTGAAGCCGCGCCCCGGTGTGTGCCCGAGGCCCCAGAACCACGTTCCGAATCGCACCGGCAACGGCGCCCCAGACGCCAGCGCCGTGCCGCCGTCATTGAGGGCCGCATCAAGGAACGGCAGCCCGACACTGACTGATGCCCCGCCGAGAATACCGCGCAGTACGGCGCGGCGGGTTCTGTGCCGCGACTTGATGAGGATGGTCATGAGCGTTCCTCCGGTTCCCGGCCCTCGACGTCCGCCGTTCGATTGTGAGACTGAGGCGGGCCGCCGACAGCAAAGAAGTTCGGGCTAAGGGCGATTCTTTCCAGGAGCGGCTTGAGGCGGAAGCCATCATCGCTGAAGTGCTCGAGCAGATACTTCTCCCAGGGCGCTTGCTTTCCCTCGATGATGCCGGCCAGCGCGTAGGCAACCGTCTGATGCACAAGACAAGACGGAATGACGGGATGGTCCTTAAGCGCCGCAGCCAGTCCGGACGGATCGGTGAATGGCACGCCATCGAGGTCACCCGACACATCAAGCGCTTGCCCGGCATCGGTCACGCGGAACTGCCCGGCCCCGTCAAAATTCTCGAACGCGAGCCCAATCCCATCCGTGATCTTGTGGCAACCGGCGCAGGAGGGAACGCTATTGTGCGCCGCCAAGCGATCTCGAGCTATCAGCTTCGCTGAATCGGGCCCGTTGAACAGTGTGAAGTCGATATCACCTGGCGGGTCAGGAACCTTCTGGCACAAGAGAAGTTCGCGTACTGCTTTACCGCGGATCGTCGGCGAGCTACGCCCGGGATGGGCATGCAGCGCGACAAAACCCGCGAGCGTCTGGATCCCCTTGCGGCCGCTGTCCGCCGGAAAGTCGTATCGTGACCAACCGTCTGGGTCAGCGACCGGAACGCGGTAAATACGTCCTAATGCCGGCGTCATGAAGGTCTGCGACGTCTCGAACAGCGTCCGATAGTCGGCGTCGCGCTCGACCAGGTGATAAGAAACGGTGCGAAGCAGCTGCTCGCGCGCATCGGCGGCGACCATGGGGTCGAACACCGGATAGATTTCGGGGTCCTTCTCTAACCCGGCGAATTTATCGAGGGCCAGCATGTCGGCAAACAGCGCCCGCACGCCATCGACCAGGCGCGGCGAGCCGATAAGACGCGCCACCTGTTTTTCAAGTCCCGCCTTTGTTTCGAGATCACCCCGTTCGGCGGCATCGAGCAACACGGCATCTGGCGTCGTGTTCCAGAGAAAGAAGCTAAGCCGGGTTGCCTTTGCAAATGGTGTGAGGCGGGGCGGAACTTCAGGTCCCGATGTCGCCTCCACCGAGTCGGCGACGAACAGAAACTGTGGGCTGACCAGAAGCGTACTCAGACCAAACGCAAGACCCCCGTGGATATCACCCGTGTCGCGCGCCGCGCGCGCCGCAATGGCGACAACCCGATCAAGTTCATCACCGGCCATCGGGCGGCGGAACAGGAGCCGTCCGGCCCGCGCCAGGAACTGCCGGGCGCATGGATCATCGGCGATTTCGGGCCCGGCCGGTGCACAGCCGACCAATAATCCGCGGTTGACGGGATCGACAACCTGAGTGGCGATGCTGTGGGCCAGCCGTTCCAGCTTCTCGAAGCTCGAGGCGGAAATGGTGGCGCGGCCGGCGCTGGCTGCGATCAGTTCCCCCTCGCGCAAGATCGGATCAAACTCTCCGGCAACAGCGATCTGCGGTCCAAACACGTCGGAAATGATGTTGCGGTACTGATCTTCGGTGAGGCGGCGAAGCATCGGCTTCGCGTCGCTCACGACGGGCTCCGGCGCATCGCAGGCCGCGAGCCCGATCGCCGCCAGCGCAATACAATGGCTGATCAGCATTATTCGGCGGAGGGAGGGCGCGCTCATCGATCCGTGCTCAATTTCCGCCGGGCTGCGCCGTCGACGCAACCGGCGTTAAGCTTCTGACCACGCGCTCGGCTTGGGCTTCGGTCACCTGCGGCGAGGTGATGACAAAACCCGCGACGGCCTTGAAATGAAACGCCGAGGATAACGCCGTGCACTGACCGGTCGCAGGATCGGGATACCCGTCGGCCAGTTCATGCGCCGCCACGTACATCGCCGGGCAATCGTATTGCCCGACGGGGACGTTGTGCTGCACCTTGACGATGTGATCCCAGAAGCTATCGACCGGGTGATAGCCGACCCACATGCCGTCGGCTCGGGTGCCGTCGTCCGAGACCTTAATTTCGATCGCGAAATCACGGAAGATCATGTCGGTTGCGGCATCGTTGCCGTAGATCGGCAAGGTGACGTCGGCGGGCGCTGTTTCAATCACACCATTCACGATGCGTCCGCGGACCTTGTGGCCGTAACGATTCCGAACCGCTTCATAGCTTGAATAAGGCACGATGCGTCCGCGGGTGTCGAAATGCAGGTTCGTCGCGGACAGATAGAACGCCACCTCGACTGCCGCGTCATTACGCGGGTCATCAACGCCGCTGACGTCGATCAATATGATGCCCTTGCTCTCGTCCTGACGCTCGCGATTGGCGTGATGCTCAAGATAGCCCTTGTCGCGGTACCCATAGACGCACCCCATCAGGCGATAAAGCTGGTTGTCGATGCCTTGAACGCCGTCGGGGGTGGTGAAATTGCCGTGCGCGCAGGTCTTGGCGGTGGCTGCGCCGTCCGTATTACCGTCGAGATTGCGGCCGAAGGAGTATCGGCCGTTGACGATCCGCATCGGCGGGTCGATCACCGATGTCGGGCTCCAGCACACGTCTTCGCCCTTCGGTCCTCGGAGGTACGACTGCGGCCGTCGCGGCAGATCGAGCACCTGAAGGGTTCCGCCCTTGGTTGCGGCGTCCTTCTGCTCGCGCGACAATCCGTTGAACCAGATTTCGTCGTTGCCGATGGCAATGCCGTCCGGACATTCCTCCATGTACTCAGTCTCATAGATGGCCGTCTTCCAGGATTCGACGACAAACCCGAGCCGGTCCGAAGCGAGTGCCGAGGCCGGCCCCGCGGCGACCAATGCGGCCGCCAGCGTACTCGTCCTGATCGGCAACCAGCGTTTTCTCGTCGACCGGCTCATGCAATCACCTCTTGCTCGGATACGGGCCAATGAACAACTGCGCAAATCCGGCGAGCAGAAAAACCGCCGCGCTGACCATGAGTGCCGAATGATAGGAACCGAAGCTGTCGAAGGCCAAGCCGAACGCCATCGGGCCAAGCGCGCCGCCGGCGATGATCGAGGAGAACAGAATGCCGGTCAGTTTGCCGTAGTGGCGAAGACCGAAATAGCGAGCCGTCATATAGGCGACGAGGTCGAATTCGGCACCGGCCGCCAGCCCCACCAGAACGGCGGCCATGAGCGCTGTCGAGGCCCCACCTGGTGCGGTAGCCCAGATCAAGCAGCCGATCGCGGGCAAGGACATGACGACCGCGGCGACGATCGGCGCGCGAAGATAGTCAAGCACCAGACCGATGCCGACACGACCGGCGATAATGGCGATGCCGATCGTACCGGCCTGAGCCGCGGCAGCGGCCGGCGTAAGGCCGCCGTCCGTCAGCATCGGAATGTAGCTCGCGATGAAACCAGAGATAACGGTCGAGAACAGCAGGAATGAGACCGCGATGATCCAAAACGGGCGCGTCGCGGCGGACTCGCGCAGCGTCATCCCGATCAAGGCGCCGTTGGACGAGGCGGTCGCCGACGCGGGTGCGTTCTCGCGTTCGCGGAACCATGCCAGCACGGCCGGCAGGACCACGATCAGCGGAATGGCCGCGAGCGCCAAAAAGCCGCCGCGCCAGCCGAAAGCCTCAATCGCCCATGTGACGTAGCGCGGACCCAGGGTCGCGAAAATCCCGGTCCCCATCAGCGTTATGCCCAATGCAAGTCCGCGCCTGGCTTCGAACCAGCCGCTGACGGCCCTCGTCCAAACCGCGGGCGCGGTCCCTGCGCCAAGCAGGCCGATCAGCGCATAGGAGACATAGAGCCCGATTTCGGACTGCGTGAAGAGCGCCGCGCTGGCCACCGCCAGCGAGATGCCCAGGACCGACCAGATTGCAACCGGCCGGGCACCAATTCGATCGACCAGTGCGCCCGCCACTGGTCCCGCCACGACGACGGCGGCGTATGCAAATAGCGTCGCGGACTGGATCGTGCCCCGAGACCAGCCATACTCCTGTTCGAGCGGTGCGACAAAGGCGCCGATGGTATAGATCGGGACAGCCGTGACGCCGCACGTGACACCAATCGTCGAGGCCGTGAGTACGCGCCATCCGCGGGCAAACTCTCCGGATCCACCTTCTGCTGCTGCGTCAGGTAACGCTGTTGCGGGTTGACTCGACATAGGCGCCGACAATTTTTCCGGAGACATTCGATTGCGACCGTTCGACATTGCAACCAACCGCCTTGTAAAGTTCGGAAATACGATAGGGGCGGTTGGTATCGGCTTCGAGAGTATTGACTAACCTTGCATTGGAATTCCTGGACCTCGTGCGTTCAGGTTCCCACTCCAGACGCAGTCCGAAACCTACAATGGCTCACGCACTCTGGCCCAAAATCTCATCCCCGACGGCCTGAGCGACGCATCGGGGATGAGTTGAGGGAAACTCAGCCTTAGAACTGGTAGTTTGCGCGCAAACCCCAAGTCGCCTTTTTCGGCAGACCAATCGAAAGAGCTACGGAAGCGAAGGTGTCATAGTCGAAGGCGTTGAACATCTGATCGGGCGTTCTATTGTCAAAGATGTTCTTGCCCCACAGCTCGACCCGCAACGTGTCCATTTCGACGCCGAGCCGTGCATTGACCAGTTTCTGCGCGCCGGTCGTCACCAAATTTGCCGTCGTTGCGTATTTGCCGCCGACATAAATGAAGTCGCCGCCGACATACCAATCCAAAGAGTCGTTGAGTTGACCCGTGTACGTGAAGGTCATGTTGCCTTGATCTTTGGGAGTTTTCGGCAACCGGTTACCGATCACGTTGGTATTGCCGCCTCTCAGCGGCCCTACCGACGTATCAGCGCCGCGCGTGATTTTGGTATCATTGAGCGAGTACGCGGCGGAAACCATTAACTCCTCGGTGACCTGGAACGAGACATCGAATTCAACGCCCGAAAGTTTCGTCCGCCCCTGATTAACAAGCACAGAGCCGATGGCTACCGAGGGCACAGAGATAACATATCCCTGCGCAATCTGTTGGTCTGTGATCGCGCCGGTGTAGCCGGTCAAGGTCACTTGACCGCGACCATCCAGGAACTTGGATTTGACGCCGAGATCGTACGTGTCGATGCTTTCCTGATCCGCCTCCAGCGCGGCACCAGTCGCCGCGATGATGGCCGCTTGCGTGCCGGCCGGCTGTGCGCCGGGCGCCAGGATCGAGTTGAACGCTCCAGGGCGAGACCCGCGTGCCCAAAGCGCAAAGATCGTCATGTCTTCGGTCGGCTTATACTTGACCGAGACGCGCGGGGTGAACACGGTCCACTTGCCCTTCAGCGGCGTGCCAGGACCCGACCTGCGCCAAAAGTTTGGGGTGTCGGTGATCTTGTCAGACTGATATCGGCCTTCGAGGCCGACTTCGAGATTCTGCATGACATCATAGTAGATGCTGGCGAAGCCTGACGACGTCCGCGTCTGGCGGCGGGCGCCGGGCAACACCAATGGCCCGCCTAATGCGACGTCACCGACCACTTCACCTACGACAGAGTAGTAGACATAGTTGCCGCCCAGGCTCCACCGCAACCGATCGCTGTTGGCCGATGACAGCCGGACTTCTTGCGAGAAGTCCTTGTTCTGGCCATTGAGCATGTAGAGCCAGCTAAAGGTGTTGGTCCGCGCGTTGTTCGCGGGCGTGGCAAACCTGTTTACGGTGACACTAGGATTATACCACTCTTGGGCAATGTTGCTTTCCTTCTCCTTGTCAAATCCGGTGTTGGTCTCAAGGATCCAATCGTTCGAAAACGTATAAGCAATCGACGCGCTCGCATGGTAGTTGAAGGCCTTGAGGCCCGGCGCATCGTTCAAGGGCGGCTGAAAGCGGGTTGCCGGCAGGGTCAAATTCAACCAGCGCGTATCGACCAACAAGAAGTGCGTGTCGGCCTCGCTCACTTTCGGCACCTTCCCGCAAAACCAGGTATTCCTTCCGATTCTGGCGGGATCGCAATTATGATTGACCGCAGTGAGGCGCACTTGAGCGCCGTGGTCATCATTGAACTTGAAATGGGTCGCGGCAACCCTGATCTCGAGCGCATCGGTTGGCACGAATTTGATGACGCCCCAAATGCTCGACGACTTTTGACCGCCGAGCGGCGTCCGATCGATCGAGTTGCGATATTGCGCGCCTTGATTCCGGTGCTCGCCAGTGACGCGGAAAAATACCTTGTCCTCGACGATCGGGCCTTCGATCGAAAGTGCCACCTGGCTTGAATTGTAGTTCGAATACTCAGCGACCGCGCGCCCGCCCCACGTCTCGGCGGGATCGCGGGTGGTCACGCTGATCGCGCCGGAAAACGTGTTACGGCCAAACGTCGCTGTTTGCGGCCCTTTGAGAACTTCGATCCGCTCGATGTCGAGCGATCCCGGCAAATTGCCGTTGAGGACGGGAACGCCATCGACGAACAAGATGGCTCCGTCCGATGCATTGGCCGCATTGTTCACGGCCAGACCGCGGATAATATATTGGCTGGTCGCTCTGTCTTGACGCCCCGTGCCGCCGAAATCGGTGTAAAACAGACCCGGCGTCATCCGCGACAGTTCCTCCATGTCCTTCAAATTGAGGCGTTCAATTTGTTCGGAACTGAGGGCGGTAACCGAAATCGGCACGTCAAGAAGCGTTTCTTCGCGTTTACGCGAAGTCACGACGATTTCTTGAAGTACAACTTGGTTGGATTGCTGAGCGAAGGCGGGCCCAGCCACCGGCGTCATCGCCACCGAAAGCGGCCCGCAAATTGCAATAACGGCTTTATATGAATTCGACATGATTCTGACTCCCCCGAATCTGAACGTTTTCTACAAACCAATCGTCTGCCGATGTCGGCGACGCAACCAGTGCAAACTAAGTCATGAGGTATAGATCAATTGCATAGCTCATTCGTCCGCTGGCCACGAAGAAGAGGTGAAGAGGTTTGAACCCGGCGCAACGCTGAAACATTGGCCGCGCGCCATAATTCGACTATATTTCTGGCCATGTTTTTGTGAGCTTTAAATGAGCGAGGGTCGATCACATAAGATGCGCATTCGTTCAGAAAAGATGCTGCTGACCGTTGCGCTTGGCATCGCTGCGTTACTTGCAAGTCCGACCAAAGCTGAGACCCTCCGGCTGGCCATATCGACGCCGGATATGAACCGGGGTGATCCGTTCGCACGTTATCTGGGCGGAACCCTGAAAGCTGCGATCTTTGACGGCCTCACGCAGATCGCCCTGACAGGCGAAATACAGCCGGCGCTGGCGTTATCGTGGACGGCCGTCAGCAATACGGAATGGATCATTCGTCTGCGGCCAGATGCAAAGTTCAGCAATGGTCGAGCCGTGACTGCGCAATCAGTCGTCGCCGTACTTGACTATCTGCGGTCCCCGGAAGCGCAACGGCACTGGACGGCGAGCGAACTGGCGAGCATCAACCATGCCGACGCTATCGATGATTTGACGCTCAAACTCATCACGAAAGAGCCCGATCCGTTGCTGCCACGACGCCTGAGCGTCATGACCGTGCCGGACATGCTCGCTTGGTCTGAAATGGGTGAAGTCGCGTTTGCTGAAAATCCGGTCGGAACAGGGCCTTACAATGTCGCATCGTGGGGACCGGGCGGCAGCGACATCACCTTGAATGCCGCGCCCACGGCATGGCGAAAACCTCAAACCTTCACTTCAATCGAGATGAAAGTCGTCACAGACGCGACGCGCCGGGTTCAGGCGTTGCTCTCTGGCGAAGTTCAGCTTGCGGTCAATCTGGATCCGGATGCCCTCGATCCGTTGAAGCAGGCTGGCCTTAAAACCCTGATCGTCCCTAACCCGATCGTCGTCGCTGTAGGACTTAAAACAGCCGATGCGTTCGGCTCGCCGCTGCTTGACGTGCGCGTGCGGCGCGCGCTGAATCACGCGGTCAATACGTCTGCGATCTCGTTGCAAATCCTGCACGGCTTGATGCAGCCCGCCAGCCAGGGCGTAACCGAAGGCACCGTGGGTCATAACCCAGCCATTACGCGCTATGAGTATGACCCGACCAAAGCACGCGCTTTGCTGTCTGAGGCCGGGTACCCCAAGGGATTTGCCATGACCATGGGTGTGTGGACAGGACAAGTGCCCGGTGATGCCATGATGTTTCAGCAAGTGGCCCAAGACTTGGCTAACGTCGGCGTGAAGGTCGAGCTGCGGATCTTGCCTTATCAAGAATTCAGCCGCCGCATGACGGCGAGCGACTGGAAGGGGATCGAGGCCCTCTCGCTCGTTTGGACCAGTCGAAACATGTTGGATGCCTTGCCGACGCTTGAGCAGTATTCCTGCGACCGCAAGCCATCGTCGTTTTTTTGCGACCGGGATCTTGACCGCGCCATCGACGATGTGAGGTTTGAAATGGACCCTGATGTGCGGACCAAGAGGCTTCAAAGTGCCATGGCGACCGCCGTTGCCGCTGCGCCGTCGATATTTCTGGTCAACTACGCCGATGTTGTCGCGATGCAGCCGGCAATGAATGGATACGAAGTGCGCAGCGACGGGATTTTATTCGAAAAAATGACGATTGCGGCAGACTCAACACCACCGCGCTGAGTCTCCGACGACGGATCGGAACGGCGGGCTAAACGAACGTCGAGACGTCGATCTTCGACGGGCCGCCGCGTTCGTTCTTGACATACTCGACGTTGTTCACCCTATCGCGCACCTTTTCACGGTCGAGCGTGGCTGACCATGTCGTGGCGAAACCCCAAGGCAGATCCTTGTCGCTGTCACGCTTGCCGTCTTCCGACCACATGACCGGAAACAACGGGCCCGCGGGCTTTTCGCCTTGAATCATTTCGTCGAATGAAACTCCGGCCAAGTTAACGCAATCCGGCCGTGGGTCCCAGACGACGTCGTCGCCAAACACCCGGATCGAGATCGCCATGCGCCAGTAATCAAGAGGGTTGCCGGACGAGTAATGCAGGCACCAGGGATGGACAATCAACATGTCACCAGGTTCCATGTCCCAGGCCAAAAACCGCACGCGCGGATCGCTCCTTAACGCCTCACCGTCTGGGTGGGAGATCCGGTCAGGCGGCTGGATCATCTTTTTCGCATTCGACGAAAACAGCCAGTATTTGGCGTCGCTCTTATACGACCCGGCAATACACTCCAGCGAGTTGGCCTTTTTGATCGGCGTCAGCGGAATCCACAACGACGGCACCATGCCCCCGGTCACCGGCCACCCCATCCGATCGGCATGCCATACGGTCTTGGCTTCTGACTTTGGCGCTTTGGCAAAAATTTCGTCAAAAAAGAACCGGATCGTCTTTGATTGCAGGGTTCGGCCGCAGGCCTCGCCCAACGGCGATTCGAGAATAAACTTACGAAATTCGGGGATGCGCCGCGTCATGTAGCGGTTCGGAAACGTCGGCAACAGGCCGAAGTCTTCCTTCTTGATGACAATGCGCTCAATGAACGGCCGCAATAAATCCGCCCAGTCTTTATCGAAAACATTCCGCAGGCAAACCACGCCGTCACGAGCGTAGGTGTCGATGTCGTCCTGTGAAATAGGCCGAAGTGGGCCTTGATTAAGCGGCATATCCGTCTCCGTAACAAATGTATCGCCGAGCGCGCGCTCTAAGTCTTGATGCTGCGCACAGGAGAGAGGCAGCGACAAATGTCAATTACGTTATTCTTCATGAGATTGATTTATCTCTAGCCTTGATGACGCTTCGATAAAAAATGAATTGCTTACAGCGCGCCGCTCTCCGACGCGAAGATCACGCCAGGAGGAGTGGGGATTTAAATCGGAGGGAGCAGATCAGCCCGCGGACTCAGCCATCGTCTCAAAGACTACGATTCTGGAGTCGGCGCTTTTCCAGCGAATTTTGCGCAACTCGACATACTCCGGTGAATCATAGAAATTCTTCACCGCAGCCATGTCGGGAAACTCGATGATGATCGTTCTTCGAGGGCTCCAGTCGCCTTCAATAACCCTGACGTCTCCGCCGACAGCGATGTAACGACCGCGATATTTCTTAACTACACCTGGGTTGGCTGTGCGGTATTCCGCGTAAGCCTCCGGGTCCTTAACATCGATGTCGGCAAGCAGTAAGGCTGGCACACGCCTCTCCCTTTGAGCGCAATTAAAGACGCCCTCAGAACGTGTACCTCGCCCGCAAGCCAAAGTCGCGTTTGTCGGGGGCTTGAACCGCAAAGGCCGTGAAGAAGCCGACGTTGCCCAGGGGCAGCACGGCATTCGCCGAGTTGGCGCGCAGATCGCCCGTGATCGTTCGTGATGTATAGTCCCAGGTTTTGTCGTCAAAAAGATTAGTGACGAAGAACTCCAGGGTCAGGTCCTCCCGCTCCACGCCCAACCGCGCGTTGACGCGGAAGAAGTCGGAGGACTTGACGATGTTCGCGGTGCTGTCCCACGCCCTGCCGGTGTAGGTCATGTCGCCGCGCAGGAACCAGTTCCAATCGTCATTAAGAGCGGCACGGTACGTGCTGTTGAGGTTTCCCGTCGCACGCGGTTGGCGCGCCAACTCGTTGCCTTTCCACTGGGTCGCGCCGAACGACACATTGCCGGGAATTGAGCCGGGAAGCTGACCGCCTGCTAGATCACGAAGCAAGCCCGCCTCGCCCCAGCGGATAAACTTGCTGTCTTGCACGGCGATGCCACCGCCGATCTCCCAGGCATCGGTGACGATGGCCGATCCTTCAAGCTCAATGCCGCGGATCTCGACCGTGCCTTGCGTGGTTACGCCACCGATGGTGAAAGGTGTCGGGTTGGTTTCAGAGGTTGCGGGCAGAATAAGCGCCGTTGATGCCTTGGCGTTCTTCCATTTCATGTAGTAGGCGGCAAAGTTATAGCGCAACCGGCCGTCAAGCAGAGTCTGCTTGCTGCCGACTTCGTAGCTGTCGAGTTTGTCGGAATCCAGAATCGGTTCCAGGTCGGGAATGAGTTGTCGAAGAAGGTTCTGGCGGAAAGGCGTTTGGCTGGTGAAGCCGGCGTTCTCAGAGCCCGGCAGCACGCCCACCGCATAGCTGGCGTAGAGGTTCCAATCATCCGTCACCTTGTAGGTGGCAATCACGCGCGGCATGTAGTCCGAAAACGTAACTTTCCTGGGAATGGCCGGGAAAGTTGGCAGGAGCTGTGCGCCAGACACCGACGCGTCTTCCTGATACCGCAATTCACCCGTCAGGGTCAGGCTGTCCAGGACATCCCAATCCAGCGAAGCGAACAGGGCCTTCACGGTCACGACTTCGTTGCCGATCCCGGGGTTGACGCCGATTGAGGCGCTGGTGACGACGCTTGTCGTAAACGGCTGGGTCGGCAGCAGGCGCGCGCGGTATTGCAGCGAGCCGCCGCCGCCGTAGTTGCCGGCCAAATGCGAATCAAAATGCGTCGCGCCGGCGAGCCACCGCAAGGGTTGGTCTTGGCCCGAACTGACGCGGACCTCAAACGTCTGGGTGCGGGCGAAGAGCGGGACATAGGCGTAGCTGGTGTCAACATCCGTGCGGTCCGAGTCAAACAGCAGCGCCGATTGGTTGTCTTGCCAACCATAGTTGAAAGCAAAGGTGATGCCGTTATCGAGTTCGTACTGAGTCTGCAAATCAACTGAACGGACCTGTCGCTTCAGTCCGAGGCCATCGATCGACGGCGCTTTGGGAAGCTGCGGGTCTCCTCGGGCGTTATCGATGAATCCGGCGATCAGGCCGTTCGGATTACCCAGGCTGCCCAACAACGGACTGCGCAGGCTGGTTTGCGTGGAGACGATCCCCTCGCCGAGCTGCTTAATGCCGGGAATCTTGTCGCAGAAATAGGGCAGCGAGACGCGGAAGCCCGTCACGCCGGCCGTGTTCTGACCTTTATTGATTGCGCGCCCGAGGCACGAATCTCCGACCAGTTGCGGAGAAAGATTGATCACCTGGCCCGGGCCGTCGTCGTCTTCCTGATACGATCCGCGCAAGCGAATGGTGAAATTCTCATTCGGCGTCGCATTAAATGTTAGTGCAATCGACTGGCTGCTTTCATCGCCAAGAGTTCCGCCATCGCGCGCGGTATAGTGGCCGTTCTTCGTTCGCTGAGAAACCGTCGCGCGGGCAGCCAGCTTACCTGCGACCAGAGGGCCCTCGGCGCTGGCGTTGACGTCGTAGCTCCCGCGCGTGCTGCCCGAGGCGCTGATTTTGGCTGCGAAAGTATCGCCAGGCGTCTTGGTAATAAAATTGATGGCACCGGCGAACGTATTTCGCCCGAAGTAGGCGTTTTGCGGCCCGCGTAGAACTTCAACCCGCTCCACGTCCGTCGTATTGATGGCATTCACGCCCGCCAACACATAGTTTCCGTCCAAGAACACCGCACCCACCTGCGAACGCGGTGTCGGAAATACGTTCTGTAAACCGCGGAACGTCAAGTTGGGCAAGAAGCGGCCCGTGCCGGCGCCGCCCGTGGTTTGCAGCGTCACGTTGGGACTGAGCCGCGCCACGTCACGAACGTCGAAAATGGCGGCTTTCTCGATCGTCTCGGCCGTGAACGCGGTGATCGAAAGCGGAATATCCTGCAGGGATTCCTCGCGCTTACGTGCGGTGACGGTGATTTCCTCCATCACCAACGTTTGCGCAACCTGCGACTGCGCCCTGACCGGCACCGATGTGATCGCCGTCGCTCCGAGCGCGGCGGCACTCACGGTGAGAATTAATCGCGCCCTCATGTGTACCATAACCATTCCCCCTAAATAGATGCACACTCGCCAGGTTCACAACCGGAATCCCTTGCCCTTGCCGTCTGCAAGCGCGAGCAACCCGCTCAATCACGACAGACATGAAACCAGTGTTTTGTAAAACTCTAGTTTTCCCGGCGCGTTGAGCTAATTGTCCCTCAACGTGTGGCCTGACAATAAGATAGTATAATGCATAGTTCAAAAATACGCATAAACGAGACGCATAGCCCACTTTTACTGGCTGCGGCTGGTTGCGATGACTTTGTCAAAGGCTTGGCATGACGCACGCACTGCATCAAGCACGACGGACAGAGCCTGACGGTGCGAATCCCTCGCGCGATAAATAAGTCCGCCCGGCCGATGGAGTCTGCCCGCCGGCATCGGTAGTATCTTTATCTCTTCACGAGCAAGTTCGCGCGTCAGCATATGGTTGGGCAGCATGCTGATGAACCCGCTTTCGATGACGAGTGATTTGATCAAATCTACTGAAGTGGTGCGCAGCGGGCGGTCGGGGGGCGGGAAGCCGTTCGACGACATGTATTGCTGAATCGTGCCGCCATCATGCGGGTACCCCATTATCGCCCATTTGGAGCCTATGAAATCGTTGCTCTTCAGCTTGCGTTTGCGGCTGATGGGATTAGAGGCACCCGCGACGACGACGGCGGTGACGGTGCATAAGCGCTCAATCACGAGGGATTTGGACACCGCGGACCTGGGAAAATTCGTGAGGTAGGCGTCGATCCGGCCATCGATGAGCATATCGACAAAATTGCTGTTATTGCCTTCGATCACCACGAGATCGATATCAGGCACGCTGGCATGCACCCGCGCGGCAACGTTAGCTGCGATATGCGCCATAAACATCGGGGCCACGCCAAGAACGACCTCGCCACTAATGCCGGTCGCCAAAGTTAAGACGTCCTTGCGGGCGCGCTGGCACTCATTGATGATGTACTTAGCTTCGGTAAAAAAGAGCCGCCCTTCGGGAGTTGGCTCGACTCCGCGCGCATTACGGACCAACAACCGAACGCCTAGGGTCTTTTCCAGGTTGATGATGCTGCGCGTCAAGGCCGGCTGGCTCAGGTTGGCCAAGGCGGCGGCGGCCGATACCTTGCCCGTCTCGACCACGGCGATGAAGTGCCGCAACTGACGAAGTTCCATGTTGATCATTCCATGAAGCTGAATGGTGGCCGTCGCAATGTCATGCATTACGCGGCTGAGCCGGGGCGCCAGCCACCACGCGCGGAACGTATGCAAATTCATTATAGCTTAACGAGCCCCATCACGCATATCGGTATCTGTGACGTCGAAGTGCTGCGGGGCTTACATTTGACAGTTGCGCGCCTCTCGGCGCCTGAAACTGCGATCATTCCTAATCATCGCCGCCGCGCGGCAATTTGGATCATCGCGAACCTAGCCCCTCATTCGTTTCACGCATGGTTATTCTAGAAATTGTTATTTGCCCCGGCTCACAGCAGGATGAATGCTGGTGGCGTGGGTTCAATATAGCCGCGCGCATTTCTATCGGGTCCGATACGAAGTCGATACTCGTTTCCACGAAGGGCCGTTGCATTGACCAATATATTTCCAGATCGCGGAAAAGTCGGACCGACACCGGCCATGACGACACGGGCCGATGAAACCTTTCTTAATTATATAAAGGATCTCCGCAGCGTCTTGATGATGGGACGCTCCAAGGAGGTGCATCCTAAGGCGAATGCCGCGATTGAGGCGGCCGGAATAAAGCTCGTGCCGACCCATGACTCAGTCGAGTCGGTGCGTAAAGTGATCCGCGATCATGTGCCCGAAGCGGGTGTATGGGCGCGGGTGTACCGCTCGACACAAGAGGCATTCTGGCAGCGCGTCGCCGCATCATATGGACTGCGTGAAGATACGTTCCTGCGGATGCTCGATGAGTCCGACCGCTGCGGTCCTGGCTCGGTGACATGGGAGCGTGATTACGATTACCCCGAATATTCCAAAGTTGAGACCCATCTTCAGCCCGGCGGCTATACCGGGCATCCGTTGGCGGGATTGGTTTATGATTACGGCACCCGCATTTTCCACGGCGACGTCAGCAAAGATGACTTTCTACATAATACGCTGGCTGAGAAGATCTCCGCACCGCTCGACGGCAAAGTCGAGCGCATCATGGATATCGCGTGCGCGATCGGTAAATTAACCTGCGCGCTCAAGCGACGGTTTCCCAACGCCGAGGTCTGGGGCAGCGACATCTCATCCCCCATGGTGCGTTACGCGCATTACCGGGCCATAGAACAGAAGATCGATGTTCATTTCCTGCAAAAAGCCGTCGAAGACCTCGATGAAATGCCGGCACAGAGCTACGACCTCATGACCTGCCATATCTTGTTTCACGAAGTGCCGAGCCCCGTCGTTGATCAGGCCATTGCGAACGTCTATCGGCTTCTGAGACCGGGCGGCACCTTCTGGCTCTCGGACTTCCCGACGCTGGGCAATGATCCACATGGATTGCTGAATTACACGAACTTCCTTGGCGCGATCGACTCGGCTGACAACAGCGAGCCTTATGCGCCCGAATTCGTGCGCAGCAACGTTGAGGACAAACTGCGCCGTCAGGGCTTTTCTCTGCGCTACGACCAACCAACCGATATCAAGATTTTTGGCCGGGTCTGCGATAAGCCGGCTTGAAGGAGAGCGATGTGGGTGACCGCAAGGCCCTCGAGGCTCAGCTGAATTATGTGAAAGACCTGCCGGGCTACGAGCGGACAAACCCGCAATACTTCTCAGACCCTATGATCGACAAACTGCTGGAGATCGTCTTGTTGATCGGCGGTGAATTGTGGGCGGTTCGTGATCGGCAAATGATCACCGAGCATCTTCTCGCGACCCAAGGTTTTGTGACGCCCGACCTGATCGAAACGTTCAAGCAAGACCCCGCAGCGGAGGCGCAGAGCCAAGAGCAGCGCCTGCAATTTATCCAAAGACTCTTCAGCTGTCTTTACGGCGGCGCGCCACTTACGCCACAGAAGAACCAGTTTAGCTGGCTCACCGACAAAAAGGTCGGCAAGGGGTGACGTTGACGTCACCAATAATCCGGCTTGCGCTGATGTGTCTTGCGGGCGCGATCTTGGCCCTCGGGCCGGTCTCTGCTGAAGAATCAAGCGTTCCTCTCGATGAGCTTAGGAAAAATACGGGCTCGGCGCGTCTCAATACATCGACTTGGACGATGTCAACCTTCATTACGTCGATGAGGGTCAAGGCGAGGCGGTCATTCTTCTGCACGCCTTTTATCACAGCCTTCGATCCTGGGATTTTCTCGCGGCTGACTTGCGCAAGAGTTTCCGCGTTGTCCGTCTCGATTTCGCCAATGCCGGTCTGACGGATCCTGACCGGCGGGAACTCAACTCGATCAAGCGGAATATCGATCTGCTTGAGCGGCTGATCCGCCATTTGAATCTCAAGACATTCGCTTTGGTCGACACGTCGAGCGGCGGCGTTGTCGCATTCAGATACGCAGCCGACAACCGAGATAAAGTCTCGCGGCTTGTGCTGGTCAATTCTGCCGGCCTTCCCCGGACGCCAAGCACCAACCCGCTGGGCGCGCCCGGCTCCGCAACACGACAAGCGATCGAGGAAATTAACAAGCCGCGCGCCTACTGGAAGGGGTTGCTCGAGAACAACCTTGTCGGCGACCATGTTCCGCCTGCGTGGATGATCGATATGGCTTACGACATGAACCGCCGCGAGGGACTCGGCGAGGAGCTTAGGCGATACACACGCGCATTTCGCACCGGCGATCCGCAAGCCGTGCTGGCCCGAATTGAATCCCCGACCCTGATCGTTTGGGGAATGGACAATCCGACCGTGGATCACCTTGATGCCGACGTCTTTCAGCATTTGTTGACCGCCGCGCCATCGCTCATACTACCGTTGTCAGCCGTCATCACGAGTTCACCCGGACGGGCTTAAGGGGAAGGGACAGGATTAGGCTTTTAGAAGGCACCAATATAAATAGAAGGCACCAATATAAAGGCTCGGCGTTTGGATTTGATCCCTGCGATATGGCGTGCTGTGGCGGCCGGTACGCTCGTGCTGGCCATGACCACAAGTCTCATTGCGACGGCGTCGTCGATGGGCGGGCTTTTCGTTTTCGGGACATTTGCATCCTACGGCCTTGCGGTTTCAGTCATCGTGACGCACGCGGGAAGCCATCACCCATACTCCACCTTCGGCCTTGCAAATGCGGTGACGTTGTTGCGCCTCTTGATCGTGTGCCAATTCGTGGGACTGGGGCTACACATTATGGCGGCCGGCGTTGTCTCCCCCCTGTCGGCGTGGCTCTTTTGTTCGCTGGCGATGGTGGAACGGATGCTCGACGGTATCGACGGCTATATCGCGCGGAAACAGGGCATTGAATCGGCTTTCGGCGCGCGATTCGATATGGAAGTCGATGCGCTACAGATTCTCGCGTTGAGCGCGGTAGCGTTCATGCTCGACAAGGCCGGCGCCTGGGTGCTCGCTGGGGGCCTGCTGCGTTATGCATTCTTGGCGGCGGGCGTGCTGTGGCCGGCCTTCAGCGCGCCGCTGCCGGCGTCATTTCGCCGAAAAGCTGTCGCCGTCATTCAAGGCCTCACCTTGGCCGCGCTTCTGGCGCCGATCGTGCTGCCGCCCTTCAGCACCCTAGCCGCGGCGATGGCCCTCACTTTGCTGCTTTACTCGTTTACCGTGGACACCTTGTGGCTTCTGCGGTCACGATCCAAGGTGTAGCGGTGATGCGCCACGCAACGGAACTAATATGAAACGTACCCACCACACCGCGACAAGATTCGGAGCCGACGCGCGTCAAGTCACGCGCATGTTCTTGGCGCTCGCGGTCCTGTTTGTCGCGCTCGCGATGCCGAATCGCATTGAAGATTTTATGGCCTCTCGGCTCCTCGCGATGCCGTTGGAATATCCGCTGCTCCTGATCGCCCTTGTTCTCGCACCCATAAGACTGCATTGGGCTATGCGCCTTGCCTGTTGTGCCGCACTCATGGCTTTGGTCGCGCTCAAACTCGCCGACATGGGCGTCTCCTTCGCCTTCGCACGGCCGTTCAATCCACTGGTTGACGTCGCGATGATTCCAACCGCGCTTGAGACCCTCGCCGCAACCAATGGAGTGTGGCCGGTCACTGGATTTGCCCTTGGGCTGCTTGTGCTATTAACCGCCGTCTGTGCCGCGCTCTACGGCGCTCTCGGCGTAGTCCAAAACCTAACCTATCGCCGTGGCTTCGGTTTTGCCGCCATTGCGGTCCTGGTCATCGCGGTAACGACTCCAATCGGCACCGCCAAGACCACTCTGTATGTGCGCGAGCACGCAACGCGGATGGCCGACAGTCTGCGCGCGACCGATGAGTTCCGCGCCGCTTTGGGAGTCGACGAATTTCAAGACATTCCGCCCGACCGGCGACTGGCTGGGCTATCGGGCGTTGATGTGATTCTGATCTTCATTGAATCCTACGGTCGCAGCACGCTCGACGATCCCGCCTCCGCGCCGATGATTCGTGCGCGCCTGCAGCAATTTGATGAGACGATCGCCGCCGCCGGCTTTTCCTCGCGCAGTGCGTGGTTGACGTCCTCGACCTACGGCGGTGAAAGTTACCTCGCACACAGTTCCTTGCTGTCCGGTCTTTGGGTCGACAACCAAAAGCGCTACGCGAATTTGGTCAGCAGTCGCCGTCAAACGCTGATCAATGACTTTCGCGAAGGCGGCTGGCGCACGGTCGCCGTTCTGCCGCAGATCACGCGGGATTGGCCTGACGGCGCATTTTTCGGATACGATCACGTCTACGACGCCGCGAACATGGGATACGCCGGCTGGCCGTTCACTTACATGACGATGCCGGATCAATTTACCTTGGCGGTGTTTCAAAACCGGGAGTTGGCCGCGCCCAACCGCCCGCCGGTGATGGCCGAAATCGCATTGATCTCCAGTCATCACCCGTGGACGCCGATTCCCAAGTTCACGCCCTGGGACCAGGTTGGCGACGGAACCATTTTCAATACCGCGCGGACGACGGAAACCGTCGATGAGGCCTGGAGCACGCCGGAGCGTATTCGTCAAAACTACGTAGCGTCGATCGACTATGTGCTCGAAACCCTGATGTCGTTCATCGCCACCTATGGCCGCGACGACATGCTCTTCATTGTCCTGGGCGACCATCAACCCCCGGCGTTCATGGCCCGAAGCCAAGCGCGCGAGGTGCCGGTCCACATCATGGCGCGCGAACCCGCGCGGCTCGCAGCCTTGGGCGATGGCTGGGTCGAGGGCATGACGCCAAGCACCGGCGGAACCATCGCGCCTATCAGTTCCATGCGCGCGCGGATCATCGAGGCCTTTGCGCGACCGTCGGTGGCGAAGATATCTCACGCGACCGCGCCATAAGGAGCTTGACCGGTGTTCGTGTCCTTATCTCATCTCAATCAAGCACCCGCCTCGAAGTCAGGGGCCGTTGCTGTTTTGCCCCTGGGCGCCATGGAAACTCATGGTCCCCATCTGCCACTCGGCACTGATAGCATCATTGCGGATGGCATCCTTGATCGCGCGGCGGAACTCGACGCGCACGATGTGCCAATACTTCGCCTGCCCGTTGTCTGGCTGGGGGCGTCCGCCGAGCATGCCGGCCACCCCGGCACACTCAGCACCGAGCCTGAGCACCTGATTGCCCATATCGTCGACATCGGCGCGGGCCTCGCCCGGTCGGGTATCACGCGCGTCATGCTGTTCAATGCCCACGGCGGAAATGTTGCAGCCTGCGCGATTGCGGCTCTTAAGCTTCGCACACGGTTCAACATGCTGGCCGCGAGCGTACACTGGCTCGACTTCGGACTGCCGCCGGCGCTCGAGCCCCCCGCGTCCGCGGCAGAAGACGTTCACGGCGGTTGGATCGAAACCTCGGTGATGCTGCACCTTACGCCGCTGCTCGTGTCCAAAGAGGCGTGCGCGGCCCGCCCGCCGCGATCTCCGGCACCAAGTCTGTTCCCCAAGGGGCCCGTCAACTGGGGCTGGAAAATCGATGATTTGGCGCCGCATGACGGCAACGCCGGGTGGATCGGACGGCCTGATCTGGCGACGCCGGTTTTGGGGAAAATGCTGGTCGATCACGCCGCGCACGGCGTCATCAAGGCGCTTCACGACATCGCCGCATCGCGGATTGAGCTTGGCTGATAAGCCTACTCGCCAGCGACGTTCAGCCCCAACTTGCCCAGCAAATGGCCCGCGCGTTGTGCTTTGGTCGTCAAGTAGACCTCGTTGTGCGGATTGACGCTGCCCATCAGCCGCCGATGCCCCAACACTCTGATGCCGTATTCGGCCAGCGCCGAGATTTTGCCGGGGTTGTTGGTCATCAGCATGATGTCGCGATAGCCGAGCAATTTGAGCATCGCACTCGCCACGCCATAACGCCGTTCGTCGGGCCCATACCCGAGGATGGCATCCGCGTCCAAGGTGTCGTGCCCTTGTTCCTGCAGGCCGTAAGCGCGAATCTTGTTCGCCAATCCGATTCCGCGGCCCTCCTGGTCCAAGTACAGCAACACACCGCCGCCGGCCGCCGTGATGTCCCGAACCGCAAGGCGAAGCTGTTCGCCGCAGTCGCATTTCAAGCTACCAAGAAAATCACCGGTCAGGCAGGCGGAATGAAGGCGCGTCAGCACCGGCGTCCTGGGGTCGGGTTCTCCGACGACGATCGCGATTTGATCGTGTAGTCCATCGCCGCCGCGGAATACGACGATTTCCGCGTCCTCGACATCGGCCAGCGGAACGTGAGAGCGCGCGGCAATCGCGAGAGAGCGCGCCGAATCGTCGTGGAAGTTTTTCACCGCATCCGCATCAACATGAAGCAATCGGGCATGATCTTCGCCCGCGCCGGGTTGGACCAAGGCCGCCGGCAGCATATAGGCGCGCTTGACAAGCTCCAGCGCGGCGGCCTCAAGCGGCCGGGCCGGTCGAAGCGCGATCTTCGGCAAAGTGGGCTTCACGCCCATCAGCAATGAGTCGATCTCCGCGCCGGAAAGCCCCGCCAACGAAATATGAGCCGACCTCTGGCTTGCAAGGCCCAAGTGTGAAAGGCGCGGCGGGGGGAGGATCAGGCCGGGTGCGACAAGACCATCGACGTCGGAATGCGGGCCCACCAGTATTTCCGCGGCCGCGACGATCAGCCTCTCGCCGTCGCCTTGCAGCAAGACCGGCCGTCCCGCCCGCAATTCGGAAACGGCACGTTGCACGCCGACATGACTGTCGGGCGAGAACCGTCTTGCCAAGCTGCTTGTGGCGGCTTCAATCTGAAGATCCGTGTTCATGGAAACGCGACGGCGTGCAATAAAAGTGACATGATCGGCATTGTGGACTGGTATCGGGACTCTCCGCAATGGTTGGAGATCCTCGCGGCGGCGCGTCATGAGGGCTCGTCCGCGGAGCCGCACGCCAACGCCCTCTGGCCCATCTATGGGCCCTTGGCCAAAGCTGGGTGTGCTCGCGGCATTGTGATCGGTCAGATCGGTCAGTCTTTGGACGGCAGAATCGCCACGCCCAGCGGCCACTCTCATTACATTAATGGGGCTGGGGCTATTCTGCATCTCCACCGCTTGCGTGCGCTGGTCGATGCCGTCGTGGTCGGCGTCGGAACGGTGATCGCCGACGATCCGCAACTCAATGTGCGCCACGAGTCCGGGCCGACGCCGGCACGGGTAGTCATCGATCCCAACGGGCGGCTGCCCGCACGGGCCAAATGCCTGCGCGATGACGGTGCGCGGCGGATCATCATCCATTCCTCTCATTTGGCGCGACGGGATTCTGACCCCTCTCAAGGCGTGGAATATGTGCAGCTCCCACAATCGCAAGGCGGATTTGACCCAGGCGAGATGCTCGCCGCGTTGGCCCATATCGGATTGCATCGCATCCTGGTCGAGGGTGGGGCCGTCACACTGTCGCGCTTCCTGGCCGCGGGTTGTTTGAACCGGCTGCATGTGATGGTCGCACCCATCATCATCGGTTCGGGCCCTGCGGGGATGGCGCTTCCACCCATTGCCCGCCTTGACGCCGCCTTGCGCCCGAAGGTGGCGACATTCGCGCTGCCTGGCGGTGATGTCCTGTTCGACTGCGATTTATCGAAGCCTCGGGAAGGTCAAGACGCGTGATTGACGTGGTTCATTACCGCAAACCCGCAAAGCTGTTGCATTGGTCGACGGCGCTCGCCGTCTTTTGCGTGGTGCCGCTCGGCATCGCCATGGTCGACGCCTCACCGGGGCCGCGACAAAACCAACTCTACGACTTGCATCGGTCCTTCGGTGCGCTGATCTTGACGCTGACCGCGCTGCGCTTGCTATGGCGATTGTACGCGCCCCCGCCCCCGCCGATCTCGGACATGCCGCCGTGGCAATCGCGGGTGTCGCGGCTCATGCATGCCGCGCTCTATGTCCTGTTGTTCGCGGTTCCGCTGGTAGGCTGGGCCGGAACCTCTGCCTTCGGGGCCCGGATCATGGTCTTCGGCTTGTTCGAGTTGCCCATGCTTTTAGACAAGAACCGCGAACTTGCAGCCGTATTGCTGTCGATCCATGTCTATCTTGCATTCAGTATGTGCGCGCTGTTCGTCGTCCACATCGCCGCCGCCATCCACCATCACTTTGTTCGCAAGAACGAGGTTCTGCGCCGGATGTTGCCGCGGATTCACGTGCGATGAACAAACACATCGTGGTGGCCGATGGTGAGAAGACGTGTGTCGCTCAACCGCGCTTGAAGCCAGTCGTCGACCGCGCCGACCTTGCCGGTCTCACGGACGGCGTCGGCGATGCCTTCGACGGTGTGAATGAACAGTTCAGACGTATGGTCTTGAAGGTGCCACGGGCTGCGCCCGGAGACGACCGTGTATCCTGATTTTTCCATGCTTTGCTGCAGGTGGCGCATGGCATCGGGGCCCGCCGCCGGGCCAAAGCCCTTGTCGCGCGTTTGATGGAGGCGGAAAGCCTCGGCGACACTTGCGTCCAAGGGATGCGCTGGGTCGGCGATGATCGTACCGTCAAACGTGAGAGTGGCCAGCACCGCTGCGTCCAATTCAGACAGCCCATCAGAGAAGCGCGTGATCCAATCTTGCGAAACGAGATCGAGCAGCGCCGACGCCGTGACAAGGTCCGTCTCGGCTGTCCAGCAGGGGGCCGGATCGCGGGCGAAATCAAAGGCGTGCAGACGAATCTCGATATGACGAGGGCCGCGCCGCAAGATGAGATTTTCGCCCGACATCGAAGCCGCATCTGACCAATTCGACAATGCATCGACGGCCGCCGCCAGGTTACGACGGTCATGGTCCACCAGGCTCCAGTATTGCCGCTGCGGCAGGATGTCGGCGAAGGCGCGCACGGAGGCCCCTGTGCCGGCGCCAAGGTCGCAGACCGTGACCGACTCGCGCTCGGCGAAGTACCGCCGGCACTCGTCGATGACTTTGCTATTTCTCGCCATCACATCCGCCGGTTCGCGCAACGCCAGCCACGCGGGGGAAAACGCAGTCACGACAGCGCGCTCCTCAGGGCCGCGGCAATAACGGCGGCGGCATCATCCCAGGTCGGCAGTCGCCGGCCATGGCTCCAGGCGGCCTGCGAGAGCCGAAGGCGCAGGTCGTGGTCCGTCAGGATGCGGCGCAGCGCGTCAGCCAAGGCCGCTGGATCATCGGGCGGCACCAACAGCCCGGCGTCCGCGGGCACGGTCTCGACCACCGCACCCGCCGCGCACGCCACGATGGGCAACCCACGCGCCAGCGCCTCGGCGAAGGCCATGCCGTAACCCTCATGCCGCGACGGCAATACGAACACATCGGTTCCTGCATAGACGGCGTCGAGTTCGTGTTCGTCCAGATCACCGCACAAGGTTACGCGTTGCTCGAGACCCCCTGACACGAGGAGCGCTCGAATATTGGCCGTCACGTTCGGATCGCGCGCCAAGCTTCCCACAAGCAGGCTGCGCCACCTGAGGTCCTGCAACATCGAAAGCGCGCGGATCAAGACGTCATGACCCTTGCGGAACGTCAGCGTCGCTACCGTCAGCAGGCAAGGCACATCGTTCCTGGGCGCGGCGCGCGCGGCCGTCCGGGTTCCCGGGTACGCCACGTGGAGCTTGCGCTCAGGGACGGCATAATCGCGCATCAAGTGCTCGGCCGTGTGCCGGCTCGTCGCGACGACGGCGTGTGCCGCACCCAGCGCCGCACGCTCCGAGGTTTGGAGGCGCAGCATGTCATCGGCACACATCCCGGTTTCTTGGGCCAAGGGATGATGAACAAGCGCCACATATTTCAAGTCGATGCCGTCGATCAGCTCGCGCGGCAATGCGCCGAACGCCAGTCCATCCACAAGCGTGACCGCGCCGCGCGGCAGGCGCGAAAGGGCGTCCCGCGTCGCGGCCAGATCAGCCTGCGAGGGTGCAGGAAAGCCGGCCGGCAGGGCTAAGTGATGCGCGGTCCATCCGGCCGCGGGAAGCGCGGCTAACAATTGGCGGGCGTAGATATAGCCTCCGGTCCGTGTCGCCAGATCGCCGGGAACGGCGAACCAAACGTCAGGCACTGGTCACGTCCGCTTCATAGGACGCGCTGGCGGCATGACTTTCGTGCAGCGTGATTTTGAGGCGCGCGAGGCCCGAGGCCGAGGGGCCAAGTTTTCCCGCACGGATCGCTTCGACCATCTTGTCGAACACCCACCGTGCGACGGCCTCGGTCGTCGACCGACGGCCCCTGAAGTCCGGGTGTTCGTCGAGGTTGCGGTAGTTGATGGCGGCGAGGACGTGCTTGACCGTGTCGGTCGCCAGGCCGATATCGACAACGATGTCGTTGGCGTCGAGGTCGGGGCGCATGAAACACACATCGATGACATAGGTCGCGCCATGCAGCTGCTGGGCGGGGCCAAAGACCTCGCCCTTGATGCTGTGCGCGATCATCACATGATCGCGGACTTGAACGCTGTACATAAGACCTTCCCATATTTAGGTGTAAGACAGCACCGTCATCAGGCCGCCGCCGTGGTCGAGCACCGCCGGAACGCGCTCGGGGGCCTCGGTGAAATCGATCTCGCCGGTGATCAGGGCGTCATAGCGCGCATCACGCAGCAATTCCAGCGCGGCGGCCATGCGCCGCTCGCGCGTCCAGTCGGCGCGACGGCTCGGCGCCACCGCACCGACCTGCGACGAGATCAGCCGCAGGCGGCGGGAATGAAAAGCCTGACCCAAGGGCAGAGGCACGGCGGCATCGCCGAACCAGCTTGCCTCTACGACCTTACCTTCAAAGGCCGCGCAATCCAGGGCTTGGCGCAGTCCTGCTTCAGTCGCGCTGGTGTGGATGACGACGTCCTGATTTTCTGGCGCGTCGGCGGGCAGGGCGAACACCGCGCCCATGAGCGAGGCCAAGGCTGCGCGCGTGGGGTCGATGTCAACGACAGTGACGGCAACGCCTGGAATGCGCGCGGCCACGCCGGCGGTGAGCAGGCCGAGCACACCCCCGCCGATAATGAGAACCCGGCCACCGGGTGAAATCTCGGCGTCCCAAGTGATGTTCAGCGCCGTTTCCATATTGGCGCCGAGGCAGGCCCGGCGCAGCGGCAGCCCCTCGGGCAGACGATGCAACCCCGCCACCGGCACATGGGCGCGGCGTTGATGCGGATGGAGGATGAAGACGTTTTCCCCGATGCGGTCTTGGGGGCCGTCCGTGACGACGCCCGCCAGCGCGTAGCCGTATTTCACCGGAAACGGGAACTCTCCGTCCTGATGCGGACAGCGCATGCGCTCACGCTCGGAGACAGGAATCCGTCCTTGCAGCACCAGGCGCTCAGTGCCGCGGCTCAGCCCCGAGTAGCGCGCCGTCACGGTGACGCGGGATGATCCCGACGCGGTGTCATTTACCGCCCGCCGTTCAATCCGCCCGGGCGCGGTGTACCAAAGTGCTTCGTTGGGCTGCATGCGTTTGATTCACTTCACTGAACGAGACCCGCACGTCGTCCATGCCGTCAGCACCAAATTACATGCTTTGGCAGAGGCACCGCTATCGATTACGTCACCCGCCCGTATGCGAGGCAAGAGCGAGCAGCGCATGATCGGAATCAGGCTGCCCGCTTTATCTATTTGTCAGGGTAAGCACGAATGATGATGTCGCCCCGGCGCACGGCCTTGCTGAATGGATATTCGGCCTAATCATCGCGTGCGACGCGGATGCCGAAGGACTGCGACCTCAAAAACCCCGGGTCGCGGCCGCGAAACGTGACGCGGTGGCGCGCCGCATCGCTGGTCCAACTCCCACCGCGATTGCCGTGCCGATAGCACTCGGGCTGCGTGATGACCGGGCGGCCATCCAGGCCGTCTGTGGCCGGATAGGGCATGACATAGCAATCTTCAATCCATTCCCAGATATTGCCGTTGATGTCATGCACGCCAAAAGCGTTGGCCGCACGGCTTCCGACATTGGCAACATAGGGCTGACCGTCATCACACTCGGCGGCCTTCACCGGGCGGTTTAGTCCGGCCCGCACGCTGGCTTGGTCGTACATATTGGTTGTGGGGCAACCGCCGTCGGGCGACGGCCCCCATGGATACATTTGCCCTTTGCCCTCGGATGCGACGTATTCCCATTCGGCCTCGGAGAGCAAACGGTAGGGCCGCTTGGAAAGTTTTGACAGCCAATCGGTGTAGGCCTTGGCTTCAAACCACGTCACGCACACCACCGGCCATTGCTGTGAAAGGGGGCCGGGAAGCTTGGGGTTGTCCCACGTCGCCGTGGCGTCGAAGTAGGCGGATTTGCCGTCCCATTGCATGCAGCCCGGCTGTGTCCGGAAACCCGTCGCCGCGACAAATTTCTGGAAATCGCCGATGGTGACTTCGTATTTGCCGATCGCGAATCTGTGCTTGATCGTGACTGTTCTGACCGGGCCTTCATATCGCTCCGGCTCGCCGTCATCTCGCCCCATCTGAAACGTCCCCGGCGGAATGACGACCATCTCCGGGCAGTCGGCACAATCCCGGACAACTTTTGCATCGGCCGCGGTCGTCGACGACACCGGACCCAAGATGCCCGCAATTCCAAAGATGATCAGAGACATTAAAAACCGCATTTCACTCTCCATGATTGGGCCGCAGCTTGAGTAATGTACCTTATTCGCCATAAGCGGACATCCGTCTTAAGATTATTCATACTCGATAATCTCTACAATTCCCCCGGAGCGATGGCCCGCACGGACATGGTCACCCCACAGAACGGACCTTCCGACGGTCCCGCTTGGGATCGCCACTCTGTTGAATACGCTCAGGCCTGGCAAGGCGGCGAACTAAAGGGCTGATTCAAACCTGCACGGTGCGATGCGCTTTACTTATACCTGCATCTGGAAATTCGATCTTGGATAACGTTGCGAAGCCGCGATGATGCAGGCATAAGTTTCAAAATCACGTGTGCAACACAGTCGCGATATGGCGCAGCATCAGCCTGTCTTTTTGATCATCGGCGCGGGACTCGGCGGCTTGACGTTGGCGCTTGCCTTGTTGCGTTCAGGCCGCAAGGTCAGGATCATCGAGGCCGCGCCGCAGCTGGCCGAAATCGGCGCGGGCATTTCCATCAGCCCCAATGCCGCCCACGCCTTGAATTATGTCGGACTCGGCGCGTTCATGGATCATAACGCAGATGTGCCCGGCCGCACCGCCGTCATTCATTACAAGTCGGGCGCGGTGCTGCGAACGGCGGACATGAGCACGGATTTTGTCGGGACGTACGGCGCGAAGTACTACCAGATCCACCGCGCCGACCTACACCGCGGCCTGGCCGACGCCGTGATCGCCATGGACCCCGCGTGTATCGCCGTCGGCCGCGCCGTCGTTGGCATGGCGCAAACCGAAACGGGCGTTGAAGTTCGTTGTGCCAATGGCGAAGTCATGTCAGCCGACTACGTGATCGGCTGCGACGGACTGCGTTCGACGGTGCGGGCGGCCTGCTTCGCCGCCGCCACGCCGCGCTGGACCGGACAGGTCGCCTACCGCGCGATGCTGCCTGCGCGCGGCGTCGAAGCCCATCTTGCGGCAGCGCCGTCAGCCGTGACCGTCGGGCCTAAACATATCGTCACGCGCTACTTCATCCGTCGCGGACAAATGGTCAACCTTGTCGCCATCGCGCAGTCAGAAGCCTGGAAAGAAGAAGGCTGGAGCCATCCCGCGACGATCGCGGAGTTGCTGAAAGAACATGAAGGCTGGAACGCCGACATCATAGCCTTAATCAAGGCGGCACCCGCGCAGAACCTGTTCAAATGGGCGCTGTTCGACCGCGACCCGTTGCAAAGCTGGGTCAACGGGCGCGTGGCGCTGCTGGGAGATGCGGCCCACCCCATGCTGCCGTTCCTCGGCATGGGCGCTGCGATGGCGCTGGAGGACGCGGTGGTGCTGGCCCGCTGCATCGACGACTTCGCCGATGTTGCGTCTGCATTCGCGGGCTATCAGGCGACGCGGCTGGCGCGCGCCAACGCCACCGTGCTGGCCTCGCGCACGCAAGGCGAACTGTTGCAGAACTCAGACCCCGATGCCCAGAACTGGGGTGCCAAGCCCAGCGCCGGCAACGAGGAATGGCAGCGCTACGGCTATAACCCCGCGACGACCGAGCTGCTGCGCGCGGCTTAGTTTACCACGCCGCCCAGGCGCGGCTGAGGTCGTTGAGGCTGACGACCATGATGGCCGCGCCGACCAGACCCATCAGCACGCGCACCGGCAGGCGCTTGGTCAACAGCGCCGCGACAGGTGCCGCGACGATGCCGCCCAGCACCAGGCCCAGAATGATGTTCAACGTGTTCTCGGCGACGTGTGGCAACAGCACACCCGCGATGACCACGGTGACGAAGAACTCCACGCTGTTGGACGTGCCGATGGCCACGCGCGGCGGTACGCCCCAGCCGACCATGGATGAGGTTACGATGGGCCCCCATCCGCCGCCGCCGATGGCGTCGAGCGTGGAACCGACAAACGCAAGCGGGCCCAATCTGCGCGCGGGTAGCGCGCCGGCGGGCCGGGGCCGAAACGTCTTGATCAGGATGACCAGACCCATGGCCAGCAGATAGGCGCTGACGATGGGCCGCACCAAGCCGCCCGGAATCGCCGTCAGCGCCAGCGCGCCGAGCGCGCCGCCGATCAGACCCGGGATCAGCAAGCGCTTGAAGATGGCGCGGTCGACGTTGCCCAGCTTCCAGTGTGAAAAGCCCGACACCCCGGTGGTGAACACCTCGGCGGCGTGAACACTGGCGCTGGCCGCGACCGGATGGACGCCCATCGACAACAGAATGCTGCTCGCCGTCAGGCCGTAGGCCATGCCGATGGCCCCGTCAACGATCTGCGCGATGAACCCGACGAGGATGAATTGAGCAAGCTCTTCCATATCATCGGGTCCCCTCGGCGGTGGGCCGTTCCACGGGCCGCGCGCAAGACGGCGTCAGAACGTGGGCTTCGACATAACCGCGCAGCGCCGCCAGAGATTGCTCGTAGGACGCCGTGGCGGTGTCGAGCTCCAGATCAGGTGCCGCGGGCGGCTCCCATGCCGCCGAGACGCCAGTGAACTGCGCCAGCGTTCCGGACTTGGCCTTGGCGTACAGCCCCTTCACGTCGCGCGCCGCACAGGTTTCAACCCCGGCGTTGACGAAGACCTCGTGAAAGCCCGGTCCGACGATGGCGCGTACGCGCGCGCGATCTGCGGCCGTGGGCGAAATTAGCGCGGCGATGACGATGATGCCGTCGCGAATCAACAGCTTGGCCACTTCGGCCGTGCGCCGCAGGTTCTCGGCGCGATCTGCCGCCGAAAAGCCCAGGTCGGCGTTGAGCCCGCCGCGCAGGTCGTCGCCGTCGAGCACGAAGACGCGGGCACCCTGCCGCGCCAAGTCCACCCGCAGCCCGTTGGCCAGCGTGGATTTACCCGCGCCCGACAGCCCGGCCAGCCAGATCACCGCGCCGGAGTGGGCCGATACGCTGAGCCCCCGGCCCAAGTCCTGGTCGATGACACAGCCCGCCACGACGTCATAACCGTCGATCAGCACGCCGCGGCCAAAGGACGCATGGGCCGCGAACAGATCGAACGCCACGGGCGTCAACGCGGTCAGCGTGACCTCGGCGATGTCGTTGGTGGAGGCGACCGCCGCATCGTGAAATGCCAATCGCTCGACGTCGAGCACGCGATGGACGGCCGTGACGCTCACGGCGGCCGTCGCGGTCCCGATCCGCAGCTTCAACTCCGCGCCCACGCTCAGCTGCTTGCGTCCCAACCAGAAGACGCGCGCGCGCATCGCCGTGGACAGGTGCGGGCCCTGATCGGGTGCTGCGGCGACATGGCCGCGTTCGACGTACAACTCTTCATCCAGCGTGAAGGCGACCGACTGCGGGGCGGCGGCGCTGAGAATCGGCGTGGCCGCGTTCCAGCTTTGAAAGGCCTTGATGCGCGCCATGGCCTGCGTCGGCCAGATCCGCACCGAATCGCCGACCTTCAGCCGTCCGCTTTCGATCCGCCCGACGATGATGCGCGCATCGTTGTCGCGGTAGACGTCCTGCACGGCCAGGCGCAACGGTTTGTCCACGGCGGCGACGCGGCGTGGCAGCGCGTCGAGCGCTTCCAGCAGCGTCGGCCCCCGCCACCACGCCATGCGCGGCGAAACCGTGGCGAGGTTGTCGCCGTCGCGCGCGGCGATGGGCACGGCATGCACCAGCGGCAACCCGAGCGAATCGAGGTGGGTGGTGATGGCATCGACGACGGCCTCGAAGGCGGCTTGCGCGAAACCCACCTTGTCCATCTTGTTGACCGCGACGATCACTTGGCCGATCCCGAGCAGATGCAGCAGATAGGCGTGGCGCTTGGTCTGTTCGGTCAAGCCTTGGGCGGCGTCGACCACGATGACGGCGGCCTCGGCCTGGGCGGCACCGGTGATCATGTTGCGCAGGAATTCGCCGTGGCCGGGCGCATCGATGATGACGTAGCGCCGCAACGGGGAATTGAACCAGATTTGCGTGGAATCCACCGTGATGGCCTGGTCGCGTTCCACCTGCAGAGCGTCGAGCGCGAAGGACCATTCCACCTCGACCCCGCGCCGCGAGGAGACGCGCCGCAGTTCGTCGGCCTTGCCCTCGGCCAAAGCTCCGGTGTCGTTCAAAAGCCGGCCGATCAGGGTGGATTTGCCGTGGTCCACATGCCCGACGATGACGATAGGCAGCGCACCGGGCCCGGCGTTGTCGTTGATGCTCATGATTAAAGATATCCCGCGGTGCGCAGACGCTCGAAGGCGTCCTCGGTTTCGTGGTCCATCGTGCGCCCGGCCCGTTCGGCGGCGCGCGTGGTCGCCAGTTCGGCGATGATGTCATCGACCGTGGCCGCGCGGCTTTTGATCGGCCGCGTAATGCCGATTTCGCCCAAGGATCTATAACGCTCGCCGTTCTTGGCGAAGTACAGTTCCACCAGCGGGATGCGCTCGCGGCGGATGTAGCGCCAGATGTCGAGTTCGGTCCAATGCAGCAGCGGATGTACGCGCACATGCGCGCCCGGGGGAACCTCGGCGGCGAACATGTCCCAAAACTCCGGCGGCTGGGCGCGGAAGTCCCAGGTGTTGCCCGCCGCGCGCGGACTGAAGACACGCTCTTTGGCCCGTGTGGCCTGCTCGTCGCGGCGGATGCCCGCGATCAGACCCTTCAGGCCGTAGCGCGTCACGGCCTGGGTGACGCCCAAGGACTTGCGCGCCGCGATGCGTGCGTCGCCGGGCAGGCTGGCATCGACGGACTCAATCGGCGGGCACGGATCGGCGATGAGGTCGAGCTGCCATTCGCGCGCATACTTTTCGCGGAAGGCATAGGTTTCGGGAAACTCGAGCCCGGTGTCGAGATGCATCACCGGAAACGGCACCTTGCCCAGAAACGCCTTCTTGGCCAGCCAGATCATGACGTTGGAGTCCTTGCCCAAGGACCACAGCATCGCCAGCGGCCTGAGCTTGCTGAACGCCTCGCGCAGAATGTAGACGCTGCGTGATTCCAAAAGGTCGAGATCGTTCATCGGCTTGTTCCTGCTGCAGCCCCGGGCAACCAGCGCCGGTCGGCGACGTATTGGGCGATGGCCTGAAACAGCGCCGTCATGCTCAGCCCGCGGGCCTTCCAGTCACGGCGCGCGACGGCGAGTTCATCCACGCGCGCGGCCCACTCTTCGCTGAACACCGCCGCGGCGAGATGATCGCGCAGCAGACGAGACAGGCCCGCCGCGGCGCCGTCGGTGGACACGGTGACGAGCAGCTTGCCCCGCCGCAGCCGCGCCGGAAGGTGGAAGTCGCACAACGGAATGTAATCTTGCGCATGAACCAGCGCGCCGTGCGCCTTGGCCAGACGATGAACTTCTGCCCGTGCGGCGTCATCAAGGCCTGAGATGAACACCAGGCGCGGTCCATGGGCCGTAAAGTCGGCCGCGTCGGGAGCGGTATCCGTGAACCGCACGACCTTGCCCGCGCCGTGCTCGGAGAGCGCGCGAATACGGTCTTCGGACGCGCCATCTGCGCCAACGACGAACACCGTCAACTCTGTCAGGCTGAGCATGATCGGGTACATGAGTGGGGCCTCTGTGCTCATGCGTCACCGGTCAGAATGCGCGCCGCGTCGAGCGCGCCGTAGGTGAAGATGGCCGAAGCCCCGGCACGCTTGATGACGGTCAGCGATTCCATCAACGCGGTGCGCCGCTCCAGCGCGCCCGCTTGAACGGCGGCCATGAGTGCGGCGTACTCGCCGCTGACCTGATAGCCCAGCACCGGCACAGCACTGGCCTGGGACACTCTATATATAATGTCGAGGGACGTGCCGGCGGGCTTGACCATCAGCAGATCGGCCCCTTCAGCCACGTCGAGCGCGGCTTCGCGCAGGGCCTCGCGGCCCTGGGCGGGGTCCATCTGATAGCTGCGTTTATGGGTCGGGCCGCCCTCGGCCCCCAGCCGGCCGGACGCGCCCACGGCCTGACGGAAGGGCCCGTAGAACGCCGAGGCGTACTTCACCGCGTAAGACAAAATCAGCGTATCGGCGTAGCCCGCCTGCTCCAAAGCACGACGCACCGCAGCCACGCGGCCGTCCATCATGTCGGACGGTGCGACGATATCGCTGCCTGCACGGGCAAGCACGACGGCCTGACGCGCGAGCACGTCCACCGTGGCGTCGTTGGCCACCGTCCCGTCCACGATCAGGCCGTCATGGCCGTGGCTGGTGTAGGGATCGAGCGCCACATCGGTGATGACGCCGAGATCGGGCGCGGCCTGCTTGATGGCGCGCACGGCACGCGCGACGAGATTGTCCGGGTTCAGCGCTTCGCTTCCCGTCGCGTCCTTGAGATGCGCCGCGACGGCTGGGAACAATGCCACGGCGGGAATGCCGAGATCAGCGGCAGCGCGGGCCTGGGCAGCGGCCAGATCGATGCTGAGACGCGCGACACCGGGCAACGTGGGGATGGCTTCGCATCGCTGTTCGCCTTCGACGATGAACAGCGGAAGAATCAGGTCGGCGGGGCTGAGATTGGTTTCGCGCACCAGACGCCGCCGCCAGTCGGCCGCGCGCAGACGTCGCAACCGGGTGTTGGGGAAAGACTCTTGGAAAATATACGACATGACTTAAGCCGCCAGTCGACGAAGAGAGAGATGATCGGCCAACACCGCCGCCATGGCCGCCGAAGTGGGGGTTGAGGCGGCAATGGCGTTGGTCCAGGGCGCGCCCTTTACATCCAGCACCGCTGCACTGATCCCCACGGCCGTGACCTCGGCGCGAAGATCGTTCAAGAGCTTCAAGGCCTCGGCAAACGCTTGTGCCGAACGGCGGCTGAACAGCGGAGCATAGACATGCGTGCGCGTATTCAGCACGGCATGCGCCGGCGCTGATAAGGCCCCGAGCGTCACCGCGCGGAACACCACAGCGCGCTCGATGCGGCCGGGAAAGAGCGCGGAGAGATCAATCGTCACGTCCGCGCCGCTGGGATACAGCGCGCGGCTGAATGGCGCGTGGCGTAAGGCGGAGGCCAACTCCGCCGCCGTGAAGCCGGTTTGACGCACGTCTTCAAAGCCTGCCGCGCGGGCCGCTGCCGCCGTGGCCGGGCCCACGGCGTACACCGGCAAGCTGTTCCACCCGGCGTCGGCCGGGCGCAGGTGCGGCGCGGCGGGGCTGGTGAAGATCAGCGCGTCATAGCGCGCGGGCGAAGCGGGCCAGCCGCCGACGGGTTCAAAACGCAACACCGGGCTGTTGATGATCAACAGCCCAGATGCGGCGAAGTCGGCGGCGAATTGCGCCGCATATTCCAATGGGCGGGTGTTGAGCAGGATCATGCCGAACCTTCCCGCGCGGCGATCATGGGCAGCGATGCCGCCAACTTGTGCGCCGCCGCCAACGGCGTATCGGCCTGGGCCTGGCCGCGCCACACGGCTTGACCGTGCAGATGTGCCGCACCGGCCAGGGCCATGACGCCGGTGTTCACCGTGGCCAAAGCGCCGACGACGAACCGCCCGCCGGCGAGCCTAAGAAACGCGCGCTCCGCCATCACAGCTTGCAGTGTCGGCGCATGATTGATTCGCGCGGCAAGCAGGCGCGCATTCGCATTGTCGGCGCGGCTCACCAGTCCGACCGCACCCTGGCCGGGATCGGGCATCAACGTCTCGGGGGCCAAGATCTCGCGGATGTGGCGCTCAAGGCCCAGACGCTTGAGGCCGGTCACGGCCAGGATCGTACCGTCGAAATTAAGCGCATCGAGCGCCGCAATGCGTTCATCGACATTCCCACGCAGCAGGCCGAACGACAGATCAGGCCGCAGCGCCTTGACCAGCGCCTGTCGGCGCACCGACGCCGAGCCCAGCACGCCGCCGCGCGGCACATCGGCAAGGCAGGCATACCGGGTGGAGACAAACGCCTCGCGCGCGTCCTCGCGCTCCAGGGTTGCTGTCAACAGCAGACCCTGCGGCAACGGCACGGGCAGGTCTTTCACGGAATGGATGGCCAGATCGACCGCCCCGTCGTTGACCGCCTGGTCGAGTTCGTCGGTGAAGATGCCGCGCCCGCCCAAGTGCTCGATGGCGCAAGAGCGATCTGAATCACCACGTGAGCCGAACACGATTACTTCAAGTCCCGCGGCCAGATCGGGCCGTGCTTGGATCAGGGCCTCGCGCACCAACCGCGTCTGGACCAACGCCAGGGGACTGCCGCGCGTGCCGAGAATCAATTTGCCGTTATTCATGATTCCCCCCCGATGCGAGTGAACACATCGCGCAAGCCCGCCGCCAGATCGGCGATCATGGCGTCGGTGTGCTGCGGACTGGGTGTCAGACGCAGTCTTTCCGTGCCGCGCGGCACGGTGGGATGGTTGATGGGTTGAACGTAGATGCCGTGATCGTCGAGCAGCGCTCTACTGATGGCCGTGGCGCGGTGCGCCTCGCCGACCATCACCGGAACGATGTGGCTGGGTGAGTCCAGCACGGGCAATCCGGCGGCGGCCAGTGCCTGCTTGACCGCCACGACACGGCTCTGGTGGCGGGCGCGTAATTCATGAGCGCCGCGCACATGGCGCACGGCGGCCAGCGCGGCGGCAACGACCGGCGGGGGCAAGGCGGAGGTAAAGATGAACTCGCGCGAGAAACTGCGCAGCACGTCGATGATCGCCGCCGAGGCCGCGACATAACCGCCGATGACGCCGAAGGACTTGGCCAGCGTGCCTTGGATGATGTCGACCTGTGCGGCAACCGCGTCCCGCGCGGCGATCCCCGCGCCCTCGGGGCCGTACAGGCCCACGGCATGCACTTCGTCGAGATAGGTCAGCGCGTTGTAGCGGCGCGCAAGCGCGGTAACGGCGGCGATATCCGAAATCGTGCCGTCCATGGAATAGACGGACTCAAAGGCGATGAGCTTGGGGCGCGAGGCGGGAAGAGTTCGCAGGATTTCCTCAAGGTGGGCTAAGTCGTTATGGCGGAAGATGCGCTTTTCCACCCGCGCGGCCTGCAGGCCCGCGATCATCGAGGCGTGATTGCGCTCGTCCGACAGCACGATGCAGCCGGGCAGTTTGGCCGCAAGCGTGGCCAGCGCACCGAGGTTGGCGAGATAGCCCGAGGTGAACAGCAACGCAGCGGGCTTGCCGTGCAGGTCGGCCAACTCGGCTTCCAGTTCGCAGTGCAGCGTGTGCGTTCCCGAGATATTGCGCGTGCCGCCCGCGCCCGCGGATTGCGTGAGCGCGGTTTGCGACATGGCCACGACTGTCGATGCGTGCGCGCCCATGCCGAGGTAATCGTTGGAGCACCACACCGTCACCTCGCGCGCACCGTGCTCATCGTGCAGTAACGCACGCGGCCACGCACCGGCAATGCGCGACAGGCGCGCGAAACGGCGGTAGCTGCCGCCGCGTTTGAGGTCGTCGAGCGCGGCGTTGAAGTGCGCGGCGTAGTCGAAGCGCGCGGCGGCGTGTGTGATGGGCGTCAGGATATTCATGACGCGGCCTGACGGGACTGATGGATGCCGCACTCGGTCTTGCCCCGGCCGCGCCAGCGCCCGGCGCGCGCGTCTTCGCCCGGCTGAACGCGGTCGGTGCAGGGCGTGCAGCCGATCGACAGATAGCCGTCCGCCTCCAGCGGATGGTGCGGCAAATGATGGGCCTCGAGGTAGGCCGACACGTCGTCGCGCGACCACGCCGCCAGCGGATTGAATTTGAACTTTCCCTCGGCATGCTCAACGCGCGGCAAGGCGTTGCGCGTCTCGGCCTGGTAGGCCTTGCGCCCCGTGATCCAGGCGTCGAACGGCGTCAGCGCCCGGGCCAGAGGCTCGACCTTGCGCAGGGCGCAGCAGGCGTCGGCGTCTTGAGACCACAAAATGCCTTTGGGATCACGCGCGGCCACCGCCGCAGGGTCAGGCGTGATAGTTCGCACATCCGTCAGGCCCAGCAGACTGACCAGCGCATTTCTGTAGCGCAGTGTCTCGCCGAACAGCTTGCCGGTATCGAGAAACACAACCGGAGTCTCTGTGTCGATGCGCGCGACCATGTGCAGCAGCACCGCGGACTCCGCGCCGAAGGAACTGACCAGCGCGATGCGACCCGGGAATTCGCGCGTGACGGCGGCCGTCAACAGATCCTGCGCCGTGGCATCGGCATAGCGTTCACTCAATGCATCGAGACGGCGGCGCTCGATGATGGACTCAGCGGCGGCCAAGGGGCGCTGATACGCGCGCGGAAACCAGTTCAACGCGCGGCGAAAGGCGGTTTCGTCATAGCCGTCGGGCACCTCGAATGAGCTGAAGCCGCAACGCATCAAAAACCCCGCCTGATCGGGAATAAACGTCCCGATCGCGCGCAGATCGCCCTTAAATCCGAGCCGCGTGCGCAGCAGGCGCGCAAGGCTGAAGCCGCGGCCGTCCTTGAAGCTTGGAAAGTTGATGGCGACGAGCGAGGCGTTCGGCAATGCATCCAGCTCCGCGTCGGGCTGCAGCGTCAGGTCCGGCGCGGGAGCGTCATGGGCCAGCCGTGCGCCCGTTTGATCAAGCACGGGCATAGAGGCGCTCCTTGAAGGGCGCGAGGCCGAGGCGGCGCACGGCGGCTAGGAACACCTCGCCGGGCGCGCGCAGATCGAGGTAGATCTGCACCACCTTCTCCACCGCATCGACCACGTCGGCGGCGGAAAAGCCCGGGCCCAGCAGTTCGCCAATGGCCGCGTTCTCGTCGCCCGAACCGCCGAGCATGATCTGGTAGAATTCCTCGCCCTTGCGGTCCACGCCCAAGAGGCCGATGTGCCCGGCGTGATGATGGCCGCAGGCGTTGATGCAGCCGGAGATCTTGATCTTCAGCGGGCCGATGTCGTGCTGGCGGCGCAGATCAGCGAAGCGTTCGGAGATGCGCTGCGCCACGGGGATGGATCGCGCGTTGGCCAGCGAGCAGTAATCGAGCCCCGGGCAGGAAATGATGTCGGACACCAGCCCGGCGTTGGCGGTGGCCAGCCCCGCCGCCGCCAGGCCCGCCCACACCGCCGCAAGATCGGCCTGCTTGACGTGGGGCAGAACCAAGTTCTGCTCATGCGTCACGCGCACTTCGCCCAGGCTGAACGTCTCGGCCAAGGCGGCCACGGCGCGCATTTGTTCTCCGGTGGCGTCGCCGGGAATGCCGCCGATGGGTTTGAGCGAAATGGTGACGATGGCGTAACCGGCCGCGCGATGAGCATGCGTGTTGGTGCGCCGCCAGGCGTTGAACGCCGGATCGGCCACGGCCGGCGGCTCGGCTGGAAGGGCGGTATCATACTTTGGCGGGGCGAAGAACGCGCGGATGCGGCGTTGTTCGGCAGCGGGCAAGTTCACGCCGTCGTGGCGGAACTGTTCGTATTCTTCTTCGACCTGGCGGGTGAACTCGGCCACGCCCAGGGCATCAACTAAAATCTTGATGCGCGCCTTGTAGATGTTGTCGCGCCGGCCATGACGGTTATAGACGCGCAACGCCGCCTCCAGATAGGCCAACAATTCGGCCTCGGGTAGCCCGGCGCGGATCAAGGGGGCCACGAACGGCGTGCGGCCCATGCCGCCGCCGATATAGACGTCATGCACCAGTTCACCGCCTTCGCGGCGGATCCGGATGCCGATGTCGTGAAACCTGATGGCGGCGCGATCTTCTGCCGCGCCCGTCACGGCGATCTTAAACTTGCGCGGCAGGAACGAGAATTCCGGATGCAGCGTCGACCACTGACGGATGATCTCCGACGTGATGCGCGGATCATCGGCCTCGTCGGCGACGACGCCGGCGAAGGGATCGGCCGTGACGTTGCGGATGACGTTGCCGCTGGTCTGGATGGCGTGCAGATCGGCGGCGGCCAGCGCGTCGAACAGGTCGGGCGCCTCGGCAAGCTTGATCCAGTTGTACTGAATGTTCTGCCGCGTGGTGAAATGGCCGTAACCGCGGTCAAACTTGTCGGCAATGTCGGCCAGCGCGCGCAGCTGATGCGCCGATAGCGTTCCATAGGGAATCGCCACGCGCAGCATGTAGGCATGTAATTGAAGATAAAGCCCGTTGAGCAGCCGCAAGGGCCGGAACTGCTCTTCGGTCAGCTCGCCCGCAAGCCGGCGGTTGATTTGCGCGCGGAACTCCTCGGCGCGCTGGGTGACAAAGGCCCGGTCGTATGAATCGTAGGCGTACATCGCTCAAGCTCCCGTGACGCGGGCGAGATCGGGCCGCACCGTCGGGCCGGTGAGGCGGATCTTTTCGCGCAGCGACAAATCGGCACTGATGGTCGTCACGTCGACGACCGTGTTTTGGGCGGCGGGCTGCACCGCGGCCAGCGCCTCGGCGGAGGCAACGAGCGCCGCCGCGATGTGTTCGCTCCAGCCGCCGTCGGCGGTGAGATACACCACCGCGCCGTCATGCAGACGGTTGGCGGTGATGACGCCGGGGCCCGCGACGGCTTTAGCCATGATGCACCGCCAAGCCGACCACATCGCCGATGATGATCAGCGCGGGCTTGGCGGCATTGCGGCCCGCCACGTCGGCTTCAAGGCGTTCAGGGGTGGTGAGGATCACGCTCTGACCGGGCCGCCCCGCATCTTCGATCACGGCGATGGGAAGGTGAGACGTGGTGGTCTCGGCCAGCAGTTGCCGGGCGATTTCCCGCGCCCTGCCCGCACCCATGTAAATGACGAGCGTTTTGCCCGGGCCCGCAAGACCGGCCAAATCGGGCGTTGTGTCCTCGGCCGTGGCGGCGGTGATGAATGTCACCTGCGTCGAGGCGCGGCGATCGGTCAGCGGAATGCCCGTGGCGGCGGCGGCCACCAGTGCCGCCGTCAGGCCGGGTTGAATGGAGACGGAAACTCCGGCCTCGCGCAGGGCCGCGGCTTCCTCGCCGCCGCGGCCGAAGATGAACGGATCGCCGCCCTTGAGGCGTACGACGTTCTTTCCGGTGCGCGCGGCAGCGATGAGCTGGGCGTTGATGTCGTTCTGGTCCGCCGATGGTTTGCCGGCACGCTTGCCGACGCGATGTACTTCCACATGGGAAGGAATCAGCGCCAGGACCGAGGCGTCCACCAGGTCGTCGACAAACGCCACATCGGCCCGGCGCAGGGCTTCCAGCGCGCCCAGCGTCAGGTGGGCGGCATCGCCCGCCCCGGCCCCGACGATGGCTACCGCGCCTGCCGCCGAAGACGGGGCGAGGTTCGGGTGAATGGTGTTGCGCGAATAATGCATTGCCGCTCGCCGCGTTCTGGAAACACGGCTGGCTTAGGGGCATGGGCGCGGCACATCATGGCTTTCCGCCAAGCTTCATCGGGATACCGCCCCGGCGGAGAAGAAAACTCGGCGAACAGCGGCCTAGAAAGTGAATCGTTCTATGCGATACTTCAGCAACTACAGGATGGAGTTGCCGTGCGCCCTTCGATTCCCTTTCTTGATGCGAACGAATTGCCCTGGGAGGGCCCGCCCGGCGGGGGCGTGTTCAGCAAAACGCTGAACGCCGACCCGGCGGCGGCGGCCAAGACCATGCTGCTGCGCTCGGCCCCCCGGCCGGTGACCGAGCAGAACCGCCGTCGCGCGCACTACCATGACGGATCGGAGGAGTTCCTCAGCCTCGGGCCGCGCTTTACCTTCGACGCCGGGCTGTGGCTGGAGAGGTTGTCCTACGTGCATATGCCGCCAGGCACCGTTCACGGCTCCGACGTCCAGGTGCCCGACGGGTATTTGCTTTACTTGCGCACCAATGGTGCGGCGGAACCCAGGTTCGTGCAGGACCCCAAAGACCGCTATCCGTTCAGCCTGGGGGCCGATGCCTTCACGATCATCCCCGATGCGACCGGCCGATCCCTGACGAAAGATGCATCAGTGGTGAAGCTGGCGGCAGGTGATGCAGGGCCGCTGCCGATGGACACGGCACGCTGCCGGGAAGTCTTCGTGATCGAGGGCGAGATGGCGGCGGGCGGGTTCGTGTTCAAGACGCACTGCTACGCCTGCTACGCGCCGGGCGAGGTCGCGCCCTTCGTGACCGCGCGCGCGCCTACACTGCTGATGATCAACCTGTCTTAGAGTCCCAGCTTTTAAAGACCAAGTGCGCCGGGATTGATGAGGCCGTTCGGGTCCATCTGCGTCTTGACCTGCCGCAGCAGCGCCGTCGCGTTCTCGTCGCGGCCCTTGAGGTAGGGATAGACCTTGCCGATCTGCAGGTGCGTGCCGCCGCAGTCGTACATCAGGCCCACAATCTCATCGCGCAGGGCCGGCACCAGCGTGCGCGCGGCGAGGTTGGGCGGCGTGCCTTGTGTTTTCGCGATCGTCCCGGGCGAGGAATGGCGGCGGTGAAATTCCTCCACCGCGTCGGGCCATTGCAGCACGGGCTCGAACAACAGGCCGTTGGTGCTGATGCCCGAATAGACCGAGATGACGCCCACTTGGGCGGCGGTCATCTCTGCCGCGCGGGCGGCCCGCAGCGCCTGAAAACGGCGATGGAACTCCGCGGCGCGCGAGAACGGCAGGATAGTGTGCATCGGCAATTGGCGGCGGCCGTCGATGTTGAGCATGTCATAGGGCGCGAACGGCATGGCACGCATGCCCACGGCGACGGTGTTGGCGATCTCCGCGCCCAGCCCCGACAACGCCTTGCGCACGCCGGCGGCTTGGGCCGCGACCTCGCGGCGGCTCAAGCCCTCCACCACGAAATGTCCGGTGTGGGCGGGAGCCTGGGTGACGAAGCAGCGCGCCGAGAATGCCATGCGCGCGGCGCGCATAAGGCCGTCAAACATGTCGCTGCCCGAGCGCGCCACCTGCATCAGCGCCTTCAGATCGGCCATCAGCCCTGCGGACGTCGTGGCGCGCTGCAAGGCCCCCATCGACAGGCCCAGACTTTCAGATGCGACGCCCAGGCGTGCGACGGCGGCCATGCCGTCGGCCAGCTTTTCAAAACTGTCGAAGCCGAACGAAATGCCTTCGTTGTGGGTTGGCCGCGCCATGAGCCGCAGCGTCACGGCGGCCTTGAGGCCCAGCGCGCCGGCATCGTTGCAGAAAAGTCCCGTCAGGTCGGGGCCATAATGCCGATAGAACGCGCTGTGCTTGGCTTGGCCCGCCGAACCTGTGACGACGACGCGCCCATCGGCGGCGACGACCTGCACCCCCAGCACGCTTTCAGCCGAAGGGCCGTGCTTGCCTGATCCCAAACTGACGGTGCCTTGCGAGACCGAGCCGCCCACCGTGGCATAGCGGCCCGACAGCGGACCCCAGAACGGCGTGCGCAGGCCCAGGGGGTTCAAATGATCGTCCAGCGCCATCCAGGTGCAGCCGGCCTCGACCGTGGCGTACATGTCCACGGCATTGACCTCGACGATGCGGTTGAGCTTGCGCAAGTCGACCACGACCGACGGCGAGCGCGTGGGCAGGTAGGCGTCGGTGTAGGAATACCCCGCACCGCGCGGAAAAACCGCCACGCCCGCCGCCGTCAGCAGCGCGACGGACTTCGACAACGCCTCGATGGTCGTGGGACTGATCACCGCGTCGGCGGGTGCCGCCTTGGCGAAATAGTCTTGCGAGAAGTAGGCACGCTCGGCGGCGTCGGTGATGACGCCCCCCTCGCCTACGACGGAGCGCAGATCGTTCAGCAGCGCCATGGGCAAGTCCGTCATATGCGTCGCCTGATCATACAGGTTATTTACAGGTGATGCCGGGTCGGCATGCCCATTTAATAATGGACGGATAATGGCTATGCCGCCACGGCATATGCCGCGGCGGCATAACTCACATCGGCTTCGTGGCGTAGGTGGTGCGCGCCAGCATGATGTCCTGTTCGCCGCGCTCGATGGCAAAGCCCGTGCGCGCCAGCAGGCCGTCGAAGTCGGACCCCGTAAAGGGCACCGAGTAGGGCTCGCAGTTGTCTTTGCTGTCGACGTCCATGAAATAGCGGAAGGTCGGTGAGTTCATGCTGCCGCCAGTGGGGAAGTCGAAGATGTTGAACACCCCGCCCGGCCTTAAGATGCGGTAGGCCTCCTGCACGATCTTCTCGCCGGCTTCCAATGATACTTCATGGAACAGCAGGAAGGCGGCCACCGCGTCGAAGTGGCCGTCGGGGAACTTGGTGTCCTCGGCCAGCCGTTGCACGAAGTGGCATTCCACGCCCAACTCGGCGGCGCGCTTATGCGCATAGCGCACCTGCGGTGCCGCGACGTCGAGGCCGTAGACCTGCGCTTTGGGAAACTTTTCCTTCAGCGTCACGGTGAGCTGGCCGATGGAGCAGCCGATGTCGAGGATGCGGTTGATCTTGCCGTCCTTGGGCCCACGGGTCGCGGCCGCCAGGCTGAGGTGGAATTCGTCCTGGGTGTTGGCGCCGATGAAGAACACGTTCGAGGCGTGGTGATACCAGTAGCCCACCAGCGGATCGCCGCCGTAGCCGCCGGGCTGGATGTGGATGGGATGCTTGACGTAGGCCGGCGGGTCCCAGGCCGCGTCATATTCCACGGTGCCGGGGCCTTTTTTATCGAACGCATCCAGCTCGGCCATGTAGTCCGCGCCGTTGGCGTGGAATGATTCACGATAGCGCCGCCACATCATCTCCTGTGCGGTGCGCAGCAACCTATTTCTTGCCGCCACGATGGGCAGGGGGTCGTAGATGGACCGGATGTCGTTGACGCGGGACAGGTCGCGGCCCTCGGCTTTTGCTTTTTCCGTCACGGCGGCCTGCTGCGGGGCCATGGCAGCACTGACGGGCCCGAAGATGAAGCCGCGCATGCTTTCGCAAAAATCGGCGTAGCTGTCCGCGTCCAGTTCTGGACCGCGCTTCAAGCGGCCCACCCAGCCCCGGTCGATACCCCGGTTAATGATCGCGTTCATGTCCGTGTCCTTGCCTATATCCAAGCGATCAATATAGCCGCGGATCGGCCCTTAATGAAATCAGGCCCGCGGAACCGGCCATAAACGCCCTGCATGGTTCGGAGATGAAATTGGCCCTGGGCAGGGGCGCGGCGCGGCGGCACGATGGCCGCGACAGGAGAGCACATCATGCCCGCACCCAAACTGACCGACAAACTGCCCAGCGTCGTCGTGGCACCCGAGGAGGGCACCTCGCACTGGCAGCCCCTGCCCTCGCGCGGCTACGTGACGGTGAAATTGACCCCTGAGAACATGCCGTTCGACACGTTCTCATCGGGCATCCAGGTTCTGCCGCCCGGCTGCGAGGTGCGCCAGCACGCTCACGAGCGCAACCACGAACTGATCTTCGTCTATGAGGGGACGGGCATCTGCGTCATCGACGAGGTGACGCACAAGGCCGAACCCGGAACCACCATCCTCTTCGGGCGCTACTGCCAGCACCGCATCGAAAACACCGGCACGACGGACCTCAAGATGTTCTGGGTGTTCCTGCCCCCGGGCCTGGAGGACTGGATGGCCGCCATCGGCCGGGCGCGCAAACCGGGCGAGGCGATGCCAGAAGCGTTCCCCAGGCCCGACAACGTGATGGACGTGATGGCGCGGCTGAAGTTCGTACCGCCGCCGGGGAAGTGAGTTGTCAAACTCCGTTCGTCACCCCGGACAAGCCGCGTAGCGGCGCGAGCCGGGGTCCAACTTGTTGCAGGAAACGAAAAGCTGGATTCCCGCTTTCGCGGGAATGACGAGGTGTGGGTTGCGCAACTCGCCCCTCACCCGCCGCTGGCACCCGCCAGTTGCGCCAGGTTGATCTGCTTGACGCCTGATTTCATCATCGGCAGCGAGCGCACGCGATTCCCAGAAGCGGCGAACACCGCGTTGGCCACGGCCGGGGCGACGGGCGGCAAGGCCGGCTCGCCGATGCCCGTGGGCGGGTAGTCGGACTGGATGAAATGCACCTCCAGCTCCGGGGCGTCGGCCATGCGCAGGATCGGATATTCGTGGAAGTTGCCCTCCTGCACGCGGCCGTTCTCGATGGACAGTTGCAGGTTCATCATGGTGCTGAGCCCGTCGATCACCGAGCCCTCCACCTGATTCTCAGCCCCGCTGAGGTTGACGACGGGTCCGATGTCCACCGCCGTGACGATTTTGTGCACCTTGACGTTCATGGCCTTATCGACGCTGACGTCGGCCACCTCGGCCACGTGTCCGGCGTGGCTGAAGTAGAACGCCAATCCTAACCCACGTCCCTGCGGCTGCGGCTTGCCCCAGCCGGCCTTTTCGGCGGCGAGCTTGATGACGCCCGCGGCACGGCCGGTGTTGAGCGCGCCGGGCGTTCCCGGGGCCAGCCAGCGCGGCTCGCCCATCAGCTCGAGCAGGAATTCCAGATGGTCGCGGCCCGCGGCCACGGCCAGCTCATGAATGAAGGACTGGAAGGCAAATGCGTTGCCGTTGGAGCGCGGCGCGCGCCAGGCCCCGGCCGGAATGCCCGAGGGCAGCATGGTCTGGGTGAACAGGCCGTTGGCGATCAGCGGCAGGGGAAACTCGTCGCCGGTGATGTTGCCGCCCATGGCCGGGCCCTTGCCGTCCGTGGTGAAGGTGATGAGGTGATTGCGAAGACCGACGAGCTGGCCCTTGGCGTCGAGCGCGCCCGCGAGCGAATGAAACCCGCCGACGCGGTAGAAGTCGTGCCGGGTGTCGTCTTCGCGCGTCCATGTCAGTTTGACCGGCATGCCCGCTTGCTTTGAGATCGCAGCCGCTTCGCACATGTAGTCGTTGACCAGCCGCCGCCCGAAGCCGCCGCCGCCGCGCGTTTGATGCACGGTCACGCTCGCCTCAGGCAAGCCCATCAGCTTGGCCACGGCTTGCAGGCCGCGCTCGGGCGTCTGGGTCGGGGCCCACAGCTGCACCGCGTTGTCCTTATACCAAGCCGTGCAGTTCTGCGGCTCCATGGGTGCGTGGGGCAGATACGGATAGCTGTAGAACGCCTCGACGGTTTTGGCCGCGCCCTTGAAGGCCGCGTCCACGTCGCCCTTTTTGGCGATTTCTTGTGTACCTTTTTGTTTGGCGAGTGTGCGCGCCTGCTCCACGGCTGCTGACCAGCTGTCTTTCGCGGCCGCACTTTCATCCCATTGGACCTGGAGGGCCTGCTTGGCGCGGAACGCAGCCCACGTGGAGTCCGCGACGATCGCCACGCCGGGCATGAGGTCCTGCACCACGCCGTTGCCTTCGAGCACGAAGACATCCTTCACGCCGGGCAACGCGCGCACGGCGTCGAGGTTGGCGCTGATCACCTTGCCGCCGGTGGCGGGGCACTTTTCATACACCGCGTAGCCCATGCCGGGCAGCACTTGATCAATGCCGAACAGCGGCGCGCCGGAGACGACGCCGGGGTTGTCCACGCCGGTCACGCGCGTGCCGAGCAGTTTGAACTGATCGCGGGGCTTGAGCTTCAGCGAAGCGGCGGCGGGCACCGGCAACGTCGATGCCACGGTGGCCAGCTGACCGTAGGTCTGGCGGCGGCCGGTGGGCACGTGCGTCACCGCGCTGTCGGACGTGGTGCAGTCGGATTCCGGCACGCGCCATTGCTTGGCCGCAGCCGAGACCAGCATGGCGCGCGCGGCGGCACCGGCGCGGCGCAAGGGCTCGTAGTTGACGGGGATGGCGGTGGAGCCGCCGGCGACCTGTCGGCCGTAAAGCTTGGAATTGATGGCCGACTGCTCGACCACGACGTCGGACCACGCGGCGTCCAGGTCCTCGGCGATGAGCATGGGCAGCGAGGTCTTCACGCCCTGGCCCACTTCCGGGTTCTTGGCGTAGATCAGAATCTTGCCGTCGGGGCTGATGCGCAGGTAGGCGTTGGGCGCGAAGGTCTTGCCCTTGGGGTCGGCGATGGCCGCCGCCGCGCGTGAAGCGCCGCCGATGCAAAACGCCAGCGTCAGCCCCGCCCCGCCCAGCTTCAACAGCGCGCGGCGGTCGAAGGCCATGTGCGGCGAGGTCGCTTCGTACTCGCGCAGGAGAGAGTCGAAATAGGCATCGAGCGAGCACGTGGCCGGGGTGATGGCGTTCATAAAGAACTCCTGCTGAGAGTTAGGTCCGCAGGTTAACCGTGGTGGCGCGGTGCAATCAATTCACCTGTCCGCGCGCAGCATAAACCGTTGTAATCAATGGATTTTATGCGTCGTAAGCCTTGGCGGCGGCCAATACGCCGGGTGTGCCGATGAGCTGGTTGAGGCTTTTGGCGTCGTGCATGGCCCCGCGAATGGCCTTGGTATGGCCGTCGGCCTTGAGCGTTCCCAGCGCCTTTTCCATGGCCGTGGCGGCGGACTGCACGGCGGCACCCGGAAACAGCACGACGGAAAAACCCAGCGCGGCCAGTTCATCGACCGTCTGCACCGGAGCCTTGCCGCCGTCGATCAGGTTGAACAGCAAGGGTTTGAGTCCCTTGAAGGCGGCGTTGAGTTTTTGAATGTGGGCGAGATCGCTCAAGCCCTCGACGAACACGATGTCGGCTCCGGCATCGGAATACGCATGCGCGCGGTCCATGACCTCGTCGAAGCCCGCCGTGAACGGCGCGTCGCTGCGCGCGCTGATCAGCGTGGCGTCGCTGCGGCGCGCGTCCAACGCGGCCTTGATCTTGCCGACCATCTCGGCTTTCGAGACCAGCGGCCGCGCCGTCAGATCGCCGGGGCGTTTATGGTTGATCTGATCCTCGATCTGGATAGCGTCCGCACCCGCTTGCTCGAACACGCGCACGGTGCGCGCGACGTTCAGCGCGTTGCCGAACCCGCTGTCGGCGTCCACAAGAATCGGAATGGAAATGCGCTCACGGATGCGTTCCAAACTTGCAGCGACTTCCGACAGCGTCACCAGGCCCACGTCGGGGCGGCCAAGCTGCGCGTAGGCCAAGGCCGAGCCCGACAGGAACACGCCCTCGAAGCCCGCCTTTTCCGCGATCAGCGCGCTGAGCGCATCGTACACGCCGGGCATGACGACGGGTGGGCCCTTGCGCAGGCGTTCACGCAAAGCAGAACTCATGCCGTGGCCTTTTCCACCGTGACGCCGAAGGATTTCACGCCCGCTAGCAGGATGGCCGTTCCGGCGATGATCATCGTGGTGCACACGATCGCGATGGACACGCCGACCATCTTCGGGTCGCCGAACACATAGTCGGTGCACAGCGCGATGATGGTGGGGCCGAGGCCCGGACCGACGAGGTTGGCCACCAGCAGATAGATGGCCACCAGCTGCGCGCGCAGACGATTGGGCGCGATCATGGGAATGGCCGCGGTGCCCGCGCCAAAGGGCATGGCACCCAGAAAACACATGGGTGCGATCAGCACCAGGGCGATCACCGGATCGTCGACGAACGGGAATATCGCGACGAAGGGAATGGTGGGTACGGCGGCGATGACGGCGGTGCGGATGTTGGCATCCGCATACCCTTTTTGCCGCAGCCAGTCGCACAGGAAGCCGCCGAACACCGTGCCGCCGCAACTGAGGAAGGTGACGATCAGGCCGTAGGCCACGCCGATCTCGGCGGCGGTATAGCCGTGCACGCGGATAAAGAAGCTGGGAATCCAGCCGCCGAGGCCGAACTGCGCGGAGGCTAAAACACTAAAGCCGATGTAGATGGGGCCCAGCACGCCCCAGTTGGCGCGCATGAAAGCGATCAGCTCGGCCACCGTGGCTTTCTCGGCCACGGTCTGGCGGTGGGCGGCGGAGTCCTGGCGGGGGGGCTCGCGCACCGTGGCCATGAAGATCAACAGGAAGAAGCTGGGGATCGAGACAGCGATGAAGGTGGTCTGCCAGGGCTTCAGCTCGCCCAGAATCGGAACCGTGATGGTGCCGATCTTGGTCAGCTCGGCGATCAAGAGACCGCCGCCGAACAGCGCCACGCCGGTGCCGAGGAAGCTCGCGCCCGTGAACACGCCGATGGCGCGCGCCAGTCGTTCGCGCGGGAAATAATCGCTGATGATCGAATAGCCCGCGGGCGAGAGCGTCGCTTCGCCCACGCCGATGCACATGCGCGCGATGAACAGCTGGAAATACGTCTTTGCCAGGCCGCAGGCGAAAGTGGCGCAGGACCACAGAAACATGCCGATAGCGATGATCCACGTGCGGTTGGCGCTGTCGGCCAGTTTTCCCAGCGGAATGGCGAGACCGGCATACACCAACACGAACGCGAAGCCCTGCAACAGGCTGATCTGCGTGTCGCTGATGCCGAGGTCCTGCTTGATGGGCTCGATCTGGAGATTGATGATCTGGCGGTCGACGAAAGCGATGATGGCGACCAGGCTGAGCACAAAGGTTGTGTACCAGGCGTAGCCTTCGCTGCGGAACGAGAAATCCGGACCTGCTTTGGACATCTCAGCCCGCACCCAGAATGAAGCCCGCGGCGCGCTCGCCGATCATGATGGTGGCGGCATTGGTGTTGCCGCTGACCAGCGTGGGCATGACGGAGGCATCGGCCACGCGCAGATTATTCACACCGTGCACCCTCAAATCCGCCGCCGTCACGGCGTCCCCTACACGGCCCATGCGGCACGTGCCCGAGGGATGATAGCCGAGAAAACTGGTGCGCCGCAGATATTCTTCCCAGTCGGCGTCGGACTGAACATCCAAACCGGGGAGCCGTTCGCCGATCAGGTAGGGCTTGAAGGCGTCGGACTGGAAGATCTTGCGGATGACCCGGCCCGCCGCGACGGTTTTGCGCAGGTCCTCGGCTGAGGCATAGAGGCTGTGGTTGATCACCGGCGGCGCATGGGGATCGGAAGACCGCAGCGACAGCGACCCCGGATTATTCGGCAGCGTGACGTTGAAGGCCGCCGTGACGGCGGGCTTCAGGTACGGCGTGATGCCCTTGGGCGAGAAATCAAACGCAAAGGGCCCCAGCATGACTTGAATATCGGGCGTGGCCAGGGCGGGGTCGGACTTGAAGAACGCGACCGCGTGCGGATAGGGGCTGGCGGCCGGCCCGTCGCCCAGCAGCAGCCAGCGGGCCATGTACCACAGGATGCGCGGGCTGTTCACATCCACATTATAAGTGCGCACGTTGACGTCGATGCTGACCATGCCCTGCGGGTGGTCGAGCAGGTGCGCGCCCACGTGCGGATTGTCGATGCGGATGGGGATGCCGTGCTTTTGCAACTCGGCCCCGGGGCCGATGCCCGAGAGCATCAGCAGTTTGGGCGAGGCCAGCGCGCCCGCGGACAGAATCACCTCGCGCCGGGCGCGCAACTGCACCGTCTGGCCCTTGTGCATGGCCTCGACGCCCACGCACGCATCGCCCTCGAACAATAATTTCTGCGCCGTCACGCCGGTTGAGATGGTCAGGTTGCGACGCGTCAGCGCCTTCCACAAATACGCGCGCGCGGCGCTGTGCCGCCAACCGCGTTTCTGCGTGACCTGGGGATACGACACGCCTTCTTGGCTGACGCCGTTGTAGTCGGCGTTGAAGGGGATGCCCGCTTCCTGTGCGGCGCGCACGAACACGTCGCCCAATTTATGCCGGGTACGCAGGTGCGCGACGTTCAGCGGGCCGTCGTGGCCACGCACCGCCGGATCACCGATGCTGAAGCTTTCCATTTTCTTGAAGTAGGGCAGCACGTCGGCATAACTCCATCCGGGATTGCCCAACTTCGCCCAGCCGTCGTAGTCGGCCGCCTGGCCGCGCACGAACAGCATGCCGTTGATCGAGCTGCTGCCGCCCAGCACCTTGCCCGCCGGCCACAGATCGACGCGGCCCTGGCGCGAGGGGTCGGGCTCGGCCAGATGGCACCAGTCCAGCGACGGATTGCCCACGGCCTTGATGATGGCGGCGGGCACGTGGATGAACGGCGACCAATCGGGCGCACCCGCCTCAATCAAGCGGACGGTGTGATTTGGATTTTCCGACAGCCGATAGGCCAGCGCGCAGCCCGCCGACCCGGCGCCGATGATGATGAAGTCCGATGCGTCCACGGGAGTAATGATGCTGAAAGTGCCAGCCTACTCGGCAGCTTGGCCTTCCTGCAGCTTGGTGAACAGCTTGTATTCGTTGACGTCGTCGCGACGGCCGCGGCTCCAGGCGGTGGCAAAGCCGCGCGGGAAGTTGGCATCACCGTCGCGCCGCCCGTCCTCGGACCACAGCAGCGGGAAGTGCGAGCCTTCGGGTTTCTCGCCCTCGATCATCTCGTCGAAGCTGACCCCGGCCAGGTTCACGCAGTCGGGGCGCGGGTTCCAGCGGATGTCGTCGCCGAACATGCGCACCGAAACGGCGATGCGCCAGTCGGGGCTGGTGTTGCCCGCCGAGTAGTGCAGCGTCCAAGGATGAACGACGAGCATGTCGCCGGGCTCCATGTCCCACGTCAGGATCTTCACGTTGGGGTCTTTGCGCATGGCCTCGCCGTCGGGATGGCTGGAGCGGTCGGCGGGCTTGATCATTTTCCGGGCGTTGGGCGAGAACAGCCAGTATTTGACGTCCTGCGTATGCGTGCCGGCCATGCATTCCAGGCAGTTGTCCTTGGTGATCGGCGTCAGCGGCAGCCACAGCGACGGCACCATGTTTCCGACGACGGGCCAGCCCATGCGGTCGGTGTGCCAGATGGTTTTTTCCGCCGAGGTCGGCGACTTGGCGAAAATCTCGTCGAAGAAGAAGCGCACTTCCTTGGAGCCCATGACGCGCGCGCAGGCCTCCGCCATGGCGGACTCAAATACCAACTTGCGGAACTCGGGGATGGTGCGCGACATGTAGCGACCGGGAAGCGTGGGCAGCAGGCCGAAGTTCTGCTTGTCGATCACCAGCCGCCGCGCGGCGGGCAGCAGCAGGTCGATCCAATCGCGGTTGAGCACGCCGCGTAGGCACACCACGCCGTCGCGCGCATAGGCCGCGCGTTCGGCCTCGGTGATCGGGCGCAAAGGTGAAGTGTTCAGGGCCATGGACGTCCTCGCGGGTTGAGGGAAGGAACGTACGGGCGAAGGCGGTATTCTTGCAAATATAATTGGGCCTATGATCCATGCATTGAGTGCATATAATACGCGCGGGAATCGGGGGCGGCCTCATATGGAACTGCGTCAGCTGCGTCATTTCGTCGCCGTGGTGGAAAACGGCAACCTGTCGAAGGCCTCGCGCAAGGTGCACATCAGCCAGCCGGCGCTGACGCGCAGCATCAAAAGCCTGGAAGACCAGCTGCGGGCACGTTTGTTGGACCGCAAGCCGCGCGGCGTGGTGCCCACGCCCACCGGAGACGTGTTCTACCAGCACGCCAAGCTGATCTTGAACGAGTGCGCGCGCGCCAAGGACGAAGTGTCGGGCGCGGAATCGGGCGCGGCCGGCCAGGTGAGCATCGGCATCGGCGCGATGTTCGCCGCCTACATTGTCGATGACGTCGTGGCGCGCATCACCGAGAATTACCCCAAGCTGCACGTCACCATCACCGAGGGTTACTTCGAGGACCTGGTGGGCCAGCTGCGCGACGGGCGCATCGACGCCATCTTCAGCAACTTCCCGGTGGTCTCGGCGGCCGGCGACTTGGTGTTGGAGCCGCTGCTGACCGTGACCGCGCCGACCCTGGTGTCGGCCAAGCACCCGCTGGCGCACAAGCGCAAGATCGCCGCCGCCGACCTGGTGGACGCGCGCTGGGTGATCATCAACCAGCCGCACGTGACGGGCAGCTTCGATCAGCTGTTCGCCAAAAGCGGCCTGGCGGTGCCCATGTCGACCACGCGCACCAACTCGCTCGACCTGATGAAGGCGCTGGTGGTCCGCCGCGGGTTCATCGGCTTCATCCCGGAACATCTGGTCGCCGACGAACTCAAGCGCGGCGAATTGGTGGAACTGAAGCTGCCCGACGGGCGCATCCAGCGCGGCGCGGGGCTGATCCTGCGCGCCGGGCATCAACCCACGCCGGCGGTGACGCACGTGCTGGGCGAAATCCGCAAGGCGTGCGCGGCGGTGAGAAGGTAGCTGGGCTGCGGGCCTTGAGTTTTTACTCTGACCCTAAACTTTATGAGGTGATGTCCAATGGACCAGCCATTTGTTAACCGCATAGATATCGCTGGCTCACCTCTCTCCCTTCCGGAAACGGGCATCGAAGATGCGCTGCGCCAGGGGGAGGCGCTGCACCGCGAGTTCCGACCAACCTTGACCAGCGACTATGTCGCCTATATTCGCCAGATGGCGCGTGAGGGTGCCAGCCTGATCCAGCTCGTGGATGAAAATGAAGTTCGTGCGATCGCGATCTGGCGGACGTTTCTTACAACCTATTGCGGACGTCGCTTCGAGGTTGATGACCTTGTCACCGCACCGGCCTATCGATCACGCAGATATGGCGCAACCCTACTCAAAACACTCGAAGCCAAGGCCCATTCGCTCTCATGCGACGCGGTTAAGCTGACCTCCGCAACATGGCGGGTGGACGCACATCGCTTCTATTTCCGCGAGAGGTATACAATCGACGCCTTTCAATTTAGCAAAAAGATTTAGGGTTAGGGTAGCAGTTCCTCATTTGATGTTCACCCTCGTCACCCGGTCGCCGAACATCGAGCCGAGGTAGAGCGCGCCGTCTTTCAACACCCCCACCGATGCGCCGGGGATATCGCCCGTCGGCGTTTCAAATAACGTTTGATCGGCCAGCGTTGTCGGGTCCAGCGCCACAACGGCGAAGGGGAAGCTGCACGGCGTATCTCCGGCGTCTCGACACTCCGAGATTCCGTACACGGCCACGCCGGTGTGACCCGTCAAGATCAGCCGCCCGTCGGCGGACCACGACAGATTGTCGCCCTGGATGGGCAGGCGCGCGCTCTCCGTTCTGTTGGCACCGTCGGCGTCCACCGCGATCACGCTTTGGGTGAACATGGAGCTGACGTAGATGCGCCCCGTCGCCGGATCGACCTGGATGCCGTTGGCGAAGGCGGCATCGGTGCCGGGCACCTTGGCCCAGCCGCCGCCGGGCGTCCATTTCACGGCGTAGCCGGTGTTCAGACCCAGCAGGCCCTTCAGGTTCTGCGTGAAGGTGCGCGGCGGGTCGAACATGTGGCTGACGACGAAACCGTCTTCAAACGCAGCGACGTCGTTGGGCAGGATGTTTGCGGGAACCTTGACACAGCCCTCCCACGCGAGTGAGGGCACGGCCGGATCGAAGCGGTAGCGCTCGATACGCCGCTCGTCCACCATCAGCAGATGCAGCGCGCCGTCTTGGCCGCGGCTCAAGTGAAACCCGCGCGGGTGCAGCTTTTCGGGGGCCGGGCCGCAGCGCGGAAAATCGGCGGCGTCGGCCGGCGAAACCTGTTCGGTCAAGGAGCGCTGCTCGCCGGTGGCGGGGTCGAGCAGCACGATGCGCGCGGCCTGCGCCGCGCCGCCCAGCACGCTGACCAGCAATAAATCGCTGCCCGGCACCAACTCGATGTCCTCGGGGCGCAGCAGTCCGCAAAAGACGCCCTCGCCCGGCGCGCACGGCGGGATGCGCGCGGCATCGCAGCCGGACAGCAGAAATAAGGCAACGACCCCGAACGCCCGGCGCATCTTGTCACTCCCGTTGCCGTCATATTAGCCGCCCGGCGGCGGATATCCCCAGGAAATTTAAGCCATATTTTCCCGGTCCTGACTTTAATTGTGACCGAGCGCGCGGTTGCTTTTCAGCCCGGGCGCGCCGATGATTGCGTCAGGCAAACACGGACTGTCCATGGCGCGCGCGACGCTCTACAGCAGGTCCACCCGACCCAAGCCCGCCCCCGGCGGTTCTGAAAACACGACCGCCGCGCCGGTTCCCCCAAAACCACCCGGCCCGTTCAAAACCTTCCTGCGCCGCTTTGAAAAACCGATCTTGCTCGCCTCGGGCGTGCTCACCGCGTTCGTCGGCGTGGCGCTGTACGACGTGATCTCCAAACCGCCCGCGCCCATCACCCAGCGCGACATCGATTCCGCCGTGATGCACACCCTGAAGAAAAAGCCGCCCGACCCGTCGCGCGCCTCGGTGGCTTATGGGGTGATTTCGCCCTCCATCGTGCTGGTGAAACGCCTGGGCAAGGAAGACGAGCCCGGCAAGGGCAAGGACGCCAAAAAGAAGGCCGAGAAGAAACCGGAAAAGAAACCCGAGCAGAGCGCCAAGAAAAAAGACGACAAGAAAAAAGACGAAAGCAAGGACGCCAAGAAGGATGAACTGAAAGGCATCGGCACCGGCGTAGTGTTCTCGGAAGAAGGCCATATCTTCACCTGTCTGCATGTCATCGCAGGCGCCGAGAGGATCGGCGTGGTGTTCGGCGACGGCACGGAATCCGAAGTGGAGATCGTCAGCGCGCAGCCGGAAAACGACCTGGCGGTACTGAAAGCCAAGACCCTGCCCGACGATCTGGTGGCCGCCACGCTGCGCTCCACGCGCGGGCTCAAAGTGGGCGACGAGGTGGTGGCGGTCGGTTTTCCGTTCGGCATCGGCCCGTCGGCGACCTCGGGCGTGGTGTCGGGCCTGCGGCGCGAGCACTTTTCCGAGGAAGGCCAGCGCAACCTCATCGACCTGATCCAATTCGACGCCGCCGCCAACCCCGGCAACTCCGGCGGACCGCTGGTGACCGCCGAGGGTGACGTGGTGGGCATCGTCACCTCCATCATGAACCCGACCGACGAGGGCTTTTTCGTCGGCATCGGCTTTGCGGTGCCCATCGAAAACGCCGCCGCGGGCGCGGGCCTTTCCCCGTTTTAATTGTGTGAAGACATGACCGACAGCAAACCCGCCGACACCGCCACGCTGATGCAGAAAGTTCTGTATGAGGTGAAGAAGATCGTCGTGGGCCAGGATCAGTTTTTGGAACGCGTACTGGTGGCGATTTTGGCGCAGGGGCATCTGCTGGTGGAAGGCGTGCCGGGCCTGGCGAAAACCCTGACCGTCAAGACATTAGCCCGCGCGCTGCAAGGCAGCTTCAAGCGCATCCAGTTCACGCCCGACCTGGTGCCCGCCGATCTGGTGGGCACGCGCATCTACAACCAGAAGACCGGCGATTTCTCGGTGTCGCTGGGCCCGGTGTTCACGAATTTGCTGCTGGCCGACGAGATCAACCGCGCGCCCGCCAAGGTGCAAAGCGCGCTGTTGGAGGTGATGCAGGAACAACAGGTCACCATCGCGGGGGAAACGCACAAAGTGCCGCGCCCCTTCCTGGTCATGGCCACGCAGAACCCCATCGAGAGCGAGGGCACCTACCCGCTGCCCGAGGCGCAGGTGGACCGCTTCATGATGAAGGTGCTGGTGGGCTATCCAACACCCGAGGAGGAATTCGTCATCGTCGAGCGCGTCACGGGCGCGGCCGCGGCCATCGCCGCCGTGGCGAGCATGGACCAGCTTTCGGCCTTGCAACTGGAGTGCCGCAAGGTGTTCGTGGACCCGGCGCTGATCCAATACGCCGTGAGGCTGGTGACGGCCACGCGCGAGCCCGAGCGCCAGGGCGTCAAGGACATGGCCAAGTACCTGACCTACGGCGCCTCCCCGCGCGCCTCGATCAATTTGGTGGAAGCCGGCCGCGCGCTGGCCTATTTGCGCGGGCGCGACTACGTGCTGCCCGAAGACCTGATTGATCTGGCACCCGACGTGCTGCGCCATCGGTTGGTGCTGTCGTATGAAGCCCTGGCCGAGGGCCTGACGCCTGACCAGTTGATCGTGCGGCTGATGCAGGCCGTCACGCCCCCGGCCAAACCACTGGAAAATCATGTCCGCGTTGCCGCCAACGCCTGAAAGCCTGCTGCGGCGGCTGGAATGGTCGGTGCTGCGGCGGCTCGACGGGCTTTTGCACGGAAGCTACCGCACGCTGTTTCGCGGCGACGGCCTGGATTTGGCCGACTTGCGCGAATACCAGCTGCACGACGACGTGCGCCACATCGACTGGAACGTCACCGCGCGCCTGCAGCAACTGCACGTACGCCAGTACAACGAAGACCGCGAAGTGGTGACGTGGTTCCTGCTCGACCTCAGCCCGTCGATGGACTTCGGCTCGGGCACGACCAAGCGCGAGAACCTGCTGCAATTCACCGCCGTGCTAAGCCGCGTGTTAACCCGCCACGGCAACCCGGTCGGCGCGATCTTCTACGGCGACGGTGTCGAGGCCGTCATTCCGCCGCGCACGGGCCGCAACCACGTGCTGCATCTGCTGCACATCCTGATGACGCGGCCTTCCCTTCCCCGCGCCAACGCCACGGCGCTGGAGGATTTGCTGATCAGCGCGCGCCAGGTCATCACCCGGCGGTCGTTGGTGTTCCTGATCTCCGATTTCATCACCCGGCCCGGCTGGGGCCAGGCGCTGGCGCAGTTGAACCGCCGCCATGAGGTGGTGGCCATCCGTCTGTCGGACCCCGCCGAGCACGACATGCCCGAGGTCGGCATGGCGATGATGCAGGACGCCGAGACCGGCGAGCAACTGTTCGTCGATACGCAAGACAAGGCTTTTCGCAAACGCTTCATGGCCGCGGCCGAACGCCGCGAGGACGAAATCCGCGGCGGCCTGACGCAGGCAGGCGTTGATGCGCTGGAATTTTCCACCGAGGACGATCTGTTGGAGGCGCTGATCCGCTTCGCCAGTCTGCGCAAACAACGCGGCCGCGCGACCGTGGGCATCGCGCGCCGGCTTGAGGCCCGGGCATGAAAGTGCTGGCATGATCTTCGAGTGGCCCATGATGCTGTGGCTGCTGGCCGTGGTGCCGTTCCTGGTGGCGGGCTACCGGCTGGTGCTTGACCGCAAGCGGCACATAGCCTTGTCCTACGCCAAGTGGACCATGACGGCCGCCGAACCGCCCTCAAAGCTCAAGGACACGCTGCCGCCGACTTTGTTTTTGGTCGCCGTGGTGGCGCTGATCACCGCCTTGGCGCGCCCCGTCGCGGTGATCCCCGTGCCGTCGCTGCAAGACAACGTGATCCTGGCCATCGACGTCTCCAACTCCATGTTGGCCGACGATCTGGCCCCGACGCGGTTGGCGGCAGCCCAAACCGCCGCACGCGCCTTCATTGAGGAGCAGCCGTTGACGACACGTATAGGAGTCGTCGCCTTCGCCGAGACCGCGCTGCTGATCCAGCGGCCCACCGACAACCGCGAGGATCTGCTCAAAGCCGTGGATCGGCTCAAGCCGCAAGAGGGTACCGCCGTGGGCGGGGCGATTCTGGTGGGGCTCCAAGCATTATTCCCCAAAGAAGCGTTTGAGCTGGAGCGTGCGGCCGATGCGGATCTGCGCGATGAACCCGACGAGCCGCGCCCCGGCGAGCCGCCACCGCCCCCGCCGCGCGCGAAAGTGGCTCCGGGCTCGGAAGACTCTTCGGCCATCGTGCTCCTGACCGACGGCCAGGCGACCAGCGGGCCCGACCCCATCAAGGCCGCCGAATTGGCCGCGGATAGAGGAGTAAGATTATTCACCATCGGCATCGGCACCGAACAGGGCGCGGTGGTGAAGGTGGAAGGCGTGTCGATGCGCGTGAACCTCGATACCGAAACGCTGAAAAAAATCGCCGACATGACGTTGGGGCGCATGTTCCTGGCCGCCGACGCCAAGGACCTGACCGAAGTCTACCGCAACCTCAACACCCGGCTGATCACCGAGATCAAGGAAACCGAAATCACCGCCGCTTTCATCGCGCTGGCGGCCTTGTCGATTTTGCTGGGCGCGGTGCTGTCGCTGGTCTGGTTCAACCGCATCCTATGACGTTCTTTTCGCCCGAACTGCTGCTGATCTTGCTGCTGGCACCGCTGCTGCCGGCTTTATATATGTGGGCGCTGCGCCGCAAGAAAAACACCGCCGTGCGCTTCCCCAACATGGGGCTGATCAAGGAGGCGCTGGGCGAACGCAAGGCCTATCGCCGCCACGTGCCGCCGGTGCTGATCTTCGCAGCGCTGCTGCTGATGGCGTTCGGTGTGGCGCGGCCCTCGGCGGTGCTGACCCTGCCCTCGGAACGCTCGACCGTGATTCTCGCCATCGACGTCTCGGGCAGCATGCGCGCCGCCGACGTGCCGCCCAACCGCATGACGGTGGCCAAAGCCGCCGCCAAGTCCTTCGTGCAAAGCCAGCCGCGCAACGCGCGCATCGGGCTGGTGGCGTTCTCGACCTCGGCCATGATCACCCAAGACCCGACGCTGCGGCACGGCGACGTGACCGCGGCCATCGACGCCCTGCGCCCGCAGCGTTTCACCGCCGTGGGCAGCGGCATCATCGCCTCGCTCCAGGCGATCTTCCCCGACGCGGAACTGGCCCTGCCCGACTTGGACATCGTGCGCGACGTGCCGCTCGATCAGCGCGAGCAGGAACCCAAGGAGAAGTTCGAGCCGGTACCGCCGGGCAGCAACGCGGCGGCCGTCATCGTGCTGCTCAGCGACGGGCGCACCAATATGGGCATCGAACCGCTGGATGCCGCCCGGCTGGCCGCCGACCGGGGCGTGCGCGTCTATACCGTGGGTTTCGGCACGCCGACGGGCGGCACGGTGGACTTCGGCGGCGGCTTCATGCGCACGCAGTTGGATGAGGAAACGCTGAAAGCCATCGCCGAGATGACGGGCGCGAAATACTTCCACGCCCAGACCGAGAACGACCTCAAGACCGTCTATGACTCGCTCTCGGCGCAGTTCGTGGCCGAGACCAAGCGCACCGAGGTTTCGGCGGGTTTCGCAGCACTTGCCTTGCTGCTGCTGGTCGCCGCCGCCGGGCTGTCGCTGGCGTGGTCCAACCGCATCGGCGCGTAAGTCTTAGCGCGGCTGCGGCGTCGAGACGCCCTTGTCCTTGACGATCCCGCGCATGAGGACGTTGGGCAGATAGGCGTTATCCCACTCTTTCTCTTTCGTCTTGGGCGGGTTGTTACCGGTGCGCAGCACGATGAGCTGCTGCGAGGGCACGATATAGACGATCTGATTGGAATTGCCGTCGAACATGTACAGGTCTTCGGCGAGGTACGGCTCGCTGTGCAGCGTGCTGGGCACCTTGCGGTCGGGGTTGGCCGCGCCGCGCCGCTCGATGTAGCGCCCGGCGACGTAAACTCCGGCACCCGTGTGCGGGTTTTCCTTGGTCGGCATCTTGAGCTGCGCCACGTAACCCTCGGGCATCAACCGCGCGCCGTCCCACACGCCGTCCTGCAGCGTCAGCATGGCCAGCCTGAGGAAATTCTCGGCCGGCACCATCATGCAGCAGCCCGAGTGCGCCATGCCGCCCGGGCGATTCACCCACACCGTGCCGCCCAGCGCGCCGATCTTCTGCCAGATCTCAGTGCCGACGAATTCGGCGTAACGCCGCCCCGTGGCGCGTTCGATCAGCACCGCGACCATCTCACTCGTCGCATTGTTGTACTCGTAGCGCGTGCCCGGTTCGTCCACGACGGGGTACTCTTTCACGATGATCTCGTCGTGGCGCGGGTGCAGATAGGCGCGGTTGAGGATGTCGGCGGCCTCCAAGGCCAGCGCCTGGGGCAGAAAGCCAGAGCGCATGTCGAGCAGATGGCGCACCAAGATTTTCGACCGGCGCGGGTCGGTCTTCCACTCCGTAATAATCTCGGCCACCGGCTGGTCGAGCGACTTGATTTTGCCCAGCATGATCGCGCGGCCCACGGCGGCGGCGGTGACGGGCTTGGCCAGCGACTTGGAGATGATCGAGCCTTCACGGGTATTGCCGCCGAAATAAGCCTCGGCCTCCACCTTGCCCTTGCGCCAGACGATGAACGCATCGGAGTTGTTGGCGGCAGCGTAATCGGTGGCGGCCTTCAATGCTTCATCCGATATCGTGCGGTCCTTGGGTGCTGCCGCCGGCAAGGGCTTCCAGTCTTTCGCGCCGGGCACGGCTTCCTGCGGATCGTAGGACTCGGCGGCGGTGTTGCGCTGGCCCGCCTGCTGCTGGTTGAAGCGCTTCATGTACAGCGCCTCGTCCTCGGCCGAGAACATCAGCTTGCCGGGCACATAAATGTCGGCCTTGGGCGGCAAGGTGCTGCCGCGCGCCTGGGCGAGGGCAAGCTGCGGGGCCAGGGCGACGGCGCAGGCCAGCAGCGATGCGCGCAGGGCGACAGAAGTCATGGCGGCGTCCTTTTGATCTAAACCGAAACCTCATCCTCGCAGGAAAAGCCCAGCTCGTTGAGGCCTTCCTCAAGATAGTCCGCCAGGAGAGGCATGCCCAGGAGGTAACGCACCGCGTTGCGGGCGTGTTCGTCGCGCGCGGTGTCCACCGCCTCGTCCCAGTCCTCGGTGGTGAAGGTGCCCCGGCCGATCCAGGCGATGGCGACGAGTTCGAACTGCTCGTCCTCGTTCAGCCCCTCGATGAACTCCTTGAGTTCCTCGTACTCCGGCGAGCCGGCGTGGACGGGCGGGGCGTCGTCCTCGGGCAGGTCGTCCTTGATGACGTCGTCGCCGGAGAGCTGGCCCGGCTCGTCTTGCAGTTCGTCCATGTCGGCGAGCAGCTCGCGCGACTTGGCGATGACGAAGCAGACGCTCTCGACGGCGATCTCCAAGGGCCTGGCCCCCTTGTTGCTAATCCTTCGTCGTCATTGGACAGGATTCGTCGCGCGCTTTCAATGCCGCGTCGGGGAAATCGGAGAACAATCCATCGATGCCCTGGGCGAAAAAGGCGCAATATTCCGCCGTGGGGTCGGCGTTGTAGGAGGGGGCGAGATAACGCGCCTCCGACCTGAACGTATAAGGATGAACTTTAAGCTCGGCGGCGTGCGCGCGGACAACAAAGTCCGTGGGCGCGGAGGTCACGCCCTCGCGCGTCATCGGAATGATGTAGGCCTTATAGGGCCCCACACCCGCCGCATAGCTCGCCACGTCGCGCAGACCCGCGTTCGTGGCCATGTCGCCGTAGGTCAGCGCCGCGCCAGCCGCTTCTTGGTCATAGGGCCGTTCGCCCGGATCGCCGAACAACTGCACCAGCGGCAACGTGGTTCTGGTTTTTAGATTTTTGAGATTTGTGACCTCGAAGGACTGGATGAACACGCGGCCCACGGCTTTGTCCAACTTTGCTGCCGCCAAGTCCTTCAACAGTTTGTCCTCAAGGCCCAGGCCCAGCTTGGCGAAGTAGGTGGGGTGCTTGGTTTCGGGGTACACGCCGACAGGGCGTTTGGACGCGTTGATCAAGGCCAGCACCTCGGCGAAGGTCGGGACTGCGAACTTGCCGTTGCTGGCCTGATCGCGGAACGCCAAGCGCTCCTTGGCGCGCAGGGTCTTGATCTCGGCCAGCGTGAAATCCTCGCTGAACCAGCCCTCGGTCTCGCGGCCGTCGATGGTCTTTTTGGTCTTACGGGCGGGAAACTTCTCGGCCACGTCGGTGGTGTCGGACAGTTCGTTCTCATGCCGCGCGATGAGCACGCCGTCCTTTGTGCTGACAAGGTCCGGCTCGATGAAGTCCGCGCCCATGTCGATGGCGAGTTTATAGGCTTCCAGCGTGTGTTCGGGCAAATGGCCGCTGGCACCACGGTGGGCGATCACCAGGGGCTTGGCGAACGCGGGCGCTGCGAGCAGCAGAAGTGCGGCGAGAAAAGGACGCATGACCATGGCCAAGAATTACACGCCATGGCGCATGAAAACAGCGCCTTGGGATGCTTTGTCTTCAAATTATCATGGTCAGCGATTGATGAGCGATGTCCTTGACGCTGCTTGGGAACCGGGAGCACAGTACCGGCCATGTTGGACTGGTCTCAATGCTCCGCGGTCGAGCGGATTCCAGGAAAAGTCAGCGGCGCTTGGCTTTTCAAGGGCACTCGCGTGCCGGTCAAAGCCCTCTTCGAGAACATCGAAGGTGGCGGCACGCTTCAGGAGTTTACGGAATGGTTCCCGGGCGTGACCCGCGAACAAGCCGAGGCCGTACTGGCTTACGCTCAGAGAAGCCTTGAAGCGGCCTAAGCCCGCCGACAACAATGAAAATTCTTTTCGATCAGGGCGCTCCTGTTCCGCTGCGCGGCATGCTGCCGGGACATGAAATCGCAACAGCGTTTGAGCGCGGGTGGTCGGCGCTGGAAAACGGCGAGCTGATGCGCGCGGCGGAAGCGGAAAATTTCGACGTCCTGCTGACCACCGACCAAAATCTTCGCTATCAGCAGAACCTGCCGCAACGGCGCTTGGCCATCGTCGTGTTGAAGAGCGCCAGCTGGCCGCGCATCCGGCTTCGCATCAAGGACATCTCAGCGGCTATCGACGCCGTTCAAGCGGGCGGGTATCTCGAGGTCGACGTCTGAACCGGATTTACTGAATGCCCGCGCCGCCTTCGACGGCGGACTTGCGGGTCTTGATGACCCGGTCGAAGTGGCTCCACACGCCTTCGGGGCCGTGCCATTGGCCGCGCGTGGCGGCCTTGGAGTACTCGGTGGCGCGCGTCTCGAAGAAGTTGGCGTGCTCGACGCCGTTCAGAATCTGCGTCAGCCACGGCAAAGGATGTTCCTGAACTTTATACACGGCCGGCAGACCCAGCTGCGAGAGACGCCAGTCGGCGATGTAGCGGATGTAGAGCTTGATGTCATCGGGCGTCATGCCGTTGACAGCACCCATGTCGAAGGCCAATTCGATGAACTTGTCTTCCAGGCTCACCACCGTCTTGCAGCAGTCGACGATGTCGTCCTTGACTGAATCCGTCAGGCAGCCGGTCTCGCGGCAGAAGGTGTGGAACAGGCGGATGATGGCCTCGCAATGCAGGCTTTCATCGCGCACCGACCAGGAGACGATCTGGCCCATGCCCTTCATCTTGTTCTGGCGCGGGAAGTTGAGCAGCATGGCGAAGCTGGCGAACAACTGCAGGCCTTCGGTGAAGGCGCCGAACATGGCCAGCGTGCGCGCGATGTCGGCGTGGCTATCCACGCCGAACTGCTGCATGTAGTTGTGCTTGTCGGCCATGGCGCGGTACTGCATGAACGCGCCGAACTCGGTTTCGGGCATACCGATGGTTTCGAGCAGCAGCGCATATGCCGCGATGTGGATGGTCTCCATGTTGGAGAACGAGGACAGCATCATCTTCACTTCGGTCGGCTTGAAGACCCTCGCATATCGCTCCATGTAGTTGTCGTTCACTTCCACGTCCGACTGCGTGAAGAAGCGGAAAATTTGCGACAGCAGATTGCGTTCGTTGTCGTTGAGGCGCGACGCCCAATCCTTGCAGTCCTCGCCGAGCGGCACTTCCTCGGGCATCCAGTGGATCTGCTGCTGGCGCTTCCAGTACTCGTGCGCCCACGGATAGCGGAACGGCTTATAGCCCTGGCTGGCCGTCATCAGGCCGGGCAAGGCAACGCCGGAAACGCTGGGGGGAAGGATGACGTTCATGGGAATCTCGAATCCAAAAGCAACAACGCACGACTCAGGGGGAGGAGATGATAGCCGTCTTTATTGACAGGCCAAGCATTCCTCGTAGTCGGTTTTATTATCGGTCAACCGACGTTCGGGCCAGGCCCGGGTGTTGTCGGCCTCGACGCCGGCGAACGCCGCGCGCTGGACCGACTTAGAGCGCAGATAATACAGGCTTTTCACGCCCGACTCCCACGCCTTCCAGTGCAGCATCATCAAGTCCCACTTATCCACATCCGACGGGATAAAGAGGTTGATGGATTGCCCCTGGCAGATGAACGGCGAGCGATCGGCGGCGAAATCCACGATCCAGCGCTGGTCGATTTCAAACGCGGTCTTGAACACCGCCTTCTCCTCGTCCGACAGGCCGTTGAGATGCTGCACCGAGCCTTCGTGCTCGAGGATCGAGTTCCAGGTGGCCGGATTGTCCAGACCCTTCTCGGCCAGGATTTTCGTCAGATACGGGTTCTTCACCGCGAAAGACCCTGACAGAGTCTTATGCGTGTAGACGTTGGCCGGAATCGGCTCGACGCAAGGGCTCGTGCCGCCGCAGATGATCGAGATCGACGCGGTGGGCGCAATCGCCAGCTTGTGCGAGAAGCGCGCCATGACGCCGGTATCGGCCGCATCGGGGCAGGCCCCGCGCTCTTCGGCCAGCTTCACCGAGGCCGCATCGGCCGCACGGCGGATGTGCTTGAACATCTTGATGTTCCAGCTCTTCGCCATGGCGCTTTCGAAGGGAATGCCCTTCAACTGCAGGAACGAGTGGTAGCCCATGATGCCCAGACCCACGGATCTTTCTCTCATCGCGGAGTACTTGGCGCGGTCCATGGAATCGGGCGCGCGGTCGATGAAGTCCTGCAGCACGTTGTCGAGGAAGCGCATGACGTCTTCGACGAACATCTCCTCGTTGCACCATTCGTCCCACGTCTCGACGTTGAGCGAGGACAGGCAGCACACGGCGGTGCGGTCCACACCCAGGTGATCGGTGCCGGTGTGCAGCATGATCTCGCTGCACAGGTTGGACGTCGTGACCTTCAGGCCCAGGTCGCGCTGATGCTTGGGCATCTGGCGGTTCACGGTATCGCCGAAGATCAGGTAGGGCTCGCCGGTGTTCAGGCGGTTTTCGAGAATCTTCTGCCACAGTTCGCGCGCGTTGATGGTCTTGCGGATTTCGCCGCTCTTCGGGCTGACGAGGTTGAACGGCGTGTCGTCGCGCACCGCTTCCATGAAGGCGTCGGTGATATTGATGCCGTGATGGAGGTTCAGGCTCTTGCGGTTGAAGTCGCCCGAGGGTTTCCGGATTTCAAGGAACTCCTCGATCTCCGGGTGATGCACGTCGAGGTACACCGCCGCCGAGCCGCGGCGCAAGCTACCTTGGGAAATGGCGAGCGTGAGCGAATCCATCACGCGCACGAAGGGAATGATGCCCGAGGTGTGCCCGCAGTTGCGCACCTTTTCGCCGATGGAGCGCACGTTGCCCCAATAGGTGCCGATGCCGCCACCGTTGGAGGCCAGCCACACGTTCTCGGTCCAGGTGCCGACGATGCCGTCGAGGTCGTCGTTGACCGCGTTCAGAAAGCACGAGATGGGCAAGCCGCGGTCCGAGCCGCCGTTGGACAGCACGGGCGTGGCGGGCATGAACCACAGGCGCGACATGTAGTCGTAGATGCGCTGGGCGTGTTCGATGTCGTCGGAGTAGGCTTTGGCGACGCGGGCGAACATGTCCTGGTAGGATTCGCCGGGCAGCAGGTAACGGTCCTCCAGCGTGGCCTTGCCGAAGTCGGTCAGCAGCGCGTCTCTTGATCGATCGATGCGGATCGAGGGCACCACGTCCAGGGCCGCGGAGTCGCGGGTTTGGCGCGGGGCCGGGGCCGGAATCGATTGCGGGGCAGCCACGGCCGTCGAACCAACATCGAGTGCGTAATTCATTAAAGTCCCCTCGTTCTGCCGCAGCAGCCAGACCTTTCGGCCGGCGCTTGTTCCACACCACCGGCGCGGGGGAATCAGAACCCGGTCCCGGACATGCTTCCTGCTGCAATTTCAGGTAGCACAGTCCGCGATCATTCGGCCTGAAGTTGGCCGCGGTAGCTAGATTTGGGTGGTTTTAGCCCGTGACGCCTGGGCAGTCCCCAAACAGCTCTACTCAGTTCCCCTCGCTACCCCAGAGATAGTCGTCCGAAGCAGTTTCGCCGCTAGATATGGTGGATGCGAGTGTGAGTCGCGTCAACTAGATTTTGGGGGTGTAGGCGGGATTTCAACAATATTTTGTGGTTGTGCAACGCAAGCTTAAGAAAGCTCTTTACAACACTCAAATCATTGCATTTTCCCGCGTCGAAAATGTCATCGGCCGAAACCGATTTTAGCTCCTTGGAGCCTGTGGAAAAGTACGCAGAACACAACGAAAATGCGCTTCAAATGGACGTCAAGTGGCTTCTGTTTCGAGCCATTCCAAGAACGGATTGCTGCATTGCACAAAAAAGCCTTGAACAACATCCCGCAATGCAACATGGTGTCTTCAAATATTCACTAGGGAACAAAAGGGGCTTGCGATGCTGACGCGCGATCAAAAAGACTTGATGGTTTTCCTGGCCGAATCGGCCAACGACCTAGCCTCAAAGGCCCATTGGACGAAGGGCCCCGAAGCGCTGGATTTGCGCAAAGAAGCCGAAGAACTAATGGCGATTCGCGGCAAGATCCTCAACCGTCAGTGGGACGCCGCGCGCATCAACCAGTTCGAGCTGCCCCTCGAGATGAAACGCGCCGCCTAACTCCTGCTCTCTCATTTTCATCGTTGATGCGGGCTCGAGTCGCTTTCTCGGGCCCGTTTTCATATGCGCGTTTACCCAAGTAAACCGCGGGCTTCAGGCTGATTCACACTTCCTTAAGCGGCGCGTCGTTCTCTTCACATCGTGAGCTCTGGTCCCCCAGCGGAGTCTCGCGTCGAGGAAAGAAAGCGTGTTGCGGCGAGGCTACTGGCTTCGCATGAACGACGATGGTCTTCCTCAAGCGATGGCGATTGTGTCGCCGTCATTCTCCGTTGGACCCCAGAGCTCGAGAGTTTCGCGGCCCTGCGCGCGCAAGAGAGCGCACAGGACCGCGGCAGAGTAACGCTGGGGCTTCTCTTCCCTCCCCACCCCACATCCCCAGCACACTCGCGGCGGGCTCTTTTAGAGCCCGCCGCTTTTTTATGCGGATTTTGCTATGGATGGGTCATGCACTATTTCGCCTACGGCGCGAACCTGAACAAACGCGGCATGGCCCGGCGCTGCCCGGCGGCCAAGCCTGTGAATGTGGCGCGGCTTGAGGGCTACAAGCTGTGCTTCAAGCGCCATGCCGACATCATCGCCGCACCCGGAGCATACGTCATGGGCGCGGTGTGGGAACTGACCCCGGCGTGCGTGCGCGCGCTCGATGCCTTCGAGGGCGATGACTACGCGCAGATCAATGTCAGCGTGACGGTGGACGGAAAGACCATCGCGGCCATGGCCTACGCCATGACGACGCAAGCCGCCCTCGCCCCGCCCGCCATGGATTATGCACGCGAACTCGCGGTGGGTTACCGCGACTGGGGCCTGGACGAGGCGCTGCTGCGCCGCGCGCGCTACGACACATTACATGTCGGAGCGGGGCATGTCGGGCCCGGACCAAAGCAGCCCGCGCCGCAACGGCGCAGCGCGCTGTGGGACCCGGCGCAAAACCCCAGCGGCGCGCTGGACGGGCTGCACCGGTCGATTAAACGGCGTTAGCGATCTTCCGGCGCAGTTGGCCCGTGGTGAACACGGCCATGGCGGTGAAGATCACGGCACTTGAGGCCAGTGAGGCGAAGCCGGCACCCGCCGCGCCTTGGCGCTCGCCCAGCCACAACAGCAGGGGCAGAAACACCGCGAACACCGCGAACACGTTCACTTGAAGGGGAATTCCGGGGCGGCCCAAGGCGTAAAGCGCCGGGTCCATGGAGAAACCCGCGATGGTCAGCGTGGCGGCGGCCACCAACAGCACCAGCACGATATGGGCTGCGGCGAACTCAGCGCCGAACACCAGCGTCAGGAACGGCTGGCCGAGAACCGCGCACACCGCCAGCAGCGCCAGGCCCACCGCCCCGCCGACCGCGCCGCCGCGCACAATCAGGCGCGGGAATGCGCTCCACGCATTGTCGGAGCCCAGCCTAGCGAATTCAGGATAAATGGACTGATTGAGCATCTCGGCGGGTTTGGTCAGCGTGGTGGCGACGTCCTTGCCAATCTTATACAGCCCCGCCGCCGTGGGCCCAGCCAGCGCGCCCACCAGAAACACCGCCATGTGACCCGTCACCAACTGCAATGAGGTGTGCGCGTTGGAGACGATGGAGAATTTCCAGATGCTGTCGTGGCCTTGCGACAGACCGCTCAGCGACCACGTCATGCCCTTGAGGCGGCCTTTGCGCGCGGCCTCGCGCCAGCCCAGCCACATCAAGGTGACGCCGCCAATGACGCCGGCTGCGAACCAGGCGAGCAGGTAGCCCCACAGCGGCGTGTCCAGGGCGAACGCGATGGCCACGCCGATCAAGCGGAACAACGGCGTGATGCTGGCTTGAATCGTCAGCAGGTCGAAGCGGTCGAACAGGCGCAACAGGCCCGTCGGCGTGGCGATGAGCGTGAAGAAGATCAGAAGGCTGTAAAGCTGCGCGTAACCGACGACCTCGGGGCTCCAGTCGAGCATCGGGCCCACCAGCGGCGCGCCGAAATACCCGATCAGCACGCCCGCGAGGATGCCCATGAGGTCGAGCAGGGTGGTGAACTTCACCAGATTCTGGAACGCGACGGGGTTGTCGCTTTTCAGGCTGATGGCCCCGTAGCGGATCAGCGCCTGCCAGGACTGGAAGGTGGCCAGCCCGGTGATGACCAGCACGTAGGTTTGCACCAGCACGACGACGCCGAAATTCTCCGCGCCCAGGCCGCGCGCCATCAGGCTGAGCGTGGCCAGGGCCATTACCCCGTTGGCGGCCCGGCCCGTCAGCAGCAGACCGGCATTGGCGAAAATGCGCCGAAACACGCCGTCGGCGAACCAATGTTTCAATGTCGTGAAGGGCGAAAAGTCTTTCATTTCAAACGGAAACAGGCCGCCGCAAGTCGATTTGAATGCCTCAGTGTTATGCCCTATGTAGCACACTTATAACTAATGTTTCCGGCGGGGCCGTGATCCTTGGCCGGGCGAGCGCTCGAATAACCTTCTCGATGACCCTCCACCGCCATGTCGCCTGACGGCCACGTTTCCAGCACGTCCTCGGTCTCTGCGGCTTACGCCGCGTGGGCCGCAGTCGTGCCGCGCGGCTTCGGGCCAGAGGCCGTGCACCGCGCCAAGCGCGCGTTCATCGACGTCGTCGCCTGCATGGTGCCCGGTGCCGTGGACGACGCCACGCGCACATTACTGAGCGTGAGTTCCACCTGGGGCGACGGCCCGTGCAGCGTGGTGGGCCGCACACACGCGCAGTCAGCCCCCCTGGCCGCGCTGGCCAACGGCATGGCGGCGCACGCGCTCGATTTCGACGACAACTTCGACCCGGCCAAGGCGCATATCACCGCCGTCATGGCCCCCGCACTGCTGGCCTTGGGCGAAGCAAAAGGCAAGACCGGCGCGGACGTGATCGACGCCTACATCGTGGGCCTGCAGATCGCCACGCGCATCGGCCAAGGCCTGAACCCGTTTCACCGCAACCGCGGCTGGCATGCAACATCGACGATCGGCGCGATCGGCGCGGCCGTGGCGTGCGGACGCTTACTGGGGTTGGACGAGTTAAAGATGCGCCACGGCCTGAACATGTCCACCAGCTATGCGGGCGGCTTCATGAGCCAGTTCGGCTCCATGACCAAGCCGCTGCACGCGGGAAAAGCCGCCGAGGCGGGCGTGGTCTGCGCGCTGCTGGCCGAGGCGGGACTGACGGCGGGCACCGAGACGTTTGAGGGACCCACCGGCATGGCGCAACTCATGGTCGGCCCGGACCTGGAGGATTTGCGGACCAAAGCCGTCTTCAAGCGCGAGCACGGCCAGACCATGCGCTTCGAGACGGGAAGCATCGGTGAACCGCTGGCCATCCTCGCCCACGGCTTGAAAGTAAAACGCTACCCGACCTGTGCTTCAACCCACCGCGCGCTCGACGGCCTCTTGCAGTTGATGACCGAGCACAAACTCAACGCGGCGAATGTGAGCAAGATCGACGTGCTCGCGCCGGTCTCGCACTTCAACAACCTGATGTACACCAACCCGACAGACGGCATGCAGGCGAAGTTCAGCATGGAGTTCTGCCTGGCTGTGGCGCTGCGCAACACCGGCGTGGGTCTGAACGACTTTACGCCCCAAGCCGTGGCCGATGCCAAATTCCGCGATTTAATGCCGCGCGTGCATCGCCATCCGGTCGATAAACTGGAGTCCGAGTTTCCCACCCGCGTCGAGGTCGTCACCACGGCGGGCGCGACGCATATGATCGCGGTGGATGCGCCCAAGGGCCGCGCCGACAACCCCTTAAGCGACGCCGAACTGTGGGATAAACTGCATCAGTGCTGCCGGGGCGTGATGAGCGACGCGGCGGCGCAAAAATTGGCCGCTGCGCTCGACAAGATCGACGGCCCGCAGCCCGTGGCGACGTTGATGAACCTGTTACGTTTTCAAAGCTGAGCACCCATGTCAGAAACGAAATACACCGCCCTTGTTCTGGCCGCGAGCCGCCGCGGCGCGCAGGACCCCGTCGCTCAGATTCAAGGATTATCCCATAAGTGTCTGGTGAGTTTGAACGGCACGCCCATGGTGCAGCGGGTGATCGAGGCGCTGCGCGGCGCCAAGCACGTCGGGCGCATTTTCGTGTCCATCGAGAGCGCCGAAACGTTGAAAGCCGTGCCCGCGCTCGCCGCCATGCTGGAGAAGGGCGAGATCACGCCCGTGCGCAGCGAGGGCAATCTGGCGGCCAGCGTCTACACGGCCGTGGGCGAGATCAAGGATGCGTTTCCGCTGATCGTCACCACCGCCGACAACGCGCTGCATACGCCCGAGCTGAACGATCATTTTTGCAACGAGATCACGGCCACCGACGCCGACGTGCTGGTGGCCATGACGCGCGCACAGTTGATTCTGGACAAATATCCCGGCGGACAGCGGGCGTTTCATCGCCTCAAGGACGACGCCTATTCCAGCTGCAACCTCTATTGCATCAAAACGCCCGCGGGCGTGAAGGCGGCGGAAGCCTTCGCCACCGGCGGGCAGTTCGGCAAGAAGCCCGAGCGCATCATCAACGCCTTCGGCATCCTCGCGTTCATCGTCTACAAGCTGCGGCTGGTTTCGCTGGACGGCGTCATGGCCCAGGTCAGCCGCGCGCTGAAGGTGCAGGTCAAGAAAACGCTGATCCCCTGGGCGGAGGGTCCCATCGACGTGGACAACGCCAAGGATTACGCGCTAGTCACCGGCATCCTGGAAGCGCGCGAAGGAAAAAGAACTTAAAACCGATCCTTGCGGATCACGGTGACGTCGGACACGGCCATGATGGCCGTGCGCCCGCCCAAAATCGCATCGGACTTGGCGAGAATGTCGGCGGCGTGGACCGCCGAGGCGATGACCACGATCATCACGGTGTCGTTGATGCCGCTGGGATCGCCGCCGAGGCGCAACCCATGACTGCCCTTGCCGGCCGTGACGGGCAGCATGGTCCAACCGGTGGCACCCGCCGCATCCAGGATACCGGTGACCTGCTTGGCGCGCAGGGCCTCGGTGACGATCTCGATGCGCTTGAATCCGGTCTCGGTCATGGGCGCCTCCTAACCCGTCAATCGCTGGGCGGCGGCCGTGTACAGCGGTACGCCGACGATGATGTTCAGCGGAAAGGTGATGCCGAGCGACAGCGTCATATACACCGCCGGGTTCGCTTCGGGCAGCGCCACGCGCATGACGGCGGGCACGGCGATATACGAAGCACTGGCCGCCAGCACCGCGAACAACGCCACGCCGCCTGTGGACAGGCCGCACAACAGACCCGCGCCGAGGCCCAGCCCCGCGCCGATCAGCGGCATGATCAGGCCGAAGGCGATCAGGCCCGCCTTGAGTTGATGGGCTTGCGCCAGTTGACGGCCCGCGATCAGGCCCATGTCGAGCAGGAAGATGCACAAAATACCCGGCCAGATGTCCTTGATGAAGGGTGAGAGGTCTTCGGCCGGGCCCGCTGGAATGACCGCGCCGATGGCGAAGCTGCCGATCAGCACCACGATGGAGCCCGACAACGCCACCTCGCGAAGCAACTCGGCGTTGCCCGCGTTGTGCTGGTCGGGCGTCGCGGGCGCACCGCGCCGGGCGAGCCACAACGCGCTGATGATCGCGGGCACCTCCATCAGCGCCAGCACGGCGGGCATGTAGGGTTCGGGTTCCAGATTTTGCTGCACGACATAGGCCGTGGCGGCGGCGAAGGTGACGACGCTGACGGACCCATAGTGCCCCGCCACGGCCGCCGCCGTGGGCCGGTCGAGACGCAGCACGCCCGAGAGCGCCGCATAGGCCAGGAACGGCATGAAGAAACTGAGCATCACGCCCGCCGTGAGGCTGGCCAACAGCCCGTCGCCCGAACCTTGGGCCAGGGAAATGCCGCCCTTCAGTCCGATGGCCAGCATCAGATACAGCGACAACGCCTTGCCGATGGCGTCGGGGATGGAGAGATCCGAGCGCATCAGCGCCGCGCCGAAACCCAGCAGAAAGAACAGAACCGGCGGCGTCAGGACTGCGTCGATGTTGAACGGCATTTTATTTGTTGACGTCGATCACTTGTTCACGTCGATCACGACGCGCCCACGGGTTTCGCCCTTGAGGATTTGCTCGGCCAGGGCTTGAATTTTCGACAGCGGCTCCACCGTCGTCATGGCGTCGAGCTTCTTGATGTCGAGGTCCACGGCCAGTCGCGCCCAGGCCTGATCGCGCCGCGTGGACGGGCACGTGACGGAGTTGATGCCCAGCAGCTTCACGCCGCGCAGGATGAACGGCATGACGGTCGTGGGCAGATCGGTGCCGCCCGCAAGACCGCACGCCGCCACCGCGCCTTCTTCATGCGTTTGAGCGATGGCCATGCCCAACGTCTTGCCGCCGACGGAATCAACCACGCCGGCCCAACGTGCTTTTTCCAAGGGCCGTCCGGGTTTGTCCAACTCCGCGCGCGCGATGATGTCGGCAGCCCCCAGCAGTTTCAGATAATCCGCCGCGGCCATTCTTCCTGTGGAGGCCACGACGCGGTAGCCCAACTTGGCCAGCAGCGCCACGGCCACCGAGCCCACGCCGCCCACGGCACCGGTGACGAGAATATCGCCGCTGCCCGGTTTCACGCCCGCGTCTTCGAGTGCGAGCACGCACAGCATGGCGGTGTAGCCCGCCGTGCCGATGGCCATGGCCTGCTTGGCATCAAACGCCTTCGGCAGGCGCGTGATGAACTGCGGATTGATGCGCTGCTTGGGGCTGTAGCCGCCCCAGAAGGTTTCCGACAAGCCCCAGCCGTTGACCAGCACCTGATCGCCGGGCTTGAACGCCGCATCAGCGGACTCGGCCACCGTGCCTGCGAGGTCGATGCCGCAAACCATGGGAAACTTACGCGCGATCTTGCCCTTGCCGGTGACGGCCAAGCCGTCTTTGTAGTTCAGTGTGGAATACGCCACGTCGACCAGCACCGACTCCTTGGGCAGGTCGTCGAGGTTGAGCGTCTTGAAGCCGGGCGTGTACGTGCCGTCGATTTCCTCGACGACGAAGGCGCGGAAGCCGGTCATGGGGGATGATCCTTCTTAATGTCACCGACTATTGAAACGGCGCGGCGAGCGGGTCAATCCCGTTTCGGCACGGATAAGTAGCGGCTGAGGTTAAAATCCATGGCGTTGGCCCTCCAGCCCGTCACGCGCCGGGCGACGAGGTTGCGTGCCATGCCGGTGTACAGCGGGATGATGGGCTGGTCGGCCAGCGCGGTTTTTTCCGCCTGCTGCAGCAATTGAGCCCGCGCCACCAGGCTCTGTTCCCGCGCGGCGCGCTCCATCAGCGCGTCGAAGGCGGGGTTGGCATAACGGCTGTAGTTGGAATTCACCGCGGCGGATTGCAGCGTGTAAAGAAACGTCGAGGCGTCGTTGAAGTCGGCCGACCAGCCGGCAAAGCCCGCCTCGAAGTCGCCGCTTTTCAACGACGCAAAGTGAACGCGACCCTCGCGGCCCAGCAGTTCGGTCTCCACGCCCACGCGCTTCCACATCCCCGCGATCGCAACCGCGATGCGCTTGTTGTCCTCGGTGGCCGAGAAACTGGTGCTGAGCTTGAGGGGCTTGGCCTTGCCGTAGCCCGCCTCCGCCAGCAGTTTGGCCGCCGCGGCAAGGCGTTGCGTCGCGTTCAGTCCGGCGTCGACGTGCATCCAGGCCGGAAAATCGGCCACGCGCGGCGGCACGAAGGTAAACGCGGGCGTTTCGCCGATGCGCGTCACACGGCTGGTGAGCACGTCGCGTTCGACGGCGAGCGACAGCGCCCGGCGCACGCGCACGTCGGCCAGCTTCGGGCTTTTGGTGTTCAGCGCCAGATAATACGTCAGCAGCGTTGGCGTGATCTTGGTCTCAGTGGGCATCTCGGCGCGCAGCATGTCGAGCTGAGCCAGCGGAAAGTCGATCTGCATGTCGAGTTCGCCCGCCCGAAAGCGCGCAAACCCGGCGCTGAGGTTTTCGGTGGGCGAATATACCACGCGGTTAAGGCGCACCTCCTCGACCGCGCGGAATTTCGGATTGCGCGCGAGTTCGATGCGGTCGTTGGGGCTCCAGGTCTTGAGCGTGAACGCGCCGTTGGAGACCATCACGCCGGGCTTGATCCACTCCGTGCCGTATTTCGCCACGGCATGGCGCGGAATGACGGCGGCGAACGCGTTGGCCAGGAGTGCCGGCAGATACGGCGCGGGCGTCTCGAGTTTGAAGATCACGGTGGCCGGATCGGGCGTGCTGATGCCGAGTTGATCGACCGGCAGCGCGCCGGTGTTCACGGCCCTGAAGTTCTCGACCACATAGAACAACTGCGCGTACTGCGCGGCGGTCTTGGGATCGGCCAGGCGGCGGAAGGAAAACACCACGTCCTCGGCGGTGAGCGGCGCACCGTCGGACCAGGCCAGTCCCGTTTGCAGCCTGAAGGTCCAGGTGCGGCCGTCGTCGGATACCTTCCAGGTGTCCGCCACGCCGCGCGTGGGCCGGCCCTCGGCGTCGTAGGTGAGCAAACTCTCGAACAGGTCGAGGATGATGTTGGCTTCGTAGTGCGTCTGGTACTTGTGCGGATCGAGCGTGGCGGGCTCGAAGCGGTTGCCGCGATTGAGCACGCTCTCGGCGGCGGCGGCTGTGGACAGCAGCGCCAGCGCCGCGATCAGCCGCAGCGCCTTACGCACCGGATTGCACCTGGGCATCGATCACCGCCAGCGCGGCCAGGTTGACCAGCCCGCGCGCCGTGACCGACGGCGTGGTGATGTGGGCGGGTTTGGCCACGCCCAGCAGAATGGGACCCACCGGCAGGCCGTTGCCCAGCGAGCGCACCATGTTGAAGGCGATGTTGGCGGCCTCCAGGTTGGGCATCACCAGAAGATTGGCCGCACCCTTGAGGCGCGAGTTGGGGAAGATGCGGCTGCGCAGCGTTTCGTCCAGCGCCGCGTCGGCCTGCATTTCGCCCTCTACTTCCAATTCGGGGCACTCCTTCATCAACAGGCGCAGGGCCTTGCGCATTTTGCGCGCTGCGGGCGTGTTGCGCGAGCCGAAATTCGAGGTGGCGATTAACGCCACCTTCGGCGCGATGCCGAAATCCTGCACCTTGCGCGCCGCCCATTGGGTGAGCTGCGCCAAATCGTCGGCGTCGGGGTCTTCCTCGACGAACGCATCGCACAGGAACACCGGGCCGCCATCGAGAATGAGCAGAGAGAGCGCCTTGGGCCGTTGCGCGCCCTTCTGTAGGCCCAGGATGTCGACCAGATACCTCATGTGCCATTGGTATTCGCCGTAGGTGCCGCAGATCATGGCGTCGGCGTCGCCGCGCGCCACCATCAACGTGGCGATGACGGTCGAGTTGGTGCGCACGATGGTGCGCGCGGTGTCGGGCGCGACACCTTTGCGTTCCATCGCGCCGTGATAATGACGCCAATAATCCTGATAGCGCGCGTCGTCCTCGGGGTTGACCACCTCGAAATCGCGGTCCTGCTCCAGGCCCAAGCCCAGCTTTCTGATGCGATGGGCGATCACCAGCGGCCGGCCCACCAATATCGGCTTGGCGATGCCCTCGTCCAAGATCGCCTTGAGCGCGAATAAAACTCTTTCATCCTCGCCCTCGGCGAAGGCGACGCGCTTGGGATTGGCGCGTGCCTTTTCGAAAATCGGCTTCATCACGAAGGCGGTGCGATAAACAAATTGCTGCAGGCGCTGTTTGTAGGCCTCGAGGTCGGCGATGGGCCGCGTGGCCACGCCCGAATCCATCGCCGCCTTGGCCACGGCCGGCGCGATCTCGGAAATCAGGCGCGGGTCGAAGGGCTTGGGAATCAGATAGTCCGGTCCGAATCTGAGTTGTTGTCCGCCGTAGGCCGCCGAGACCACGTCCGACGACGCGCCGCGCGCCAACTGCGCGATGGCGTGCACGCAGGCGAGCTTCATCTCTTCGTTGATAGTGGTCGCACCGACGTCGAGCGCGCCGCGGAAGATGTAGGGAAAGCACAGCACGTTGTTGACCTGGTTCGGATAATCCGAGCGGCCCGTGGCGATGATGGCGGCGGGCGAAGCCTCGCGCGCGAGTTCGGGGCGGATTTCCGGCTCGGGGTTGGCCAGCGCCATGATGACGGGCTTGGCGGCCATGGTTTTGACCATCTCGGGCGTCAGGATGCGCGGCGCGGACAGTCCCAAAAACACGTCCGCGCCCGGCAGCGCCTCGGCCAGCGAGCGCGCCTTGGTGACGCAGGCGTAGTCCGCCTTCTGATCGGTCATGTCCTGGGTGCGGCCTTTGTACACCACGCCCAGATGGTCCGAGAGGATGACGTTCTCGCGTTTCAGGCCCAGCGCGACGAGCTGGTTCAAGCACGCGATGCCCGCAGCCCCGCCGCCGGTGGAAACCACCTTCACCTTGGCGATGTCTTTCTTCAGCAGGGTAAGCGCGTTAAGGATGGCAGCGGCGACCACAATCGCAGTCCCGTGCTGGTCGTCGTGAAACACGGGGATCTTCATCCGCTCGCGCAGTTTGCCTTCGACGATGAAGCACTCGGGGGCCTTGATGTCCTCGAGGTTGATGGCCCCGAAGGTCGGCTCGAGCGAGGCGATGATGTCGACGAGTTTATCGGGGTCCTTCTCGGCGATCTCGATGTCGAAGACGTTGATGCCGGCGAACTTCTTGAACAGGACGGCCTTGCCTTCCATCACCGGCTTAGCGGCCAACGGCCCGATGGGGCCTAAGCCCAGCACAGCGGTGCCGTTGGTGACCACGGCCACCAGATTGGCGCGGCCCGTGACGGTATCGACCTCGGCCGGGTCCGCGACGATGGCCTCGCAGGCCGCCGCCACGCCCGGCGAATAGGCCAAAGCCAGGTCGCGCTGATTGGCCAGCGGCTTGGTGGCCACGACCTCGAGCTTCCCGGGCGGAAACTGCCGGTGATAATCGAGCGCGGCCTGTTTCAGGTCGGAGGACGTCGAAGGGGCTGCGCCGGTGTCGGGCATGGAAACCTCAAGGATATGAAGCGGGTAGGCTACACTGCGCGGCGAGGTTTGTCAGGCTTGGCCAGAGCGTGACGCACCACCTTTTGCATCACGCCCGGCAGGCCTGCGTCCGTCACATCGGCCGCCGGAATCCAGATGTCATCGGCCTTTGCCGATCGGGCGGCGCGCGCCGTCCATACGGTCAGTTTGAGATGAAAGTGGGTGAAGGTGTGCTCGACCACGCCGGGCAGCGGCGTCCATTTGGTTTTGGCGGGCGCGGCCTTGGTTGCTTCGCCGTCAGTGAAGGGTTTGTTGCGCCACTCGGTGCCGGGAAAACCCAGCATGCCGCCCAGCAATCCCTTGGGCGGGCGGCGCTGCAACAGCACGCGACCCTTTTTGTCGGTCAGCCAGAACGCCACGCCGTGACGGGTGGGTGTGACTTTCTTCGCCGTCTTGCGCGGCAACTGCGCGGCGATGCCCTGCTTGCGCGCCAAACATGCCTCGGACCACGGACACGAAATGCACGCGGGCGATTTGGGTGTGCATACCGTCGCGCCCAGGTCCATCACGGCCTGAGCGTAGTCGCCGGGGCGTTTGGGCGGCGTGAGAGAGTCCGCCAGTGCATGAAGTTTTTTCTTGGCCCCGGGCAGCGGGCTGGCGACAGCGAACACCCTCGCCATGACGCGCTCGACATTCCCATCCACCACCACGGCGCGGCGGCCAAATGCGATGGCGGCGATGGCGGCGGCCGTATAGGGCCCAACGCCCGGCAGATCCAGCAGCGCGGCCTGCGTGTCGGGGAACGTGCCGCCGTGCGCGGCCGCCACCACTTGTGCACATTTATGTAAGTTGCGGGCGCGCGCGTAGTAGCCCAACCCCGCCCATGCGGCCATAACGTCCTCGGACTTGGCAGTAGCGAGAGAATTCACCGTCGGCCAGCGGGCCAGGAACTTTTCGAAGTAGGGCTTGACCGCCGCCACGGTGGTCTGCTGGAGCATGATCTCGCTGAGCCACACGGCGTAGGGATCGGCCGAGGTACCCGGCAAGGCGCGCCAGGGCATGACGCGGCGATGGCGGTCATACCAGCGTAACAACGCGGCGGGGTCGGGGGTTGTGTTGGGGCTTGGGCGGCGCGCGGGCACGGAACAATCGGCTGAAAGATGCTTGCACCCCTTTTGCGGGGGGTGGATCATCCGTACTGTATCAAGCCTCACCGCAAGTGGCGAACCGTGGCCAGCCCCATCCGTCCCCCAGCGCAAACCCCCGACGCCCCGCGCCGCATGGGCCGGCCCACGACCATCGGAGCACTGCTGCCGCGCGCGGCCGGCGCGGCCTTGGCCAAACGCGGCTTCGCCGGGGCGGCGGTGATCAACGCCTGGCCCGCGATCGTCGGCGAGGAGTTGGCGGCGGTGGCCGCACCCCTCGAGGTGAAATTCGCCCTGCGCCGGGGCGACAAGGCCACGCTGGTGCTGCAGGTGGCCAGCGGCGCGGCGGCGACGTTGCTGCAGATGAAGGCCCCGCTGCTGATCGAACGGGTCAACGGCTTTCTGGGGGCAGGCACGGTCGGGCGCATCGAGGCCCGCCAAGGCCCGCTGCCCAAGCCGCGCCGCCGCACGCAACCCGGGCAGCCGCCCTTGCGTTTGGAAGACGAGGCGCGGGTGATGCAGGCCACCGCGCAGGTCGCCTCGGCGGAGATCAAGGACGCATTGCAACGGTTGGGATTGGCCATCGCGCGGCGCAGCCGCGATCAGGGAGAAGCGGCATGAAGAAACTTCTGCTGGGCACAGCGGGCGCGGTTTGCCTGCTGTCGGCCCAGGCCCACGCGCAGAAACTGGGCAACGTGTTCGACAGCGACGTCTTCTCCGATGCCACCGACGTGGTCGGCGACCTGATGGACACGATCGTGCCCGGCGTGACCAACGTGCGCATCGGCTTAGGCCCGGTGCTCAGCCCCGACTACGAGGGCAGTAACAACTACGACGTCAACGTCGCGCCGCTGATCTCGCTGCGCTACAAGGATTTGATCCAGGTCGACAACAATAACGTCCGCGTCAATTTGTTCGGCAGTGACGGCGCGCTGTGGAAATCGAGCAACTTCCGCGCCGGCCCGACCTTGAAATTGGATTTCGGCCGCAGCGCCAAGGACTCAACCGACCTGACGGGCCTGGGCAACATCGGCACCAGCGTCGAAATGGGCGCGTTCGCCAGCTACGCCGTCGGACCCTTGCGCTACCGCGCCCGCGTGCGCCAGGACGTCGCCAGCGGGCATAAGGGCATGCTGTGGGACCTCGACACGAGCCTTGCGGTCTACCGCACCGCGCAGGTCAGCGTTGGCGCACGACTGGGCGCGACCTGGGCGGACAAGAAATACATGCGCAAATACTTCGGCGTCACGGCCGTGCAATCGGCCGCCTCGGGCTTGGCGGTCTACACCCCGGGTGCCGGCTTGAAGGAAATCAGCCTGTCCTTGGGCGGCGAAATCAAGGTCACGGAACGCTGGGCGGTGCTGCTCAACGGCGGCGCGTCGCGGCTGCTAAGCAAGGCCAAGGAGAGCCCGCTGGTTTCGGTGCGCGGCAGCCCCAACCAGTTTATCCTGGGGGCTTACGGGATTTACTCGTTCTGAACAGCGCTCGACCCATGATGCCCGATTGCAACACTTGGCCGGAATCCGACGCCGCAAGGACCTTGATGCCCTACATTTTCCATATTCCGGGCCATCATTAGGTCATGAGTTTTAAGCTCTCCATCCCGCTTGCTTCACTCGCGCTGGCCCTGTCCGCGGGGGCTGCGCTGGCCCAGCCCTTGGGTTTCGCGCCAAGCCCGCCGACGACGGCCATTCCGCAGGAAAATGGGCCGCGCGATTCCAATGACCCAAACTATCAGCTCGAGGAAAACTCGGGCCGGCTGCCCGAGACCACCAATCAATGCGTCTTCTTCCGCACGCTGTATGACTGGCGACCGCTCAACAACACCAACCTGATCGTCTGGGCACCCAGCCGCAAACACCCCTACCACATCCAGCTCGACCGGCCGTGCTTCGGGCTGAAGTTCGCGCACTCCATCGGCTTCACGTCGCGCGATTCGCGCCTGTGCGGCTTTGGCGGGGATTCGGTGCTGGTGGAAAGCGGCGGCGGACGACCCGACCGCTGCCCGATTGGCTCGATCACAAAGCTGACCGAGGAATCGCTGAAGTCCCTGCTGGCCCAAGCCCCCGGGCGCGGCGCGGACAAACAGGCCGAAAGCGCCGAAAAGCCGGAATAAAAAAACCCGGCATCTCTGCCGGGTTTTTTGTCGCGCTGATCTTTCCAATCAGAACTTGTACAGCAAGGTCGCGCCGAACTGCTGCTTGCGCGGCGCGCCGACGCGGAAGTCGCGGAAGAACGTGAAGCGCAGCGGCTGACCGGCGAAGGTCAGCACCGGGTCGGGGACCAGCAGGCCGCGGTTGAAGTTGAACAGGCGCGTGACCACCAGCGGCGTTTTGTCCTTCAGCGCGTTGTTGACGAAGAACGTCAGCGTCAGGTCCTGGTTGGTGATGCCGGCCTTGAGGTTCAACAGGTAGGAGTCGCCCGTACCCGCCAGATTGTGCGTCTGCGCCCAGCGGTTGGATTCATACGTCAGGTCAGAGCGGAAGAACGCCTCGACCTCGTCGTTGAATTCGTAACGCAGGTTGCCCGAGACGATCAGCTTGTGGGCGGGGGTCTGCGGAATCTTGTTGCCGCGCACCTGACCGTTGGAGTCGCCCTGGGTGGCTTCGTTGCCGATGCGCCCGTCGGTGTCCTTCAGGTCGCGCTCGTTCTCGTCGATGTAGTCGCGGACTTCGGCCTCGTTGTACGAATAGCCGACGCGGAAATCGAACCAGTCGGTCGGACGCACCGAGGTATCGATTTCGATGCCGCGGATGCGCGACTTACCGGCGTTGACGATGCGCGCGAACGTGGTGGGCGTGGCGGGCGTGATGCGCAGGTAGGGGAACCCGTTGGTCAGCCCCTGGTTGGTCCAATCCAACCAGAACACCGACGACGAAACCGTGGCGCGGCGGTCGAACAGGCTGGCCTTGTAGCCCAATTCGTAGCTCCACAGCTTTTCTTCTTCATAACGCTCCGCACCTTCGGCGAAGACGCGCGCGATGTCGGCGGGCGCCATATTGAGCAGCGGGACGACGTTGAAGCCGCCGGGCTTATTGCCCTTGGCGATGGTGGCGTAGACGTTGCTGTCGTCGGCGAGCATATAGCGCAAGGTCGCGCGCGGCAGAAACGCCGTGTACTTGGTCTTGAGCGTGCCGTTGGGCGTCGTATCCACGACGCCGTCGACGTTGTTGTCGGCCTGCGGCTTGTCTTCCTGATAACGCGCCTCGAACGAGCCGGTCAGCTGTTCGGTGAAGTCGTAGTCGAACATGCCAAACACCGCGGCGTTCTTCACGCCGGTGGCGTCGTTGACGTAGGGGTTGGTGATGGTGACGCGGCCCAGGCTGGCGGCCAGCGAGCTGACGGTGCGGGTGAAGCCCGAACCGAAGCTTTCCTTGTAGTAGTACACGCCGGCCAAGCCGCGCAGGCGCGCGTCCTGCGGCGATTGGATGCGCAGTTCCTGCGACCAGTCTGCCACTTCGCTCTGGCCGCCGGTGACGTTGCCTGCGCCGCGCGCGCCGTCGGTGAAGTTGTCGATGAGTTGGTTGTCTTCGGAATGATTGTAGCCGGTGACCGAATGCAGCGTCCAATCGCCGATCTCGAGGTCGGCGGTCAAGCTCGAGCGGATGGCGATGCGCTCGGTGCCCCACAGCCCCGCGGCCCGGATGGCGTCGTTGAAGTAGAAGAAGTTGGCCGGAATCTCGATCTCGCCGCAGAAGTAGCCTTGCGAACGGATGGTGTTGCGCGCGATGCCGAAAACCGGCGTGGTCAGGCGCGGCAGGAAGCAGTTGTTCTTGGCGTCGCCGTGGAAGAAGTCGGCGTAACCCAAATCCTGGTCCTCGGCGTAACCGATGTTGGCCTCGATGGTCAGGGCGTCTGTCGGCGTGGCGTAGAGCTTGGCGCCGAAGTTCTTGGTCTTCTGATCGCCGATATCTTTCTTCTGCGTGACTTGGTTGAAATAGTCGCCGCCGAAGCTGTAATAGCGGCCGCTGATTTCGCCGTAGAGCTTGTCCTCGACGATCGGCGCGCTGACATAGCCGTTGACCTCGAAGTGATCGTGCTGGCCGTAGGTGACCTCGGCTTTGCCTTGAACTTCGTTGGTCGGCTTGCGGGTGACGAAATTGATGGCACCGGCGAACGTACCGCGGCCGAACAGGGCGGACTGCGGACCACGGATGACCTCGATCCGCTGCAGATTGTCGAGTTGATAGCTCGACGGATTGCCCGAAACGAACACGCCGTCGACGAAGAACGCCGCGTTGGGGCCGCCGATGATGTTGGACATGCCGCGGATCGCGGGCCGGTTGGACGAGCCGCCGCCCTGACCCGAACCGATACGGCCGAAGCCCTGCTTGTAGCTGAAACCGACGGTCTGGTTGGCGAGGTCGTTCACGTTGTCGATGCCCGACTCTTCGATGTCGGCCTCGGTGAACGCCGTGATCGACAGCGGCACCTCAAGGAGGTTTTCCGCGCGCTTACGCGCGGTGACGATGATTTCCTCCACGGCACCCGCCTGGGCGGTCTGTTGCGCCTGCGCGAGGCCGGCAAATGTGACGTTGATGCCCGATGCGATGGCGACGGCGGCAACCGTCGCGTAAAGCCGATCACGAATCATGAAACCCTCATTGCGTTTTATATTGCTTTGGCCGCCGCAACGGCCCCCCAGTCAGCGTGGTTTTTGTACCATACAAACCGCGATGGCCTATCCAGAAAAAGGTTTCTGCGGTGTGCGATGTTCAGGGATTAATTAGATTATTTTTCTTTATTACATATGAATTGAGATCATTTATCCTTAGATATCAGATTATCATGGTTTTACGCCTCGTTCGCACGACAGGCGACACATGCGCGTCATGAACTTTCCGGCCCACCTGTGGCACACGCGCCACATGAAAAAGGCGGGCCACGCGGGCCCGCCTTTTCCTGCGCCGTACAATGCGCCGGTTATCTTTTGGCGGCCGCGTCCTCGCGCTGGCCGTCGACGATCTTCTTGACCACCGTCCAGGTGGTTTCGTTGGGGCGCTGATCGTTCAGCGGCGGCGGCTGCTGATAGATCGGATAGTTCTGCAAGATCTCGCCCTTCAGCGGTTCGGGCAACTCGTCGAAGGTTTTCACCCGAATACCTGCCGTGTGATAGACGACCACGCCGTCACGGTCGCCCATCTTCATCCATGGCAGCCATTTCGAGACGCGGCCCCAGGACAGGATGGAATCATCCACCTCGGCCTTGGGGTCGAGCACCTGAGCCATGTTGGAAGCGTCGGTGCCGAACTCCATGGCGTGGTAATCGCCGCCGACGTACTCCTGGTACTCTCCCGCCATCGGGTTCTTATAGAACAGCCGCGCAGCACCTCCGCCCGACAGGAAGAAGTCGTCGAAGGCGAACATGCGGAACTCGGTCATGGTCGGCTTGCCGTCCTCGTCGCGCGCGTAAGCCGGTGCTCGCATGTTGACGGGGTCGTTGTTGACCTGAATGACCTCGACCTCCTCGCCGGTCCAGGGGTTCTTCCACGTCTTGAGGATCTCGTTGGTGACCGGGTCCATGTGGAACATCACCTCGCGCGAGACCGAGCGATAGCCCACGCCGCGCTTGGGATCGTTGAAGAATTTGCAGGCGCGGATGTTCATGCCCTGCACGTTGAACAGGTGGCGGTCCTTCTCGCCGGGACGACGGCCATAGGTTTTGCCTTCCCACCAGTGGATCACCGGCGTGCCTTCAACGGTCGTGCAGGAACGCTTCATGCCCGCCTTGAAGATGTCGTCGGGGTTGGTGAGGTCGTACTTGTCCTGAGCGGCGGCCATGCCCGACAAGGCCAGGCCGATCACGGCGACGGAGGAGATGAGGATGCTGCGCAACATGGCGGTTACTCCCCTGCCTTGGCTTTGGTGGCGGCCGACGCGCGCTTGGCGTCGATCTGCTTCTTGAAGTAGGTCCAGCTGGTTTCATTGGGCCGCGCATCGGTGATCGGCGGCGGCTCTTTATAGGCCGGATAATTGGCTTCGATCTCCTTGCGGATGGAATCGGGCAAGGCGGCAAAGTTCTCGACGCGGCCGCCGACGGTGGTGAAGATCATCATGCCGGTGCGCCCGCCCATCTGCATCCAGGGCAGCCATTCGGAGAAGCGCGCCCAAGACAGCGTGTAGCTGTCGAGCTTGGCCTTGCTGCCGTCAAACAGGTCGTCGGCGTAGACATAGCCGTTGAGCGCCTCCATGGCGTGATAGCTGTTGCCGACATACTCCTGATAATCGCCCGCCAGCGGGTTGGTGTAGAACAAGGGCGCTTCGCCCGAGCTCCAGGCGCGCTTGCCGACGACGCGGATATCGGCGGTGTGCGGCTTGCCGTCCGCGCTCATGGCGTACATGGGCCGGCGCATGTTGACCGGATCGTTGGCGACGTGAATCACTTCGACGTCCTGGCCGGTCCAGGGGTTCTTCCAGGTCTTGAGGACCTCGTTGGTCTCGGGGTCCTTATAAAGCAGGATTTCACGGCTGACGGAGCGGAAGCCGTAGCCGCGCTTCTCGTCCTGCACGTTCATGCACTGGCGGATGTTCATGCCCTCGACGTTGAACAGGTGCCGGTCGCGTTCGCCGGGCACGCGGCTGAAGGCCCCGCCCTTCCACCAGTAGACGATGACGTCGCCCTGCTTGAGCGAGCAGTTCATCTTCTGGTCGATGCGCACGGCGTCTTCGGCGTTGGTGGGGTCGAGCTTTCCGGGCTTGGTGGCGTCCATGGGGCCTTGTTTGCCCAACTCCGCGGCGGGGCCCGCGGCTTTTTGCCCGCCCATCTGGTCGCAGGCCGCCACGCCCGCGACGGCGAGCAGCGCCACGGCGGCGCGGAACATGGTTTTGGACTCTGGTAATCTGGTCACGATTTTCCTCCCCGGTCTTTTCCCGAAACAGAACGCTAGCAAAGATCATCCACAAAATACGAGGGGATTCTTTCAGGCCCGAAATGCAGAAAATTATTCCAGACGGATGCGCGGCCGAAGTTATCTGTGGATAAGCCCGAGTCCCCCGCCCCAAGACGCTGGAAACGCAGCCCAAATATCTCCACAAATGGTGCCGATGTTGCTATGCAGCCCCACCATCTGGGCTGTTTTTGCAGGAGGATGAACGCGTGAAGATGACTTCGATGCTGACGCTGGCCCTGGTCGCCACCCTTGGTTTCAGTGGTGTGACGGCCGCCCAGATGGCGGTCCAGGACACGACAAAGCCCGCCGCAGCACCCGCCGCAACGGGACCGCAATATAAAGAGTTCGTGATCGGCGACGCCAAGGCACCCGTGACCATCATCGAGTACGCCTCGCTGACCTGCACGCACTGTCAGAACTTCCACATGACGGCCTATCAGGAACTCAAGAAAAACTACGTCGACACTGGCAAGGTGCGCTTCGTGTTCCGCGATTTCCCGTTGGACGGCCTGTCGATGGCCGGCGCCATGCTGGCGCGTTGCGCGCCCGGCGACCGCGGCATGAAGCTGGTGGACCTGATCTTCAAAAATCAGAACACCTGGATCCGCGCCGAAAAGCCGTTCGAGCCCTTGAAAGGCTACGCGCAGCTGGCGGGCATGACGAATGACGAGGTCGAAGCCTGCCTGAAGAACGAAAACATGCTCAAGGCCGTGCGCGAAGTGCAGAACACCGCCACCAACCTCTACAAGGTGCAATCGACGCCGACCTTCTTCGTCGACGACGAGAAGGTGGAAGGCGACCGCGGCTACGCGTTCATGGCCGAGCTGATCGACAAAAAACTCGCGGCGAAGAAGAAATAACGGCAGCGTTCACGATTCACCGGCGCGACATCATCGGAGAGATTGGTTTTGGTTCAGTTCACGAAGCTCCGGCTGTCCGGATTTAAATCGTTTGTCGACGCGACCGAGTTGATCGTCGAGCCCGGCTTGACCGGCGTGGTGGGCCCCAACGGCTGCGGCAAGTCGAACTTGGTCGAAGCGCTGCGCTGGGCCATGGGCGAAACCTCGGCCAAGCAGATGCGCGGCGGGGACATGGACGAGGTGATCTTCGGCGGCACGCGCGACCGGCCCGCGCGCAACATCGCCGAAGTGTCGATCTTCCTGGACAACGCGCAACGCAAGGCCACCGCGCAGTTCAACGACAGCGACGACCTGGAAATCACCCGCCGCATCGAGCGCGAGAAGGGCTCGCAGTACAAGGTCAACGGCCGCGAAACACGTGCGCGTGACGTGCAGCTGTTGTTCGCCGACGTCTCGACCGGCGCGCGCTCCACCGCGCTCGTCAGTCAGGGGCGCATCAGCGCCATCATCAGCGCCAAGCCGCAAGCCCGCCGCCACCTGCTGGAAGAAGCCGCCAACATCACCGGCCTTCACAGCCGCCGTCACGAAGCCGAACTGCGCCTGCAGGCCGCTGAAGGAAATTTGGCGCGCCTCAACGACGTCATCACCGCGCTTGATGTTCAACTCGAAGGGCTGCGCAAGCAGGCCCGCCAGGCCGTGCGTTACCGGACCATCAGCGAGAGCATCCGTTCCGCCGAGGCGTTGGTGCTGCTGATCAAGCGCACCGAAACGATGGCCGCACTTGAAGCCGCCCACGCCGCGCTGAAGGAAATCGAAGGCGACGTGGCTGCGCGCACGACGGCGGCTGCGTCCGCCTCGACCGAACAGGCCGACGCCGCCGTGGTGATGCCCGACCTGCGCAAGGCCGAGGCCGAAGCCGCCGCCAAGCGCCAGGTGATCTTGAACGCGCGCGATAAGCTCGATGAGGAACTCGAGCGCATCGCCCAGGCCCGCGCCATGGCCGAAACCCGTCTAGCGCAGATCAGGGAAGACTTGCTGCGCGAAGCCGAGCGGTTGAACGATGCGGAGGCCAACCTCAGCCGCGTGACGGCCGAACAAAACACCCTCAATGCCCAGGCCGCCGCCGAGGCGAGCGAGCGCGAAAACGTGCGCCAGGCGTTGATGGCCGCGGCTAAGGCCGTGGAAGACGTCGAAGCGGAACTGGCGCTGATGGCCAAGCAGCAGTCCGAGGCCGATGCGGCCCGCGCCGCAGCCCGCCAGCAGGCCAACGAGGCCGAGTTGCGCCGCCAGCGCGCCGAACGCCGCCACGGCGACATTTTGCAGCAGCTGGAGACGGCCCAACAATCCGCACTCGCGCCCGAAATCATCGCCGCCGAGGAAGCGCGCACCGCCGAGGCCGAAGCAGGCGTGCTGGCCGCGCGCCAGACCTGGGACTTGGCCGAGCAGGACCGCCTGAGCACGCAGACCGCCGCCGACACCGCGCGCAACCATCTGCAGACCCGCGCCTCGGAGCATGCGCGCATTCAGGCCGAAGCCATGGCGCTGGAAGACGTGCTGGCCGAGCCCAACACGGCGGGCGGCTGGAGCCCGATCGTGGACGCCGTCTCGGTCGAGGCCGGTTATGAAGCCGCACTGGGCGCGGCGTTGGGCGACGACCTGACGGCTGCGGGCGACGACGTCGCACCGATGCGCTGGATGTTCCTGCCGCCGCTGACCGAGCCGCAAAACCTGCCCGACGGCACGCGGCCTTTGAGTGATGTCTTGAAGGCACCGGACCGTTTGTCGCGCCGCCTGTCGCAAGTAGGCCTGGTGGCCGACGTGTCCCAAGGTTCGAACCTGCAGACATCGCTGAAACCCGGCCAGCGCCTGGTCACGGCCGCGGGCGATTTGTGGCGCTGGGACGGCTTTTTCGCCGCCGCCGGCGCGCCCAGCGCGTCCGCGACACGATTGAAGCAACGCAACCGCCTGAAGGAACTGCGCGAGACGCTCGATGCGTCCTCCGCCACCGTGCGCACGGCCGAAGAAGAAAACAACAACGCCAAGGCCGCGTTCGCCGCAGCGCAAGGCGCCGAGCAGTCCAGCCGCACGGCCATGCGTGCGGCCGAAGAAGCGCGCAACAAGGCCAAGGACGTCCTGGGTGAGCTGAAGCAGAAGCAGGCCGCCGTGCAGATGCGCCTGAGCGCGCTGAACGAAAACCGCCAGCAGCTGGAAACCGAGATTCAAGACTCGCGCGATCAGTACGCCGCCGCCGACGCCAAACTGAACGAGCTGGGCGACGGTTCGGCCTTGCGCGCCGAGATCGAGACCAAGCAGGGCGGGCTGGCCAATCTTCGCCAGAACCTGATGGAAGCGCGCGCGACCTACGACGCGCTGGCCCGTCAGGCCGACGAGCGCGGCCGCCGGTTGCAGACGCTGGCGAGCGAGGAAACCTCCTGGCGCAGCCGCAAGGAGTCCTCGGTCGCGCAGGACGCCGCCTTGCAGCAGCGTCGTGAAGCCGAAGAGGCCGAGATCGCCGTGCTGGCGGGCAAGCCCGAGCAGATTTCCGAACAGCGCAACGCGCTGTCCGAGCAGCTTGATCTGGCCGAAGCCGAGCGCCGCAAGGCCGCGGACGCGTTGGCCGAAGGCGAAGCGCGGTTGGCGGAGGCCGACAAGGCGTTGAAGACCGCCGAGCATGCGTTGTCCGAGGTGCGCGAGGAGCGCATCCGCCGCGAAGCGTCGGTGGCGCAGGGCGAGCAGGCCCTGGGCACCGTCGAAAGCGCGATCCGGGAGAGACTTTCCTGTGAACCCGGCGACGTGCGCGCGCAAACCAAACTAAAAGACGACGAGCCGCTGATTCTGTTGGAGCAGGCCGAAAAGCGTTTGCAGCGTTTGTTGAGCGAGCGCGAGAACCTGGGCGCGGTGAACTTGCGTGCCGAGCAGGAAGCCGAGGAACTGACCCAGCAGATCACCGGCATGACCGGCGAGCGCGACGACCTGATCGCGGCCATCGCCCGGCTGCGCGAGGGTATTCAGAAGCTCAACAGCGAAGGCCGCGAGCGGCTGTTGAAGTCGTTCAACGAGGTCGACGGCCATTTCCGCAGCCTGTTCAGCCGCCTGTTCGGCGGCGGCCGGGCGCATCTGTCGCTGACGGAAGCCGACGACCCCCTGGAAGCGGGCCTGGAAATCATGGCCAGCCCGCCGGGCAAGCGGCTGCAGAATTTGGGCCTGCTGTCGGGCGGCGAGCAGGCCTTAACGGCGCTGGCTTTGCTGTTCGCGGTGTTCATGACCAACCCCGCGCCCATCTGCGTGCTGGACGAAGTGGACGCGCCCTTGGACGACGCCAACGTCGACCGGTTCTGCTCGCTGCTGACCGAAATCACCAAGCAGACCGGCACCCGGGCCCTGGTCGTCACCCACCACCGCATGACCATGGCGCGCATGGACCGGCTGTTCGGCGTGACCATGGCCGAGCGCGGCGTGTCCCGCCTGGTGTCGGTGGACTTGAAGTCGGCCGAACAGCTGCGCGAAAGCCCGGCTGCCGCGTGACCGGCGAAGGGGCTTAAACGCCAGGAATTTCAAGGCTTTCCGCGCGTTGTGCAGCGCGGGAATCATTCTTGACACCCCCAGGGTCGCTGCCTATGTTGCGCGCGCTTTCCGACCCGGCCGGAACGCCGACACGGTCTACATTTCCATGACGGACCGCGACCAACCGCCCTCTCTCGACGACGTGCAAGCGCGTCTGGACGCGCATCGCGCGAAAGCCGAGAGCGAGCGGGAAAAAAGCGAACGCCGGCGCGCCTCGGGCGCGGCCCAGGGCGTGGGTTTTCGGATCGCCGCCGAACTTGTGGCGTCGGTGCTGGTCGGGGCCGGTTTGGGATACGCGTTGGACAGCTGGCTCGACACCAAGCCGCTGTTCATGGTGCTGATGTTGCTGTTGGGGTTTTCTGCCGCGTTGATGAACATCTTCCGCATCGTCAAAGGCCTCGATCAGGCCGTCGGCCTGGGCCGGGCGATGCGTGAAGCCGAACACAAGCGCGGCGGCGACGTTAAGGAGTAGCGAGAGTGGCTGGCGAATCGCATGGTCCGATGGAGCAGTTTGTCATCAAACCGCTCATCAACCTGGAACTGGGCGGCGCGAACATCTCCTATTCCAATTCCGCGTTGTTCATGACGTTCGCGGTGCTTGCGACGTTCGCCTTATTCTGGGTCGCCACCCGCCACCGCACCATGGTGCCCTCGCGCTGGCAGTCGGTCGCCGAGGTCATGTACGAGTTCGTCGGCGGCATGGTGAAGGACAACGTCGGCCTGGAAGGGATGCGCTACTTCCCCTTCATCTTCACGCTGTTCATGTTCATTCTGTTCGGCAACTTCCTGGGCCTGCTGCCCTACAGCTTTACCTTCACCTCGCACATCATCGTCAACGCCGTTTTGGCGCTGTTCATCTTCATCTCGGTCACCGTGATCGGCTTCGCGCGGCACGGCATGCACTACTTCAGCCTGTTCTGCCCGCCCGGCACGCCGTTGCCCGTCGCGTTCATCCTGGTGCCGATTGAGGTCATGTCGTACTTCATCCGCCCAGTGTCGCTGTCGCTTCGTCTGTTCGCCAACATGCTGGCGGGCCACGTGCTGCTGAAGGTGCTGGCCGGCTTCATCATCACCCTGCCGGTGTGGGCGGGCATTGTGCCCTTCTCGGCGGTGTTCGCCGTGACCTTGTTAGAAATCATGGTCGCGGCCATCCAGGCCTACGTCTTCGCGTTGCTCACCTGCATCTACCTCAACGACGCGATCAACCTCCACTAATCCATCACCCATCTCGAACGAAGGAAGGAACTTCACCATGGAAACAGAAGCAGCAAAGATGATCGGCGCCGGCCTCGCGGCCATCGGCGTCATCGGCGGCGGCGTCGGCGTCGGCACCGTGTGGGGCTATTACATGAACGCGGTCGCGCGCAATCCGTCGATGGAAGACAAGCTGCGCACCCCGGCGTTCCTGGGCTTCGCGCTGTCGGAAGCGACCTCGCTGTTCGCGCTCGTCATCGCGCTCATCATCCTGTTCACCTGATCGCCGCGCGCCGCGCTTAATCGCGCGGCGCAAGGCTGAAGAGTCGAGACATGCCGCAATTCGACCCCGCGTCGTTCGCCTCGCAGATTTTTTGGCTGGTGGTGACCTTCCTGACCCTTTACTGGGTCATCGCGAAGTTCGCCATTCCGCGCATCGGCGAGATCCTCGAGCAACGCGCCCGGCTGATCCAGGACGACCTCGACCGCGCCGCGGCCCTGAAGGCCGATACCGACGCGGCCATCGCCGCCTACGAGAAGGCCATGACGGCGGCCCGCAACCAGGCGCGCGACGTGCTGTTAGGTGCGGCCAACGAGATGAAAAAGGTGGCCGACGAGAAGACCGCCGTGGTCAACGCCGAGGTGAACAAGCAGATCACCGACGCCGAGACGCGCATCGCCAAAGCGAAATCCGACGCCATGGCCTCGATCAAGTCGATCGCGGCGGATACCGCGCGCGAAGCGGTGTCGCGTCTGTCGGGCCTGACGCTGGATGCCGGCAAGATCGACGCCGCCGTCGGCGCGGCCCTTAAAGACGCGCGCTAGGAGCAGCCCCGAATGTTCGCAGATCCGTCATTCTGGGTTGGCCTGGCCTTCGTGCTGGTGGTGGCGCTGATCTACAAGCCCGCCATGAAGTCCATCAGCGCGTCGTTGGACGCGCGCGCCGCGGGCATCCGCACCCAGATCGAAGAGGCCCGCAAGCTGCGCGAGGACGCGCAAGCCCTGTTGGCCGACTACCAGCGCAAACAGCGCGACGCCATGGCCGAGGCCGAGAAGATCATCAGCCAGGCCAAGGAAGAAGCGGTGCGCCTGCGCGCCGAAGCCGAGCAGGACTTAGGCCGCGCCATCGAGCGGCGCAAACAACAAGCCTTGGAGCGTATCGCCCAGACCGAAGCCCAAGCCGTTGCCCAGGTGCAAAACACCGCCGTGGACGTGGCGCTGGCCGCGGCCGAAAAGCTGATGGCCGAGAACATCGCCGCCGGTCAGGCCCAGGCGATGATCGACAAGTCCATCACGGAACTGGGGAAACGGCTGAATTAAGCCAAGCGAATCAAAGGCTGTTTGCCTGCTAAACCCCCGGTTCGCCGGGGGTTTTTTATTGACCTGGCGCAATCCAATCCGGCTGGAAGTGCGTAATAACTATATGAATTACCAGCCGGTTGAGGCCATGCACATCACCAACCCACCCAAGCCAGACACCAGCCCTTCGAGCACCGACGACAGCCGGCTTGCCCTGTCGCAGATGCGCGCTCGGCGCAACAAAAAGCGCCTGATGACGGGCGGCGTTGTCGCCGCCGTGGTCGTGGGCGGTCTTGCGCTGAACGTCCTGCTGACCCCCCCTCCCAGCGTGCGTGTGACCGCGGTCAAGGCCCAGACCACCGAACGCGTGCTGGCCGTGACTGGCCGCGTGAAGCCCAAAGAAAGCGTGCAAGTATTCCCCAGGGCCGCGGGCCAAATCGTCTCGCTGGCCAAGGACGAAGGTGACCTGGTGAAATCCGGCGACGTGATGGGCCAGGTCGATCCCGCCCGCGCACAGTCGGCGCTCAATCAGGCCGTGGCGTCGCTTGACGCACAACGCCGTATCCTCACCCAAGCCGAGCGCGACCTCGACCGGGCGCGCGCGCTGCTGGAACGCGGCTCGTCCACCGTGGCCGCCGTGGAAGCCGCAACCCTGGCCGTGACCAAGGGCCGCGAAGACCTGCGCCGCTTGGAAGCCGCGCGCGAGGAAGCCAGCCTGCGTCTCGATGAATACACCATCACCGCGCCCTTCGACGGTCGCATCCTCAACCGCCCGGTGGACCCCGGCCAGGTGGTGGACCTGCGCACCGCCATGTTCGACATCGCGCCCATCGCCGCGCAAGAAGTCGAAACCGAAGTGGACGAGTCCTACAGCATGGCCTTGAAACTGGGCCAGCCCGCGCGCCTGTCGTTCGCGGGCATCCCTGCGCCCATCGAGGGCAAGGTCAGCTATCTCTCGCCCGAGATTCAAACCAGCACCGGCGGCCGCGTCGTGCGGCTGTCGTTCGATGCGCCCGAAAACGCCTCGGGCCAGGAACTGCCCGTGGGCCTGTCGGTAGATGTGAACATCATCGTCGACCGCGCGCCCGAGGCCCTGACCGTGCCGCGTCAGTCGATCCGTGACATCGCCACCGCGCCGTATGTGCTGACGGTGAAGGACGGCAAGCTGGCCAAACAATCCATCTCGTTCATCGACTGGCCCGCCCAGTCGGTGATCGTCACCGACGGCCTGAAGGCCGGCGACCAGGTGGTCGTCAGCCCCAAGACGCCCGAGATCGGCACCAAGGTGAAGGCCGAAGGCTGACCACCGATGATGAAGGCCGAATCCAAAGTCGCGCTGCGCTATCTGTTCTCCAGCAAACTGCAGACCGTGCTGCTGATCGGCGGCGTCGGCGTGGGCGTGCTGGTGTTCTGCTTCATGTCGGCGCTGATCAACGGCCTGACCCGGTTCCAGATCGAGGAAACCGTGGGCAGCATTCCGCACATCACCATCGAACCGAAAGAACGCATCCCGCGCGTGCTGCCGGGCCAGGGCGAAGTGCTGGCCGCCGTGCTGCGCGACAATTCCCAGCGCGACCAGATCCGCGCTTGGCCGACGGTGGTGGAAACCGTGCTGGCCGACCCCACCGTGCGCGTCGTGGTGCCCATCGTCTCGGGCAACGGACTGATTACCCGGGGCCAGGCCGTGCAGCCCGTCTCGATCACGGGCGTGGAGCCCGAGCAGCTCTCGGAAATCGCCAACATCGCCACGGCCATCGTCAAGGGCACCGCGGACCTCGACCTCGACGGCATCATCATCGGCGCGCGGCTGGCGCGCAATTTGTCCATCGACGTCGGCCAGCCGCTGGTCATCCGTTCCGACCGGGGCCGCGAGCGCACCGTGAAGGTGCGCGGCATCTTCTCCATCGGCATTGAATCGCTCGACGAGCGCGTCGCCTACATGAACTTCAAGGCGGCGAAGGCCTTGCTTGACCTCGACAACGGCATCACCCGCATTGAGGTCAAACTAACCGACCTCGACGCCGCACCGGCACTCGCGGATGCATTCCGCACCGCCACGGGCCTGAAGGTGACCAGCTGGGTGGAGAAGAACAAGCGCCTGTTCTCGGCCATCCAGGGCCAGGGATCCACCGGCTCGCTGATCAAGTTCTTCTCGGTCGTGACCATCATCATCGGTGTCGCCAGCGCACTGTTGCTCACCTCCGTGCGCCGCAAGCCCGAGATCGGCATCATGCGTTCGATGGGTGTGTCCAAGGGCTTCATCACCCGCGTGTTCGTGTTCCAGGGCATGGTCGTGGGCGTGCTGGGCGCGGTCGTGGGCGCAGGCTCGGCCTATGTGTTCAGCTCGCTGGTGCTGGAATTCGCCAAGCGCGGCGACGGCACGCGGCTCTTCCCCATCGACCCCGAACAGGGCGCGTACATGGCGGGCATCATGATCGCCACCATCGCCAGCACCATCGCGGCCATCCTGCCCGCGCGCTCGGCTTCGCGCATCGACCCCCTAGAGGCCATCAGTCAATGAGCTTGAAACACATGAGCCCGAAACAAACTCCGCTGCTCTCGGTCGCGGGCCTGACCAAGAACTACGTCGACGGCGACGTGGTCACACAGGTGCTGAAAGGTATCGATTTCGAGGTCACCAAGGGCGAGTTCGTGGCGCTGCTGGGGCCCAGCGGCAGCGGCAAGAGCACGTTGTTGTCGATCCTCGGCACGCTGCTGCGCCCCACCGATGGGCATTTCTTCATGCTCGGCATCGATCTGACCACGGCCGACGAGCGCGAACTGACCATGTTCCGCAACCTCAACATCGGCTTCGTGTTCCAGTACCACCACCTGCTGCCCGACTTCACCGCGCTGGAGAACGTGATGTTTCCGGCGATTGCTGCGGGCGACGCCGACGAAGTGGAGGCCGAACACCGCGCCACCATGCTGCTGACCCGCGTGGGGCTTGGTCATCGTTTGAACTACAAAGCCACTAAGCTCTCGGGCGGACAGAAGCAGCGCGTGGCGCTCGCGCGTGCGCTGATGAACAACCCCGCGCTGGTTTTGGCCGACGAGCCCACCGGCAACCTCGACCGCGAGTCGGCCCATCAAGTCATGGAACTGCTGGCCGAGATCAACGCCGAAAGCGGCACCACGTTCCTGATCAGCACGCACGACCCCAACATCGCCGCGCGCTGCGCCCGCAAGATCACCGTGGTCGACGGCCGTGTGGCCAGCATCGAGAGCAACGAGCCGCCGACAAAGCGGGACTTGGTGGCGGCTTAACTCACCTTAACCTCTCCCTTTGAGGGAGAGGTCGACGCGTCAGCGTCGGGTGAGGGGTTTTACTCCGCCGCCTGTTTCGCCGCTTCGGCCACAGGTGCGGACTTCTTCCACCGCAACACCGGCTTGCGCGCGGCCTGGGTTTCGTCCAGACGGCGGCGCGGGGCCAAACGGGGTGCTGCCTTGAACCAGTCGGCCTGGTCGCCCTGCTTGGCGCGGCGCGCGAGCGCCAGCAGTGAGGCGATGAACTGGTCGAGCGTCGCCTTGCTTTCGGTTTCGGTGGGCTCCATCAGCAGCGCGCCGTGAATCACCAGCGGGAAGTACATCGTCATGGGATGGAAACCCTCGTCGATCAGCGCCTTGGCGATGTCGAGCGTGGACACGCCGGTGTTTTTCAGGAAGCGGTCGTCGAACACCACCTCGTGCATGCAGATGGTGTTGAACGCCGGGGTGAGTTCCGCCGAGAGTTTGGCGCGCAGGTAGTTGGCGTTGAGCACCGCGTCGCCCGACGCCTGGCGCAGGCCGTCCGCGCCCATGGCGAGGATGTAGCTGAGCGCGCGCACGAACACGCCGAACTGGCCCTGGAAGCCCTTCATGCGGCCGAAGGCCTGGCTCGCGGGGCCGGACCCTGCGTGCTCCACCACCGCAAATCCGTCCTTGCCGTGGACGACAAACGGCACGGGTGCGAAGGGGGCCAACGCGGCAGAGAGCACCGTGGGGCCGGCACCGGGGCCACCGCCGCCGTGGGGCGTGGAGAAGGTTTTGTGCAGATTGATGTGCATGGCATCCACGCCCAGGTCTGCAATCCGGACACGACCCACCAGCGCGTTGTAGTTGGCACCGTCCATGTAGAAGTACGCACCGGCCGCATGGACGTCCTTGGCGATTTCGATGCAGTCTTTCTCGAACAGTCCGCAGGTGTTGGGGTTGGTGATCATCACCGCGGCGACGTCATGGCTGCCGTGCTCGGAGGTCAGTAACGTTTTGAGTGCGGCCAGATCCACATGGCCGTCAGCCGTGGCGGGCACGGCCTCGACCTTATAGCCGGCCAAAGCAGCCGTGGCCGGGTTGGTGCCGTGGGCGGATTCGGGCACCAGCACCACCTTGCGATGACCTTGACCGTTGGCCTCGTGCGCGGCGCGGATGCACAACAGGCCGCACAGTTCGCCGTGCGCGCCTGCCGCCGGGCTCATGGCCACGGCGGGCATGCCGCTGAGCGTTTTGAGCCAATGGGCCAGCGTGTCGATCAGCTCGTAGGCGCCTTGCGCGGTGGATTGCGGCTGGAACGGATGGATGTCGGCGAAGCCGGGAAGCCGCGCCATTTTTTCGTTCAGGCGCGGGTTGTGCTTCATGGTGCACGAACCCAGCGGATAGAAGCCGGTGTCGATGGAGTAGTTCTTTTGCGACAGGCGCGTGTAGTGGCGCACGGCTTCCGGCTCGCTCAGACCCGGCAGTCCAATCGACGCGTCGCTTTTCAGCGCGCCCAAACGTGACCGCACTTGAGGTGCGGCGGGCAAATCCACGGCCGTTGAGCCCGGTGTGTCGAGTTCGAAGATCAACGGTTGTTCGATCTGCAATCCCTGATGTCCGCTGGTCGTGTGATTGGTGGTGTCGGCGTTGCTCATGACAGCACCTCCTTCAGCGCGGCCACAAGGGCGTCGATTTCAGCCTCGTTGTTCATTTCTGTCACGGCCAATAGAAGGATATTCGCCAGCTCCGGATAGCTGGGATAGAAGCGCGCGGCGGGCACGCCGCCGAGAATTTTCTTCTTGGCCAAAGCCTCGACCACGTCGGCGGCGGGCTTGGACAATTCCACGGCAAACTCGTTGAAGAACGCCTTGGGCAGAATCTTCACGCCTTTCACGCTCTCCAGTTTGTCGGCGAGCAGCGCCGCATGGGCGTGGTTGAGTTCGGCTAGGCGGCGAAAGCCCGCCTCGCCCAGCAGCGTCATGTGGACCGAGAAGGCCAGAGCGATGAGGCCTGAGTTGGTGCAGATGTTCGAGGTCGCCTTCTCGCGCCGGATATGCTGCTCGCGGGTGGACAGGGTGAGCACCCAGCCGCGCTTGCCGTTTTCATCCACTGTCTCGCCGGCCAAGCGGCCGGGCATCTGGCGGATGAACTTCTCGCGCGTGGCAAACAGGCCCACGCCGGGCCCGCCGAACATGGCCGGCGTGGCGATGGACTGGCCCTCGCCGATGACGATGTCCGCCCCCATGGCACCGGGCGACTTGAGCAGGCCCAGCGAGACGGGCTCGGCGACGCAAATCACCAGCAATGCGCCCGCTGCGTGGCACGCTTCGGCAAGTGCGGTGTAGTCGTTGAGGTGGCCGAAGAAGCCGGGCGTCTGCACGATGACGCAAGCCAAGTCCGACCCGACGCGGCCCAGCAAGTCCTCGATGCCGACGGGATCGGGGGCCAGACATTCCACCTGAATGTCCATGAAGCGCATGGCCGTGGCGGTGACGTCGCGGTAGTGCGGGTGCACGCCGCCCGACATCAACACCTTGGCCCGCTTGGTCACGCGGCAAGCCATGGCGGCGGCCTCGGCGCAGCCCGTCGCGCCATCGTACATGGAGGCGTTGGCCACCTCCATGCCGGTGATCAGCGCCACCTGCGTCTGGAATTCGTAAATGACCTGCAACGTGCCTTGCGCGATTTCGGGCTGATAGGGCGTGTAGGCCGTCAGGAATTCGCCGCGCTGGATGATGTAGTCCAACGACGCCGGCGTATGATGGCGGTAGTTGCCAGCCCCCAGGAAACTCGGCGCGGACTGCGCGTTGAGGTTTTTCGCGGCAAGTGCCGACATGAACCGTTCCACCTCGATCTCGCTGGCCGAATTGGGCAGGTCGAACTTCGCCTTTGATCTTGCGGATGCGGGAATATCGACGAACAGATCGTCCACCGTGTTCACGCCAATCGCGGTCAGCATCTCGCGGCGGTTGGACTCGCTGAGAGGTAAGTAACGCATCATCCAGCTCCCTAACCCGACACTTCAGCGACGTATTTGTCGTAGGCGGCCTGGTCCATCAGGGCGTCCAGCTCCGCCGGGTCGGCCACCGTCATCTTGAAGAACCAGCCGGCGCCTTGCGGGTCCTTGTTCACGGTGTCGGGCGCGTCGGGCAACGTCGCGTTGCCTTCGGTGACTGCGCCGGAGATCGGGGCATAGACCTCGCTGGCGGCCTTGACCGATTCCACCACCGCCGCCTCGCCGCCGGGGCTGAGCGCCTTGCCCTTAGCGGGCACGTCCACGAACACGATGTCGCCGAGCTGGCTTTGGGCGTAGTCGGTGATGCCCACGGTGGCGGTGGCACCCTCGACGCGGACCCATTCGTGATCTTTGGTGAAACGAAGCTGGCTCATGGCGTGTCCCTTTATTTGGCTTTGAAATAACGATGCGGTGCGAACGGCAGGGCGGCGACCTCGGCGGGCAGCGCCTGGCCGCGCACCATCAACTGCACCTTGGTGCCCGGTGCGGCGAAGGCGGCCTCGACGTAGCCCATGGCCACGGGCTTATTGACGCTGGGGCCGAAGCCGCCCGACGTGATCTCGCCGATTTTTTTGCCGCTCTCGTCCAAAATTTCGGTGTGGGCGCGCGCAGGCGCCTTGCCGCCGGGTTGGATGCCCACGCGCAATTTCGCCGTGCCGGTGTTGAGTTGTTCGATGATCTTGGCCGCCCCCGGAAACCCGCCTTCCAGCTTGCGGCGCTTGCCGATGATCCAGGTGAGATTCGCCTCTACCGGCGTCGTGGTGGTGTCGATGTCGCTGCCGTACAAGCACAAGCCCGCTTCGAGCCGCAACGAATCGCGCGCACCCAACCCGATGGGCTGCACTTCGCCTTGGGCCAGCAACGCCTTCGCCACGGCCTCGGCGCGGTCGCCGGGAATGGAAATCTCGTAGCCGTCCTCGCCAGTGTAGCCCGAGCGGAACAGCCGCACCTCCACATCGTGCCCGCTGGGCAGGGCGAACTTGGCCATGCGGCTCGACATAAACGGCATCTCGGTGCAGCAGGCCACGAAGCGACCCAGCACGGCCGCCGCGCTGGGCCCTTGCAGCGCCAGAAGCGCGCGGTCCTCGAAGCGGGTGATCTTCACGCGGCCGGCCAGACGCCGGGCGATGTGGTCGAAGTCGGCGTCCTTGCAGGCGGCATTGACGATCAGGAACAGCTTTTTCTCGGCACCCGATTCGGCGGGCTTGGTGATCATCAGGTCGTCGATGATGCCCCCCGATTCGGTCAGCAGCGTCGAATACCGGATGCGACCGGGTGCCAGCGCGCGCAATTCACCGGGGATCAGGCTTTCCATGGCGCCGACCACGTCTTCGCCGGTCAGTTCAGCCTGGCCCATGTGCGAGACGTCGAACAAGCCAGCATGAGTGCGAGTGTGCAGATGTTCTTTCAGCACGCCGAGCGGATAGTTCACGGGCATGGCGTACCCGGCGAAGGGCACCATCTTGCCGCCCAGCGAAACATGCAGGGCGTTGAGCGGCGTGGTTTTGAGGGCGGCGTCGGCCAACGGTTTCTCCGCGAGGTTTGGGGCACACCCGCTGTGAGATTCTGAAAACGGATTCAGAGTCCCGCTGTCGGGCGCCCTCCTCTGTCGGAGAACCTGAAAGATTCACCGGAAAAAAGAATCCCGGCTTACATCTTCGGTGAGGCGCGCGATGGCTTGCGCGCCTGCTTTCCAGAGGACCACGTTCCCCACGGTCCTTCGGCCTGAGAGTTTCCGAGGGCGGTTTCTCCTTCGGCGCCGCTCTGCTATCGAGTTGCCTCGACGAACGGTCTCTTCCGTGGGGATGTACGGTCGAGGCGGACTTTGGCGAAAGCCGCTCGCCGGGTCAACGACGCTGGCGTGATCAATCCCCGGAATCCGCCACTTCCTTGTGGATAAGTGGCCGAATTACGGCTTGGGCGTGCGGTTATAGTCCAACTGCTCGTTGGTGAGCTGCAGGCCCACGTAAACGTCGTAGGCCGCCGCCGGTTCGTCCTTCTTCAGCGGGATGAAGATGCGCAGGTCGTTCTCGCGCACTTTTTCGCGCACACCGGGCGTGGCGGGCAGGTCGTGGCGCAGCTGGAACACCCGCTTGCCCACCGGATCGGGGAACAACTGCGGCACGGCGACGAAGTAATAGATCGACGCCGGACCCTTTTTCACCGCCGCCCCCGATGCGATGGCGAAATCGAGGTCCATCTGCACCTCCACGCCTTCGTCTGAGAACACGCAAGTACCCTCGTAGGCGACGACCTCGGTCTGGTATTCGACGTCGGTGATGTCGCGCCCCGCGCCTTCCTTGAACTGCGTCAGGCGGGCGGTGGTGCTGTCCACGCGCACGGCGGGACACGGCGGCAATTGGTTGTCGACGCAGGCCGACAGGGCGAGGGCGGCGAGAACCAGCGCCGCGGGGGCGCGCAAGGACGGCATCGACATCATGTGTTTCATCAACCGGAGGGTCAGATCTTCTTATGGGTGCCGTCGCACAGGGGCGACTTGGCGGTGGCCTTGCAGCCGCAGAACCACGCCTTGCCCGCTTGTTCAGGCGTGTAGGCCAAGGGCGTCAGTCCCGTGCCCTTATGCGAGCCATCGCAAAAGGGCTGCTTGGCGCTGCGCCCGCAGGCGCACCAGTAGTAGGTCTTGCCCGCCTCGACGTCGATGCCGTAGGGCGCTTTTTGGGCGGCGACCGGCGTGGCGGGAGTGGAATCGGTCATCGGTGATCCTTGAACGGTCGGACGGCTTTGCCCGCGGCGGGCGGATTTGCTATGTGTGCCGCATCTGAAAGCAGTTTATCGGCTGATGCGGTCGCACACTATAGTCATGGCCGAAGAAAATTAAGGCAAAAGTTGACCGTGTTGTGAGCGCCCCGTCCCGCCCGCCGCTGACGATCCTCCTGGCCGCGCCGCGCGGATTCTGCGCCGGGGTGGACCGCGCCATTTTGGTGGTGGAACGCGCGCTGGAGAAATATGGCGCACCGGTCTATGTGCGCCATGAAATCGTGCATAACCGCCATGTCGTCGAGGGCCTGAAGGCCAAGGGCGCGATCTTCGTCGATGAACTGAGCGAAGTGCCCGACGGCGTGCCGGTGATCTTCTCCGCGCACGGTGTGCCTAAGTCGGTGCCCGCCGAGGCCGAAAGCCGGAAACTCCTGTACGTGGACGCCACTTGCCCGTTGGTCAGCAAGGTGCACGTGGAAGCCGAGCGCCACGCCCGCGAGGGCCGACACATTTTCCTCATCGGCCACGCCAAGCACCCGGAAGTGATCGGCACCATGGGCCAGGTGGAGCCCGGCACCATGACGCTGATCGAAACCGTGGCCGATGCGGCGGCCGCCACCCCGCCTGCGGGCGCGAAACTGGCCTACGTGACGCAAACCACATTGTCCGTGGACGACACGGCGGAGATCATCGCCGCGTTGCAGAAGAAATTTCCCGACATCGCCCCGCCGCGCAAAGAGGACATCTGCTACGCCACCACCAACCGTCAGGCTGCGGTGAAGGCCATGGCGGCGAAATGCGACGCCTTCGTGGTCATCGGTGCGCCCACCTCGTCCAACTCCAATCGCTTAGTGGAAGTGGCGCAACGCGCGGGCTGCACAGACGCGGTTCTGGTCGAACAGGCATCATCCATCGCTTGGAATAAAATCAAGGCCGGCGGCGTGCTGGGCGTGACGGCCGGGGCCAGCGCGCCTGAAGTATTGGTGGACGAGGTCATCGCCGCGGCGCGCGCGAGATTCGATGTGACGGTGGAACAGATCACGGTGACGGAAGAGACCGTGAAGTTCAGCCTGCCGCGCGTCTTGAACGGCTGAGCGCCATGGCCGTTTACACCGAAGTCGCCGACGACGACCTGCAGGCCTTCATGGCCGGCTACGACCTGGGCGAGGTCGTGGCTTGTAAGGGTATTGCCGAGGGCGTGGAGAATTCCAACTACCTGCTGCAGACCGAGAAGGGCTCGTTCATCCTGACCCTCTACGAGCGCCGGGTGAACCCCGCCGACCTGCCGTTCTTCATCGACCTGATGGAGCACCTGGCGCGCACCGGCGTGAAGTGCCCGGTGCCGATCCACGCGCGCAACGGCCAGACGCTGCGCACCCTGTGCGGGCGGCCCGCCGCCATCATCAGCTTTCTCAACGGCATGTGGCCGCGGCGCATCGAGGCGTGGCATTGCCATGAACTGGGCAAGGCGCTGGCGGGCCTGCATGTGGCGGGAAAGTCGTTTCCCAAAACACGCAAGAACAACCTGTCGCTGGACGGGTGGCGCGAATTATATGCCAAGGTCGGCGACGCCGCCGAGCAAGTGGAGGCCGGGCTGCACGGCCTGATCAGCCGCGAGCTCGATGACCTCGCTCAAGCGTGGCCAACAGCGTTGCCCAGCGGCGTGATCCACGCCGACTTGTTTCCCGACAACGTGTTCTTCATGGGCAAGCAATGTTCGGGCCTGATCGACTTCTATTTCGCCTGCACGGACTTCCTGGCCTATGACCTCGCGATTTGTCTGAATGCCTGGTGCTTCGAGGCCGACGGTGCGCTCAACGTCACCAAGGCGGGCAAATTGTTCGCGGGCTACGAGAGCGTGCGGCCTTTGGAGGCTTTGGAGAAAGCGGCGTTCCCGGTGCTGGCGCGTGGCGGGGCCATGCGCTTCCTGCTAACGCGGCTGTATGACTGGGTGAATACGCCGGTCGGCGCATTGGTGAAGCCCAAAGATCCACGCGAATATCTGCGCAAACTGAAGTTCCACCGTGGCGTGATGGAAAGCGCGGCCTATGGCCTCAACTGAGGACGCGGGCGAGAAGGTCGCGCTGTTCACCGACGGAGCGTGCCTGGGCAACCCCGGCCCGGGCGGGTGGGCGGCGCTGTTGCGCTACAAGGGCAGCGAGAAAGAACTCTCGGGTGGCGTCAGGGAGACCACCAACAACCGCATGGAGATGCAGGCCGTGATCGAAGGCTTGAAATCGTTGTCGCGGCCCTGCGCGGTGAACATCGTGACCGACAGCCAATATGTGCTCAAGGGCATGACCGAGTGGATCGCCGGTTGGAAACGCCGCAACTGGCGCACGGCCGACAAGCAAAAAGTCAAGAACGTGGACCTGTGGCAGGAGCTCGACGCGCAGGCGTCACGCCATCAGGTGACGTGGACCTGGGTGCGCGGCCACGACGGGCACGCCGAGAATGAACGCGTCGACGCGCTGGCCCGGGCGGCCGCCGAGAAGGTGCGAGATCAGAGCGCCAATCAATAGATCAACCCCACGCAACACCCCCCCCCTCACCCTTCCCTCTCCCCCCATAAGAATGGGTGGAGAGGATTTTTTATTTTACCCCTCGCCCCCGCGCTTCGGGGGAGAGGGATGCGAAGGCTTAGCGAGACGCAGTCGAGCTTAGCCGAAGCTGGGTGAGGGGGATGGCGGGTGCGGGTTAAAGCTTACTGAGCACATAAGACGCCGCGGAGACCTCGAACGCGCCGGGCTCCTCCACGAACAACTGCGCCACCTTTCCGTCTTTCACCACCATCGCGTAGCGTTGCGAGCGCAAGCCCATGCCGAAGGGGCGCGCGTCCATGTCCAGGCCCAGCGCCCGGGTGAGTTCGCCGTTGCCGTCGGCGAGCATGTGGATGCGCCCGTCCACATGATTGGTTCGGGCCCACGCGGCCATGACAAATGCGTCGTTCACGGCGACGCAGATCAGGCGCGCGACGTTCCTGGCCTTGAAGTCGGCGGCGTGTTCCAGGAATCCCGGCAGATGGCGCGCCGAGCAGGCGGGCGTGAAGGCGCCGGGCAGGGCGAAGATGACGCTGAGGCCGTCTGCACAGAGACTTTTAATATCGACGTCCGTGACGCCGTTCTCGCCCAGCGACTTCAGGGTCGCGGCGGGCAGCGTGTCGCCGATGCTAATGGCCATACCCGGCCTCCGGTTGGTGTGATGTCAAGTCTTGCGCGGCGGCCAAGATAGGACCATTTTTGAGCGATGACAGCGTCGAAAAAACCCGTCGAGTCCGGATATCTGGTCGGTCAGTTCCTGGTCGCCATGCCGGCCATGGCCGATCCCCGGTTCGAGCGCAGCGTCATTTACGTCTGCGCGCACTCCGCCGAGGGTGCCATGGGGCTGATCGTCAACAAGCCGCTGAAGGACATCAAGCTGCTCGAAATCCTGGGCCAGCTTGGCATCGAACCCAAGATCGGCGTGGATAAGATCCACGTCCATCGCGGCGGCCCAGTGGAGACCGCGCGCGGCTTCGTGCTGCATTCGGCCGACTACGAGCGCGACGGCACGCTGAAGGTCAACCCCGAGATCTGCCTGAGCGCGACGACGGATATCCTGCGCGCCATTGCATCGGGCGAAGGCCCCGAACGCAGCCTGATGGCGCTGGGCTATTCAGGCTGGGGCGGCGGGCAGCTCGACGACGAAATCAAGCAGAACGCCTGGCTGAACGTGCCGGGCGACTCCGAACTGTTGTTCTCCGAGGATTTCGACGCCAAATGGCAACGCGTCATGGCCAAGATCGGCGTCAGCCCTGCTTTGCTCTCGGGCGTGGCGGGGCACGCCTAACTTCCTATTGCGCTGTCCAACCGCCGTCGACTTTGAGGCTCGTGCCGGTGACCAGCGCTGAAGCCGGCGCGGCGAGATACAGCACCGCCGCCGCCACGTCCTTGATCTCGCCCATGTGGCCCAGGGGGATACGCTCCAGCACGAAGGACTTGAATTCAGGCTTATCGAGCATCGGCTTGGTCATGGGCGTTTCGATAAAGGTGGGCGCGACGGTGTTGACCCTGATGCCGTGCGGTGCCAGTTCCACCGCCATGGCCTTGGTCAGGCCTTCCACGGCGTGCTTGGACGCGCAATAGACGGACCGATTGGGCGAACCGACATGGCCCATCTGCGAGGACATGTTGATGATGCTGCCCTTGATCTTGCCCGCGATCATCTTCGCCGCCACGGCTTGGGCCGTAAAAAACACCGCGCGCACATTGATGTTAAAAATCGAATCGTAGTGATCTTCGCTGACCTCGACGAAGGGCTCGGGGATATTGGTGCCGGCGTTGTTCACCAGAATGTGGATATCGGGCAACGATGCGATGAGTTTCTTGACCTGCGCGGCGTCGGTGACGTCGCAAATCTCGCCCCGCGCCTTGCCGCCAATGTTGGCGACGGCAACATCGAGGTCCTTCTGCGTGCGGCCCGTCAGCACCACGTCGGCCCCGGCTTGGGCCAACAGTTCGGCGCACCCCAGGCCCAGCCCGCGCGAAGCCCCGGTGATCAGCGCCCGGCGGCCGCTCAAATCAAACAAGGTTGCAACGCTCACGAGCCCAGATCCTTCGCTGCTTTCTTTTTGTGCGCCGCCAGCGCCATCAACCGCCGGTCGCGCCACGCACGGCGAACATCAAGATCGGCGGCCGAGAGTTCCGCGCGCCGTTCGGCCTCGACTTTACCAATCAGCGCCGCATCCCACGGCTTGGGCGCGGTGCGCGAGGCCGCCACGCCATGATAGAGCGGGCCGAGGCGCTTGGCATAGTCCGCCACGCCCTGGGGCGCATTGAGATCGATGGTTTCGAAGGGGCCCATGAACGACCAGCGCAGACCCAGGCCCACGGACACGGTTTTGTCGATGTCGGCGGCGGAGGCATAGCCTTCCTCGAACAGCGCCCAGGCCTCGTTGAGCAACGCGCCCTGCAAGCGGTTCAGTACGAAGCCTTCCACCTCGCGGCGGATACGGATGGGTTCCTGGCCCACCGAGATCATCAACTCATAGACCGCGTCCACGTGTTCGGGCGCGGTCCAGGGTGCCGGCACCAACTCCACCAGCGGCACCAGATAGGGCGGATTGACCGGATGAGCGATCAGCATGCGCGATCGTGTGGCGCAGCCCTCGGTAAAGGCCGAGGCGGGAATGCCCGAGGATGAACTGCCGATGGGCGCGGTTTCGGGCGCAAGTTGATCCAGGGCGGCATAGATCTTGGTTTTGACCTCGACGGTTTCGAATACCGATTCCTGAACGTAACCCACGCCGCTGACGGCCTCGGCCAGCGTCGGCATAACGGAAATACGCGCCAGGACCGCGTCGGACGTTTCGTCGATCAGGCCGAAGGAGGCAAGGTCGCGCAAGTTGCCCGCGATCAGCGCCATGACGCCGCCGCGCACGGCGGCGGACTCATCATGGATGCGTACCGTGTGGCCCGCGCGGGCGAAGACAACGGCCCAGCCCGCGCCCACCAGCCCTGCGCCGACCACGCCGATGGTCGCGCGGATGGCCATGGTCGGTTACTCGGCGGCTTTCGCGCTGCCGTAGCGGCGCACGCGCAGGTCGGCCTGTTCCTTGTGGCCCCAGAAGTTCTCAATCGCGCACAGCCGCGAGCAGTATTCGCCCACCATGGCCGAAGCGGCTTCAGTGACTTCCTGATAGGTGCAGGTCTTCATGAACTTGCCGACCCACAAGCCACCGGTGTAACGAGCGGCACCGTTGGTGGGCAGCGTGTGGTTCGTGCCGATCACCTTGTCGCCGTAGGACACATTGGTTTCCTTGCCCAGGAACAACGCGCCGTAGTTGGTCATTTTCTCCAAAAAATAGCGCGGGTTTTCGGTCAGCACCTCGACGTGCTCGGATGCGATACGGTCGGCCTCGGCCACCAGTTCGTCGACCGTGTCGCACACGATCACTTCGCCGTAGTCGCGCCAGGCCTGGCCCGCCACGTCGGCGGTTTGGAGGATTTTGAGCTGACGGTCGACCTCGCTCATCGTCTCCTTGGCGACACGCTCGGAGGTGGTCAGCAGCACAGCGGGCGACGTGGGGCCGTGTTCGGCCTGGCCCAGCAAGTCCGTGGCGCACATTTCACCGTCGGCGGTGTCGTCCGCGATCACCAGAATTTCCGTCGGGCCCGCGAACAGGTCGATGCCCACCCGGCCGAACAACTGGCGCTTGGCCTCGGCCACGTAGGCGTTGCCCGGACCGACCAGCATGTCGACGGGCTTGATGGTCTCGGTGCCCAGCGCCATGGCCGCCACGGCCTGAACGCCGCCGAGCAGATAAATTTCGTCAGCACCGGCCAGATGCATGGCCGCGATGGTGGCCGGATGCGCCTTGCCCTTGGTCGGCGGCGTGCAGGCGATGACGCGCTTGCAGCCGGCCACCCGCGCGGTCAGCACACTCATGTGCGCGGAAGCCACCATCGGATAGCGCCCACCGGGGATGTAGCAGCCGACGTTGTTCACGGGCACGTTTTTGTGGCCCAGCTTCACGCCCGGCAGCGTCTCCACTTCGATGTCCTTCAGCGCGGCCTTCTGCGCCTCGGCGAAGCGGCGGATCTGCGCCTGGGCGAACTTGATGTCGTCGATGACCTCTTTCGGGCAGGCCTTGACGCACGCCTCGATCTCGGCTGCGCTCATGCGGTAATTGGCGGCGTCATAGCCGTCGAACTTGGTCGCCAACTCGCGCACGGCGGCGTCGCCGCGCGCGGCCACGTCGGCCAGGATGCCCGTGACGATCTCGCGCACTTTGGCTTCGTCGGCGGCCTTGGTGGCGGTGGCCGCGCCTTTTTTCAGATACCGGGGCATGGGCTGTCCTTTTGTCTGGCTTGGTAGAGCACACATACTGGGACGACGCACTGCTGACCAATAAATTTATCGCATCGTCACATTCAGAGATGAATTACTGCAATTTATCGCGAATTTCGTCCAGGGGCGGCAGCCGGTCGAGTGGGCCGATAGCCGCCAGCGTCGGCGCGCCAGTGAACAGCCGCCCGGCCGTGGCGGAGATGCTGGCGGCATCCACCGCGTCGAGCTTGGCGATCACTTCATGCACCGACAGCGGCCGCCCGTAGACGACGAGCTGGCGCGCGCGCGAGGTGCAGCGGCTTGACGGGCTTTCCAGCGACATCAGCAGCGAGGATTTGATCTGCGCCTTGGCGCGCTTGGTCTCCTCCGCCGTGATGCTGCCCGCCGCCTTGCGGATTTCCTCGCACAGGATCGGCACCAGCTTGGGCAAGTCGTCGGGCGCGGTGCCGGTGTAGATGGTGAACAGCCCCGTATCGGCGAACGACTGCGTGGAAGAAAAGATGGAATAGGCCAGGCCGCGCTTCTCGCGGATTTCCTGGAACAGACGCGAGGACATGCCCTCGCCCATCAGCACCGACAGCGCGGCGGCGTTGTAATAGTCCGGATCGTGATAGGCCACGCCGGGAAAACCCAGCACGACGTGTACCTGTTCCAGGTCGCGCTCCTCGCGCGTCTCGCCGCCGCCGTAGGCGCCGGGCACTGCGCTCACCTCGGCGCTGCGGCGCAGGCCCGAAAAGGATTTCTCCACGGATTTGACGAAAGCATCGTGATCGATGTTGCCCGAGGCCGCGACGATGGCGTGCTCGGCGGCGTAGTGATCGCCCAGGTATTTCTTGAGGCGCTCCGGCGTGACCGAGCGCACCAGCTTTTCCGAGCCCAGCACCGGCCAGCCCATGGGCTGATCGGGGTAAGCTTGCGCCTGGAACTGGTCGAAGATGATGTCGTCGGGCGTGTCGTTGACCTGCGAGATCTCCTGCACGATGACGTGCTTCTCGCGCTCCAGTTCTTCCGCATCCATGGTCGAGTTGAGCAGGATGTCGGAAATCACGTCGACCGCAAGTTCTGCGTCGTCCTTCAGAACCTTGGCGAAGTAGGCGGTGTGGTCGCGGCTGGTGTAGGCGTTCAAGTGCCCGCCGACATTGTCCATTTCCTCAGCGATCTGCAGCGCGGTGCGCCGCGCCGTGCCCTTGAAAGCCATGTGCTCCAGCAAGTGCGAGATACCGTTGACCTCGGCGGTTTCATGCCGCGTGCCGACGTTGACCCAGGCCCCCAGCGCCACGGTCTCGACCGAATCCATGCGGTCGGTGATGACGCGCAGGCCGTTGGACAGCGTGGAGACTTCGACCGTCATTTACACCTTCCGCGCGTACGCGCGCACGTGCGCTTTGATTTTATCGAGATCGTTGGGCAGCTTGGTCATACGCTCGGGCCGCTGCAGCAGGTCGGCCAGATGCGCCGGTAACGCCGGGCGGCGGCCGATGGCCGCCGCCACCGCGTCGGGGAACTTGGCCGGGTGCGCGGTGGCCAGCGCCACGACGGGCACGGCGGGATCGAGCTTGAGCGCGCGCGCGGCGTGCACGCCGATGGCCGAATGCGGATCGATGCTGTGGCCCGTCGCCGCATGCACCGCCTTCATGGTGGCCTTGGTGCCCGCATCGTCCAACCGATCCCCGATAAACAGCGCGGTGATGTGTTGATGCGCCGCCGGGTCAACGGTGTAGGCGCCGCCCTGCTTGAAGCGATCCATCAGGCCGGTCACGGCGGCGGCGTCATTCTTGGTGGCAGCGAACAACAGCCGCTCGAAGTTGGATGAAATCTGAATATCCATCGACGGGCTCAGCGTCGGCATCACCTCGGTGGCCGTCATGGACCCGGTTTCAAAGTAGCGGGTGAGAATGTCGTTGCGGTTGGAGCCCACAGCGAATTTGGCGATGGGCAGGCCCATCTGCTTGGCCACATAGCCCGCGAAGACGTTGCCGAAGTTGCCGGTGGGCACGGAGAAGGCAACGGCGCGATGGGGCGCGCCCAACTTCAGCGCCGCCCAGGCGTAATACACCACCTGGGCCATGATGCGCGCCCAGTTGATGGAGTTCACCGCCGAGAGGTTCAACTCCGTCCGCAGGCGCGCATCGGCGAACATCGCCTTCACCAGGTTTTGGCAGTCGTCGAAGCTGCCCTCGACCGCGATGTTGTGCACGTTAGAGGATGTGACTGTCGTCATCTGGCGGCGTTGCACGTCCGATACGCGGCCCGCCGGATGCAGGATGAAAATGTCCACCGCCGCCTTGTCCTTGCACGCCTCGATGGCCGCCGAGCCGGTGTCGCCCGAGGTGGCCCCGACGATGGTGATGCGGCCGGCGCGCGCCTTGAGCACGGCATCAAACAACAGACCGACGACCTGCAACGCGTAGTCCTTGAAGGCCAGCGTGGGCCCGTGGAACAACTCCATCAGCCACAGATTGGCGTCGAGCTGCGTCAGGGGGGCCACGGCCTTGTGCGTGAAATCGGCATAGGCGCGCTGTGTGAGTGTGGCAATCTCGCGCTCCACCACCGAACCCTGCACGTAGGGCGCGATCACCCGGGCAGCGAGTGCTGCGTAGTCCAGCCCCGCCATGGGGGTCCACTCGGCGGCGCTGAAGGTCGGCCAGCGCGCAGGCACATACAGCCCACCGTCGGCGGCCAAGCCCGCCAACAACGCATCGTCGAATCCGAGTTCGGGCGCGCGGCCCCTGGTGCTGATGTAGCGCACCGCTTTTCCTTATAATTCAACGGCTTGGAGCGCAATACGCCCGGCCGAACGGCGCGGATACTAGGGTTGCAGCCCCCCCGGGGCAAGGACTCAAGAATCTCGGGTTTTCCAGTTTTAAATTTTGATGACGCACCTGTTACGCGATTGATGCGTCCGGGTTCACAGCTTAGTGGTTTGCACTCGAAATGAGCGGCGCACGAAGAGGCGCGCGAGGGAGAACCCGACCATGGATCACGCGGTATCCGCGCTTCCAAACCAAAATCAGCGTTTTCAGACCAGCATCATGGGCGCGGTGCGGCGGCGTTGGATGGACGCCGCCGAGGACTTGGACATCGCCTTTCAGCCGATCATCGACGTCCACAGCGGACGCACCTTCGGCTTCGAGGGCCTGCTGCGCGGGTGCGATCGGCACGGATTTGATTCTCCCATCGACCTGATCAACCGCTGCCACGACGACGGCGTGTTGCCGAAGTTCGAGGAGCGCCTGCTCGAACGCGTCTTCGCGGCGTTCACGCAGCTGCCGGACTGGCGCGCGCTCAAGCTGTTTGCCAACATCGACGGACGGACGATCATCACCCATGACGACGTGCGCGCCACGCTGATCGCCCTGAAATCGCGCTACGCGCTGCCCAACGCCAATCTGGCCCTGGAAATCTCCGAGCGCTACGACTTCGCCGCCGCCCCCGGTGGGCTGGACCGTCTGACGGAACTGCGCCGCACCCTGGGCGCCCTGGCGTTGGACGACTTCGGCGCGGGCCACGCCAACCTGCAGCTGTTTTACCATCTTGAGCCCGGCATCCTGAAACTCGACCGCTTTCTGATCTCCTCGGTCGGAACAGACCCCAAGAAGGCGGTGTTCCTGAAACACATCGTCATGATCGCGCACCTGTTGGGCGCGATGGTGATCGCCGAGGGGGTGGAGACGGCCCAGGAGTACTACGTCTGCCGCGACCTGGGCTGCGATCTGGTGCAGGGCTTCCTGATCGCACAGCCGACGACCGACTACGCCGAGCTGAAGATGAACTACACCAACGTCTCGATCATCAAGGACGCCGAACGCCGCCGCTTCGACACCGATGCCGAGATGGTCATGGCGCAGCTCGACCGGATCGAGCCGCTGCTGGTGGACCAGAACCTGGAGGAGTTGTTCTCGCGCTTCAGCGGCGACATCACGCATGCGTTCTTTCCGGTGATCGACCAGGTCGGCAAGCCGCTGGGCATCGTGCGCGAGCGCGACCTCAAATCGTTCGCCTATTCCAAGTACGGCCGCGAGCTGGTGCGCAACCCGCGCCGGACGTTCAATCTGGCCCGCTTCGTGCGGCCCTGCGCCAGCGTCAACGTCAACGCCTCGACCGAGAAGATGCTGGAGATCTTCTCGACCCACCCGGGCGACGAGGGCGTGCTGATCTTGCAGGATTCGCGCTACGCGGGCTTTTTGCACGCCAGCGCGCTGCTGCAAATCCTCAACGAAAAGAACCTCAAGCTTGCCCGCGACCAGAACCCCTTAAGCCGCCTGCCGGGCAACATCCTGATTCATGAATACGTTGCCGCCGCCGTCGCCGACCCCGAGGCGGGCTATCATTTCGCCTATCTCGACTTCGACCATTTCAAGCCCTTCAACGACAAATACGGCTTCAGAATAGGGGATCGGGCGATCCAGATGTTTTCGGAAATCCTGCGCGCCCAGTTCACGCGCGCGGCGTGCTTCATCGGCCACGTCGGGGGCGACGACTTCTTCGTGGGCTTCCGCAACTGCGAGTCCGCTGCCGTTCACGCGGACCTGAAGACGGCGTTCGACAAGTTCCGCCGCGACGTCGAAAGCCTGTATTCCGAGGACGACCGCGCCAAGGGCTACATCACCGGCCAAAGCCGCGGCGGGCGGATCAAGAACTTCTCGCTGCTGGCCGTCAGCGGCGCGGTGGTGGCCAAGGCCGCGGGCGTCAAGCTCGACAACGCCGACGCGCTGAGCCTTCTGACCGCCGAGGGGAAAAAGCAGGCCAAACGCAGCGCGGCCAAGTTGGTGGAAGTTCAGGCCTGAACCCGGCCCAGGTCGGTGATGAAGCGGTTGAAGATGTCGCCCAGCGCGCCGGAGAAGCCGGCCACGACGCTGGGAACACCGCTGCCCGTGACCACCGTTTCGGCGCTGTAGACGTTGAGCAGCAAGATCGCGTTGCCGCTGACTTTCCGCACGCCCAGTTCCAATTCCACGACGGCTTTGGCATCGTTGCCGGTGATGTCGTTCTCCAGCTTGCGCAGGTTGCCCATCACCTCGAAGGCGCGGTTCAGCCGCATCTCGGGCATGGCCACCATGTCGAAGGCCTGGGCGGCGCGCAGGGCATCGACCAACGCGCGTTGCAGCATGGCCGCGGGCGTGTCGGCCCAGAAGTGATAGCTGTACTGCTGGAGTTGGGATTGTCCCTTGCGGAACAGCAGCGCGCGCGCGTTGACCACGCCCTCGCCGCGGATGGGCGCCACCTCGGCGATGCCCTTCAAGGGTCCGCCCGCACGCGGCGCGGAGATCAACGTGGGTGCCAGGCGGTAGTAAGAGTCGGTGGGTACCGGCGCGGCCGAACAAGCCGCCAATACGGCGGAGGAGGCACCCAGCAGGACGGAACGGCGGGCGATGTCGGTCATGGTGCTATTTCCCGCCGGTCTTGGCCTGATCGGACTGCGCCGAACCCGACACCAGCAGGCCCGGATTTTCGCGGATGGCGCGGCTGAATTCAGACATGTTGCGCGTCGTCGCCTCGGTGTTCTGGGCGATGTCGTCGATGTAGCGCGCGATGGTGTCCATCGTGTATCTCAGCGAGCGTACCGACTCGTCCACGTTGCCCGCGTTGTCCTCGACCACCTTGTTGAGCGTCTGCATTGAGGCCAGGAGCATGTCGCGGGTTTTCCCCAAATCCGCCGTCAATCCGGCCATGTTCTCCGCCGTGGCGTCAAGGTTGCCGATGATGTCGTCGATGCGTTCGACGTTCTCAGGGCGCAGCACGCCGGTATCGATGGTCTGCGCGGCTTTGGCCAAGCTGGCAGTGATCTTGGGCACGTCGCGCGACAGATCGGTCGAGATCTTGTTCAGATTGGCCAGGATTTCGGGAACGTTCTCCATGGTCATCTTGTCGAGATTACGGATGTAGGCGTTGAGGTTGCCCAGCAGCGGCTTGATGGAATCGGCACTGATCTCGCCGAACTCCGAACCGATTTCCGACAACGCCGCGAAGAAGTTCGAGGCCGAGGCGCCCTTGATCAGCGCGCCGGGCTTGAGCGACGTCTTGCTCTGGCCGCCATCGATGTCGATGGTCAGCGCCGAAAGCAGCCCGCCCACCGAAGCACGCGCCACACTATCATCGGGGATCTTCCAGCCCTCCTGCACCGTCATGTTGATGCGGAAGGAGACGTTCTGGCCCTCGAACATCGGCTCGATGCTCTCGACCTGGCCGATCTGATAGCCTTCGTAGAGCACTTGCGTGCCGAACTTCAGCCCGGCGACGTTGTCGTACACCGTGTAATAGGGATCCGTCGCGCCAGAGCGCCCGGCCAACATCGAGATGACCACGATGAAAATGGCGACCACCCCGGCGACGAAGCTGCCGACGACGACGTAATTGATGCGGCTGTCCTGCATTGACCGTCCGTTCCCCCAGACTCGTCTTTCACTCAGTTCCGGCTTTTATTGTTGCGTCCCCGTGAGCCGGCGCAAGTACTCGTCCGGGTCTAATATTTCCGCCTCGGTGCGGCGATTCAACAAGTTTTGGATGCGCTCGTTGGCGGAATTGCGCACTTCCTCGACCGTGCCGACGGTCAGAATGTGGCCCTTGTCGAGCACGCAGATCCGGTCGGCGATCTTGAAGGCGCTTTCCAGCTCGTGGGTCACCACCACGATCGACATGCCCATGGCGTCGCGCAAGCTCAAGATCAGCTCGTCGATGGCCGAGGACACCACCGGATCAAGCCCCGCCGAGGGCTCGTCGCAGAACAGAATGCGCGGGTCCATGACGATGGCCCGGGCCAGGGCGGCGCGCTTGATCATGCCGCCCGAAAGCTCGGCGGGCATCAGGTTCTCGAAACCCGACAGGCTGACCACCTGCATCTTCAGGCGCGCCATGATGCGCATGGTGTTGGCGTCGAGCTTGGTGTGCTCGCGCAGGGGCAGCATGATGTTCTGCAGCACGTTGAGCGAGCTGAACAGCGCGCCGCCTTGGAAGGCCACGCCCATCTTCTGGCGCAGCTTGGTGCGCTCGACGTCGGAGATCGTGTTCAGGTCCTGACCCAACAGCCGGATCGAACCGGATGTGGGGCGCAGCAGGCCCAAGAGCGCGTTCAATAATGTACTCTTCCCCGAGCCCGAGCCGCCCATGATCACCATGATCTCGCCCTGGCGGACGGACAGATTGATGCCGTGAAGAATCTCGCGCGTGCCGTAATGGGTGACGAGGTCGGCCACCTCGATCATCGGCGGCGCGGCCATGACCGCGGGGTCGGGCGTTGGACGGGCGGTCATTGCGGCGTGGCTCATGGCGTCGGGCCCATCGGTCAGGACCGCGTGGCGATGAAGGCAAAGATCATATCGGTGACGATGATCGCGCAAATCGAGATCACCACCGAGCGCGTGGTCATCTTGCCCACGCCTTCCGCGCCGCCGCTGACCAATGTGCCGTTGATGACGCCGACCAGCGTGATGAGCACGCCGAACAGCGCGCTTTTGCCCAGTCCGTGCCAGACGTCGCCGACTTTTATGATCTCGATGAGCCGCTCGATGTAGGCCGCCCAGCTCATGCCCAGATCGACGCCGATGTACCAGCCCGACCCCGCCAGCATGACGATGCTCGACCAGAACGTCAGCACGGGCACCATGATCACCATGGCGATCAGCGCCGGAGCGACGATGAAGCGCACCGGATTGATGCCCATCACCGACAGCGCGTCGATTTCCTGACTGATGCGCATGGTGCCGATGCGCGCGGCCAGCGACGAGCCGGTGCGCCCGGCCACCAGGATTCCGGTGATCAGCGGGCCGAACTCGCGCACCACCGACATGCCCACGCCCAGCACCACCTGCTCCTCGGCACCGAAGACGCGAAGCGAATAAATGCCCTGGATCGCCAGCATGATGCCGATGGTCAGCGACATCAACGTGATGATCGGCACGGCGCGGATGCCGACTTCCATGCAGCGTTCGAACGCGGCGTCGAGGCGCACGGGTTGGGCGCGGCGGTGGCCCACCGCGATCCAGAAGATGCTTTGGGCCAGCAGGACCGCGCCGAGGCCGAACTCGGCCATGCCCGCCGCGGTCGCCCGGCCCATGCGCTCCATTCGGTCGGCGACTTGGGCCCGCACGGCGTTATCCTTGGGTGGCAGTGGCGACGTCGGGGTGGATGGTGAAGACCTTGTCCAGGCGCGCGAGGCTGAGCACCCGCATGGCGGCGGGCGAGACACTGGCCAGGGCGAACACCGCGCCCTTCTTGCGCGAGACCTGGAAGGCCTCCACCAGGCTGGCGACGCCCGAGGAGTCGATGTAGGACACCGCGCCCAGGTCGGCGACCACGCGCTTGCTCTTGTCCAGGCACTCCAGCAGCTTTTGGCGCACCGCCGGAGAGGTTTGCAGGTCAACGTCGCCGCTCAGGGCGACGACCGACGCGCCGTTGACGTCGCGGATTTCAATGCTCATGGGTCCTTCTCCGCCCTTACTCTACCTTGGTCGACAACCGTTTGGTCAATTTAAATAAGTTCCCCACGCCCGGCGGCGGCGGCATGAAGCGCGCGTCGTCCGTGACGGATTTAATAAGGTGCACGCCCAGCCCGCCGGGCCGCACGTCGCCGAGGTCGCGCGAACGCACCTTGGCGGGGTCCACGGCCGGGGCGAAGTCCATCAGCAGCACCGAGAGCGAATCGGCGTCGCGCACGAAGTCCACCACGATGTCTCCGGCGTCGGATTTGCCGCCGTAGGCGTGACGGATGATGTTCTGGCAGGCTTCATCCACCGCCATGACCAAATCCAGGGTCCACTTGGCGTCGCAGCCGCAATAGGTAGCCGCTTGTTCGGCGGCTCCGCGGATCATCTTCAGCCGGTCGGCCCGCGCGGGTACCCGCAAGCGCAGCACCACGCCCTGGGAGGTGTCGATGTCGATGGGCGGCGGCTCGGTTTTGGTCACGTGCGTGGCGTTGTCCTCGACGATCAGCAGCGTCAGGTCGTCGCGCAGGGGCTTTCCGGGCAGCTTGACCGCGCCCGAGATGTTCTTGATGCGCAGGTCGGGGGTTTCCTCGGCGTGGTCGCGGATCAGCGCGCGCACGCCGTCGATGCCCAGCATGCCGCCGCCGAAGGTGGTCGCCTCCGTCAAACCATCCGTGAAGATATAAAGCGTGCCGCGCTTCAGATCGACCTCGGTGACGGGGTAGCCGTCGGGCCCGGCGATGCCCGTGGCGATCCCTAAGGGCGGCGCGTCGGCCGGGATCGACATGAAGGATTCGCGCGTCAGGTCGAACAGCAAGGGCGGTTCGTGCCCGGCGTTGGTCAGCCGCGCCACGCCGGTGGCCGGGTCGAACAGTCCGCCGACCATGGTGACGAACATGCCGTGCGAGTTGGTTTCACAGAGTTCGTTGTTGATCGCGTTCAAAAGCTGACCCGGATGCTCGGTGCTTTTGGCCAGGCAACGGAACAGGCTGGAGGTCTTGGCCATCAGCAGGGCGGCGTTCATGCCCTTGCCCGAGACGTCGGCGATGTTGAACCAGATGCGCCCGTCGGGAAGCTGCAGGATGTCGTAGAAGTCGCCGGAGACGGCGCGGGCCGGAACGTTGACGCCGTGGATGGGAAAATCCTTGGCCGAGGGCTGCGGCAACAGGTCGCGCTGGATTTCCGAGGCCAGTTCCAGTTCGTGCTGCTCGCGCTCCTGGACGACGATCCTTTCGGTCAGGCGCAGGTTGTTGATGGCCAGCGCCGCGGCGCGCGACAGCGTGTCGAGCAGCGCCAAATCCCCGGGCAGGAACAACTGATCGCCGCCGACCTTGTTGATGACCTCGATGGCGCCCAGCCGCGTGCGGCCCACGGTCATGGGTGCGACCAGGATCGATTTGGTCGTGTAGCCGGTCTTGGCATCGACCATGGAGCCGAAATCGGCGTCAGCTCTTGCATCACGCACGATCTGCGCCTCCTGGCGCTGCACGGCGCGCCCGACGATGCCCGCCGAACTGGGAATCCGCATGCCCGTGATGTCCACCGGGCCGTAACACGCCGTGCAGACCAGGGACTTGCTCTGGTCGTCGAGCATGAACAGCGAGGCGGCTTCGGCCTCCACGGCCTTGCAGATGCGTTCGAGCGCCGACTGCGCGACGGTCTCGAAGCTGTGGGATTCGCTGAACACCGCGGTCATCTCGGCGATCAGCGCGAGGTGATCCTTGGCGGGAGTTGCAGGAACGGAGACGGTTGACATGCGGCCGACTATGCCGGTTTCCGCCGTCCGGGTAAATTACATGCGCCGTTCGACGGCAGCCGTGAAGACCTCGAGATAACCGCCGACCACGGCGGATTCGGAGTAGTCATGCGCGGCCTTGGCGCACCCGCCCGCGATCAGGCGAGCGCGCAGGTTTCGATCCGCGATCACCTGCTTGACCGCGTCGCCCAGCGCCGCGGCGTCATCCACCGGCGTCAGCAGGCCGTCCTCGCCGTGAGCGATCAACGCAGACGGCCCTTCGCTGCGCGCCGCGACGAGGGCAATGCCGTGCACCCAGGCGTTGACCACGACGTTGCCGAAGGGTTCGTGCCGCGAGGGGATCAGGCAGACGTCGGCGGTTTTGAGCAGCGCGCCGCGGTCGGTGCGCCAGCCGAGAAAGCGCACACGTTGTGCCACGCCGACATCGGCGGCGAGTTTTTGCAGGCCAGGCAACAACCTCCCCTCGCCCGCAATCCACAGCACGGCGTCGGGAATATGCGCCAGCGCACGGATGGCCGTATCGATGCCCTTCACCTCTTCCAGCCGGGCGAGGATCAGCAGAATCGGCACATCAGGGGGCGTATCGAAACTGGTGCGCGCAAGAGGCGCATCGGGCAGCAGCGGACAGAAGTTGGGAACGTAATGCGCGCGCGCCGAGGGCCAGCCCTCGCGCACCACGTAGTCGCGGATGTCGCGGGTGTTGCAGATCAGGTCGTCGCAGCGCCGGTAGTACTTCAAACTGTAATACCCGCCCAGCCTGCCGATGCGGGCGAACTCTCCGCCGGGCATGGCGCGGCACGCTCGGTTCATCCAACCCAGAATGACGTCCGGTTTCCAGGTCCTGGCGATGGAGCCCAGACGTAGGGGCGTATAGAGGTCGAAGACGCCGCCGAAGGGCAGGCTTTGCACTTCAACGCCCAGGCCCCGCAAATACGAAAGACGCGCGGGCGCGGGGCGGGTGACGGCCAGTTGTGCAAGACCGCGGCGGGCGAAGGCCGCCGTCAGGTCCTCGAAAAAGGTCTCCGCACCGCCATGGACGGCGCCGGCCATGGTTTGAAGAATACGCACGGATTTGCAGAACCTGAATGCGCCTTGCCAGAGGCGGGACTGTAGCTTAGGCAGCGGCCATGGCCAATGCAGACACCGTTGTCCCTGCGCCGACACCCAAACCCGTGAAGCTGCGCCACCATATCGAAGCGGCGCTGGCGGTTGCGATGATGGCCGGTGCGCGCCGCCTGAGCCTGCGCACGGCGTCGGGCATCGGCGGGTGGTTGGGCCGCACGCTGGGACCGCTGACCAAACCCTGGCGGATCGCTGCGCGCAACCTCGCCCGCGCCATGCCGGAAAAAAGCGGTGCGGAGCAGCGCGCGATTTTGCGCCAGGCGTTCGACAACTTCGGGCGTGTGATGATCGAGTACGCGCAGTTCCCCAAGCTGTGGCGCAGCCGCTGGGAGAACGTCCTGGCCGTCGAGGGCGAAGGCCTGAGCGCGGCCCTGCAAGAAAAGAAAGCCGCCATTGTTTTCACCGCACACATCGGCAATTGGGAGCTGGTGCCCATGGCGCTGGCCGCGCGCGGCAAGCCCGCCTTGCTGGTCTATCGCGCGCCCAACAATCCTCTCGTCGACGCCATGATCGGCCGCGTGCGGGCTGAATACACCGCGGCACTGGCGCCGAAGGGCGCCGAAGGCTTGCGCCAGATCGTCGCGCACATCCAGTCGGGCGGCACGGTGTTCATGGTGGTGGACCAGAAGACCAACACGGGGCCCGAGATTCCCTTCTTCGGGCGCGGGGCGCGCACCGGCAAGGCGGTGGCGCGCATCGCCATGAAGTACGGCTGCAAACTGATCCCGGCGCACTGCGAGCGCATCGACGGCGCGCAGTTTAAAGTCACCTTCGAGCAGCCGTGGAGCGTGGAAGGCGATGCGGGCAACGCCGATCACGTCAACAACGCGCTGATCCGGCTGAATGCCAGAATTGAAGACTGGGTGCGCGCCAACCCCGGTCAGTGGATGTGGATGCACAAGCGATGGCCGGACTGAATTTCTCCGGCGCGCCCAAGCCCTGCCCGCTGTGCCGCTCGGAGGCTCACCGGGTTGTGGGCCTGCGCGACCGGCGTGGGGCCGCGCTGCGCACCGTGATGTGCGAAGCCTGCGGGCATGTGTTCACCAACCCCGCACCCGACGAAGATGAACTGAAGGCCTATTACACCGAGCGCTACCGCAGCGATTACAAGAACATCGCCACGCCCAAGCACAAGCACGTACTTCGTGCGGGCTTTCGCGCGGTGGAGCGCCTGGCCCGGCTGCGGCCTTTTTTGCCGCCGCCTGCGAAGGTGCTCGACGTCGGTGCGGGCGGCGGCGAATTCGCCTATCTGCTGACGCGCTCGGGCTATGACGCCGTGGGTGTGGAACCCAATGCGGGCTATGCCGGGTTCGCGCGGCAGTCCTACGGGCTCGATATCCGTTCGGGCATTCTGGAGCTGGTAGACTTTGAACTTGCATCGTTCGACGCCATCACAATGCATCATGTGTTGGAGCATGTCGCCGATCCGCTGCGCGCCTTGGGGCGCATCCACGGCTGGCTGAAGCCCGGCGGCGTGATGGTGGTGGAAGTGCCTAACGTGGCGTCGTGGTTCCACGCCCCCCGGCGACGGTTCCACGCCGCACACCTGCATACGTTCAACAAAGCCGGGCTTGAAGATTTGTTCACCTCCGCCGGATTCGCGGTTGAGGATTTGCACATCACGCCGGGCCCTGCGCATCTGAACATCGTGGCGCGTAAATCCAAAAGCCCGACGCAGGTAAGTTTTCGTAACGCCGCCGCCGACGTGACCGCGCATTTCCGTCGTCATACCGAAGCCACGCATATTCTTTCAGGGATGGCGTTCAAACGCCTGTGGGGCAACGCCCTGCGGCCCTGGCGCGAGTCGCGCAAACTCGGTGCCCTGGGAAACCCCACTACAGCGCGTGACATTCTTGATCGGCTTTACGCTGAACTGAAAACCTGACGCTTCGCGCCAAGGGCCGAAGGTATTATGTTTATGACCTCTGAGTATCGCCGAAACGGGTAAGCCATGGCTCACACACTCTCGCGCCGCGCGGCCGTTGCAACAGCGGGCTTTGCCGTCACATCGCGCGGCCGCGTGCGCGCCGCCGACGATGCCGATGTCATCGTAATTGGTGCGGGCCTGTCTGGCCTGCACGCGGCGCAAATTCTGGAAGACGGGGGTTTGCGCGTCACGGTGTTGGAAGCCAGTGACCGCATCGGCGGGCGTGTACGTACGCTGATGGACAAGCCCGAGAAACCCGAAAGCGGCGGCTCGGAAGTCGGTGCGCTGTATGCCCGCGTGCGCGACCAAGCCCAGCGCTTCGGGCTGGAGCTGCGGCCCTGGCAGGTCGAACGGCTGGACTTCGCGCTGAACATCGACGGCGAGCTGATGAGCGCCAAGGACTGGGCCACCTCGGCCAAGAACACGCTGCCGGAACACTTGCGCAAAGTTCCGCCCATGGCGGTCAACTCCGCTTTCCTGCCCAAGGACAGCGGGCTGAAGGAGCTCGACAGCTGGCTGGAAGAAGCGCGCGGCACACCTGATCCGTCGCTGCATGATTTCTACACGTCCAAGGGCGCGGACGAGGCGACGATGAAGTTTCTGGCCTACAGCGGCCAGGCGGATTCGCTCAATGATGAATCCCTGCTTTGGAACCGGCGCGGCCAGAAGATGCTGGAATGGGCGCGTGGCTCGGGCCCGTTTAGCCACATCGTCGGCGGCATGAGCCGCGTACCCATCGCCATGGCCGGCTCGCTGAAGGGCGGCGTGATCTTGAATACGCCCGTCACGGCCATTGAGGCCGACGATGCGGGCGTGAGCGTGCATGCCGGTTCCAAAAAATTCCGGGCGCGCTTCGTGGTCTGCACCATGCCCGCCTCGGTGCTGCGCGACGTGAAGATCATGCCCGGCCTGCCCGCATTGCAGGCCGAAGCGGTGGCCAACCTTCCCTACGGCCAGTCCACCAGCGTGTTCTTCGCCATCAAGGAGAAATTCTGGGAGGCCGACGGCCTGGGCTCGTCGCTGTGGACCAACGGCAAGGCGGGCCGCGCCTACAACTGGCTGGTGCCGAACGGCAACTACATCTGGATGTACCTGACGGCGGGGATGAACCAAGCCTTGCGCACGGCCGATGAGAAAGAAGTGCTGAAATACGCGACCGACGCGCTGCATGCCGCGCGGCCCAGCACCAAGGGCCGCATCGAACCTATTGCATCGGTCAACTGGTCGGCCAATCCCTGGTCGCGCGGCACCTTCGCCTACCGCCGGCCGGGCCAGATCGCCAAGTACGGCAACATCGCCGCCGGCCCCCACGGCCGGGTGCATTTCGCGGGCGAGCATACGGCGGTGCTGCAAAGCGGCCTTGAGGGTGCGATGGAATCGGGCGAACGCGCCGCCCTGGAAGTGCTGGAAAAGGCTTAGATTTGCCCTCTCCGCGCGTGTACAGGCCACCCGCCTTGGCCTAAGGTAAGGCCTCAAAACGACCCTGCTGTAGGGCGGGGCGAGGGGCGTATGAATAAATTGCCGAGTGAAGCCTTGGGCGACGGCACAAAGCTGCCGCGCTACTACCAAGTCTACCTGACCATCCGCGATTGGATCTACAACGGCAACTACAGCCGGGGCACGCAACTGCCGACCGAAACGGAACTGTGCGACACCTTCGGCGTGTCGCGCATCACCGTGCGCAAGGCCGTCGATCTGCTGGCCGAGGACAAGCTGATCTCGCGCGAGCAGGGCCGCGGCACCTTCGTCACCGGCGCGTCGAGCGCAAGCCCGCCGCCGCTGACCGGCGACATGGACCAGCTGTTCAAACGCCTGGACGCCATGGCCAAGCGCTCGGAGATCAAGGAACTGAAGTTCGAGACCGTGGCAGCCGACGAGGAAACCCGCGCCGACCTGAACCTGGCCTACGGCGCGCCGGTGCAGCGCATCTCCATGGTGCGAATCCTGCGTGGACGGCGCGTGGGCCGCTCGATCTCCTACATTCCCGCCGACCTGAACATCGAGATCAAGCCGGAAGAATTGGCCGCGCTGTCGATGTTCTCGATTTTGGAGAAAAAAGGCATCGACATCCTCAGCGCCGATCAGCTGATCGGGGCGACCTTGGCCGACCTGCAGGACGCCAACGCGCTGGAATGCGCCGTGGGCACGCCGCTGATCCGAAATCGCTTGGTGGTGCTCGATGCGTCCTACCGCCCCGTGGAAAAGCACGTGGCGACCTACCTGGCGGATTTTTACCAGCACCGCATCCATCTGGTGCGCCGGCCCGGCGACGTGGGCAAGTTCCGCTGGGCCCAGGAAGAAGTCGACGACCTCAGCTAAGCTGCGCAGCCAGCGCACCACTATTTACCACTAAATGTCGTGAATTTAGTGGTGTGGTATTCCACAGCGGAATGATTTTAACGCTCTTTGCTGATCGTGATCTTGTGGTACTCGGGCACACGGTTGACGATGTTCACATTGTCCACGCCGTCGCGCACCGCGAAGAAATCATTCAGGTCGAGCAGGAACAATGACGGCGCGGCATCGCGGTAGGCGCGGCCCAAGTCTTTCAGCATCGCCTCGCGCTTCGTCAGGTCCATCATCTCGCCCACGGCGACAAGACGCTGCGTCAGCGGCTGATCGCAATAAAACGGCGCGTTCTTGAGGCAGGAATAAATCTCCATGGGCCGGGCGACGTCGTTATAAGGCCCCGCCGTCCATGACAGCGAAAAGGCGTCGATCTCCTTCTCCCAGGTGCCGGTCAGGTATTTCGACAGCCAGGTCGGAAACGGCACGGTGCGCAGTTCCATCTTCACGCCGATCTGCCCCAACATATCGGCCACGGTCTGATAGACCGCCGCGTCGCCGGGTGTGCGGTCGACGATGACCGCGACCTTCATCGCAAAGCCCTTCTCGTAGCCCGCCTGCTTCAGCAGGGCCTTGGCCTTGGCGGGGTCGTAGGGGTAGGGCGTGATGGACGGGTCATAGCCTACCACCCCGCGCGCGGCGGGTTGGCCCGCAGTCAGCGTCAGCCCGCGCATCAGGGCGGTGGACAGCGCGTCCTTGTCCACCGCGTAGTTGAGCGCTTGGCGCACGCGCACGTCCTTCAAGGCCGCCAGCGAGCCGTCGCTGACCCTGAATGCAATCGACATCACCGAGGCCGCCGAGCCCGAGGCGATGCGCCCGCCGAAGGCCTGCACGGTCTCGAAGTCGTCGATGTTGACGTTGCCCGCGATGTCGATTTGCTTGGACTGCAACGCCTGCATGCGCGCGGCGTTGTCGGGCAGGTTGATGATCGTGAGTTTGTCGACGGCGGCGGGCCGCCAGGAGCCGGGAAACTTCTCCAACAGCACGCGGCCGGTGCTCTCGCCCCAATCCTTCACCGCATAGGAGCCCGTGGTGGCGGGCGTCTTGGCGAAACCGTCTGCTCCTAATTTGGTCCAGGCCTTGGGCGCGCCCAGCAACACCGCCGAGATGCGCCGGGGCAGAATGGCGTCGGGCCGTTCGGTGCGGATCAGCACGGTGAGGTCGTCGACCTTCTCGGCCGCACGTACGTCGCGGATTTCATTGCCGATGACCGAGCGGCGGCCCTCGGGCGTCTTCAGCCAGGCGATGGCCGTGACCACCGCATCGGCCGTGAAGGGCTCGCCGTTGCTGAACGTGACGTTGGGGCGCAGCTTGAAGCGCCAGGCCGTGGGTGCCACGTTCTCCCACGACAACGCCAAGGCCGGCTGCAGGTTGCCTTGCGCGTCGATTTGCGTCAGCGCGTCGAACATCGCCGCCCAGACGTAATTGGAGGGCGAGCCGTTGGCCATGTAGGGGTTGCCGAAGCTGACCGGCACGCCCTTGGAGCCGTAGCGCAGTTCAGCCGATGAGGCGGCCTGCGCGACCACCAACGCCATTCCTGCAGCACATGCAATCGAGGCGATCAACCGCATGGCGCGCATCGTTGCTTATTCCTCGGGCGCGACGGTGACGGCCATGCCGTCGAGCGCATCGGTCATTTTGATCTGGCACGACAGGCGGGAGTTTGCGGGCTTGTAGGCCTCGGTCTCCTCGACCAATTCCTGTTCGTCGGCGGAGCGGGCGGGAAGCTTGGCCGCCCAGGCGTCGTCGATGAACACATGGCAAGTGGCGCAACTGCAGCAGCCGCCGCAGATGGCCTCCACATCCATGTTGTGATCGCGCAGGATCTCCATCAGCGTCTGGCCCGACTTGGCCTCGATGACGTGGGCTTGACCAGCGCGATTGACGACGTTGATTTTAGGCATGAAACGATCCCGGCGGGTTGAAGGCGCTCGCTCGTATCGCAGGCCAGAACCGCGGGCAAGGCCTTTCGAGAGTCGCGCCCCCTCGTCCGCATGGCGGATGTCAAAACCGGGTGGTATGAACACTCTCTTCGTTGTGACGGACCCGCGCGCCATGCCTGCCATCGACGTCAACGCCATCGCCAATTCAAAATCGAAGGGTAAACGCCCCTTCTTTTTCGACGACCCGGCCGTGGAACGCGTCTTGTCCATCACCATGGCGGTGGCGGGCGAAGTGGCCGTGCTGCGCGAACGCATGGACACCATCGAGCGGCTGATGGAGGCGGGCGCGCCCGTCACCAAGGCCGCCATCGACGCCTATAAGCCCGACGACGAAGCCGCCCGGCAGCGTCAGGAATGGCATGCGGCCTATGTGGCGCGCATCCTGCGCATCGTGCAGCAGGAACTCGAAGCGTTGCAGGACGACGGCCTGAACGTCAGCTCGCAGGACCTGGCCGACCGCAACCTCAGCGGCTGATCCGCGTTCGCAGCATCAGCGCGATCACGAAGCCCAGCGCCAGCCCGCCGATGCCCGCGATGAACGGTGCGGTGATGGAAATTTGCGCATACAGCGTTCCGGCGAACATCGGCCCGGCGAAGCGGCCCAGGCTGGCCGAGGATTGGTTGAGGCCCAGCACCGCGCCGCGTTCGTCGGGGCCGGCCAGCTTGGAGGCCATCGTCGAGGGCGTGTTGGAGAACACCGCTGTTCCAAATGCGTTCAGCGTGGTGCCGATGATCAGCAGCTCCGCGCCGTCGGCCGCCACGAAACAGCCCAGCCCCGCCGCGTAGGATGTGATGCCGACGAGCAGAATGGTGCCGTCGCCCCAACGTCGCGCCAGCTGTCCCATGGCCGCGCCCTGCAGCACCACGATCAGCGCGCCGGTGTAGGCGAACAGAAACCCCAGCTCGCGCGCGTCGAGCTTGAAATGATCGTGCGCCCATAATGCGACGGTCGATTCCCGCACCGAGGCGCACAGAGCCAACAGCAGGTTCAAGCCCACCACCCACATCAGATCGCGGTTGTGCGCGACGGCCCCAAGGCGGGCGAAAGGATTGAGGGAAATTTTCTTGGGCGGCGCGCCGGGTTTGCGCGACTCTTTCAGAAACAGCGCCGTACAAACAAACGCCAACACCGACAGCGCGGCGGCGGCAGTGGCGGGCCGGGCGAAATTGGCGTTCAGCGCATCCTCCCCGCCCGCCAAAAGCCCGCCCACCGCCGGGCCCAGCACGAAGCCCAGCCCGAAGGCCGCGCCGACTTTGCCCAGGCCCGCGGCACGATTTTCCGGCGTTGTGATGTCGCTGACGTAGGCGTAAGCGGCGGCGAGATTGCCCGCGCACAACCCCCCGACGACGCGCGCGAGCACCAGCATCCACACCGAATCGGCCAGAGCCAGCAGCACGAAGCCCAAACCGCCGCCCAGCACCGTGACCAACAGCACCGGTTTGCGGCCATAGGCGTCGCTGATGCGGCCCCACAAGGGTGCTGCCAGGAACTGGCACAGGGCGTACAGCGCCATGATCATGGTGATGTACTCAGGGGTCACGCCGAGCCTGAGTGCATAGAACGGGATCAGCGGGGCCAGCAGGCTGGTGCCGAGCATGCCGACGAAAACGATGAGAAAGATCGAGAGCATGAATGTGGAGATTAAGGGAGGGGCTTAAAACTCGGCGATGCCGGTGAGGGAGTATTTCCGTCCGATGTCGTGCTGGGCCAGCACCTCAAGCGTCGCCAGATCACGGCGCTGGATGACGCCATCGAAGAAATTGCTGATGAAGAAGGTTTTGCCGTCCTTGGCACGTTGCAGACGCGACCAGCCCTTGCGTTCAGGAATGTCGATGCGCCGGATGATCTTGCCCTTCTCGTCGAACAGCGCCGCACTTGAGCCCATGGCCATCATCAGCGCGCCATCGGGATGCAATGCTAGCCCGCAGGTGCCCATGACGTCGTCGGGCGGGAGAACGAACAGATCGGGCAGTTGTGCACCCGTGGCCAGATCGAACTGCATGACGCGACCACCGTTCTCGGACACATAGATCAGCCGCGCGCCGTTCTCGGCCACATACATATGCGTGACGCGGTGAAAGCCGAACTTGCCGCCGTCGAAGTCGCACTGGAATTCCTCGATGGTTCCGGCGCGTGGATCAGCGCGATACAGGAACGCCCCCCTCCCGCCCTGACCGGGCGGCGCTAATCCTGGACGATCCGAATGCACCCCCAGGATCAGGCGGCCTTGGCCGTCGGCCATGACCGCGCCGAACGGGCGCGCGGGCAGAAACGGCCACGGATCGAGCTTGCGGCCCGTTTTATCGAAGCGCGTCACGGCGCGGTTCTGGGAATCGCAGACCAGCAGCTCGCCACTGGGGCTGTCTACGTCGAGGCCGATCACCAGCCCGCGCAGACCCGTGCGCAGCTCGCCCTTGAGATTGAAATTCGCGTCGTAGTGCAGCACGCGGCCGTCGCCTGCGTGTTTGCGCAAGTCGACGTTGCTGTCGTCCACGTCCGTCGCGCCGAGAAAGATGTCGCCGGGCGCGAAGGGCTGCGCGCCCAGGTCTTTCGCGCGCAAGGAATCCGGAACGGCGTTCATATGTCCAGCAGCATGGTGGTGAGTTCCTCGGGCGCGGTGACCATGGCGTCGTGGCCGGTATCGAGCGTCAACCACGTCCACTCAGGTTTTCCTTTCAGCATGGCCTCGACAGCGTCGGGCTGGCCCATGTCGCGCCGTTGTAAGCAACGGATGTAGGTTTTGGGCAGGCCCGCCGGGCCGCCGTTCTTGTAACTCACGGGTTCCATCAATGCCGGCAGCGGATGACGCGTCAGATGCCGCTTGACCCACGCCGCCTGCGGATGATCGGCGGGAATCCCGAACCACGTGACATCGGGCGGGTCTTGCAGATAGCCCTCGACGGCGGTCTTGGCGCGCTCCTCGCCCACGCCGGGCGCCAGGAAGGCTTTGCCGTCCTGGTGCACCACGGCGTCGAGAAAGACGAGGTGACGAATACGGCTTTTCAGCCGGTCGGCCACCAGCGGAATGATGTGCCCGGCGTAGCTGTGGCCCACCAGCGTGACGTCGCTGAGTTCCTCGAACTCGAACAGGTTGACCACGTCGGTGACGTGGGTGGACAGGTTCACGGACTTGTTCATCAAATGCACGCGCTCGCCCAGGCCCGTCAGCGTGGGCGTGTGGACGACGTGGCCTGCTTTACGCAAGCCCGCCGCGACATCGCGCCAGCACCAGCCGCCGTGCCACGCGCCGTGAACCAGCACGTAGGTCTTGGGTTTGGTCTGCGCCATCGTGTCTGCCCCCGTCATCGCCGCAACCGCCGCGCCGGCGATCAAGACATTCCGCCTGTTCATGTGCACTCCTTATGGGCGAGCCCTTGCGAATTTTACATGAGTCTGCGCCCAGACCGGCCACAAGCGCACGGCGAATCCGATCTGGACCGGCTTATTGCGCGCCAAACCAGCGCGCGAATAAAGGTCATTATACTTGTATAACCTTTTATCTTGACCGGCCATAGAACCGGCACCACTTTGGCACCGTAAACATAATTAGAGACCTCCAGGAGCCGCCCCATGTCCGAGACCGCATCGCCCCAGGTGCGCCACGACGGAACGTATGCGTGCGCGCCGTTGCGCGCCGACAACGTCACGGTGGCGGTGGTCCAGACCCGCGTGAACGGCGTCGATGGCGCCAACCCCGCGCCGGACCTAAAGGACAACATGGACTACTTCATCGAATGCATCGACGCAGCCCAAGGCTACGGCGGCAAGGCCGACCTGCTGTGCTTCCACGAATTCCCGATCACCGGCTTTCGCCGCTGGACGCGCGAGCAGCATTACAACCTCGCCACCGAAATCAACGGCCCCGAAATCGAGCGCGTCGGCGAACGGGCCAAGCGCTACAACTGCTACATCGTGTTCGGCGCCTACGCAAAGGACCCGGTCAACTGGCCCAATCATATTTTGCACCTGATGGTGCTGATGGGCCCCGACGGCAAGGTGCGCGCCACGCACTGGAAGCAGCGCAGCGTGCGCGGCATGTTCCCGGGCTCCGAGCAGTACACCACCACCATCTACGACGTGTACGACAAGTTCGTCGAGATGTACGGACTGGACGCCGTGATCCCCGTCGAGCAGACCGACATCGGCAACATCGCCATGTCGGCGGTGCAGTTCGAGCCCGAGTTGTTCCGCTGCATGGCGATGAAGGGTGCCGAGATCATCTGCCGCGTGGCCACCGGGGGCTTCGAGACCGACGACATGAAGCTGACCAGCTATCACAACAGCCTCTACACGCTGATCTGCAATAATTCGATTGGGGTTGGCCGCCGCGGCACCGGATTTCTGGAAGACACCAACTACGGCGGGCCCGGGCGCTCGGCCATCTACGGTCCGCGCGGGATCGAACTGGCCAAAGCCGGCGCCTTCGAGACCAAGCGCATGGTGCAGATCGACATGAAGTCGTTCCGCGCGAAACACCGCATCCCTGACGTGCACATGACGCTGTACAAGCCGGTGTTCGATCAATACCGCGAGCGCTACGACAAAGGCATGTACCAGGACTATCTGCCCAAGGACGGCGCGGATGCGTTTCGTGTCTTCAAGGAGAAGGCACGCTGGACTCACTACTGGTAAGGCGGACCATCCATGCGGAAATTTCTTTCCTCGCTGCTCATCGCCCTGCTGCTGGCTGTTCCGGTCGCGGCGAAGACCTCGCTCAACCGCGGCACCGGCAGCGACCCCGATACGCTCGACCCGCACGTCTCCAGCGGCAATTCCGCCGCCATTTTGCTGTACGACTTTTTCCTGCCGCTGATGACGCTCGACGCCAAGGGCGACATCATCACGGGTGCGGCGGAAAGCTACGTCATGAGCGCCGATGGCCTGACGTACACCTTTAAGCTGCGCCCGAACCTGAAATGGTCCGACGGCACCGCGCTGACGGCCGAGGATTTCGTCTATGCCGCGCGCCGGGTGCAGAACCCCGAGACCGCCAGCCGCTACGCCCAATGGTTCTGGGCGATCAAGAACGCGCAAAAGATCAACAAAAAAGAGGCCAAACCCGAGGACATCGGCGTCAAGGCGATTGATGCGCGCACCGTGCAGTACACGCTCGAGGCCCCCTCGCCGATCTTCCTGGAGGTCATGTCGACCTTCACGTCCGCTCCCGTGCCGCGCCATGTGGTGGAGAAATTCGGCCGCGAGTGGACCGCGCCGGGCAACTTCGTCTCCAACGGCGCGTTCGTGATGACCGAGCGCGTGCCGCAGACGCGCATCACCGGCGTCAAGAACGTCAACTTCTACGACGCGGCCAACGTCAAGATCGAGGAGGTAAACTACTTCCCCACCGAGAACTTAGGGACGGTGCTCAACCGCTTCCGGGCGGGCGAGCTGGACGTGGCGTTGAACTTCCCGCCGGATCAAATCGACTGGCTGAAGGCGAACATGCCCCAAGAGCTGCGCATCTCGCCCAACCTCGGCGTCTATTATTTCCTGATCAACAACACCAAGCCGCCGTTCGACAATCCGAACGTGCGCCGGGCCCTGTCCATGGCCGTGGACCGCGAGGGCATGGTCGCCAAGCTGTTCAATACCGGCGTGACGCCCGCCTATAGTTTGGTCTCGCCGGTGGTGTCGAACTACACGGTCTACAAGCCCGCTTATGCCTCTCTGCCTATGAAGGAGCGCATGGCCGAGGCGAAAAAATTGCTGACGGAGGCCGGCTTCGGGCCGGCCAATCCGCTGAAGGTGACGCTGCAATTCGACACGCTGGAGGAAAACCGCAAGATGGCCGTGGCCATGAGCGCCATGTGGAAGCCGCTGGGTGTTCAAGTGGAGATGTCCAACAGCGAATTCCGCGATCTCACGCGCCGGGCGCGCACCAAGGATTACGACATCATGCGCTGGGCTTATTTCTCGCCGTTCGGCGATGCGTCGTCGTACCTCAACCTGATGCGCGGCACGGATGCCAGCAACTTCTCAGGGTTCGCCGATCCGGCGTTCGACACGCTGATGGCCGAGGCCAACACCATCGCCGACATGAAGCGCCGCGCCGAGCTGATGGGCCAAGCCGAGAAGATCCTGCTCGACGCCCAGGCCGTGATGCCGATCTACCATTACGCCGGACGGCGGCTGGTGCATACTTACGTCAAGAACTGGTTCGACAATCCGCGCAACGCCAACTTGGCGCGCTACATCAGCGTCGAGAAACCCGGCTAGACCCGACGAGCACGCCGTCATGCTGATCAACACATGGTATGTGGCCGCTGAATCAAGCAGCGTCACCGACGCGCCCGTGGGCGTGACCATGCTGGGCCAGGACGTCGTCGTGTTCCGCGACAAGGCGGGCAAAGCGCATTGCTTATCGGACACCTGCATCCACCGCGGCGGCTCGCTGTGCCGGGGCAAGGTGGTCGAAGGCACCATTCAGTGCCCCTATCACGGCTGGCGCTTCAATGACGCGGGCGCGTGCGTGGAAATTCCTTCGCTGGGCCCCGAGGCCGCAATCCCCAAGCGCGCGCGCATCGACAGCTACCCCGTGCAGGAAAAATGGGGCTGGGTGTGGGTGTTCCTGGGCGATCTGCCCGAGGCCGAGCGCCCGCCGCTGCCCGATTTCTTTCCCGAATACGAAAACTCCACCGACTGGCGCTTCGTGCGGGGCACCTACATGTTCGACGCGGCCTGGACGCGGGTGGTGGAGAACGGACTGGACAATGCGCACCCGTTCTTCGTGCACAAGGATTTCGGCAACCCCGACCATCCGCGCGTCGACCCGGTGGAGATCGAACCGCGCGACTTCGGCGCGTATATGACGCGCACGCAAAAGCCCGTCGACAAGCGCGGCGTGTGGGCTGAGAAGATCACCAAGGATCGCCCCGACGTGAAGACCGAGCTGCAATTTCATGCCTCGGGGCCCAGCGTGCGCATTCAGATGCACCTGCGCCCGCCCATGAGCCAGATCATCGTTTCGGCCTACACGCCCATCAACGACAAGCAAACTTTGAGCTGGTGGATTCAGGGCCGCAATTTCTTCACCGAGGAAAAATACGACGCGGACTCCAAGCGCAGAGTCCTCACCGTGTTCCAGGAGGACGGCGATGTGGTCAACCACATCAAGCCGGTACACGTACCGGCGTCGCTGAGCGCCGAACTGACCATCTATCCCGACGCCATGGGGTTCGCCTTCCGCAAGATGATCAAGGATTACGAGTCCAAGGGCTGGCGCATCGACACCAAGGCCATGAGCGCCGACGACGACACGGCGCGCGCCATCCCCTCGCCAGCCCGCCGCGCCGAGCCCAAAAACTGGGTGCTGGATGCGGTACTGCTGAAGCCCGCCAAGGCAATTTCCCAGGCCGCCGAGTAAATATGATGATTAAAAAAAATCCCCCTCTCCCCGTGGGAGAGGGTCGGGGTGAGGGCGGGTTGTTTAACGAACTTTCGAACATCACTAAAACAAAACCCCCTCACCCGCCCCTGCGGGGCGACCTCTCCGTCGCGTCGAAGACGCGCCGACATATTGGCCGGCCTAAGGCCGGACGGAGAGGTTGATGTTAGGCTTCGCGCTCAAGCGCCTGGCTATCGCCGCGCCGACGCTGTTCTTCGTCGTGTCGCTGTCGTTCTTTCTCATGCACCTCGCCCCAGGCGGGCCCTTCGACGCGGACGCCAACCTGGAACCCCAGGTGATTGAGAACCTCAAGGCCGCCTACGACCTCGATAAACCTTTGATACAGCAATACGTGATTTACCTGGGTAAAGTTTTGGTGGGCGATTTCGGCCCGTCGATCATCTACCAAGACCGCACTGTCAGCCAACTCATCGCCACCGGCCTGCCGGTGAGCTTGAAGATCGGGCTAGCTGCGATTCTGATTGCCGGGCTGACCGGCATATCGATGGGTATTTTGGCGGCGCTCAAGCATAACACCGCGACGGACTATGCGGTGATGGGCGTGGCCATGACCGGCATCGCGGTACCGAGCTTCGTGCTCGCCCCGCTGATGACCCTGATCTTCGGCGTATTCCTGCAACTGCTGCCCATCGCCACGCTAGAACCCGGCGGCGGGCTCGCGCGGTCGTTTCCGATGATCGCGCCGCTGACGCCCTATATCTTGCCGGTGATCGCGCTGGCCGTGCCGCAAATCGCCGTGATTTCGCGTCTGACGCGGGGGGCCATGATCGAGGTGCTGCGCCAGAACTACATCCGTACCGCGCGGGCCAAGGGCCTGGCGGAAAAGCGCGTGGTGTGGCGGCACGCGCTGCAAGCCGGCCTGCTGCCCGTCGTCAGCTACCTCGGCCCCGCAGTCGCGGGCATCGTGACGGGCGCGGTGGTGGTGGAGAGCATCTTCCAGTTGCCCGGCATGGGCCGCTTCTTCATCCAGGGCGCGATCAACCGAGATTACCCATTAGTGCTGGGCATCGTCATCATCTTCGCCGCGGCCATCGTGCTGATGAACCTGATCGTGGACCTTCTCTACGGCGTGCTTGATCCGAAGGTAAAGGTGGACGGCTGATGGCGCTGTTCCAGGCCCAGCGCGACGCGCATTTGCGGTTGATGGACGCGGCAGCGCGCATGCGCGGCCGCTCGCTGTGGCAGGATGCCGCCGAGCGCTTCATGCGCAACCGGGCAGCCATGGGCGGCGTGATCGTGTTGGCCGTCATCGCGCTCATGTCGATCATTGGCCCGATGATGAGCCCCTACACGCTGGAAGATTTGTCGTGGGAGAACATCAGTGCGCCGCCATCGCTGGAAAATAATCACTGGTTCGGCACCGACGACACCGGGCGCGACATGTGGGTGCTGACCTGGATGGGGGCGCGCGTGTCGCTGACCATCGGAATCATGACCACCGCTGTGGCTCTGCTGATCGGCGTGATCTACGGCGCGACGGCGGGCTACGTCGGCGGACGGGCCGACAACCTGATGATGCGCTTCGTCGACGTGCTGTATGCGCTGCCGTTGCTGTTCTTCATTATCATTCTGGTCACCGTCTTTGGCCGCAACATCTACCTGGTGTTTCTCGCCATCGGCTGCGTGGAGTGGCTGACGATGGCGCGCATCGTGCGCGGGCAGACTCTTTCAGTTAAGCGCAAGGACTACATCGAGGCGGCGCTGGCCTCGGGCGTCACCAATGCCGTGATCGTGCGCCGCCACGTCATTCCCAACGTCATCGGCCCGGTGATCGTTTATGTATCGCTGCTGGTGCCCACCAACATTCTGGTGGAAAGCTATCTCAGCTTCTTAGGGTTGGGCGTCCAAGAGCCGCTGACCAGTTGGGGCGTGTTGATTTCGCGCGGCGCCAACACGCTGGAAACCGCGCCGTGGCTGCTGCTGATCCCCGCCACGTTCCTGGCCATCACCATGTTCTGCTTCAACTTCATCGGCGACGGCCTGCGCGATGCGCTCGACCCGAAAGACCGTTGAAAAATGAACCCGGTCTTCACCCTGGAAAATTTGACGGTGCGTTTCGCCACCCCGGCGGGCGAAGTGGCGGCCGTCAGCGATGTGTCGTTTTCCGTCATGCCCGGGGAACGCATCGGCATCGTGGGCGAGTCAGGCTCGGGTAAAAGCCAGACGTTCCTCTCCGCCATGGGATTGCTGGCGGCAAATGGAAAAACGTCGGGCCGCGCGCTGTTCAAGGGCCAGGACCTGCTGACGTTGGACCGCGCGGCGCTGGACAAAATTCGCGGCGACCGCGCCACCATGATCTTTCAGGACTCCGGCACCTCGCTGACCCCTCATATGCGCATCGGCGATCAGCTGATGGAAGTGCTGACGACGCACAAAGGGCTGTCACAAGACGATGCGCGCAAGCGCGTGATCGAAGTGATGGAGGCCATGCGCATCCCCGAGATTGACAAACGCCTGCGGCAATACCCACACGAGTTCTCAGGCGGCATGAGACAACGCGTCATGATCGCCATGGCGCTGGTCTGCGAGCCCGATCTGCTGATCGCCGACGAACCCACCACGGCGTTGGACGTGACGGTACAGGCGCAGATCCTCAACCTGTTTCGCGCGCTGAAAAGCCACACCAAAAGCTCCATCGTGCTGATCACCCATGACCTCGGCGTGGTGGCGGGCCTGTGCGACCGCGTGATCGTCATGTACGGCGGGCGGATGGTGGAGGACGGCCCCGTGGCCGACATCTTCGCCTCCCCGAAGCATCCTTACACGCAAGGCCTGCTGCGCTGCATGCCGCGCCTGGATCAGGCGTTGGACGCGGAGCTGGACGCCATTCCCGGCCAGCCGCCGAACCTGCAAAGCCTGCCAACCGGCTGCGCGTTTGCGGAACGCTGTAGCCATGCGGGCGATACCTGCCGCACTCAGCGCCCGGCGCTGCGCCAGCTTTCGCCCGCACGCCGCGCAGCATGTCATCTGCTGGAGGCCTCTCCTCCGTCCCCCTCGCCCCCTTTAGGGGGAGAGGGTCGGGGTGAGGGGGTCGCCGCATGAGGATATCCACTCCAACCGCGTGCCCGAACTCCCAGCCCCCTCACCCAGCTTCGGCTAAGCGCGTCTTGCAGACGCGCCAAGCCTTCGCATCCCTCTCCCCCGCCCGCCTCGCTACGCATCGGCGTCGGGGGCGAGGAATAGAAATTTATGAGCTTTCCAGAAAGAGGCTCGTATGAACGCGGTGTTGAAAGTCGAGAACCTCAAGGTTCACTTTCCCATCAAGACCGGCGGGTTGATGGGCAAGACTATTCCGTTGAAAGCCGTGGACGGCATCAGCTTCGACGTGAAGGCCGGCGAGTGCCTGGGCGTGGTGGGCGAGTCCGGGTGCGGCAAGTCGACGCTGGGCCGCGCCGTGCTGCAACTGATCAAAGCCACCGACGGCAAAGTGCTGTGGCTGGGCGATAATTTATGCGACCTGGGCGCAGAGGATATGCGCGCCCGGCGGCGGGATTTGCAGTTGGTATTTCAAGACCCGCTCTCGAGCCTGAACCCGCGCCTGAATGTGGCCGAGATCATCCGCGAGCCGCTGTACGCCGCCGACGCAGGGATAAGCCGCGAGGAGGCCGATGCGCGCATCGATGAGATTATGACCGCCGTGGGCCTGCTGCCGGAGATGCGCGGCCGCTACCCTCATGAGTTTTCCGGCGGGCAGTGTCAGCGCATCGCGATTGCCCGGGCCATGGTGCTGAAACCCAAGTTGATTGTGTGTGACGAACCCGTCAGCGCCTTGGATGTTTCAATTCAAGCCCAGATCATCAACCTGCTGCGCCGGCTACAAAAAGATTACGGCCTGTCGCTGATCTTCATCAGCCACGATCTCAGCGTCGTGCGCCACCTGTGTCACCGCGTGATGGTGCTGTACCTGGGGCGCATGATGGAACTGGCGGAGCGCGATGCGCTCTTCGCGCGGCCCTTGCACCCCTACACCCAGGCGCTGATCGCCGCCGTGCCGATCCCCGACCCGGCCAAGGAACGCGCCAAGACACCGGTGATTTTGTCGGGTGATTTACCCTCGCCGCTCAATCCGCCGTCGGGATGCGTGTTTCGTACCCGCTGTCCCAAGGCCACGCCCAAGTGCATTAAGGAAACGCCCGCCGTTGAAACGCTCGACGGCGGCCGCCAGATCGCGTGTCATCATTGGAAGTCATAACCGCGAGCGTCATTGCCGCGAAAGCGGTAATCCACCTTTATGTTCGCGCTCTCGCAAGCATCCTCAACGAACAAGATGGGCCCCCGCTTTCGCGGGGGCGACGATATTGAGTTCAAATACCCGGTTCTGCCAGCCAGCCCGGGTAATCCTTCTCGAAGCGCGCGCGCAATGGGGCCGGCAGCGCATCGAGGCTTGCGATCTTGTGGCCGAAGAGCTGCCAGGTCTGCGCGACATTCGATTTTCCAAACCGCATCCACGGCCGCTGTGGGCCCAAGTTCTGAAAATGCAGCGTACTGGGCGCGGACTCCAAATCCGCGTTTTGCACATCCGACACCTTGGCGGTGAACACCGCGAGCGACGCATTCGCAATCGAGTCGCCGAGGTCTTCTTTCGGGTCGACGCCCTCGCGCTTGGGAATCAAAAAGCGCGTGCCGAAGTTCTCGGGGATCCATACCTGATCGCCGTTGACCGACGCGGGCCCGATGCGGCCCTTCATGGCACGCGCGTCCATGCGTCCGCCCTCCTCGCCGGTCAGCGAGGTGTCGGGCTTGGCGATGATGGTTTGCTGCGACTTATAATGACGCACCTTGCAGATCTCGCCGTTGAACGGGTTGATCCAGGTGTCGAGGATGGCTTTCCCGTCGGCGTCCTTGAAGTAGCCCACCTCGCTCATGAGCTGCACCATGGAGCCATCGGGCTTCATCGACAGGCGCTGAAAACTGAAGCCGTCGATGGTCATCACCTGCTGGGGCACTTGGTCGTCGACCTTCAGCCAGACCGTTCCGGTGTACCACCACAACGCCAGCTTCCCCTCGCCAGCGCCGCGCATCTTCACGTAGGCGCGGTAGGAATCCACGGTCTGGGTGAGATCAAGATTCAGGCTTTTAGCCTGGGCCGTCGAAATACCTGCGGCCAACGCCGCTGCGCCGATCAAGGCCTCTCTACGATCCAACATGGCGTGCTCCTTTAGTTTGGTTTCTTCGCGATCCAGTTACTCGGGTCTTGCCAGTCGCCATCTCCGTCATAGGCCGTCACGTCCGGGTAGGCGTAAACGGGCCGCGTCCACGCATAGTCCTCGCGCTTGAGCGGAAACCGTAAGCGCGGCAATCCGGCGTAGGGTTGGTCCTTCACCATCTTATGCGTGAGCAGGAAGTCAGGGGCCTGACCCTTCTCCACCCAGTTCTCCAGGGCCATCACAGGATCAAAACCGTCCGCGCCCGGACCCCGGCGGCAGTGCGCCATGCCTGGGATCATGAACAGGCGGAAGAAGTCGCGCGTCGCCTCGGGCCCGCCCATCGTCCTAGTCGCTGTTTCGTAGTAATCGACGCTCAAGCCCGGCGGAATCTCCATGTCGTCCCAGCCGTGATAGAGGATGAGCTTGTTGCCGTCGGCCTTGAACTTGCGCAGGTCGGGGTTCTGGGCGTTGTACAGCGTTTCGGTCAGCATCAGGCGCGGCGGATCGCGGTCCCAATCGAAGCTCATGGGGTCATAGCCCGGGCCGGGATCGTCGAAGAACGTCAGATATTGCGTGAACTGATAGATCATCGACTGGCGGCCGAGGATCGCGCCGTTGGATTTCACGCCGTCGGATGATGTGGGCCCGACGAAGGCCGGCGACCACTCATACTCGGAGCCGCGTGCCATGCCGCCGGGAAAAATCTTCTCGCCCTTGGAATTGTGCGCGCCGTCGTAGATGCGGTTGACCACCGCCACCTCGGCAGCGCTGAGGCAATCGGCGCGCTCCTTGCCCCCGCACTGCATCTCCTCGGGTTTAAAGCCGCAGGCGCGCGGATCTTGGAGAATGTTGTCCTTCACGCCGTCGAGCGCATCGCACTTGGCCATAACGGCTTCGCGGATTTTGGGAATCTTGCGCGCATCAAGGATCGGCTTGCCGTCTTGGCCCGCGTTAGCGCGCGCACTCCACAACAAGTGCAATACGCCGTCGCCGATCTCGTTCAACACCGGCGCGCCCGAAACGATGCCGTCGAAGTCGTACGGAAAGCGCTGCGCCTGCACCATGCCCTGCCGTCCGCCGGTGGAGCAGCCGTTGAAGTACGAGTACGACGGCGGCTTGCCGTAGTACGCCCCGACGATGGCCTTGGCGGCCTCGGCGACAACGTGCGTGGCGCGATAGCCGAAGTCGATCTCGGCCTGACGGTCGTTGTAGGCCCAGGTGGCGACGAAGGCCGCACCGGCGTGTCCCATGTCGGTGTTCACCACGGCGTAGCCGCGCACCAATGAATCCTCGGCGGCCTCCATGTTCAACGCGCCGCACATGCCGCCGCAGCCTTGCATCAGGAACTTGCCGTTCCAGGTGGTCGTGGGCAGGCGCACCTCAAAGACGATGCGCGGGGAAACAGTACCCTGGATGCGGCAGTACTCGGGGAGGTCGCGCACGGGGGCGACCAGCGACGCACCATAAATGGCCGTGGGTGCATCGGGGATGGTGGTGAAGTCCTGACGCTGCACCGCGCGGCACTTGGCGTCTTGGGGATTGACGGCGGGCGTTTGCGCCCAAGCCTGCGCCGATAGCAACAACATCAGCGCGATCAGGCGGATCATTGAATGCTCCTACTTTGCGATGCTTTGCTCGAACGACTCTTTTTGAATCTGCGCGAAGGCCACACGTACACAGTTGGGGTCGAACACCGTGAAGGCATCCGTCGGGCCGCGGGTCTGATCATAGGCCACCGGGCCGCTGATGAACGAGACATTCGCGGCCTTCAGCTTGGCGTACACGGCCGGAAGATTGTCGGTGAGGATCAGCATGGCGGTCTTGCCCGTCTGGGGCGTGAGGTCGCAGGTCGCGGGCGCGGATGTGAGATTGTCGACCCACGACAAACCCACCGAACCGCCCAGCTTGGCGCCCTGACGCAAGGCAATCGCGCGGCCCTTGGTCGCGCCGGGCGAGATCAGCGCCAGTTGAGCCTTGTCGGTCACCGCCACGTCGTATTCCACCGTGAAGCCCAACAGGTCGCGATAGAAGCGTAAAGAGACGTCAGGCGCGGCGGTCATGATGGTGGTGCGCCGGATGGGCGACAGCCTGGCCTCCTCAGCGTTGACGGGCACGCAGGTCAAACAGGCCAGAATGGTTAAAACCAGTGCGCCCGAGTCGGCCCTGAGTCGCTGAAATATCATGCTTTTTCACTCCCCACCCCCTCCAGGCTAGGCGGAAACCCGCATGGAAATGAAGGGGTTACGCAACCCTATCCCGCCTTGTGGATATCTCTTGCATAAAGTTTCGACTTCAAATTAACTGACTCTGTTATTTGCGTGTTTTCCAGGAGGTGGACGGGAAGTCCACTTTGCCTGAAAACACGCGGCGGTATGTGGAGCGGCGCACAACAAAAATCGCGCCGATGGGGGTCCGCTCTCGGTTTTAATGAGAGAGAGGACGGCACATGCAAACGGTCAGTCTCGACATCAAGCAACTCGCACGAGATCGCGTCCCCAGCCAACCGCGGCACCCGTTGTTGCCGCCGCAGATCATCACCTTCACGCGCCGATGGCTGAGCCTGGCGGACGGCTTCACGCCGCGCTGGGCGCAGTTCGACATGCTCGACGTGGCCGACTCGGTACCCTATCTCACCGTGCTCAAGGCCCGCGGCGAACGCGCCTTCGACGTGGAGTTCGTGGGTTCGGCCGTCACCGCGCTGACCGACGGGTTGATCAGCGTCGGCAAGGTGATCATCCCTTCGTCCGTGCTGGGCGACATCGCGTGGGTGGGCCGGGCGAAGCTGGCGGTGGACTTGGCCGACATTCAGGTGGCCACCGGCACCGTCAACCCGCCCTATACGTCGGCCATCGACTACGTCGCGGCGGATTTTCCGTTCCTGGGCGAAGCGGGTGCCGCGGTGGAAACCATCGCCTGCGTCACCGTGCCACGGGTGAACTAAGGCGGCGCACCAAGGCTGCATGACGCGGCAACATCTCCGCCGGTAACTGATCGGCGACGACAAAGCCCGCCTTTTCGATCTCGAAATTGAGCGTGATGGTCTGGGCTGAGTCGACGCGGCCGACGAACACCACCTCGCGCTGAAATGCGTCCACGTCCTCGACGCACAGCACGCGCTCGATCGCCGCATCCAGCCCCGTCTCCTCTTTCAATTCGCGCAAAATGCCCGCCTCGGCGGTCTCGCCGCGCTTGAGATAGCCTCCGGGCAATCCCCAGGGATAGGCGTGGCGATAGACATGCTTGAGCACCAGCACTTTGCCATCGGGCGCAAGAAACAGCCCGACCGCGCCGACGTTGAATTTGGGGTTCACCGCCCATAGCAGGAATCGCGTGAGCGGGCGGGGAATCGCGCGGTACAGCCGGGCCAGAAAGGTCGCCATGCCCGGACTTTGACAGAGGCCGCAGTGGCGGCCAAGCAAGGCCTTGGCTAAACTGACGCTTCAAGCATGGAGACGGCGATGGCGGACAAATATTCCGAGGCGAGTTTCGGCGCGCTAGGCGTGGGCTTCGGCGAGCGCCCCGCCGTGGTGGTGGTGGACTTTCAAAAGGGCTTCACCGACCCCCGGTTTGAACTGGGCCGCAGCCCCTACGTCCACAAAGCCGTGGAGCAGACCGCCAAACTGCTCAAGGCCGCGCGCGCCAAGAACGTGCCGGTGGCCAGCTGCCGGGTGGGCTGGGGCAGCGAGAAAGATATCGGCTATTGGAAGATCGGCTGCCTGCATCAGGGCTGGTTCTACGGCGACCCGACCACCGAGATGGACGAGCGCGTGTACGACCCCAAATACGATTTCAATTTCTGGAAGAACGCACCCAGCATCTTCTTCGGCACGCCCTTGATGAGCTTTTTGACCAAGCAGTGCGTCGATACCGTGATCGTGACGGGGTGCAACACGTCGGGCTGCGTGCGCGCCTCCATCGTCGATGCGTTTTCATATGGCTACCGCGTCATCGTGCCCGAGGATTGCTGCGGCGACGTGGACTTAGGCCCGCATCAGTCCAACCTGACCGACTGCGGGCGGCGCTATTGCGACGTGATGAATTCCGCCGACGTCATGGCCTACTTCAACCGGCTGAGCGGCAAACAAGGCCTGGCCGCGGCGGAGTGACGTTACTTATGCCGGCTGAGCAGCAGCATCACCGCCGCCGGAATCGCGACCAGAGCACTTAAATAGAACGGCGCGCTGGGCCCCAGGCCGGCGTAGATCACGCCCGCTACCGCCGGGCCGGTGATGCGACCCAGCGCACCGGCACCCTGATAGGCACCCAGCACCGCGCCGCGTTCGGTCTCGGCGGCTTCCTTTGATACCAGGCTCGACATGGTTGGGTTGAAGATGCCGTTGCCCAAGGCCAGCATGGTCATGGCGGCGTACATGGAGCCGACCGAGTCCACCGTCGCCAGCCAGACGAAGCCGACGCCGTAAAACACCACGGTGACGGCCACCAGCGCGCGCTCGCCGAAGCGCTTGACCAACGGGCCGATGCCGCCGCCCTGCACCAATGCGGCCAAGATTCCCGTATAGCCGAAGATCAGGCCGATATCGCGGGGCCCGAGTTTCAAGGTCTCGTTGGCCCACATGGTGAAGGTGCCTTCCAGCACCGACCAGCACACCATGACGAGAAAGCCCAAGCCCGACAGCGCCACCAGCACGCGGCGCGAGAAGGCGGTGCGTAGTTGCTCTTTGAAGGTTTGGCGCGGTTGGGCGGCGACCTTTGCGCGGATCTCGGGGCTCAAGGATTCCGGTAAGGCGAAGATCACGCCGATGAAGGCCACCGCCGTCAGTGCCGTGGCCACCAGGGCGGGCAGCAGGAAGTTCGCGGTTTCCAAATCGTTGCCCGCCAGCAACCCGCCGATGGCCGGGCCGAAGACGAAGCCCATGGAGAATGACGCGCCCAACAGGCCCATGCTCTTGGCGCGGTTGGCGGGCGTGGTGATGTCGGTGACATAAGCAAAAGCAGTCGCCAGGTTGCCCGCCACCGCGCCCCCGATGATGCGCGAGGCGATGAGCATCTCGAGCGAATCGGCTATGCCCAGCATGATGTAGGAGATGATCGACAGCGCCAGCGTCCACATCAGGATCGGCCGGCGACCGTATTTGTCCGACAGCTTGCCCAGGAACGGCGAGGTGAGGAACTGCATCAGCGAGTACAGGCCGATGATGATGGTCACCAATTCCGGCCCGGCACCCACACGCAGGGCATAGAACGGCAGCAACGGGATGACGATGCCGAAGCCCAAGATGTTGACGAAGACGATCAGGAACAAGGTGACGATCGATGACATGAATGCTCATGTGATGAGTGGGGTCTTGACGACCCGTGAGCGTGGTCATACAGATATGTTCGAAAACGAACAAGCCTGTACGTAAAGATTTCGACCATGAACCAAATGTCGGCCCGGGCTGAGCACGCGTCCCCCGAGCGCAATCACACGCCGCGCAGCCCGCGCGTGGCCCAGCGGCGCGAGCGCATGCGCCAGACGGTTTTGCGGGTCGGCGCGAAAATGTTCCTCGACCGCGGCATCGAGAACGTGAGCGTGGAGGAGATTCTGGCCACGGCCGGGCTGGCGCGCAGCACGTTCTACAGCTTCTTCACCAGCAAGCGCGATCTGCTGTTCAGCATCCTCGACCCGATCTTCCAGACGGGGGTGACGCATATGCAAAGTCTCAAGGGCCAGTCGGCCGCCGACATGGTCTACGGCGTCATCGATATGTACCCGATGCTGTGGGAGCGCTTCGGCGAGGCGTTGTTCCTGCGCATCGGCCATCACGAGTTCAAGCTGATCGAAAAAACGCACAACGCCTATGTCGCCATCCTCGGCGTGGTGTTCAACGAGATCGAACCGGCGGGCATTTTGCGCAACGGCTCATCGCCGCATACCCAACGCCTGATCGCGCGCTGCGCCATCGACGTCGTGCGCGTGTACCGCAACGACCCGGACTTCAAGCGCCTCTACCGCACCACCATGGAAGGCATGCTGCTGACGGATGACGCGCACCGGAAGGGCTAGCGTTCTACGTTTTCAGCGCCGTCAGATAGGGCTTCGCCGCCTCCAGCGCCGTGCCGCACGCGGGCACAGCCTGACCAAGCAGCGCCTCGGGCGCGGTTTGCCCCAACCACACACCCACCACCGACGTCACCGCCCACGCCGGGTCCTGCACGGCGCGCGCCGAGAGCGCCTCGGGTGCGGCCGCAGCACAAGCCACCACTTGCGAGATGATCTCGGGCGGGGCCTGGGCGGCCAGAAGTTTCGTGTTCAGCTCCGCCTGAATCGGACCGACGACGAAGGTGGAAAACAGGCTGATGAGCATGTCCTTGATCATGCCGCACCTTTTTCGTCAGAGACGGCCACGACCGGCTGGCCGCGCGTTTTCCACAGGCTGTAGACCACGCCCGCAGCCAGGATGCCGAAGGTGATCGACAGCGAGAGCACGGGCGGAATCTTCGCCAGACCAAGGGCGTCGGCGAGGAAGATCTTCGAGCCGATGAAAATCAGCACCACGGCCAGGGCCGTCTTCAGGTAGGTGAAGCGGTTGATCATGGCGGCGAGCGCGAAGTACAGCGCGCGCAGGCCCAGGATGGCGAAGATGTTAGAGGTGTAGACGATGAAGGGGTCCGTCGTGATGGCGAAGATGGCCGGCACGCTGTCGACCGCGAAGATCACGTCGGCCACTTCCACCAGCACGAGCGCCATGAACAACGGCGTCATGAACCACACCGTCTTGCCGGTCTGCGGGTGCGGCAGCTTGACGAAGAACTTCTCGCCGTGAATCTGCTCGGTGACGTTGAAACGCCGGCGCATGAAGGACACGAGCGGATTGCCCTCCACCGAGTATTCCTTGTCGGCGAAGATCAGCATCTTCACGCCCGTGGCGATGAGGAAGGCGGCGAAGATGTAGAGCACCCAGCTGAATTCGGCCACCAGGGTCGCACCCAGGCCGATCATGATGGCGCGCAGGATAATGACGCCGAGGATGCCCCAGAACAGCACGCGGTGCTGATACAGCCGCGGCACGGCGAAGAACGAGAAGATGATGGCGATGACGAAGACGTTGTCCATGGCCAGCGTCTTCTCAACCACGAAGCCGGTGAGGTAGGCCATGCCGGGCTCAGGCCCTAAGTACCACCACACCCAGCCGCCGAAGGCCAAGCCCAGCGAGATGTATACGGCGGAGAGGACCAAGCTCTCTTTCGCCTCGATCTCGCGGTTTTTTTTGTGCAGAACGCCCAGATCGAACGTCAACAGGGCGATGACGATGCCCAGAAACGAAAGCCACATCCACACCGGCTTGCCCAGCCAGTCGGCATCCAAGAACGCGAATTCCACGAGAAATCCCCTTTGGTCCAGCCGGCGTGTGATGTCATAGCGATCCGACATCGCGAGAGAGCCGACAGTTGCTCTCGCCAGAGGGGCCCGGACCGGGGTGAGGAGGAAATAGGGGCCGCGACCGGGCGTTTCAAGCAAAATTTCGAGAATTTTATCGGCCTTGCCCCCTACTCCGAATCGGGGCAAAAGGCCCGGGATAGAGCCGTTTTTAAGCCCATTCAGCGAGCCCGCCCATGCCCATCGCGCGCATCAACGACCACAACATGTATTACGAGGTTCACGGCACGACGGGCGAGCCCGTGCTGCTGATGGGCGGCTGGGGCACCTTCTGCCACGGCGGGGAAAAGCACCTGCCTTGGGGCCTGACCGACAACCACCGCGTCGTCATCATCGACTATCGCGGCATCGGCGAGTCCGACGACGATCTGTCCAAGCCCTCCTCGATCGACATGTACGCCGAGGACGGCATCCAGCTGCTGGAGCACCTGGGGTTTTCCAAGAACGTGCATCTCATCGGCCTGGTGGGCATGGGGGCGTGCGTGTCGCAGCTCATGGCCGTCAAACGCCCCGACATGGTGAAGTCGATGATGAACATGGGGGCGTGGTGCGACGCCACCGACCCGTTCTTCAAGGAACAGATCGAGGTGTTCCGCACCGTGCACCGCGACGCCGGCTGGGCGACGTTCCAGCGCCTGGTGTGCGTGATGAGCTTCCGCCCGGACTTCTACAACGAGAACTATGGCCGCCTGTTGGGCCCCGATGGCCCGTGGCGCGAACTCAACGGCCGCTTTGCCGCGCACAACCGCTTCATCGACGCCTGCCTGGCGCACAACGTCACCGCGCGGCTGAAGGCGGTGAAGGCCAAAACCCTGATCGTGCACAGCCACCTCGACATCGTGACGGGCCCGCGCATGACCAAGCCCATTGAGCACGCCATTCCCGGCGCCAAGGGCGTGGACCTGCACGATTTCGCGCACGTGGTGGCGGGCAAAGAGCAGAAGATCCAGTTCGCCAAGCTGGTGAACGACTGGATGGCGAGCGTGGCTTAAAGCGGGTTAGCCCGCCAGCGGCCACATGCGCCGCAGAACGGAGTCCTTCACCGCGAACTGGTGCCACAACGCGGCGATGATGTGCAGCGAGAGCAGCCCCGCGCCGAGATAGATGCCGTAACGGTGGATGGTCGCGTAGAACGAGTACCCGAACGGATCATCCAGCGGCACCTTGGGCACGATCTCGGGCAGGCCCTCGATCCAGAAGAAATACGACGGCGCTTCGCCGAAGGCCGACAACGACGCCCAACCCGAGAGCGGCAGGATGAACAGCAGCGCATACATCGCGGCGTGATTCAGCTTGGCCAAGGCGCGCTGATAAGCCGCGAGGTTGGACGGCACGGCCGGGCCGGGGTTCGACAACCGCCAGCCCAATCTGAACAGCACGGCGATCAGCACCACCAGCCCGGCTGTCTGGTGGATGCGCGACAGCCAGACGTGGATGCCCTCCACGCGCGCACTCAGGACGTTGGTCGGATCGATCTTGAACTGATAGGTCGCGCTCATCACGACGCCCACCGGCACGATGACGGCGATGAGCAGCGCAATGCCCCAATGGAACGACTTCGACAGCCAGCCCCAGCGCTCCGTGGTGTTGTGCATGACCCGCCCCCTGTTAGCGGACTTCATTATTTCACATTCGGCACATTGAACGCGAGGGGCTTGGGTTCGGCGGTTCCGGGCTTATCTATGCTTTATCGACCCCTCATTGAGACCGCCCATTGAGACCGCGATGAACGCGCTGCCGTCCACCATACTGACCGTTGACCAGGACACCACGCCCGATGAAGCCGCGGTCATGCGCCGCTTGGCCGCGTTGTCGCGGGTGATGGACCATGCGCTGCGCATTCCGGGCACCGACATCCGCTTCGGCCTGGATGCCGTGCTGGGCCTGATTCCGGGCGTCGGCGACGTGGCGACCAATCTGGTCTCGGCCTATCTGGTGATGGAGGCGCGCCGTCTGGGCCTGCCGCGCTGGGACATGACGCGCATGATCGGCAACATCCTGGTCGACGTGGGCGTGTCGGCCGTTCCGCTGGCCGGCGACGTGTTCGACCTTTTTTGGCGCGCCAACGACCGCAACATGACGATCTTGCGCGATCACCTGGCGCGGCGCGGCAAGGTCATTGATGGCGAGGCAACGGCATTATGAGCACTCTGATCACGTGGGGCGTCTGGACTACGGCCATCGTCTGGAGCCTGCTGTGCTGGGCCGCGCTGGGCCTCATCGACCTGGCCTCGGGGCTGGCGAGCGGCTCGACCGGAACAATCAGCGATGTGCTGCCGATGTCGGAATCGTTCGCCCGCAGCTTGATCGACCTGGCGGACGATCTGGGCGAGGTGTTCGTCGTTTTGGTCTGGCTGGGCGGCGTCGTCTTGATCCTGGGCGGCGGCGCCCTAGTCAAGCGCTTCATTGCGGGCGCGCAACGCCTGGAAGCATCTCAGCGGCGACAGGACGGCATCGTGACCTTAAAGCGCGAGCCCGGACAAGACCACTGGAAGGCCTGAGGCCAAAAAGCTGCCGATCAGTCGTTGATGTTGCAGATGGTGGTGAGGTTCAGCACCGAGCCCGAGACGCGCACGTTGGTCACCGTATGAGTGATGATGGCGTTGTAGGGCGGAATGCTGGGATCGCCGTCGAAGACGACGTTCATGTGGAAGTCCGCGGGTGTGGGGATGTAGCCGATGGCCGCTTCGATCTGCGGCGCGGTGAAGGCGTAGGTGGAATTGGCCACCGCGTTGAAGGCGAACACGCCGAGCAGATTGCCGGTCGGGCCGTCGTGCACCCGCAGGCGGATGGACGCGGTATCGCCGCGGTTGTGGACCTTCACGACGCTGGGAAAGCGTGACTGCAGGGTCGAGGTGTGGACGTTGACCACGCCGGCCCCCATGGGGATGTAGCTGACGCCGTCGACGTGGGTGCAGGCACTCATGTTCTCGAAGAAATCGCTGATCGAGTTGTAGTAGACGTGCTGCACGCCGCTGAGCACCTGGTTGTTCTGCAGGTACAACGTCAGCGTCGTATCGGCGGGATTGAACGCCACGCCGTCGATGCTTTGGTAAAGGTCCGTGATGGATCGCTGCGGCGAGGACCACGGCGCGGATTCGACGCTGGCCGTGCCGTAGTCGGTGCCGGTGGCATCCCCGATCATACGCACGGTCGTCACGGTGGTCAGGTCGGCGTTGAAGTTCGGGAAGCGGATGAAGCTGAAGTTGCTGTTCAGGCCCGGCGTTGCGTTGGGGATGACGGTATAGCTGCCGACGATGACGGCGCTGCGTTCGGCCGTGTCGCTTTGCGCGGACTCGCGCACGACCGGCGCGCGGCCCACCAGATAGGCCTCGGAATTGCGCAGTTGGTGCACGATGGTCTCGTCCGCGGCGGCCGGCCCGAAGGACGCCAAGGCGCTTAATGTGAGCAATGCGAAAGTACGGGCGGACAGTTTCATCTCGGGCTCCAGGTTGAGCAAATCGGGGTAGAACGAATCGGGTTCAAAATCGGCCGGACACTAACGACTGCACCTGCGAAGCGGTTGCGCACAATAGGATGGGGCAAATAACCGACGCAACGCATGGGCGTAAGGCGTTAACGTAACCGGGCCGCATACTTTTTGAGTGCCTCAAAATAACTAACTTTTTGTGAATCGGCCGAGGACGCCGCGTTGCCGGCCAGCTGCTGAAGTTGGGAAAATTTCCCTTTCCCCGAATTGCACCAGACAAAGCCGTCTTCATAGTATTCGTAATCCACCGCGCGGTCGTCCAGCAGGCGCACGGTGGGCGCACGGCCTTGATCCTTCAGGTATTCGTGCACCTGGTACATCGCCAGCTGGTCGATGCCCCAGTGCAGATCATCCCGCGCGTGGGCATCGGCGATGAACGCCGCCATGAGGCGCAGGTAGGCCGTTCCCTTCGGCGCCGGCGCCACCGCCATGACGCTGGCGTTGAACTGGTTCCACGGCTCCCAGCGGCCCGGGCGGGCGCGAAACGCCGCATCGGCCTCACCGATCAGGCCGAACATCGGCGCGGGGTCGCGGTGCATCAGGGCGTCAACGTCCATCAGCCACAGCGGCTGATGGTAGTGCTTGAGGTGCTGATACATCCGCACCAGCCGAATGGCATGGTAGTAACAGCGCGCGGGCATCAGCCCCAACACGTCGATGCCCGGCCGCTCGGCCGACACCGCCACGCGCGCGGCCTTCAGCCCGGCGCAGAAGCTCACGACGTGCTCCATCTGCGCCACGCCGGCGTCCATGACGTGCAGATGAACGCGCGCTGCCGGTGCGACGTCGTCGATGGACAGCAGCATGGGCCGCGCGAAATCGGCGAAGTAACCGTAGTTGCACGACAGGTAGATGATCGGGCCGGGTGTGAAGGACTGCGGCACCACGTCCAGCAATGGCGGCAGGGCGCGCGTCAGCGCCACGTCGTCCATGGCTTCGAGCTTGCGGTAGATCCCGTCGTCGGCGGTGATGTTGTGGTAGATGGAATCGGGCTGGGCGCGCGCCACGACCTTGAAATAGGCATCGGCGTCCTTGCGCGCGCCGCGCGACGTCAGGCAGACGGCCTTGGCCCCGGCCGCGTCGGCGTGCGCGGGCTCACGCGCTAGAACCGCATCGGCGACCGCTTCGTAGGCGTCGCGCTCGGCCTTGGCGTGGTCGAAATACAATTCGGTCAGCGCGGTGGCGTGATAGGGCATCAGGCCGCGTTCGGCGCGCGCGGCCCATTCCTTGTAGGGCGTGACCTGGTTGAAATAGGCCAGCCGCGCGGACAAACCGGCGTTCTCCGCCGGGCGGGCTTTTTCCAGCGCGGCAAGGCCGCGGCCCAGATCGGCGATGGACTGCAGATTGGCGAAGCGGGCGGCCAAAGCGAGATTGCCGGGCTCGACGTTGAGCGCGGCCTGATACGCGGAAATGGCCTCCGCGCGCCGACCGGTTTGCTCATGGATGTCCGCCAAGCCGGTGAGCGCGCGCATGTCGGCCGGACTGGTCTGCAAGACGCTGGCAAAGAAGTTCTCAGCCCCGGCCAGGTTGCCCTTGGCCTTCATGACTTCGGCGAGCGTCAGGCCCATGGGGATGAGGGGCCGGGCGTCGACGGCGCGCCGCGCATAGGCCTCGGCGTCGTCGAGTTCGCCCTGCAGCAGCGCCACGCGCGCGGCGAGGTCGAGCACTCCGGCATCAGCGGGATCGAGATCCAGCGCGCTGTCGAGCAGGTCCGCGCCCTCGTCGAGCGCGCCGCGCGCCAACGCCACCTGGGCCTTTTGCAGCAGCGACTGAGCCGTTTCGGACGGCACCGCCAGCACGATATTGGTCGGCGCTGGATTGGTTGGTGCTGGATTGGTTGGCGCGGGCGCGGCGTTCGGCGCGGGCGCGGGTGATTGCTCGGCGGTCCACAGCCGGTTGTCGGGGCGCAGGTAACTGAAGCGGTCGTGCTCGGCCAGTTTTTGGCGGTAGACCTCGCGGTAGTCGGGAATGCCCTGAAGTTCGACGGTGTTGCCGTCGAGCGCGCAGCCGATGTCGTTATAGACCTCGAGGTTGGACAGATCGGGGCGCGGCAGCCGGTCGGCTATGAAATCGGCCCACATCTCGTCGTACAAATCCTCCAGCCGCGCGGCCAGCAGCGGCGTGTCGAACAGCACGCACGAGTCGCGCTGGGCGGCGAGCCGGCCGCGCAAGGCCAACAGCTTGTCGGTGTTGCGCGCCAGATCGATCGCCACGCCGACATAACGCTCGGGCGTGGAACAGATCAGCTCGGGCAGGCCTGCCGACTTCAACAAGCTGCCGCAGACGCGCGCTGCAAAACTGCGCCCGGCCAAGGTCAGTACCGGCACGCCCATCCACAAGGCGTCCGACGAGGTGGTGTGCGCGCCGTACGGGGTGGTGTCGAGGAACAGATCCGCCAGCGGATAGCGCGCCAGGTGATCGGGGTTGCGGGCCTTCTTGGCGAAAATGATGCGGCCCGGATCGATGCCGGCGGCCGCGGCGTGCTGCTTGAGTCTTTGAGACGTGGTGGCGATGGAATCGAGCAGCCACAGCACGCTGTTTGGGACATTGCGCAGGATCTTCATCCAGCGCGCCCAGGTGAACGGGGTGATCTTGTGCACGCCGTTGAAGCAGCAGAACACGAAGGCGTCCTCGGGCAGGCCGACCTCGGTGCGCGTCGGTCGGCGCTCGGAGATCACGCGCTTGCGGTCGTTGGGCTGGTAGCACGGCAGGCGCAGCACCTTCTCGGCGTAGTAGATTTCGCTTTCACGCGGGACGATGAAGTCGTCGGCGATGAGATAGTGATGCGCGGGGCTGCCCAGCGAGCCGGGAAAGCCCAGCCAGTTGACGATCACCGGCGCGGGACGCATCGAGAGCAGCTTGATGCGCGCGCTGTGGGTGTAGCCGTTGACGTCGACCAGGATTTCGATGCCGTCGGCGGCCATCTTTTCGGCGGCCTGTTCGTCGCTCATGCCGCCGATGTCGATCCAATGATCGGCGGCGGCCTTGATGCGCTGGTGCGTGGCGTCCTTCACCTTGTGGCCGCAGTAGTACAAGAACACCTCGACGCGGCTGCGATCATGCACCTCGTAAAGCTCGGCGGTCAGGAAGCCGATGGCGTGCTCGCGCAGGTCCGAGGACAGGTAGCCGATCTTGCGCCGCGCCCCGGGTGGCGCGGCCTTGAGACGGGCATGACGGGCGTCGAAGGTGCGTTCGGGCCGCCCGACATTGGTCTTGCAGTAGTGCGCCGCGTTGGCCAGCTGCAGCAGAGGGTCGTCGGTGTGCGCGGCCAGCGACAGGGCCGAGATGCCCTTGAGCAGGTGTTCCTGGGTCAATTGCCCCCAAGGCTTGATCACCGGCCATTTGCATTGGCGCTGGCGCAGGCTGACCCAGTGCTGGATGACGTCGAGCTGGTTGGGGTTGATGTCGAGCGCAAGCCGCAGCGCGTCCTCGGCGTTCTCGTCGATCTGATACTGCTCGAGCACCCGGCCGATCTGCTTGAGCGCCGTCGTCTTGTAGTTCAGCCCCTCGCCGTTGATCTGGCCCAGCCGCTCGACCACCTTGTACCACTGCTGCACCCCCTCGCCGACCAGGCCCAGGCGCTCGAGCGCGTGGCCGAGGTTGATGTAGGGCGGCAGGAAGTCGGGATTGATGCGGATGGCCTCGTTGAGCGCGGTACGCGCGCCCTCGGCATCACCCGCCTGGCTGAGCAGGGCGGCGTAATTGAAGTACATCGCATAGGACACGGGGTTATCGGCGTTGTGCGCCAGCCATGTGCGGTACAGCTCGATCACGCCCGACCCGTCGCCGGCTGCCGTCAGGTGGCCAACCGACGAGAGCAGGTCCATAGGGCCCAGGCGGCGCTCCTTGGCGTGAAGCAGGGCAGTGGCCAGCAGCGGCGCGGAATCCATGCGGTTGAACGTCCCCGGCAAGAGAAAAGGGCCAAACCCGCCTAGGGTTTGGCCCTTTTCTCTTAAATAGTCGCTAAGCCGGGATCAATTGAACAGGGCGGCAAGCTGCGTCGTGTTCATTTCGGCGATCTGGGCCGAGGTGAAGGCCGAGACCTGGGTCGCGGTCAGCACATCCAGGCCCGTGGCGGTCAGCCACTGGATCTGCGAGGTCTGGAACGACGCCACGTCGGTGGTCTGCAACCCGGTGAACTGGGTGGTCGTCAGGCTGCCCAGCTGGGTGGTCGTCAACACCTGGATCTGGGTCGTGACCAGGAAGCCGACCTGGCTGGAGGTGAGGCCGCCGAACTGGGTCGTGGTCAGCGCCGCGATGCTGAACGTGTTCAGGCTGACGATCTGCGGTGAAGACAGCGCGCCCAGCTGAGTCGAGGACAGGCCGGTGAGCTGACCGGTGGTGATGGCACCCAGCGCGGTGACCGTGATGCCCTTGACCTGCGTGGTCGACAGACTGCCCAACTGGACCGAGGTGATCGCGTTGAACTGAGCGTTCGTCAGCGCGGTGACCTGCGCGGAGGTGATGCCGTCGAGCTGCGTGGTGGTCAACGTTCCGACGCTGAGCGTGGTCAGCGCGGCGACCTGGGTGGTGGTGAACGCCCCCAACTGGGTCGAGGTGAAGCCCGTCAACTGGCTGGTGTTGATCGCCGCGATCGAGCCGACGTTGATGCCCTTGACCTGGGTCGTCGTCAGCGCGCCGATTTGGGTGGTGGTGACGCTGCCGAACTGCGCGGTGGTCAGCGCGCCGATCTGCGAGGCCGTCAGCGCCTTGACCTGCGTGGTCGTCAAGTTGCCGATTTGCACGGTGGTCAGCGCGGCGAAGTTGGTGGTGTTCAGGCCCGCCAGCTGCGCCGTCGTCAGGCCGCCGAACTGCGTGGTCGACAACGTGCCGATGTTCAGCGTCGTGAAGGCGTTGATCTGCGTAGTCGACAGCGCGCCGAGCTGCGTAGAGGTGATGCCCGTCAACTGAGCGGTGTTGACCGCGCCGATGTTGGTGGTGTTCAGGCCCTTGATCTGGGTGGTCGTCAGGCTGCCCAGCTGGGTCGAGGTTACGGCCGTGAACTGACCGGCCGTCAACGCCGTGATCTGCGAGGAGGTGAGGCCGTCCACCTGCGTGGTGGTCAGCGTGCCGAGGCTGAGCGAGGTGATGGCGGTGAACTGCGTGGTCGTCAACGCGCCCAACTGGGTCGAGGTGAAGCCCGTCAACTGGCTGGTGTTGATCGCCGCGATCGAGAAGGTGGTGAGCGCCTTGACCTGCGTGCTGGACAGAACGCCGATCTGGGTGGTGGTCACGCTGCCGAACTGCGCGGTGGTCAGCGCGCCCAGCTGGGTCGAAGTCAGCGCCTTGACCTGCGTGGTCGTCAAGTTGCCGATTTGCACGGTGGTGAGCGCGGCGAAGTTGGTGGCGTTCAAGCCGGCCAGCTGCAGCGTCGTCAGGCCGCTGAACTGCGTGGTCGACAACGTGCCGATGTTCAGCGTCGAGAAGGCGTTGATCTGCGTGGTCGACAGCGCGCCGAGCTGGGTGGACGCGATGCCCGTCAGCTGGGCGGTGTTGATCGCGCCGATGTTGGTGGTGTTCAGGCCCTTGATCTGGGTGGTCGTCAGGCTGCCCAGCTGGGTCGAGGTCACGGCCGTGAACTGACCGGCCGTCAACGCCGTGATCTGCGAGGCGGTGAGGCCGTCCACCTGCGTGGTGGTCAGCGTGCCGAGGTTGAGCGAGGTGATGGCGGTGAACTGCGTGGTCGTCAACGCGCCCAACTGGGTCGATGTAAAGCCCGTCAGCTGGCTGGTGTTGATCGCCGCGATGTTGGTCGTGCTGAGGCCCTTGATCTGCGTGGCGGAGATGCTGCCGATCTGGGTGGTCGTGACGCTGCCGAACTGCGTGGTGGTCAGCGCGCCCAGCTGGGTCGAAGTCAGCGCCTTGACCTGCGTGGTCGTCAGGCCGCCGATCTGCGTGGTCGTGAGCACCGCGAAGTTCGTGGTGTTCAGGCCCGACAGCTGCAGCGTAGTGATGCCGGTGAACTGCGTCGTCGACAGCGCGGCGATGCTGAAGGTGCTGAAGGCGTTGAGCTGCGTGGACGTCAGCGCGCCGATCTGCGTGGACAGCACGCTGCTCAGCTGCGCCGTGGTCAGCGCGCCCAGGTTGGTGGTGTTGAAGCCCTTGAACTGGGTGGTCGTCAGGCTGCCGATCTGCGTGGTCGTCACCGCGCCGAACTGGGCGGCCGTCAACACGCCGGCCTGCGAGGCCGTCAATCCGTCGAGTTGCGTGGTGGTCAGCGTGCCGACGTTGAGCGTCGTCAATGCGCTGAACTGCGTCGTGGTCAGAGCAGCGACCTGCGTGGAGGTGAAGCCCGTCAACTGGCTGGTGTTGATGGCCGCGATGGCGAACGTGTTGATGCCCTTGATCTGCGTGGACGTCAGAGCGCCGATCTGCGTGGTCGTGACGCTTCCGAACTGCGCGGTGGTCAGCGCGCCCAACTGGGTGGACGTCAGCGCCTTGACCTGAGTCGTGGTCAGGCCGCTGATTTGAACCGTGGTCAGCACGGCCAAGTTGGTGGTGCTCAAGCCCTTCAATTGCGTGGTGGTGATGCCGCCGAACTGCGTGGTCGACAGCGCCGCGACGCTGAACGTGGACAACGCGTTGACCTGCGTGGACGTCAGCGCGCTGATCTGGGTCGAGAGCAGACCCGAGAGCTGGATGGTGGTCAGGACGTTCAGGTTGGTCGTGGTGAAGCCCTTGACCTGGTTGGTCGTCAGGCTGCCGATTTGGGTGGTGGTCAGCGCGCCGAACTGCGCGCCGGTCAGCGCCGTGACTTGCGCGGCGGTCAAGCCGTCAATCTGGGTCGTGCTCAGGGTGCCGACGCTCAATGACGTGAAGGCCGCGAACTGAGTGGTGCTCAACGCACCCAACTGAGCCGAGGTCAAGCCCGTCAGCTGGCTGGTGTTGAAGGCGGCGATGGCGAAGGTGTTGAGGCCCTTGACCTGCACGGTGCTCAATGCGCCGAGCTGGGTGGTCGTGACGCTGCCGAACTGCGCGGTGGTCAGCGCGCCGATCTGTGTGGAGGTCAGCGCCTTGACCTGGGTGGTGGTCAGATTGCCGATCTGAACGGTGGTCAGGGCGGCGAAATTGGTGGTGCTCAAGCCCTTCAGCTGGGTGGTGTTGATGCCCCCGAACTGCGTGGTCGACAGCGTGCCGAGGCTGAGCGTGGTGAACGCGTTGACCTGGGTGGTCGTCAGCGCGCCGATCTGCGTCGAGAGGAAACCCGTCAGCTGCGAGGTCGTCAGCGCGGCGAGGCTGGAGGTGTTGATCGCCTTCACCTGCGTCGTCGACAAGCTGCCGATCTGGGTCGTCGTCAGGTACACGAAGGCCAGCGACGACATGTTCGAGATTTGCGAGCTGGTCACGCCGTCAAGCTGCGTGGTCGAGAGCGTGCCGATGTTGATGGTGTTGATCGCGGTGAATTGCGTGGTGGTCAGCTGGCCCATCTGCGTCGAGGTCAGGCCGCCGAGCTGCACGGTCGACAGCACGTTGATGCTGTGGGTGCTGAGCGCCTTGAGCTGCGATGAGGAGATCGCGCCGAGCTGCGTGGTGGTGATGCCGGAAATCTGGCTGGTGTTCAGGGCGGCGATGTTGGTGGTGTTGATGCCCTTGATCTGCGTCGTGCTGAGCACACCCAGCTGCGTGGTGCTGACGACGGCGAATTGGGTGGTGGTCAGATAACCCAGTTCAACCGACTCGAAGGCGGCGAATTGCGTCGTGGAGAACGCCGCGATTTGGGTAACGCTCAGCGCCTGAATGAATGATTGCGACAATGCCATGACGCGTTACTCCTGCGAGAATTCGGTCGAAAGACGGGTTGACGATGGAGAAACGCCCGGCAACGCAAAAACGTTGCCCCGCCCGGAGGCGGAAAAAGTGACATTAGACATGCGCTATCTCCATTCTAGAGATGTGAGGCGTCAGATGCTGAGATGGGACACTTCGTGGCCCATCGTCACCGACTTAACCTGTAATCCATCCCCTTACGTTCGGCAAGTAAAACTATTAGGCGATTGCGTTAAGAAACAGTTTCACCCCGGGCACTAACGCGCGTTTGCCGTGACAGCGCCAGAACGAATGACTGTTCAAAGGCTTAGTGAAGACCTAGGAGGGTCGGCGAAGCCGCATTTGGGGTGCCGCCATGACGGACCCACAAGATATTGATTCAGCGCCACTTTCGCGTTGCGAGAGTGGCCGAATCAGGGCTCGCGAATGCTCTCGCTCAAGCCTTTGGTCAGCGGGTTGAGGAAATACGACAAGACGCTGCGCGAGCCGACTTTAATTTCTGCCTGCAGGGTCATGCCCGGGATCAGACGCGCGCCCGACGGCAGGCTTTCGAATTCCGTATTGGTCATTTCGACGAGGCCGCGGTGGACCGCGCCGCCGACTCCGCCGCGACTCGGGTTCTGCATGCCCGTGCCGCTCGAGCCCGGTCCGGACGCCCCGCCCATCGGAAAGGATTCTTCGCTGACCGAGAGCAGCCTGCCCCCGAGCAGACCGTGACGCTGCCAGGGGAAGGCGTCGATCTTGATGACGACGTCGTCGCCGGGCTTGGCGTAGCCGATGTCGGCGGAACTGATCATGATCTCGGCGATGACGTTGGAGTTGGCCTTGATCATCGTGATCAGCGGCTCCGCGCCGTTCAGCACCGAGCCGACCGAGCGCTTGGCGACGTCGAGCACCACGCCATCCTCGGGCGCGGTCATGACCACCAGGTTGTTGACCAGCGCGGCCTTCAGCAGGCCCTCGCCCAGTACCGAAGCCTCGGTGCGGGTGGCCACCAGACTCTCCATCACCTGATTGCGCCACTGATCGATGAAGGATTGGCGCTCGGCCTGCTTGGACTGCAATTCATGGCCCAGTTCGTTCAGCCGGTTGCGCGCGTTCTCGTAGTTGCGCTCCACCGCCATGCGCGTGGACTGCGCCTCGAGGTAGTTGAGCCGCGAGCCGGACTGCTTTTCGAGCATCGCCGCGCGCATGTTTTCGACCTGCTTGGCGATATCGAGTTGGCGGGCCTGGGCGTCGCGGTCGGCCTCGGTGGTGCGGATGTTGGCGCGCTTTTGCGCGATGTCCTGGTCGATGACCCGCAGCTGCGATTCGTACTGTGCCTTGCGTTGTGCGTAGAGCGAGGCCTGAAGCTGCTCGTCGGGCGTGGGCGCGGCACCCAGCTCGAACGGCTGGCCGTTCAGTTCGGCTTCAAGACGGCGCAACTGCGCCAGCATTTGACGCTGCTTGACCGTCAGCGAGGCGAGATCGGCCTCGGCGAAGGTCGGGTCGAGCGTGGCCAGCACCTGGCCCTTGGTCACGACGTCACCGGGTTTGACGTTAAGCTCGCGCACGATGGCGCGGTCGATGGGTTGCAGCATGATCGGCGGGGTTTCCGTGGCCAACCGGCCCGAACCGACGACCACGATTTCGACCTTCACCAGGGCCGCGATCAGCAGCATCGAGATGAACGCGCCGACAATGACGTACAGGATCGAGCGCATGAAGCGCGGCGGCGACTCCTCACAGATTTCGTCGATTGGGTCCTGGAAGCCGATGGCGTCGGTCAGCACAGGGGTGTGCGACATGCCCGAATGGCGCGACAGGCCGGCCAGCCACTGGCGCGAACCGGCGGCCTTGCGGCGCAGATCGCGCGCGCGGTCGGCGATTTTCTCTAGTTGCGGGGCCAACAGCTTCATCATTGCAGGTGCCTGGTCTGCTGATCCCAGAGATGGCGGTAGATCTCGCAGCGCTCGACCAACACGGCATGAGGCGCGTAGTCGATCACCGCGCCCTTCTCCATGACCAGAATTGCATCGGCCTTCACCAGCGAGGACAGACGGTGCGAGACCACGATCATGGTGCGCCCTTGGGCGATTTCCGTGAGGTTGTTCTGCACGATGGCTTCGCTTTCGGGGTCGAGCGCGCTGGTGGCTTCATCGAACAGCATCAGGCGCGGGCGCAGCAGCAAGGCGCGCGCGATGGCCAGCCTCTGCTTCTGGCCACCCGAGAAGTTCGAGGCGCTTTCCTCGACCATGGTTTCGTACGACATCGGCAGGCGGTCGATGAACTCGGCCGCACCCGCCAAACGGGCGGACTCCATCACCTCTTCCAGCGTGGCGTCGGGCTTGCCCGCCGCGATGTTGTCGCGGATGGAACCGCGGAACAAAATATTATCCTGCAGCACCACGCCGATGCTGCGCCTTAGATGGGCGAGATCGATGTGACGGATATCCGCGCCGTTGAGGCGCACGAGGCCTTCCTGCGGCGTGCAGATGCCCTGGATGATGCGCGTGGCGGTGGTTTTGCCCGAACCGGAACGGCCGACCACGCCGATCATCTGGCCTTCGGCGATCTTGAACGACACGCGGTCGAGCGCGGGCGTGGAGGAGCCCTCGTAGCGGAACGTGACGCCGTCGAACTCCAGTTCGCCGGTGATGACCGGGCGGATGCCGCGCTGGTTGGGGTCGCGCTCGGGCGGGTGGTCCATGACCGAACCCAGCATCTTCACCGCCAGTGCGGTCTGCTGGTACTCGTTGATCAGGCCGACGATCTGCACCAGCGGGCCGGTGACGCGCCCCGCGAGCATGTTGAAGGCCACCAGTGCGCCCATCGACAAGGTGCCGTCGAACACCATGGTCGCGCCGACGCCGAGAATGGCCATCTGCATCATGTTCTGCAGGGCCGTGACGATGACCATGGCGACCGCGCCGAAATAGCCCACGGTGGCGCGGCGACGGATCGAGCCCGCGACCTTGCCGTCCCAGGACTTCATGCGCAGGGATTCGAGCGCCAGCGACTTCACCGCGCGCATGCCGTGCAGGGTTTCCACCAGGTCCGCCTGACGCGCGCCCTCGGCCTGATAGAGCAGTTCGAGGTAGCGGCGGAAGGTGGGTACCATCAGTGCGATCACGCCGGTGATGGCCACCGCGAAGCCCAGCACCACCAACGTCAGCACGCCGCTGTAGAGCGTCAGCCCGATCAGCAGGAACGGCAACGCCGAGGTGTCGAGCAGCGTCTGGAACAGCCGCCCGGTGAGGAACGAGCGGATCGTCTCGGTCTGCTGCATGTGGCGCAGCAGCACGCCGGTGGGGTGCGTCTCGAAGAATTGCAGCGGCAGGCGCAGCAAATGGTCGAAGGTGCGCGCGGCCAGCCGCGCGTCGATCTTGTTGCTGGCGAACAGCAACAGGTATTGGCGCATGTAGCTGAACACGCTGTCGAAGATCAGCGTGACGGTGAACGCCAGGATAACGGCGAACAGCGTCTGATAGCTTTGATGCGGGATCACCTTGTCGATGATGATCTGGAAGAACAGCGGCGTGGCGATGGCGATGATGTGCGACATCACCGCCGCGATGGCCACGTCGCGGAAGAAACGCCCGTTCTTCATGATCTCCGGCATGAACCACCGGAATCCGAACTTCTGCGTTTCGTCGATGAGGGTGAACTTGCGCTTGCACAGGACGATGCGCCCGCTCCACAGCTCCTCGAACTTTTCCTTGGGCGCCAGCGCGATGCCGCCCTGTTCGTTCAAGGGATTGAGCACGGCGGCGACCATCTGACCGTCGGTGCCCGGCAATAAACTGGCGACGATCACCCAGTTGCCGGTCTTGAGCTGCGCCATGACCGGAAAAGCGCTGCCCAGCGACTTCAAGTCGTCCCAGTTACGGGTTTCGAGCACCTTGCCGTTCAGGCCCACCTCGCGCATCAGGCGCAGCAGCGAACCGATGGTGTCGGCGTCGTTGGTGATCGACAATTTCTCGGGCGCGACCTGCACGCCGTGGTGAATGGCGACCAGGAACAAGCACCGCAACGCCGTGAGATGCGGCGACATCTGGATATTGGGCGGCAGATTCATGACCGATGTATGCGTGATAAAACTTAACAATCGGCAAACCCCTCAGGTTTGCCCCATCAGCGCCGCCAACGCGTAAGATGTTATAAAAACAGGCGCTTTCTGGCGTTTTTGGAGCCCGCTTCCGGGGCCCGTCGCGGCGGCGAGCGCTGAACCAACGCCAGTATAGCAGACAGCGTTGCGCTCACCATCCACACCGCCTATCGCGGCAAGGCGGCCAATTGCTGGGCGGCCTGGGCCAGAAGCGGCGTCCAATCCTGGGCGGCACCCTGACGGATCAGGCGCGCGCTGGGGTACCAGGGCACGGTCGGGGCGTTGATGCCCCAGTACCAGAACTTGCCGATGCCGGCGGAAATGAAGATCCACACCGGCACGCCCAAGGCCCCGGCAAAGTGGGCGGTGGAGTTCGACACGGTAATGACCAGGTCGCAGGCCGCCGTGAGCGCGGTGAAGCCGTCGAGATCGTCGCGCAGGTCCAGCCCGTCGAGATGCTCGACCTTCACGCCCAGCTTTTGTTCGACGGCGGCGCGCTCGGTGGCGGTATCGCCATATTGCAGATCGACGAACCGGAAGCCCGGCGTGCGCAAAATCGGCTCCCATTGCGCCAGGGAAATCGACTTGCTGTGGCCGAAGCTCAAGTTGGTGCTGACCCAGGATATGCCCACCAGCTTTTCGCCGGGCGCGAGGTTGAGGCGCGCGCGCAAATCAGCCGCTTTCTGACGGTCGGGCGCGAGGTAGCTAGGCCGTTGCGCCGGGAAGTCCTCGAGCTTGAGGCGCAGGTAGCGGCCCATGCTGGCCGCCGAGATGTGCGCGCCGACGTCAGCGCCCAGGGTCTCGGGGTCGTGGGGAAAGCGCCGGGCGATCACCTTGGCCTGCGGAAACGACCGGGCCATGAGGCCCACGAGGCGCGGATCGACCTCGTAGATCAGCTCAAAGCCGCGCGCGGACAGGTCGTCGATCATGCCCGCGTGCAGGATTTCATCGCCGACGCCCTGCTCGGCCCAGACCAAGAGTTTCTTTCCCGGTGGCAGCGGCTGGCCCTTCCAGACGGGCATGGGGTATTCGCGCGGGCGGATCTTGTCGGCGAGGTTGCGCCATTCGTACTCGCGCCAGCCTTCGGCGAAGTTGTTGGTCAGCAGCATGACGATGCCGAGGTTCTTGTGCGCCATGGCGACGTCGGGCTGCAGCGCGATGGCCTTGCGGAAGCAGGCCACCGCATCGTCAAGCCGGCCCAGGCCCCACGACGCGGTGCCGAGGTTGGTGAAGGCTTCCACGTAATTCGGCCGCAACTGCAGCGCCTTGAGCAGCGCCTGCTCGCCCTCGGCGAAGCGGCTCATCTTCACCAGGACGTCGCCGTAGTTGTTGATCGGCTCGGGATCGTCGGGGACCAACGCGATCGTCTTGGAGAAGGACTCCAGCGCCTCTTCCAGCCGCCCCATGGCGCTGAGCGTGACGCCGAGGTTGTTGTGGGCCAACGACAACTTCGGATCGAGCGCGATGGCTTTTTTATACAGCGGGATGCTTTCGGCCAGACGGCCGAGCGAATAGACCGTGACGCCGAGGTTGCTGTAAAGCAGCGCGACGTCCTTGTTCATCGTCAGCGCCTTGCGGTACAGCGCTTCGGCCTCTTCCAGCTGGCCCATCTGCTGGAGCTGCAGGCCGCGGTTGAACGTATCGACGAAGGCCGTGGTCATGCGCGGCGAACCCCCCGCGCGGCGTTCCTTACGGTTCACGACTCAGGCCTTCAACGCGCCGCGGAAGTAGTCGATGGTGCGCAGCAGGCCTTCTTCCAGCGGCACCTTCGGTTCCCACTTCAGCGTCTCTTTGGCCTTGGTGATGTCGGGCTTGCGGCGCACGGGGTCGTCTTGCGGCAGCGGCTTATAAACCAGCTTGGAGGAGGACTTGGCCAGCGTGATGATCTTCTCGGCCAGCTCCAGGATGGTGGATTCCACCGGATTGCCGAGGTTGATGGGCCCGGTGACGCCCTCGGGTGCGTTCATCAAGCCGGTCAAGCCGTTGAGCAGGTCCTCGACGTAGCAGAACGAACGGGTCTGGTCGCCTTTGCCGTAGATGGTGATGGGATCGCCCTTCAGCGCCTGGACGATAAAGTTCGACACCACGCGTCCGTCGTTGGGCAGCATGCGCGGCCCATAGGTGTTGAAGATGCGCGCCACGCGGATGCGCACTTTGTGCTGACGGTGATAATCGAAGAACAAGGTCTCCGCGCAGCGCTTGCCTTCGTCGTAGCAGGCGCGCGGACCGATCGGGTTGACGTTGCCGTGGTAGGTCTCCACCTGCGGATGGACCGCCGGGTCGCCGTAAACTTCAGACGTCGAGGCCTGGAGGATCTTGGCCCGCGTGCGCTTGGCCAAGCCCAGCATGTTGATGGCACCGTGCACGCTGGTCTTGGTGGTCTGCACGGGGTCGAACTGATAGTGCACCGGCGAGGCCGGGCAAGCGAGGTTGTAAATCTCGTCGGTCTCGACATACAGCGGAAATGTCACGTCGTGGCGCATCAGCTCGAAGTTGGGGCTGCCCATCAGCGCGGCGACGTTCTGCCGCCGTCCGGTGAAGAAGTTGTCCAGGCACAGCACTTCGTGGCCCTGGGCCAAGAGCCGTTCGCACAGATGCGAGCCGATGAAGCCCGCGCCGCCGGTGACGATGATGCGCGCCATTGATTTAGTTCTCCGTCTTGACGGCGTAGAGCTGATAAACCGGCGCGCCGCGCACGATGAACATCTTGCGCTGGAAGATGTTCAAAAACGCGTCGATGGCGGGCTTGGGCATGTTGAACGAATCCTGTTTGCCCATGTCTTCCATGCTCCACAGGTAATCGTCGAACATCATCAACCCACCGTTGCGCAGGAGCTGGTAGGACAGCACGCAATCGGTCAGGACGTCGGGTGCCTGATGCGAGCCGTCGATGTAGATCACGTCGAACTTGCCCAGCTGGCGGCTGGCGATGAGGTCGGCGAGCGCCAAGTGCGAGAGCTTCTTGTGCTTGACGATCATGGCCGGGTTCTTGGCCTTGGTCTGCGCAAGCGCGACGTTCTTGTCGAATCGCCGTTCGACATCAGACATGGTCGATTTGTCGTGCTCGACCCCGCCCTCCCAGGTATCGACACAGTGCAGTTCGATGGCGCGTTGGGCGGTGTAAGTCTCGATGGTGTGGCAGGCGGAGCGGCCTTCATAAGAGCCGATCTCGAGGAAGCGCGCGGGCGCGAACTTCGGGATCAACTGATCCCACACCGGAATGTTGCCGGCGAACCAGTCGATGCTGAACTCATAGCCGGACGCGGCGGCGTTGGTCATCTGCGGGCCCTTCCCCAAGTCCGCCCGGCGTTTGCGCCGAGCCGCAAGCCGTGCTTGCCCCGAAAGAATCAGAAGCGTCCATCACTCGCAAGACATTGTTTACAAACCCTTGCGACGGCGCGAGCCCGGGTGCTGAAAACTTGTAAATTATTGATTTTAAATATGAATTAGTTTCTGCGGCCCATTGCACCATCGCCGGGCGAACACCCACGCAATCGTGTGGGTGCGCGCACACATCTCGCCTTGCAGGCGGCGGCCGATATGACTACTCAGCGAAGGCTTATCTCTACCCTGGATGGCGATTGCGGCGTTGTTCGCACCGCTGATGAGTTCGTGAGTACGGCGAGACAATGACCCTTCGCGTTTGGCCCCGTGCCGTCACGGCGCTGCTGATCACTACTTCACTTTTGCCTTGCGCGGCCTCGGCTCAGGACGGCGAAAACGCCGTCCTGCGCGCGCGCGACGCCTTCGGCGAGCGCGCCGGCGTCGAGCAGGTGGGTCTTTACACCGAAAATCAGGTGCGCGGCTTCAATCTCAACGACACCGCCTCGTACCGCATCGACGGGCTGTACGTGCTGCGCGAGTTCCAGTTCCCCGACACCATCCTCTCGGGCGTCTCGGTGAAGGTCGGCGTCAGCGCCGCGCGGCTGGATTATCCCTCGCCCTCGGGCGTGGTGGACTACCGCCTGAAGGACGCCAAACCCGGCGGCCAGCAGTTCAGCGTCAACTTCGGCCTGCGCGACTTCGGCACCCGCTTCGTCGAGGCGGCGGGCGGCTACGCGCCCGATCACGGCCGCTGGGGAATCGCGGGGGGCGTGCAATCGCTGTTCGATCAACGCTTTCCCAACGGTACGGGCGGACACAACCACGGCATCGGCCTGGTGCCTTTCTGGCGACCCAGCGACCACGTGCGCATCCGAACCGTATTCTCCATGGACCGATCGACCTACAACGGCGACTACTCCATCCAAAGCGCGGTGCCCGACGTGGTGCCGCCCAAGACCGGCGGAAGGAATCTGGGCGTGCAAGACGCGCGCGTGCTGCGCTACAGCTATAATACCGGCGTGCTGGCGGACGCGGAATTTTCTTCGCGCTGGTCGTTCCAGGGCTCGGTGTTCTATTCCGACACGCAGCGCACACCGCAGGATTTCACGCTCGTTTCGCTGCGTCCCGATTTCACCGCCGACCTGACGTTCATCGCCACCGAGAACCGGCATAACCGCGGGCTGACGGGCGGGGCGGTCATGAAATACGATTTCGACACCGCATCGGCCGCGCACACCTTCAGCGCCGCGGCGCGCGGACGGCAAAGCCGCGACCTGGTTGAATCGCGGCCCCCGGTGCGCATTAACGCCGTCGATACGTCGCGAGAACCCTATCCGGCGCGGCCGGCCACGCCCGGCCCCCTTTCGGCGCTGAATTCCGACGTCGATCAGGTGATCGGCAGCTTGGGCTACAACGGCAACTACTTCGACCGGCTGGAAGTACGCGGCGGGCTGCACCGCTCGCGCTACATCAAGACCGTCGTGGCGCCGAACGGCGCGCGCACCCGGCGCGCGGACAACACCTGGTTCTACAACGCATCCGCCGTGTTCGCCGCCGGCGACGCGCTGACCTTGTTCGCCAACACCGTGAAGGGCGTCGAGGAAAGCGGCATCGCGCCGCAGAACGCCGTGAACCGTTCGGAAGTGCTGCCGCCGGTGACGGCCGAGGAATACGAGGTCGGCGCGCGCTATGCGCTCACGCCGCGGCTCAACCTCACCGTGGCGGGTTTCGACACCACCAAGCTGACCTCGGGCCTGCGCCCGGACGGCGTGTTCGCGCTGGTGGGCGAGGTCAATCACCGCGGCGTGGAGTTGTCGCTGAACGGCGAGGTGCGGCCTGGAACCAACATCGTCGTCGGCGGCATGATGATGAAACCGCGGCTGTCGGGCCAACTGGTCGAGGCCGGATTGATCGGGCGCAAACCCGCCGCGGTGTCCTCAAGCCTGGGCGTGTTGAGCGTCGATCAAAGGTTGTCCTTCGCGCCGGGCTGGTCAGCCGACGCGCGCGTGGCCTGGCAGGGCCCGCGCATCGGCAACGTCGCCAACACGATCCGGGTGAAGGGCTATGCGACGCTCGGCCTGGGCGGGCGCTATGCCTTCGACTGGAATGGCAAGCCTTTGCTGCTGCGGTTCGCGGTGTCCAACGTGTTCAATACGCAATCCTATAGCGTTGCCCCGGGCAACCTGTTCGGTCAGACCGGCGGCGTGACCGGGCGCATCAGCCTGCGCATCGGCCTGTTGGGGGATTGATCGGTCTTTTTGTTGGTCGCATTTCCCACACAAACCGGTTCCCACTTGTCGGGAAAATGCTCCGGATACAATCCGAAACGAAAAGCCCGGGCAAACCCGGCCATAAGCGGTTGAGTCGGCTCATAAAACTGCATAAATTTAGCGCCTTGGGTTGGGGGGCGTGATTATGCGTATGGTCATCGGTTTCGGCTTGGGGCTTTTGTGGGCTGCGGCGGCGCAGGCGCAGACCGCTCCCGCCCTGCCCTTCACCGCCCCAGCCGTGCACTTGGGCGTATCCTCGTGCGCGGGGTCGAGCTGTCATGGTGCGCTGGAGCCCTGGCCCAACTCCACCGTGGCCCAGAACGAGTTCATCATCTGGCAGGAGAAGGACCCGCACGCCAAAGCCTACAAAACGCTGATGAGCGCGGAGTCCAAGCGCATCGCGCAGAACCTGGGCTTAAATAATGCGTACGAGGCCGACATGTGCCTGGACTGCCATGCCGACAACGTGCCTGAAGACCGCCGCGCCAAGGGCTTTCAAATATCCGACGGCGTGGGCTGCGAGGCCTGCCACGGCGGCGCGGTGGACTGGCTGGGCGTGCATGTGTCGGGCCAGGCCGACCACGCCAAGAACGTCGCGGCCGGCTTGTTCCCCACCGAACAGCCGCTGGCCCGCGCCAAGCTGTGTTTGTCTTGCCATCTCGGCGACAAGGACCGCGTCATCACCCACCGCATCATGGGTGCGGGTCACCCTCGGCTGGGCTTTGAACTCGACACTTACACGATGACGCAGCCGGCGCACTTCCGCACGGACGCGGATTACGCCCAGCGCAAGGGCATGCCCGACCACATCAAGACGTGGGCGTTGGGACAAGTGGTCGCGGTAGACGCGGTGATGGAGGCGATGCTCGACCCCAAGCGCAACCAGGACGGCATTTTCCCCGAGTTGGTGTTCTTCGACTGCCATTCCTGCCACCATCCCATGTCGAACGTCCGTTGGGCGCCGCGTGAGGGCCACGCCGTGCCGGGCGTGCCGCGCCTGAACGACGCCAACCTGGTGATGCTGGCGGCACTTCTGGATAAATCCGACGCCGCGATGGCCCAGCAATTACGCGCCCGTACCAAGGCGCTGCATCAGGCTTCGCTGAAAGGCCATGACGCCACGCTGGCCGCCGTGCGCGACATGCGCGCCATGACCGGGCCGCTGATCACGAAGTTCAACGCCATGCAGTTCCAGTCGGGCGATCTGCGCGGCGTCATGGCGGCGCTGATCGAGCGGGGCCTGAAGGGTGACTACACCGACTATGCGGCGGCCGAACAGGCGACCATGGCGCTGTCTTCGGTGCTCGACGCCATGAAGCTGGCCCGCCTGATCGGCGAGCCGCAGTACAAGGATCTGGCCGGAGTTCTGAACCAGGCCTATACGGCGGTGGAGAAGGACGAAGCCTACGACCCGAAGAAATTCATGGCCGCGCTGCAGGCCTTCGGCGCAGCGATGACGCGGACCTAAGTTATCTACCGCTCGCGTTGATGGTTTTCGCCCGCGCCGTCGGCGTTGACGCGGGCAGCGCGCGGAAATCCTCCAGGCGCACATCGTTGGTCACGCCCCAGACTTTTCCCATTTTCGTATAGAACGCCTTGGCCTCGGCGGCGTTGAAGGGGCGCGAACCCAGCCGCCCGAAGACGGCCATCTGGTGCCCGGTTTCGTCGGCGGCGCGGTCGCGGTCCAGGCCCTTGGACAGCGCCAGGGCCGGCCATTTGGTCTGCCGCCAGGCGATGAGTTGCGGCTTCGGATCGGGACTGAAGCCGTAGAAGCCCGGTTGGCTTTCCGGCGAGGTGAGTTGCAGCACCTTCAGGCCGTTCTTTCCGTCGGCGATGTAGGCGAACAATGAAGCGTTGGTAGTGCCCACGATCACGTCGCGCGCGTCGTTGATTTTGCCCTCGGCGGTGAAGGTTTGATACAACTTGGGCTGTTCGGGCTTTTCCACGTCGATGATGACCAAGCCGTCCTTGCCCGCTGCCACGTAGGCGAACGTGCGCGCTACGTAGACGCGCTGGGCATCGGCTATGCGAACCGTCGCACCCTCAATGATGCGCGGGCTTGCCGCGTCCGTCACATCGACGGTATGGAGCCCGGCATCGTCCAGCACGAACAGATAACGAAACTGCACGGCCGTGGCACGCGCGCCCGGAAACGCCAGCGTGGCCATGACGCGCGGGTTCAGCGGATCGTTCATGTCGAGCACGATCACGCCTTTATCCGTGCTGACGTAGAACACCGTGCCCGCGATGGTGACGTGGCGCGCGCCGGTCAACACGCCGCCCTCGTTCCATGTCAGGGCGCGCTCAAGGAAGTTGTTGCGCGGCTCGCCGTCAGCCAGCGTGTCGACGTTGACCGCGATCAGGCCTTCGACCGCGTCGGTGATGTAGGCATAGGAGTACAGCGGATGGATCGGCTGTTCCTGGTTGTCTTCAACCATCAGCTTCTTCATCTCATCGCTGCCGTACATGCGGCTGGGCGCGATCGGCTGGGTGGTGGGTAGCGCGATGCACGTGGCGTTCTTGCTCTCCACATGAGTGTCGTGGCCGAGCTCGGAAAACGGCGCAGTGATGATGCGCTGGGAGACGCCCTTGTTGGCGATGGAGGCGACGTCATAGGCGCGGGTGCCGCCCGCACCTTCCGCTGCGAACAGATACTCGCCGCGCAATTGCAGGCACTTCACCTCGCCGCCGGCGTGGGTGTGGCTGTCCTTCAGCTTCAGGCCGCGGTCTTGATGCTGCTTGAACCAGTCGGGATAGGCGTAGCGCTGCAGGTAACTGCCGATGACGGCTTGCGGCTCATCCCACTCGGTCACGGTCACGGCCTCGACGCCGCCGCTTCCTTTTCCATCACCCGCGCCGACCCACGCATTGTAGCCGACGAAGTTGACGAAGTTGGTCCCCTGCAACAACAGCTGCGCCATGATGGCGTTGTTGTCGTTCTTGGCCGAGACGTGACAGTCCTCGCAGGCCTTGGTCTCTTCCTTGCGCTCGGTGTGCGGATAGTGCGGCGCGAAGGCCTGGCTGGAATAGCCCGAGGCGGCGATGGGCGGCTGCTGGATGTAGATTTTCTCGCGGTTGATGTTGGTGGACGAGAGGATCAGCGCGGAGGTCGAGCGCACCGGGGCCACCGTGTTGCCCTTGGTGGTCTGGTGGACGCCGAGCTGGAACATCTCGTCGCGCGCCACCTGCGGATTATAGGTGGCGTAGTTGCGCGTCTCGCCGCCTTCATAGTGATGGCGCTCGGTCTTCCAGTTGGCCTGGATCGGCAGGTGGCAGCCCGCACATGAGGTCGTCCACGACAGATGGCAGGTGTAGCATTCCATCTCTTCCGGTTTATGCGCGCGGTCTTCGGAATTCACGGCCGGGCCCCACACCTGCGCCTGATCGGGCGCTGAAATGCGGCTCATCAGCTTGGCGCGCGCGGCCTTGGGATTATAGTCGGCCTTGACCGGGTTGACGCTGTCCTTCACCAGGCTCATGTCCCATTCGAGGCCCGGGTTGACCGCCGAGCGTTGAATGAGCTTGCAGTCGCGCACCTCGGTGACGGGCAGGTCGCACTCGGTGCCCTTCCATTCGAAGCGGCTGCGTCCGCCTTGGATGCGCAGCGTCGTCAAATCGAAGCCCCCGGGCCGGGCCGCGGGGCCCGACGTCCGCATGGTGGGGTAGGCGTCGGCGGTGCCGTGGCAATCCTGGCAGCGGATTTCAATTGCGTTGGCGACCTCGCCGTACAAGTAACCGTTGCCGTGGGCGTCGTTCTCGAAGTGGCAGTCGACGCAGTGCATGCCCTTCTCGACGTGGATCGACTTCATGATCACCGACTTGGACCACTTGTCGGGATCATCGAAGGGCACCTTCGCGCCCTCGGCGTCGAGCAGGTTTCCTTTGCGGTCGCGCTTGAGGATGGCGCGGAAGTTCCAGCCGTGGCCGTGGTAGTCGGCGAATTGGGTGTCTTTGAGCTGCGGGTTGAGCTTGCTGACGTCCTTGAGGAATTCGACGTCGGACCACTTGCCGCGCACGGCGGCTTCCTCGGGGTTGCGGTCGAGCACGGCGCGCATTTCGGCCGTGGTCGGGTAGCGTTGCTTCTCCGGCCACATGAAGGGCGCGTCGGACTCGTAGTCCCACATGGTGTAGCCCAGCATCGAGTTCAGGAAGATGTTGGGCTGGTGCATGTGGCAGACCATGCACTGGCTGGTGGGAATGGCGCGCGTGAAGCTGTGGGTCAGCGGATGGCCCGGCTCGTTCTTCGGGATCGTCGGGTCCACGGTGATGGACGTGCCCATGTTGCCGTGGGTGGCGTAGGGGCCGCTGTGCAACGGCTCGCGGTCGTTGGCGTAGATCACGTGGCACGACGTGCAGCCCGAGGAGCGCCAGTCGCCCGGCTGGTCGTTGGTGCCCATCATCCAGGTGAAGGGATCGTTCAGCCGCGTCTTGTGCACGTTGATCGACGGCACGGCGATGCGCAGGCCCGTTCCTGGGCCGCGGTTGGACTGACGGATGTCGGGCCGGCCCGGCTCTTCGAGGCGTTGGATGTTGCCGACTTGCGTGGCGATATTGGGAAGGCCGATTTCCGGGAACTGCGTGACGATGTTGCGCCCGCCGCGCTCGAAGACGCGGAAGATGTCGCCCGGCGGCGTGGTCTCCCAGCTTGGCAGCGGGAAGAATTCCGGCAGCACGCCGCGCTCGGTCGTCATCCACGGTTCGTAGCCGGGGCTTTTGATCGACGCCGGTTCGCCCTGCTCGGTGTAGGCCGAGCCGAGGATGTAATTTTTGAACGGAAGTATTCCATTATTGTAGGTCGCCCCGCCCCACAGCATCGCGCCCGTGGCCATCAGGCTGCGCTCGGCGGCCTGGATGATCTCCAAATGGCACGCTCCGCAAGCCTCGCGGGCGACGCGATAGTCGCCGGGGTTGACGAAGCGGATGAACTGCGGGCTTTCGCGGTTGAGCAGCGTGTAGGTGCGCTCCGGGTTGCGGCTGCGCGGATAATCCCAGCTTTCGGGAAACAGCGGCTGCACGTGCGCGGCATCGAGCGTGGCGCGGTATTTGGCGTCTTCTTTCGCCGTCCCTGTGGGCAACGCGACCTTCGCGTCGCCGCCGTGGCAGTCGGTGCAGCCGATCACCAGCCCTTGCACGTCGTGCATGGTGGGCTGGTCGGTCTTGAGGTGGCAGGACAGGCAGCCCGCACTCTTGGCATCCGCCTCGACCTGGGATTGCAGCATCGGCGCGGGCGGATAAACGGGATAGTCGATATGGCGCGCGCTTTCGCCGCCCGACGCCCATGCCGCCGCGGCAAACCCAAGCACCGATAAGAACGCCAGACGCCGCATCTTCCGCCTAATACGTCAAAATCAAGTTGAACAGCACGGTGTAGAATCTTTTTCCGTCATCGCCATCGACCGCGAACAAATCCTTGAACCCGCCGCCGCCGAATAATGTTGCCGCAGAGGCGCGGAACACCACGTTCTGGATGAACGTCGGGCGGTAAATCGTCGCCACCGAGGCGTCCCAACCGATGCTCTTGGATGAGAGCGGCTGATTGCGCAGCACCTCCACCACGCCCGTCTTGGCCATGGAGATGTGATTGAGGTTGGCCGAGATGCGCAGTTCGGGGAACACGTCGAAGTCAGCCCCCGCGCCCAGCAGCACCGTGCCCGGGTTGATGAAGTTGGATTGGCCGTGCTCTTTCGACGTGCGCAGGTTCACCAGCACGCCGTTGCGCACCGACATCGCAACTCCACCCCCGCCGATCAGCGGCACGGGCTGGCGGATCCAGAAGCTGGTCTCAGCACCCGCAAACTGCGGGTTCTCGAAGATGGCGTCAAAGCCCCGCGCCTTGTTGTCGAAGGGATCATTGTCGCCGCTGGCGTAGAGCGCTTGAGCGCGCAGCCGCACCCAGCTGAAGTCGATGGAAGGTTCCACGGCGGCGAAGAACGCGCGGATCTTGGCCTTGTCGTCGCGGGTGACGGAGGTGAACGGATCGGCCGAGATGTCGCCGAAGGCGGCATATATAGAGTGCGTCAGGTTGAGCCGGCCGAAATGACCGTCGCCGTTGAAACCCGCGTAATAGACGTCGTAACCGGACGGCCGCTCGACGCCGATGGACGCCGGGCGCTGCAGGAAACCGTTGGTGTCGTAAAATGGCCCGTCGTTGCCTTCGCGGTTCCGGTTGTAGACCGCCACGACCTGCGACGTATAGCCGACGACCGGGAAATCCTGCCGGTACAGATTGGCGAAGAACACGTCATCGTCGCGGATCTTGGAGCTGAAGGTGTTCAGGCCGGAGTTGGTGTCCTTCTCCAGCCGTTTGAACCAGCCGAGGTTGTATTGCCAGAAGTTGTTGTCGCGCGTGCCGAAGACGCGAATACCCGGCTGCTGGTCTTGGAACAGAAAGCCGCGGAAGTCGAGCGTGACAGGCTGGATACCTACCCGGATGGAGTCGAAGTCGTAGCGCTCCGAGACGTTGCGGATGTGATAGTCGAGGAACAACTCCTGCATGCCGATATGGCCGTCGCCGCGCTTGGTGCCGGTGCGCGGGTCGATCCGCAGCACGCGGTCTTCCTCGACGGTGACATGATTGTAGTTGATCACCGGCGTGACGCGGAATTCGATGTCGGGCGGCTTGAAGGCGGTGTTGCCCTTGATGATCGAGAGCGACGCGATCAGATTCTGATTGAAGATCGTCTGATCCTCGCGGCCGAACAGGTCCACCGAGCCGGGCCGGTCGCCCGACTGAAAGCCCACCGGCGTGGGCAGGCCGCGCGGTTCGTACACCGTGTCGGAGATGCCCACTAGGTTGATGAACCAGTCGTCGAACAACGGCCGGTCGCCCTTCAGCGTGTTCTGATTGTAGGGATCGAGCCAGTTGTCCGTCACGCCGATGGACTCGACGATACGCCAGCGGTCGGGCACCGGAATGGTTTCGCGCGGCAAAACGCGCGACGGCGGGGCCACGGCCTTGGGGTCGACCGGCGGCAGGTCGCGGCGCGTCTCCTCGGGGCGTCCCGGACGGCGGCGTTCGTCCTGATCGTCGTTGTCGGCGGCGGCAGCCTGGGCGGAAAACGCGCCCGCCGCCGTCAACAGAAGCGCGATTACTTGCCGACGCATACGCGCTGCTCCCGCGAGTTCAGAAAAGGTGTAAAGGGGCAGTTGACATAGCGCAGACCCGCGCCGCCCGCCTCGATGGTATCGGCGCGGCGCGCGGGCGGAGCGTGGCCCACGCCGCCGCCCAGACGTTGGCCCGCGTTGTGCAGACCGAGGAAGGCGATCATGTCGTCCTGGTCGATGCCGTCGCCTGAAACTCCAATGGCACCGATCAACTGCTCGCCGCGGAAGATCGGCATGCCGCCGGAGAAAATCTGCAATCCGTTCGCCAAGCGCGACGGGCCCGCCGCGCCCGACCGCGGCAACGCGGTGCATCCTTGTGACGGCGGCGCGGAACCGTCCAGCCGCGCGACGATGTCGGCGATGACGAGATCGAGTTGCAGCCCGGTGTTGAACGGGCTCCACACGCTGAAATTCTTGGCGAGCGGGCCCGGGCCCAAGCCGTTGAGGCCGTCGGGATAGAATGGCCGGGCCAGATTGCCGATCGAGCGTTCGGCATACGCAACGCCGTTCGACAGCGCGCCCGCACCGACCAATTGCTGCATGGCGTCGACGTAGGTTCCCAAAGGTGCGATGGACAAAACGCCCGGGATCAAATCCTGCCGGCCGATGGCGCGCAGTTCCGCCGCACTGGTGGGCCGCGAGAAGAACGCCGCACTGCGCGCCTTTTGCAGCGACACGTCGATGCCGAACACGGGCGCATCGGGCGTACGCGCCAGGGCGAGAATGTTGGACTCAGCATCGACCACCGACACGGTGACTTGCGCGAAGCTGCCCAGCGGGCGGCGGATCTGCGCGCGCGCCCTGAAAGCCACCGTCAACGCATCAGTCATGATCGTGCGCGCTTCGGCGGCGCTGAGGCCTCCGGCGGTCGGCGCGGGCGAGAGCGCGGCGCGCGGCGCGTAGCGGTTGTTGCCCGCACCATCGTCGAGCACCCAGGCGTCAAGTGCGGGGTATTCGACGCGGCCCTCGGGACGGATGCCGCCGGGGGCCGTTCCAAAAACTCTCCCGTCGCGGCGGCCCGCCGGCGTGTATCCCGCCACGGCGACGTAGTTGGCCGGGTTCGCGGCGGCGGGGATCGTGGTGTTGACGTCTGCCAGATCGACGTCGGCGTAACGGAACACCTTGCCCTCGACCGTGATGCGGTGGCCCTTGATGTCGGCGGGCGCTTCAAAGCCGCGCAAGGCCGCCGTGGCCACCAGTTCGTCGAGGTTGCGGTCGTAGTCAGAGATAAAGCCGTCCAGCCCGTAGACGCCGTCGAGCATGACGCCGACGCCGCCCACCACCACGCCGCCTTTATATAAGGGAAAGCCGCCGGGATCGGCCGACAGGCCCAAGGGCGAGCGCCGCGGGCCGGGGCCGGGGTCCGCGCCGAAGCCCGTCAGGTCCGAGCACGGCAACTGGCTGAACTGCACGCCCGACAAGGGCCCGCCGGGCTGGCCCTGTTCGCCGGGATAAAAGTTCTCCTGCACGATCAGGCTGGCGGTGCGCGTGGAAAACGCGTTGCCCGACGAGGACAGGTAGGCGCCCGTGATCGCCTTTGCGATGGCGCCGAACACCGCGGGCACGCGCACCTGCTCCAGACCGTTCCCCACCGGAATGCCGCGACCGGAATCGACGGTCATCATGGGCGGCGACAGCGGGTCGATGACATAGACGCCCAGCACGTTTCCCACCCGGTCGGTGACGGCCACCGCGCCGTTGACCACGCCGCGCGAGGCGGCCTCGGACAGGGCCTGGCCGACGACACGGTCGACGTCGGCGGCGGTCAGCTGCTGAGCGGCGGCGGGAACAACGCCCGCCAGCAGAGCGGCGGCGAAGACGGCAAGACGAAACGTCATGGCGTCACCGCGGCGGACTGTTTTGCGGTGTGGGGGTTGGAAATCGCGCGCATCGGGTCAAGCCCGGGGCGATGGAACTCATGACAGGAAATGCAGGTCGAGGGCACTTTATCAGCGGCCTGTTCGCCGCCATGGCAGGCGCGGCAACCCGCGATGGACGGCATCAGCACGTCGGCGGAGGTGACCGACGTGCGTGCCTCGTGGCAGCTGCCGCATTCCATGTCGCGGTGGCTGCCATGAGAGAAGCGCGACTTCGGGTACCAGATGTTGGCCGCCGAGACCGGCTCGACGCCCCAGCCAGCACCCGTGGCCCCGCCCGACGCGGTACTTTCGTAGAGTTTGTGGCAGCTGTCGCACTGGCCCTTGCCGAAACGGCCGTTCAGGATCGAGGCGGTTTTGGCCGCCGCCCAATCCAGCGCCTCTTTCTTCTGCGCGGCCGAAAGCTGTTCGCCCGGACGGCGGCGGATCAAGGCCGGAGCCTCGGGCTCCTCGTAGCCGCCGCGCATGGCCACGCTGTCATAGACGTCGCGCACCTGCTTGAACATCTCCTCGGGCTTGCCGTGCATCAGCTCGCGGTCGGGAACGAAGGTGTCGAACTTCAGGACATGGCACTGGTGGCAGTGCTGCTCGAAGGAGATCGGCAACATGTACCCGCCGCCGCCGTCGGTTTGATGGCAGTTCTCGCAGCCGAGTTGAACGTTGCCGCGCACCGGATCGCGCACGCCGCCCTGGCGCATGTGCCGGTCGTGCGGGAAGTCGAGGCTGGAGTCCTCGCGTGGCGGCGTCTTGGCGCCCATGAAGATGCTGCGGTCGGCCGTGTGCAGGGCGGAATCAATGACCACCGTGGGCTTGAAATCGGGGTGGTCGGTTCCGAAATCCGACACGGTCAAAAGATCGCTTTTCGGGGCCTTGTCCTTGAAGTCGGCATGGCAGTCCGCGCAGAAGGACTGGTTGGACAGCGCGATCGTGCGGTTGCCCTGATGCTCCTTGTGGCAGTTCTGGCAGGTGTTGTCGGCGAAGGTGGCGAACGAGAACCGTTGCGCATCGGCGTGATGTTCGATGCCCTGGTGACAGTTCAGGCACGTCGGGTCGTCGACCTGCCGGAACGGCGTCACGTGACAGGTTTCGCAGCTATCGCCGAAGAACTTGTGCGCCGAGGAGATACCGCCCGACGTCCATACCTGTGTCGGCGCTGCGGTGACCACGCGGTCGGCTGCGTTCAAGACCAGGCGGACCGGCGCGGGATCGTGAAAGAAACTGGCGACCCAGGGTGCGGCAAACATGATGATCGCGACGAGCAGCGCCATCGCCCAGGACATGGCGCGCACCGAGAGCTTGCTGGTCTTCAGGCCCGCTTGCGCCAGAATCCGGTTCAGGTCGTCGCCGAGCGGCTGAACCAGCTCGACCGTCAGTACGATGTTGCCTTGCTTGTCGTTGGCCTCGAGGGTCAGGTCGTAGGGGCCGACCTTGACGACATCACCCGCGCCCAGCCGGATCATCTGGCTGAGGCTGTCGTTGACGCGCACATCCGCGCCGGGGCACGGCGCAACGTACAGATCGCCCTTCCTCAGCGTGAATTCGGCGTGATGCAGCAGAACGCGGGCGTCGGGCAGATGCAGACCGCAGTCGTTGCCGCGCCCGGCTAGCAGAATTTCCGCGTCGGCCGTCTGTTCCTTGACCGACGTGCCGCCGCGGCTTTTGCGGGTGATGAACTTGAGAAGGACCTTCACGCGCCTACCAGTAATAAAAAACGGTGACGACGTGCACCAGCAGCGCCATCAGCGCGGCGACCGAGAACGGCACGTGGAACACCAGCCAGATCTTCAGCAGGCAACGCAGCTGCACGTCGCGGCGGATGCGCTTGAGCAGTTCTTCCTTACGCACCAGCCGGGTGAGCAGTTGGCGGCGGCGCGTGTCTTCGCCTTTGGCGTCGCTGCCCTCGACGAAATCGCGCGCCACGGCCGTCAGGCATTTCGGATCGTAGCCGCGCAACTGCTCGATCAGCGTGACGCCGACGACCGTGTCCTGACTGGCCTTCAGCACCACGGCGTTGGTGGCGTCGTCGAGCCCCATCGCCAGCTGGCGGATCTCGCGGTCAAGGTCGGCGATCTGGGTCAGCATGATCTCGGCCGTCATGCCGCGGCGGTTCTCGGTCAGCAGCGTGGGGTAACTGACGTAGAAGTAAACCCCGATCACGCCGCTGACGATGACGATCATCATCAGCACGTACAACGCCGTGTGGACGTTGAAGCCCAGTTGGAAACCGGCGTGCAGCGTGGCGATGACGGCCAGCGCCAGGCCGAGATAGACGTGCGCCGACAGCCAGTCCTCCAGCCGCAGCTTGCCCACGCCGTATCGGCGCTTGCGCACGCCGAACCAGCCCAGCCAGATCATCAAGCCGCCGGCCACTGCGCCCAGCGTATAGCCCAACCAGGTGCCGCCGTTGGGCACCTCGAAGGGCTCGTGCCAGACGTAGGCCGTCACGGCGATCAGCGTCAGCAGAATCGCAACCTTGAGATACAGATGCTCGCGGTAGACCAGGATTGATTCGCGCATGGCCCTTCGCCCTCAGCCCAACAACGCCACGGACATGAACTCTTCGGGGCTGACGCGCATGGCCGCCCCCGTCGGGCAGGCGCGCACGCAGCTGGCTCCGCCCGCGATGTCCTTGCACATGTCGCACTTGACCGCGCGCTTGGCCTTGTCGGGATGCGGTTGGTCGGCGTACTTGCGCTCTTCGTAGTCCATCTCCTCGCCGGGGCCGGGGCCCTTGCCGAACAGCAGCCACGAGAAGATGTTGAATTTCGCCTCGGGCGGCGCGGCCAGCTGGATCACCTTGTAGGGGCAGTTACGTTCACAGTTGCCGCAGCCGATGCAGCTGTCGTCGATGAACACCTCGCCGTCGGGCGCGCGATGGATGGCGTTGGGCGGGCAGTCCGACATGCAGTGCGGATGCTCGCAGTGACGGCACGACGTAGGCACGTGGATGGTCGCGAAGCTGGGCCCGGCTTCGCGGTCCAGCCTTGAAATGCCGCCGTGGGTCTCCGCGCAGGCCTTCTCGCAGTTGTCGCAATGCACGCACAACGATTCGTCGATCAGCAGCACGTCGGTGCCTTCGCCGACGCCCTGTTCGATCAGGAATTGGATGATGCTGCCCGCCTCGGGCCGGCGCTGCATCTGTTCGTTCTGCATGATGCGCTGGCGGAACTTCGCCTCGACCTTGGCCTTCAGCTCGGGCTGGGTGTTGAGCAGGTTCTTGAAGGCGTCGCCCTGGATGCGGATGGTCTCGGTGGCGTGCGCGGCCTTGATCGTCGCCGACCTTGGGGCATCGGACAACAGCGCCATCTCGCCGATGTAGTTGCCCGAGGGCACGTAGCTGAGCACGATGTCGCGGCCCGCCACGCGCATCGACACGGTGCACGAACCCGAGCGGATCAGGTGCATGTCCTCGCCCTTGTCGCCCTGATTGAAGATCACCTCGCCGGACTTGTAGCGCTTGATTTCGGCGGTTTCGACCAGGGGCTTGAGTTCCGCCGTCGAAACGCCCGGCGCCAGATGGGTCTGCACCTGGCGCATGATGGCGGTCTGGTCGAGCGTACGGCGCACGCTGTCGACCGACTTGATCAGCTTCAGCATGGTGCGGCGCGGGGTTTCCAACAGCACGCAGTCGGACGCCGCGAGCGACGTGGCCGAACGCCGCCGGCCCGAGATCAGCCCCATTTCCCCGAAGAACGCGCCCGTGGGCAGCGTGACCACTTGGCTGGGGTCGAACGGATTGATCTGGATGTTGACGCTGCCGCGCAGGATGGTGAAGAAGCTCGACGTATAGTCGTTGCGCTTGAAGACGGTCTGGCCCTTGTTCAGCACGTGCACATCTGATTCCAGCAACGTTTCACGCAGCAGCAGCGGATTGAGCCCGCCGAAGACCGGGATGGAGGCGCGCACCTCGGCGATGATCCCCTCGACGCTCGCCCCGCCGAGACCCGAGAATTTCTTCTGCAGCAAGGGTTCATCGGCGGGCGCGATGTTATTGCCGATGATGTATTCCACCACCTCGAGGCCCTGGTTCATGGCCTGCTTGATGAGCGGATAGCCCCCCAGCGCACCGATGATGTACATGCCGGCCACGTTGGATTCGTAGGTACCGCTCACTTCAGGCAGCGAAGCGCGGTCGGCGTTGGGAAACTTGATGCCGCAGGATTCGACGAACTTGCGCGGCGCCGACGCCCCGATGCGCGCGATGATGCGATCGCAGGGCACGCGCGCCTCACCCTCGGCAGTATTGAGGATGATGGCGTCGGGTTCGACGCGGGCGGGCTCGGAGTTGTAGTAGCACTGGATGTCGCCCTTCTCGATGGCGTTGAGAATGAGCGTGAGATTGCCCTGCTTGACGCGCGCGAACTCGCCTTCGCGGTTGATAATGACCACCGAATTCTGCTTGGCCAGGGCGACGGCGTTTTCCACGCCCGCGTCGCCTGCGCCGATGACCACGATGGTCTCGGCCTCGTACTCCTCCGGATCGTCGAGCTGATACTGCACCAGGGGCAGGTCGCCGCCGGGGCAGGCGAGCTTATTGAGGTTGCCCTGCAGGCCGATGGCCAGCACCACGTTCTGGGCCTGGATGACCGTGCCGTCGGCGCAGCGCAAGGCGAAGGCCTCGCCGTCTTTCTTGATCTCGACGACGTCGGAGTTGTAGCGGACGTTGGTCTTCAATTCGGCGATCTGGCGGTCCCAGGTGCCGAGGATGCCTTCGCGCTTGCCGGCCGCGAACGAGACGTCCGAGCGCAGCGGCAGGATGTCGGGTGTGGACATCACGAACTTGCCGCGCTGGTATTTGTAGATGGTGTCGGAGAGGTGATCGGCGCGCTCGAGCAGAACGTGCGAAACGCCGAGTTTCGCCGCATGCGCGGCGGCGCTTAAGCCCCCGGGCCCCGACCCGACGATGGCAATGCGATAGACCTCAGCGGACAACGCCTGATCCCCTCAACCCCCCGGTGAAGACTGCGGCAACAACGGTCCAGCTCCAACCGCGGCTCCCGGGACTCTTTTAAACTATTAAGCCGCTGATTTACATATGGAAAGTCGACACAAAACGCTACAAATCTCCACTTGATTTCGGCTCGAAGCTATTTCGCAAGGCACGAATACCGGGCCATTACTTGTCGAAGGGGCTGGTCGTGGGGGTGAATCGCCACTCGCGGAAGCGCCGCCCGTCGCGGAATTCGTACAATTCCAGTGACGTCTTTTCGACTTTACCCTCGGTCTTGGAGTCGTATTTGTCGATCTCCACCTGAATCAAAATATTCCCGACCATGCCCAGACGATAGACCTTCGACTCAAAGCCCGCAGGCGCGTCCATGGTGAAGAACTGCTCGAGCATTTTGACCATGTTGTCGCGGCCCTGCACGGCGACCTTGGGTCCGTCGGGGGCGACGCGGTACCAGATGAAGTCCTCGGTGACGGAATCGGCCGACTTCTTGGCGTCGCGCGCCAGGAAGTCGGCCTCGCCCTTCTCGATCATCGCCAGCACGTCGGGCTTGATGACGCTGTAGATGCTGGTGTCCTGCACCACCTGGGATTTGACCGTATCGGCGGCGATGGCGTAGGCGCCGTACACGGCGGGCAGCGCCATCAGCGCGGCGATCACGCTGAGGCGGCGCTCTAACCTGGTTTTGAAGACGAATTTGTGGAGCATTTTATTTCTCCTAGAACATATCGAAGGGAAATTTGAAGTCGCGGTCGATGGCGGCGAATGTCTTTTTGACGGTGCGCGGATCATCGATGGCCGCGACGATGAGCTGCGCCAAGTCGGCGCGCGTGATGATGCCCGAGGTCTTGATGTCCTCCGAGAGCAGCGCGCGGCCCGTGGGGGCGGCGGTCTTCAAGCCGCCGGGCCGGATGATGGTGTAGTCGAGCTCGAGCGACTTCAAATGGTCCTCGGCCTGGGTTTTCAGCGGCAGCATGTCCTTCAAGAACCGGCGCGCGGGCAAGGGCGCGGAATCGTAGCTGTCGCCAGCACCAATGGTGGTGACCAGCACCACGCGCTTCAGCCCCGCCTCCTGCGCGGCGTCAAAGATGTTTTTGTTGCCGAGATAGTCGGGCTTGGGCTCGCAGCTGAAGCAGGCGATGGTTGTCAGCACCGCGCGGAAATTCTTTCCGGCCATGGCGGCGCGCACCGAGTCCATGTCCAGCGCGTCGCCTGGCACCAACGTCACGCCCAGCGTCTTCAGCTCCTCGACGTTGGAACTGGCGCGCACCACGGCGGTGACCTTCTCGCCGCGCGCGGCCAGAATTTTAGCCACATCAAGGCCGGTGTTGCGCGAAGCCCCGAAGATCAAAATTCCGTCGTCGGGCGTTGCCGCTGGGTCTTTCGGCGCGGGCGCGGCAAATTCAAACGCCGCGACATCCTGGTTGTTGCTGGTCAGGAAGACGCCGAACACCGCCAGAACCGCCAGCGCGATCACGCCAACGATGAGCGCGACGAAGCCTTTGAAGATTTTCATGATCATGGTTTTTCCTTCATTCAACCGGGAAACTGAGCGACGCCGGACAGCGAGCGTGTCTCGCCGATGTTGGCCCGCGCCACGACAGTACCATCGTAGATGCTGACCTTGGCCACGTCGCCGTCCATGAAGTTGCCGACCAGGATGAACTTGCCGTCGATGGAGGGCGTGGCCGCCGCCCAGCCGAAGGTGCCCATTTTGTACTCGCGCAGTACTTTGCCGGTATTCTGGTCGATGGTCACCATGTTCGCCCCGGTGATGGCCAGCAGCGTATTTTGGTCAAGGCGCGTCATCCACAGCAGCATGCGCACCTGCGGGTCGTCGTTGAACACCGCCAGGTCTGGCAACTGCTTCTTGTTCTTCAGATCGTACTGGAGAATCCGGTTGCCGGTTTCGGAGATGTAGATGGCGCGCGTGTCGTCGTCGGCCAGAACAAGGCTTGTGACCCCGTGATAGCCCTCGATGCCGCCGTGGACGGCGGTGGCGTAGCTGTCGATCAGCTTGCGGTCCTTGGAGTAACGATAGACATGGCCATCGCCCACCACATCGCGCCCTTTGAGCAGCGGTAGTTTCGTCGACACGTAGCGCGACTCGGTTTTTGTGCCGACCAGATGCTCGCCGAACAGAACGGTGCCGTCCTTGGCAAACGAGACGTTGCTGAAGGCCCGATCGGCGAAGGAGAACAGCGGGCGTTCCTTGGCGTCGGGGCCGACCTCGATGACGGAATGGTTGAGCGGCGCAAACCCGTAGAGGATTTTGTCGGGACCGAACGTCAGCCCGCTGAGCTTGTGGTTGGTGGACTTGATCCACAGCGCGCCCTTCAGATTCAAGTTCTCATCGAATTGCAGCAGGCGGCCCGTTCCGGCGTGATCGTCGTCGGGGTTGTCCATCACCGTGGCGGCGACGATGATGTCGCCTTTCTTGAAGGGCGTGGCGGTGGACACGCGCTCGGCCGCCGTCGACATGCCCGGCAGCGCAAGCGCCGCGCCCGTCAGCAGGGCGTGGCGGCGATTCAACCTCATCATGGCGTTCTCCCGCAGCTTAAGGTGGGCGGCGTGCCCGGTTTATTGAAAGCCCAGACGTAGTTCTGCGCGTTGCGTTCCGCCGGTTCGATGGCGCCGCTGAAATTCGTGTCGCAATAAAAGTCGAGCATGTCGTGGGAGATGTTGACCTTGGGCGACCAGCCGGACTTGTCGGCATCCAGCGTCTTGAGCGCGTCGCCCGCGAAGGCGGCTTTCTCTTCGCCCTCGACCGTCAGACCCACCAGCGCGCCGGTATTCGTATCGCCCTTCACGGTCGCGGCGGCGTAGCTGCGCCGCACCTGACCGTTGTTGCGGCCGACCAAACCGCCGACGGTGTCCGCACCCGACACTTGACCCACGGCGTAGCTGTTGCGCACCACGCTGAGCGAATTGAAGCCCACCAATCCGCCGATGTTGTCGGCTTGGCCGTTGACCACAGCATTCGAGAAGCTGTTGTTCACCGAGCCGTCGGTGTTCATGCCCACGAGACCGCCGAGATCGCTCGCCCCGTTGACCACACCACCTGATGAGCTGTCGAAGATCATGCCGAAGGTGCTCAGGCCCACCAGGCCGCCGAGCGCGCGGTTGCCGGTGACGGTCATGTCGGAGGTGCAGCGATACACCCCGCCGGTCATGTCGCCGACCACGCCGCCCGCGGCCTGCTGGGCGGTCAGCGCACCCGACGCCGCGCAGCGCGCCACGAGGCCAGAGTTGCCGCCGACGACGCCGCCCACCGCCAGCCCCGCCTTGATGACGGCCTTGGCGCGCACGTTATAGACCACGCCCATGTTGGCCCCGACCACGCCGCCGGTACCCGAGCGCCCCTCGATCACCGCGTTATCGACGGTCAGGTTCAGCACCATGCCGGTTTCGCCCAGCACGCCGAACAGGCCTACGCCGCCACGTTGCGGTGCGGAGATCTTCAAATTGCGGACGGTGCGGTTGCGGCCGTCGAACACCCCGGCGTAGCCGTATTTGCCGCGCGCCATCATGCAGTTGTCCTCGGGGCCGCAACTGCCGATAGGCGTGAAGTTGTCGAGGGATGCCGCGTCGATATCCTGGCCCAGTTCATAATCGCGCTTCAGGCGCGCATCGGCGGGCAGGCCGGTTTTCTTGCCCGCACCGGTTCCCAACGTCACGATGGCCTGCATCTGCTGGATGGAACACAGCTCGAAGCGGCCGTCGTTATTCGTATCGGCGGCGAATTCATCGGCGTTGGTCGGCGCGGCGTCGAATGCGTCCGCTAAGCCGTCGTTGTCTGAATCCTGCTTGGCCAGGGCCGCATCGGTTTTCGGGCAGGCCTCCGCTTTCAAGGGCTTGGCTAGCTTGCCGGCGGCTTCGGCGGCGGCCAGGAGCGCGACGAACGTGGCCTTGCGCTCTACCTTGTCAACGCGGAAGGCACCCGGTCCCGCCGGTGCGGCGGCCTGTTGTTGGGGTGCCGCGCCGGGCTTGCCGGCTTCGGTGAATTTCTTCTGCGCGGCGTAGTAGGCCGCCACGTCCTCGATTTCCTGGTCGGTCATCTTCAGGACCGCGCCGCGCATCAGCGATTCCTTGCGCGCGCCGCTTTGGTAATCCTTCAGTGCCAGCACCAAATAACGCTCGTGCTGGCCGCCGATCATGGGATTGACCGGCGAGGGCGCGTTGCCGTCCTTACCATGACAAGCAAAGCACTCGATGGCGATGGCCCGGCCGCGCGTCACGTCGCCCTTGGCCCAGGCCGGTGACGCCGCCACCACCATCAAAGCCAGCGCCCGCCAGACCATCATCTGTCAGCCCCCCAAAAACCAGAGCCAGCATGGCGAGAATCCGCTGCTGCGGCAACGCACCGGACCACGCGGAATGGGCTGCGTCCGACGTGCGGAGGGCTAGAATCCAGAGTCCTCAAGGCCCAGTGCGGTGTCGTCCAGGCCTGCCAGCAGTTCGGCCTGGGCGGCGGTTTTGGGCAGCTCGCGGCGGAAGAAAAAGCGGCAGGCCGCCAGCTTGCCCTCATAAAAGGGCTCAGGGGCGGCTTGGACGGCGACCAGCGCCTGACGCAACCACATCCAGGCGATGACCACGTGGCCGAACATGTCGAGATACACGCCCGCATCGGCCAGCGCGGCCTTGGGCTGCGCGCGGCGCGCGGCGATGAGATCGCGCGTCAGCCCGACGGTGCGCGCCCAGGCGCTGTGCAAGTCTTGAGCATACCGGATTAACGATGGAATTGTGCTCGCAGCCTGAATTGTGTCGGCCATGGCCTCGCCCAGGGCGGTCATGGCCACGCCGTCGTCCATGGCGACCTTGCGCCCCAGCAGATCAAGCGCCTGGATGCCGTGCGTGCCCTCGTGGATGGCGTTGAGGCGGTTGTCGCGGTAGTGCCGCTCCACCGGAAAGTCACGCGTGTAGCCGTAGCCGCCGAGGATCTGGATGGCGTGCTTGTTGGCCTCGAGGCAGAACTCCGACGGCCAGGACTTCGCCACGGGCGTGAGGATGTCGAGCAAAAGCCCCGCGCGCTTTTTCGCAGGCTCATCCCCTGTGCGCTGCTCGTCCACCAGTGCCGCGGAATACAGCGCCAAGGCTAGCGCGCCCTCGACATAAGATTTTTGCGTGAGAAGCAACCGCCGCACGTCGGCGTGCGTAATGATCGGCACTTGCGCCGATGTGGGATCCTTGGCGTCGGCGGGCCGACCCTGGCGGCGCTCCTTCGCATACTCAAGACTGGCGAGATAGCCCGCCACGCCGCACATGACCGCGCCCAAGCCCACCGCGATGCGCGCCTCGTTCATCATGTGGAACATGTATGACAGGCCTTTGTGCGCCTCGCCGATCAGATAGCCCCGGCATTCGCCGCGCTCGCCGAAGTTCAGCACCGTGTTGACCGTGCCGCGATAACCCATCTTGTGGTTAAGGCCCGCGAGCGTGACGTTGTTGAGTGCGCCCGGCGATCCGTCGGCGTTGACGCAGCACTTAGGGACGATGAACAGCGAGATGCCTTTCACGCCCGGGCCACCGCCGGGAATTTTCGCCAACACCAGATGGACGATGTTCTCGGTCAGATCATGTTCGCCGCCCGAGATCCACATCTTGGTGCCAGTGATGAGGTAATGCCCGTCCGCGCTGGGTACGGCTTTGGTGGTGATGTCGGCCAGCGAGGAACCGGCCTGCGGCTCGGACAGGCACATGGTGCCGAACCAGCGCCCGGCGATCATGGGCTTCAGATAGGCTTGCTTCTGCGCGTCGGAGGCGAACGCCGCCAGCAGGTTCGCAGCACCTACGGTGAGCATCGGGTAGGCGGCCGTGGCGATGTTGGCAGCGTAGAGCATGGCGTTGACGGCTTGACCCACGACCATTGGCAGCTGCAACCCGCCATGGGCTTCGTCGAAGGTCGCGCCCATGAGGCCCGCATCCACATACACGCCCAATGCGGCCTTGATTTCGGGGATCAGGTGGACGCGGGTACCGTCGAAGCGCGGCTCGTTGGCGTCGGACTTGGCGGCGTGCGGCGCGAAGTGATCGCGCGCGATGTCCTCGGCCGTGTCGAGCACGGCTGCGAATCCGGCACGGTCATGGCCGACGTAACGCGGCCGCGCGCTCAACCCATCGGCCTTCAACACCTCGAACAGGTGAAAATCGAGGTCGCGGCGGCTGAAATGCTGAGATGTCATGAGTGCGCGTTTAGGGCGTTCAACCCGCCCAGGCAAGCGCCAAACTAATTCATCGCCGCCCAACGCCGCTCGGCTTCGAGGTCCTCGAGGAACGGCTCGCGCGGTAACCGGTATTCCGGCGGTTCGTAGCGTTCCTCGAAGCCGAAGATCTGCCCGTCGGGATCGGTGGCATACGTGAGTTCCGCGCTGTTGAACTGGATTTTATCGTTAACGATGCGCGCGCCGCTTTTTTTCAGGTGCGCGTTCCAGGCGTCGTGGTCGGCCACGCGCATGACCAGCGAGTTGGTAATCTCAACGCGGTCGGGCGGAATGCGTTGCGCCGACCCGCCGCCCATCACCTCGAGAGATATGCCCTCGCCGAAGTCGAAGCGCCCCGCGCCGAGCGCGGGGAATTGGAACACGTCGCGATAAAAGGCGCAGACCCGGTCGACGTCGGTGACGCGGCGGATGATCGCGGTCAGCCCGGCGATGTCGTCGGGAAACGGCGCGCAACCGGGGTTGAAGCCGCTGGTGGGCTTCTTCGCCGTCTGACGGAAGCCGACAAGCTGGCGGTCGGTGTCGAGAACAAAGGTATCCGAGCAATCGGCCACGGCCGGCAGCGGCGCCACGCCGCGGGCCGCCAAGCGCGTCAACAGCCGCGGCAGATCAGGCGTCGCGAACACCGGTATCATGGGGGCCGTGGCGGGGTTGGTGTCGCGCTCGGGCCGCGGCGGCACGTCGCCCTTCAGTTCAAAGATAGTGGACTCCCCGCCCCAGAAAAACGCCACGCTTTTCTCGCTGAGGCGGATGAGCGGCAGTTTCAAGATGTCGCGGTAGAAGGGCAGCAACGCTGGAATGCCGGGCGTGCGGCGCATGTACCAGCCGAAGAACATGAGATTTCGCATCGAGTCGACGAACTCCGCTTACTTGGGAACGGCGGCGGCGAGCCCGCGCGCCAGATCCTTCAGGCGCGGCAGGTATTCGGCCTCCACATCGGTGCGGCTCAGCGCCGAGGCGACGTAGCGCATCGACAACGTGCCGCGCAGGGTTTGACCGGTCATCACCGGCACGGCGACGGCCAGCTCGCCCTCCACCGGCCGCGCGGAATGGGCGAAACCGTCTTGGCGCACCTTGGCCAGCACGCGCGAAATGTTGGCCGAGCCCAGCACGTCGGCCTTGGCGAGCGATTCCTGCTTGGCGCGGTAGCGGATCAGCAGGGCGCGCTGATCGTCCTCGCAGAAGGCCAGCAACACCCGACCGCCCGCCGTATTGAACAGCGTCAGCCGATGACCGGGCGTGTAGCGCTTGAGCGTGAACGGGCTGAGGTCGTCGGTGCACGCGCGCAGCAACAACATGGTGCCGTTCAACGTGGAGAAGCCCAGCGGCCATTTGATCGCCTTGGCGGCGCGGTTCAGCACCGGCGCAACCCCGGCGCGCACCCACAGGTCGTCGACAAAGCCGTCACCCAGGCCGCGCACCAAAAGCGTCGGGTAATAGCAGTTGGTCGCCGCGTCGCGGCGGATGTAACCCTCGGCCTCGAGCGTGCGGAACAGCCGATGCGTGGTGCCGCGCGCCAGGCCCACCATGGGCGCGACCTGATTGATGCTGGCCCCGTTGAGCCGGTTGAGCGCGCGCAGAATGTCGAGCCCGCGCACAAGCGCGCGCACGCCGGTGGCCGCGCGGCCGCTCGACGTGGGCGCATCCTCGGCGGACATCAGGGCGGACTGCATGTTCATGGGCTGAAGTGTGACCGCGGCTTGACGGCCTTGGGCAGCGTGGTTTCTCATTAGCCCGTAGAATGGGCTTACTATCCCGCCCTGTCGAGACCGGTGCCCAAGACCGGTAGGCTGACGACATCATTGCAGGAGAACCACCCATGGCCGTCGCCAGCCTGGCTGCCGCACGCCCCGCCGCCTTACCGTCAGCCGAAGAATTGTTCGCCCGCGCGCGGCTTTTGGGTGAAACCGCGCGAAGCCGCAGCGCCGAAGCGCAAAAGCTGCGCCGTCTGCCTGACGCCACCATGGCCGACCTGCACGCCTCGGGCCTGCTGAAAATCCTCCAGCCGCGCCGCTACGGCGGCTTTGAGGGCGATTGGCCGACGCACACCGGCGTGGGTGAAATTCTGGCGCGCGACTGCCCGACGACGGCATGGATTCAATGCGTCGTGGGCGCGCATGCCTGGGTGGCCGCGCGCTTTTCCGCCGCGCTTCAAGACGAAATCTGGGGCCGGGGCCCCGACGTGCTGCTGGTCACCGCGCTGGCGGGCGGGGCCAACGTGGACTTAGAGGAAGTCGAGGGCGGCTATGTCGTCTCGGGGCGCTGGCGGTTCGCCAGTGGCGTCGATCACGCCCAATGGGCCATCGTCGGCGCGCTGCCCAAGGACCCGCAGCGCCGCGCCGAACATGATTTCGTGCAGCTGGCCTTGCCCAAAAGCGACATCACGGTGGACGATACCTGGCACACGGCGGGCCTGCGCGGCACGGGCAGCAACGACATCGTGATCGACAAGAAATTCGTGCCCGCGTACCGGACCTTGTCCCGCAAAGTGATGCGCGCGGCACCGACGCCCGACAGCCTGCGCCATCCGGGTTACGTCAACCATGTGAGTTTCTCGCCCTACTTCGGCACCATCACACTGGGTCCGCTGATCGGCGCGGCCAAGGGCGCGATCGACGCCTATCTGGGCATCACCCGAAAAAGAGTAGGCCAGATGTTCAGCGAACAGATTGCCGAGCAGGTTCCGGTGCAATCGCGCATCAGCGAATCCTGCGCCGAAGTGCGCGCGGCGGAGTTGCTGATAAGGCGCATCATGGACGAGCTGCACGCCTCGGGCACGCAACGCAAGACCGTGACCAAGGATGAATGGTTGAAGCACCGCGCCGACGGCGCGCTGGCCGCACGCCTGTGCCTGACGGCCGCCGAGCGCATGTTCCGCCACATGGGCGCGTCGGGCCTGACGGACGGCAACCCCGTGCGGCGCTACCTGGAGGACCTGCAAGCGATCGCCGCGCATATCAGTCTCCAGTGGGACAACGGCATGACCCCCTTCGGGCGCTGGGCGCTGGGCTTGCCGACCCAGCTGCCCGAAGTGGACGCCACGCCCGAAGGTGCGCGCGATTTGTTCTAAATCATGAGCGGGCCAAGCATCGCAGCGGGCCTGCGTGCGGCGTCAAAGGCCGCGCCCGATAAAATTGCGCTGACGACTACGAGCGCACAGATCAGCTACGGGCACCTGATCGCTAATATCAACCGCGTCTCAAATTTCACACGTGAGCATTTGAAACTCGTCATCGGCGACCGGGCGGTGCTGATTGCACCCAATGGCATCCGCTTTATTGAAGTGTTCATGGGGCTGGCCGAAGCGGGCGTGGCCGTCACGCCCGTCAGTCTGCTCGCCACCCCGGCAGAAATTGCGCGCCTTGTGGCCGAGCTTCGACCGAAGGCGATTTTCGCCGATGCGGGTTATGCCCACCTCGCCGAGGGGCTCAGCCCGATCCTCCTTGATCAGTCGTTTGATGCCGTGTTGGCAAAGGCGTCCGATGCCGCCCCCGACATCGGACTGACGGATGCGGATATGTTCTGCATCCCGTTCACCTCGGGTTCCAGCGGCGCGCCCAAGGGGGTGATGCTGTCCCACAAAGCCAGAGTCGATCACATGCGCTTCGGCATGGCGGCGAATTGGGGCGTGCATGGGCCGCGCGCGCGCGTTTTAGCGACCTCGCCGTTCTTCAACGGCGGGGCGGTGATCCAGCCCATCGCGGCGCTGAACTTCGGCGGGTCGTGTCACATCATGGACAAGTTCGACGCCGCCGAAGTACTGCGCACGATCAAAGAGCGCGTCATCACCTTCATGAGCCTGGTGCCGACGCAATATCACCGCATGCTGAACCTGAGCGAACGAGAGTGGGCGGCGGCGGACGTCGTGTCGTTGCAGGCCATCGCATCCTTCGGCGCGCCCATGAGTCCGGCCACGAAGGAGAGCGTCATCGCGCGCTTCGGCGCGGGTAAGTTGTTTGATTCCTACGGCACGACGGAAGCCGGCAGCATCGCCTGCCTGAAACCCGACGAGCAACTCTCGCGGCCCGGCAGCGTGGGGCGGCCGACACCGAATGTGGAGATCAAACTGGCCGAGAGCGGCGAGATTTGGGCGCGGTCATCCTGGCTATTCTCAGGGTATTGGAGCAACCCGGCCGCCACAGCGGCAGCCTTGAAAGACGGTTGGTCGGCGACCGGCGACATCGGGCGCATCGACGAGGATGGTTACCTGTACCTGCTCGACCGCGCATCGAACCTGATCATCTCGGGCGGGCAAAACATCTATCCGCGCGAGATCGAGAACGTGTTGGCCGCACACCCGGCCGTAGCCGAGGCGGCCGTAGTTGGCCGCGCTGATGCAGAATGGGGCGAAGCGGTGACGGCGGTGCTGACGCTCAAGCCGGAACATAGCGCCACGGCCGAAGACCTGAAACGTCATTGCGCGGGTAGCTTGGCCAAGTACAAAGTGCCGAAGGAATTTTTGATCTGGCCCGAGTTACCGCACAACGCCACCGGCAAGATCGATCACCGCACCGTTCGCGCGCGGATCAATGCGTCTTCTCGATGACCGCCAGCAGACGAAACCCCATCAACGCACCCAGAACCGGGGCCAGCGCATCTTCCAACGCCAGAACAGGTTTCACCGCCGCGCGGGGAATCAGGCTCCAGGGCTTGAAGCCGCCCGAGAGGGGATAGGCGAACAGGCTGAGGTGTTGCTTCACGGCAAGTCGTAACTGTGGAAATGCGCGATCAAATGCGGGGCGGTGCTTGCCGAACAACAACGAAGGGATCGCTTGATTGGCATCGAAGGCATCGCGTGTTTTATCCGGCGCGCCGTCGCGCAACGGATCTTCATTCAGCCGCACGGGCTCGGGGTGGATAAAGCGGTAGAACGGCCAGCTGACGGGCGTGATGGCCGGCTCGACCATGATGATGCGGCCATTTGGAACGAGGATGCGCTCGGCCTCGGCGAAGAATCGGCGCGGAAACTCCACATGGTGCAGCACGTCGAACATGACGATGTTGGCGAAGCTTGCCGAGGTAAACGGCAGCGCCTGCGCGTCGGCGACAAGGTCGAGCCAGGGTGCGTCCAGAATGTCGGTCACCACCGTATCGGGCGCGAACTCCTTGAAGATGCCCGAGCCGCCGCCGATCTCGAGCGTCGCCCCCGGGCTGCGGTGGGCGGCCATGCGCCGGTACAGATCGACGTAGATGTCGCGCAATGCGGGTTTCTTGCGCCATTGGCGGCCGTGCTCGGCGATGCGGCCGTCAACGGGCTCGCTCATGGCTAAAACGCCTTCAGCTTGCGCCAGGCGAAAAGAACCATCCGCAGCAGCAGCCAGCCGTGCGTGAAGCGCGAGATTTGCGTTTCGCCGTAGGCGCGACCGGCGTAGCGAATGGGCACCTCGACGATGCGCAAGCTCAGCTTCGCCGCGCCGAAGATCAGGTCGAAGTCGCCGAAGGGGTCGAAGTCGCCGAAGTAATGCCGGTTGGCGGCGATGCGCTCGTAGTCGCGTTTCCGTAGCACTTTCGTGCCGCACAGCGTATCGGTGAAGCGCTGGTTGAGCAGATACGAGAAGATCTTGGCGAAACCGCGGTTGGCGATGTTGTTCAACGTCCGCATGGCCGTGTCTTCCATCGGGTACACCAGCCGCGTTCCATTGATGAACTCGCCGCGGCCCGAGGCGATGGCCTCGTAGAATTTCGGCAGGCTTTCGGGCGGCACGGTCAAGTCTGCGTCGAGGATCATGAGAATGTCCCCTCGCGCCTCGGCGAAACCTTTGCGCACCGCGTCGCCCTTGCCCTTGCCGGGTTGACGGAAGACCTTGATGTCGCGGTCAGGGTATGCGGCCTTGACGCGCTCGCACTCCTCGAACGTGGCGTCCTTGCTGTGACCCTCGACGAATATGATTTCGATGTCGGGTGCGAACTGAGGCAGGCGCGTCACCGCGTTCTCGATGTTGCCGCGCTCGTTGCGGCAGGGCACCAGCACCGTGACGGAGGGAAGTTTCTCGGGCTTGGGAAGCCGCGCACGGGGCCGTGCGACGAGATAGTTGCGCAGGCACAGCATGCGCACGCCGGGCAGCGTGGCGATGAAGCGGTTGATGAACACGCCCACACCGAGCAGACGGCGCGGTAACAGTTGCCGCCACTCCTCGCGCACCACGTCGTAATCGGCCAGCGCCAGCAGGTTGGTCATGTCGGCGGTCGACAGCCAGTTCTGGTCCACCTGCGGCATTTTCAGGCCCAGCGCCTCGGCCAGCCGCAACACCGGCTCCCACAGATGGGAGTAGTAGGCCAGGATCAGCCGCGTCTCGGGCGTCGTCAGGCGGTGGAGCGCTTCAAACAGCGCTTCGACGTCTTCAATCAGACCGACGGTGTCGGAAATGACGATGTAGTCGAAGGGCCCCGGCAGCGCGGCCAGAAAGTCCGGGTCCTCGACGTTGCCTTGGATGAATTCCAACTCCGGATGGGCGGCTTGGGCGACGTTGACCATCTGCGCGCTCAGGTCCACGCCCACACCGCGCGTGGGCTTGAGCGCAGCCAGCAACTGCCCGTCGCCGCAGCCTAGTTCCAGCACACGCGCGTTCTCGGGGATGAGAAAGCGCATGTAGGCCTGATCGGCGTCGTGGAAATAACGGTTGCGTTCGATCCAGGCCACGCGCGCCGGGGCCATGCGGTCGAACAGCGCGCGGGTCTGCTCCTGACGGGGCGAAAGCAGCTTCATTTCAGCGTCAGCCATGCAAGACCGCCGGGCAAGGCGGAGACGACCACCGACAGACCGAGCAGCACGGAGATGAGGAACGCCTCGGGCTGGGCGATGCCGAACAGCGCGAAGCCCGCGACCATCACGCCTTCCCGCACACCCCAGCCGTTGACCGAGACGGGAATCGCCGCGGCGACCAGCGCCACGGGCACCACGACGGCGCTGGGCACGATGGGGTTGACGACGCCCAGGGCCGAAGCAAGAAGCGCGACGGCGGTGATGGTCATGGCGTGAATCAACAGCGACAACGACAGCGCGGCGGCTCCGGGCGCGGAGAACAGGCCACTGCGGATTTGCGCGATCATGGCCCGGGCCGTCTGCACGGCCGTGATGTCCGCGATCTGCGCGGGCAGCGGCAGATGATCGGCGAACAGGCCGAGCAACAGCCCCAGCACCACGACGACGGAGACCAGCGCGGTCAGCCGCAGCGCGCCCGCCTCCTCGCCCGCGATCCACGGCAGGGCGCAGAGGATCATCGCCACGGCCGCCAAAAGCGCGATGACGCGGTCCAAGACCAGGCTTGAGACGACGGGCTTCCAGCCCAGCCCGTTGCGCGCGCCGAGCCAGCCGCGCACCACATCCCCACCTATCGAGGCCGGCAAGACCTGGCCGAAGAACAACCCCGACCATGTCAACTTCAACGCGAGACGGTAGCTCATGGCGGCACCTGTGCGGCGCGCCAGCCACATCCAGCGCGCCGCCGTCAGCGGTATTTCCGCCGTGACGACCAGCACCGCCAGAACCACCGGCATCAGCGGCGCGGCGCGCAGCTTCAGCCCAAGATCGGCCACATCGAGTTTTGAGATCAAGTAGGCCAACAGCGCTACGGTGACGGCGGCCTTCAGCGCGAGCAAGCGCGCGTTCGGCCCGGACAGGGCCGCGCCGGAAGTTACGTCAAGCTGCGGCGGAACCGGAGCCGAGGTCATGCGCACCCGTCGATCTGGGAGAAATAGCTGAGGAGCGGCGCGTTATAAAGACCGGCGGAAGATCAGGCAACGCGATTCAGGTATCGAATTTCAGCATGCGCTGGCCCAAGAGCCGTCCGAAGGTGATGGCCGGGGTCACCAGCATGCCGCCGCAGTACGACCGGCCCATGAACTGGCCCGCGCCCAACAGCTCTCCGGCGGCGTAAAGGCCCGGAATCGGCGTGCCGTCCTGCTTGATGACGCGCAGCTGCGGGTCCACCGCGAGCCCTGCGTAGGTCGCGAGCAACCAGCTTTGCAGCCGCACGGCATAGAACGGCGCCTTGGCGATGGGCAGCGGCATGTGCTCGCGGCCCAGCTCGTCCTTTTTCGTCGCTTGGCCTTTATTATAAGCCGCCACGGTGGCCTTCAGGCCCGCGGGGTCGACGCCGGCGGCTTTCGCCAACGCCTCGATGCTGTCGGCGCGGGCGAAGGCGTCGTAGTTGCCAACCGCGTCGGCCACTTCTTCCTTGGTCCAGCGGCCGATGAACGGCGGGGCCTTGTCGAGGATTTCGCTGTCGAACACCACCCAGCAGCGTTCCTCGGGTTGTTTGAGCAGCGCTTCTTCATGCGCGTCGTGGCTGGCGATGTCCTCGCGCAAAAACCGCTTGCCCGAATTGTTGACGTAGATGCCCCACGGCGGATTGGTCGGCGGCCACGGCCGCACGGTGACGATCATCGGACTGGGGATTCCGGTATCGCGCATCACTCCGCCGAACAGCGGCATGTGATGCTCGCCGCCGCGCACATAGCCGCCCACCGCCGTGCCCAGCTTGATGCCCGCCCCCTGGCTGTAGGGATAGGAGACATCGCTGTAGTCTTTCGCGCCTTCAAGCTCGGCGAACATCTCGGAATTAGAGGCATATCCGCCCGATGTCAGCAGCACGTTGCGGCCCATGTGCCGGGAAGTCGAGCCGTCTTCATTCTTCACCGCTACGCCGATGACCGCGCCCTTGGTGTCCTTCAGCAGCTCCGTCGCCTCGGTCATGGTCAGCACCTTGACCGTGCCTTTGTCGGTCAGCGGCTTGAGCAGCTTCTCGAAGATGGTCAGCAGCGATAGTCCGCCTTCCGTGCCCCAGGCGTAGCGCGCCGCGCTGTAGGGCTCGTGCGTCGTGCCGGTGACGGGATGCTCGGGGTAAACCTTCAGACCGTTGTCCATCAGCCAATCGAAGCTGTCGGCGGCGTTGAACACCGCCAACCTGACGATGTCGGGGTTCGCCGTGCCCTTGCTGATCTTCATGACGTCGTCGAAGTGGCTTTGTGGCGTATCGGCGATGTTCTTAGATTTCTGCAGCTTGGTGCCCGCAGCACTCATCTGGCCCGAGGACAGGAACAACGTGCCGCCGATCTGGCCTGCGGCTTCGATCACCAGCACGCGCGCCCCGCGTTGACCGGCAAAGATTGCAGCCGGCAGGCCCGCCGTGCCGGCACCCACCACGATCAGGTCCCAGGGCGTTTGAGTCTGCGCGGAAGCCTTGGTGATGACCGCCGCACCGACGGCGCCTGCCGCAGCCGCGCCCAGGAATGCGCGTTTGCTGATGGGTCGGTTTGCAGCTTTGGTCATGGCGAATCTCCCCTCTTCTTTGGCTTGCGATTATAGGCGGTCTTTGCCGCGCGCGGGAACCGCCGAAACGCACCGGCGCTGTGAATGACCCTTGGGCTTTGGGCGGCGGGAGTGATAGCAGTAGGGCGGATTTAATAGGGCTTAGCGCGACGCATGGCCGGTTCATCCCCGCAAAAGTGCCTGGTTCTCGGCGGCAAAGGCTTCATCGGCTCTCACTTGGTGGACGCCCTGACGGCGGCCGGGCACAGCGTGCGCGTGCTCGACCGGCCCAATCTCGCCCCCTTGAGCGAGACGAGCGTGGCCGCGCAGGTCGAATGGCGCGACGGCGATTCAACCAGCGAGACCGACATCCGCGAATCTCTCGAAGGCTGCGAGGTCTGCTACCACCTCGTCTCGACCACCTTGCCGAAGTCCTCCAACGCCGATCCGCTGTTCGACGTGGAGACGAACGTGCTCGGTGCGATCCGGCTACTGACGCATGCCGTGAAATCCGGCGTGAAGAAGGTGGTGTTCGTCTCCTCCGGCGGGACGGTTTACGGCATCCCCAAGACCGTGCCCGTGACCGAGGATCACTCCACCGAACCCATCAGTTCCTACGGCATCGGCAAGCTGGCCATCGAGAAATATCTGCACCTGTTCTACGAACTGCACAAACTCGACTACACGATCCTGCGCGTCTCGAACCCCTACGGTGAACGGCAACGAACAAAAGCGAGCCAGGGCGCCATCGCGATCTTCTTGGGCAAGGCGCTGCGCGGCGAGACCGTCGATATTTGGGGCGACGGCTCGACGGTGCGCGACTACGTCTATATCGGCGACGTGACGCAGGCCTTGTTGAAAGCCGGCGCGCACACCGGCGCGCAGAAATTATTCAACGTCGGCTCGGGCGCGGGTCTGACGCTCAATCAGGTGCTCGACGAAATCGAGCGCGCCACGGGTCAGAAAACCAACCGCAACTACGCGCCCGCGCGCGGGTTTGATGTCCCGCGCAATGTGCTGTCGATCGAGCGGGCCAAGGCGCATCTGGGCTGGGAGCCGCGCACGAGTTTTGCCGACGGCTTGGCGCGCACGGTGAAGTGGCTGAAGAGCAAGCCTTTGAGCGAGATTTAGGTTCCGATCTCCCAGCGCGCGGGATGGAACATCTTGCCCCAGGTGGGAAAGTCGGTGCGCACCGAGAAGTGCACGTTGAGTTCCGTTAGCGCATAGCAGATCGACAGGTCATGTGAATACGCGCCGAAGGCCGCGGCGTAGTCGCCGGGTGCCAGCAGCGTTTTCTCCAGGATCAGCCGCCCGCCGGTGACGGCACCCGCGGCAATCGGCTTAGCGGACACGCCTGCTTCGCGGCTGGTCTGGCCGATGACCCAGTCGCCGTCAGTGCGATAGACGCTGACGGCGAACACCGCGCCGTCCAGCGCCATCAAGGCCTCCAATTCAAACTGAAACTCGATGTCCTGCCCGGCGGCGAACACCGCACCTTCGCCTTTGGCAAGCTTGAACGCCGTGAAACGCGCATGATCGGTGCGCTGCTGGGCGACGGGCGGGCGTTGCGGTGTCGAGGCCGACTCGCCCATCAGCGCGGCGTGGTAGTCCTGCGTCACGGACACCGGATCGCCCACGGCCTTGATCGCGCCCTTCTCCAGCCACACCGCGCGGTCGCAGATGAGCTGCAACGTGCTGAGGTCGTGCGAGACGAACAGTATGGTCGTTCCCTTGGCGCGCAGCTCCTGCACGCGCTTGATGCACTTGTTGCGGAACGCCACGTCGCCGACGCTCAGCGCCTCGTCGACGATCAGCACGTCGGGGCTGGTGTGGATGGCCACGGAAAAAGCCAGACGCACGAACATGCCGCTGGAGTAGGTCTTCACCGGCTCGTCGATGAAGTCGGCCAGTTCGGCGAACGTCACGATGTCCTCGAAGATGCGGCTGGTCTCGACCGCCGACAAACCCATGATCGAGGCGTTGAGAAAGACGTTCTCGCGCCCCGTGAAGTCCGGGTTGAAGCCCGCACCCAGCTCCAACAACGCAGCCACACGGCCGTGAACCTGCACGCTGCCCGAAGTAGGCGTGACGGTGCCGCAGATGATTTGCAACAGGGTGGATTTGCCCGCGCCGTTACGGCCGATGACGCCCAAAACTTCGCCGCGCTTGACCTCCAGCGAGACGTCCCTCAGCGCCCAGAAATCGCGGTAGTAGGTGCGCAAGCCGCGAAACAGCGATTGCAGCAGACGGTGATGGGGCTTGGCATAAATCTGGTAGCACTTCGACAGTCCGGCGACGGAAATGGAGACCTCAGAGGACATCGGCAAATCCCCGGCGCGTCTTCTGGAACCAGGCGAAACCCAGCCACGCGACGATCAGTGCGGCCAAAGTAAACCAACCGAACAACGCCCAGTCTGGAGCCTTGCCCCACATCAAAGCGTCGCGCGTCCAGCCCACAATATGAGTCAGCGGATTGAGCATCAGCCAAAACTGGAATTTCTCGGGCAGCAGCTCGATGGGATAGAAAATCGGCGTGAGAAACATCAGCGCCGTGGTCAGTACGCCGACGATTTGACTGACGTCGCGCAGGTAGACCCCAAGCGAGGCCAAGGCCCACGACAGGCCCAACGTCAGCAGAATGAGCGGGGCAAGGATGATGGGAAACAGCAGCAGTGTCGGATGCAGCGTGCCGAAAAACGTGGTGAAGGCCGCATACCAGACGATGAAGCTGACGATCATGTGGAACAGCGCCGAGCCCAACGCCACCCACGGCAGGATTTCCAGCGGAAAGACGACGCGCTTGACGTAGTTGACGTTGCCGATGATCAGGCCCGGCGCACGCGTCAGACATTCGGCGAACAGCGAATAGACCATCAGCCCCGCGAACAGCACGAGCGCGAACTCAACCTTGGAGTCGCCCTGACCGCCCCAGCGGGCCTGGAACACCACGCTGAAAATGAAGGTGTAGACCGCGAGCATCAGCAGCGGATGAAAGAACGACCACACCAGGCCCAGCACCGAGCCGCGGTAGCGGCCGGCGATTTCACGCGCGATGAGCTGAAACAACAGGCCCCGATGCCGCCACGGCGCGGCGAGCATCTCCACCGGCGAGATGGAGGCCGGGGCCATCAGGGGAAAACCTCGGCGCTCACGAACGCCTGGCCCTTTTGGTCCTTGGCCGAGAGCGACGGCGGGCCGATGTCGGGCCAGACGATCTTCAGCGTCGGATCGTTCCAGGCGATGCAGCGTTCATGTTCGGGCGCGTAGTAATCGGTGGTCTTGTACAAAACCTCCGCCGTCTCGGAAACGACGATGAAGCCATGAGCGAATCCGGCCGGAACCCAAAGCTGCTTTTTGTTCTCCGCCGACAGGCTCGCCGAGACCCATTGGCCGTAGGTGGGCGAATGTTTACGGATGTCCACCGCCACGTCGAAGATTTCGCCGGCCACGGCGCGCACCAGTTTTCCCTGGGCCTGCTTGATCTGGTAGTGCAGGCCGCGTAGCACGCCCCTCACCGACTTGGAGTGATTGTCCTGCACGAAGGCGGCTTCGATGCCGGTGGATTGGGCGAAGGTTTTTTGATTGAAGCTTTCGAAAAAGAAACCGCGCGCGTCACCGAAGACCTTGGGCTCCAGCACCATCACGTCGGGAATGGCCAGCCGGGTCACGCTCATCAGAACAGGCGTTCGTTCAAGAGGCGCAGGAGGTAGCGGCCGTACTCGTTCTTGGCGAGCGCGTTGCCCAGTTTTTCAAGCTGCGCGGCGTCGATCCACTTATTTCTGAACGCGATCTCCTCGGGGCAGGCGACCTTCAGTCCTTGGCGGCGCTCGAGCGTGGCGATGAACTGCCCGGCTTCGAGCATGGATTCATGCGTGCCGGTGTCGAGCCAGGCATAGCCCCGGCCCATGATCTCGACGCTTAAGGTGCCGCGCTGAAGGTAAAGTTTATTGAGGTCGGTGATCTCCAGTTCGCCGCGCTTGGAGGGCTTGAGCTGCTTGGCCAGCGCCACCACGTCTTTGTCGTAGAAGTACAGGCCCGTGACGGCGTAGCTGGATTTCGGCTGGGAGGGTTTCTCTTCGATGCTGATGGCTTTGCCGCTCGCGTCGAATTCCACCACGCCGTAACGCTCCGGGTCATGGACGTGATAGGCGAACACCGTGGAGCCCGCAGCGCGCGCATCGGCCGAGGCCAAAAGTTCGGGGAAATGATGGCCGTAATAAATGTTGTCGCCCAGGATCAGGGCCGAGAGGTCGTTGCCGATGAATTTCTCGCCGATGATGAAGGCCTGCGCCAAGCCGTCGGGCGAGGGCTGCACGGCGTAGGTGAAATTCATGCCCCACTGCGCGCCCGTACCCAGCAGCTGCTCGAAACGCGGCGTGTCGAGCGGTGTGGAAATGATCAGCACATCCCTGATCCCCGCCAGCATGAGCGTGGACAGCGGGTAATAGATCATCGGTTTGTCGAAGACGGGCAGCAGCTGCTTCGAGACCGCCAGTGTCGCCGGATGAAGCCGCGTGCCCGCGCCGCCCGCCAGAATGATGCCTTTGCGCGCCATGCTTATGTCTTGCTCTCATTGACCAATGCCGCCACGACGCTGCGCGCCTGGATCTCCCAGGAGGGCAGCGCCAAGCCCAGCGCCGTTCTTAGCTTATCCGTATTCAAACGGGAATTGGCCGGACGCCGGGCCGGGGTGGGATAAGCCGAGGTGGGAATGGCGGTGACCTGCGCCGGACCGGCCTTCAGCGCCAGTCCCAAGGTTTGGGCCTCACCCAGGATGAAGCGCGCAAAGCCGTGCCAGGTGGTCTCGCCCGCCGCCGCCAGATGGTAAGTGCCCGCCAACACCGGCCTGGAAAGCGCCTTTGCGGTGATGTCGGCGATCAGCGCCGCCGAGGTGGGCGCGCCGGTTTGGTCGGCCACCACCTTCAGCTCCTCGCGCTCGCGGGCAAGCCGCAGCATCGTTTTGACGAAGTTATTTCCGCGCGCGGCGTAGACCCAGCTGGTGCGGAAGATGATGTGATGACAGCCGCTGCCTCTGATTGCGTCTTCACCGCGCAGCTTGGACGCGCCGTAGACGCTGACGGGGTTGGTCGGGTCGGTTTCAAGGTAAGGCGATGCCTTTGTGCCGTCGAAGACGTAGTCGGTGGAGTAATGAATCAACAGCGCGTTGGCTTTCTTCGCTTCATCGGCCAGCACCGCCACGGCTTCGTGGTTGATGCGTTCGGCTAAGTCTTTCTCCGTCTCGGCTTTGTCGACGGCGGTATAGGCGGCGGCGTTGATGATGATGTTGGCCTTGGCGCTTGCGATTACTTCTTTCAAAGCGGGCAAATTCGAAAGGTCGGCCTGCGCACGGTCCAGCGCCACGACATCAGGGTTGCGCGGCAGAACCTTGCGCAACTCGCCGCCCACCTGGCCGTTGACGCCGAGCAGAAGGATTTTCATTGGTACTGTTTGGCGACCCAGTCGCGGTAGGCACCGCTGGTGATGTTCTTCACCCAGGCGTCGTTGGCCAGATACCACGCCACGGTCTTGGCGAAACCGCTGTCGGGCGTTTCGGCCGGACGCCAGCCGACCTCGTTCAGGATCTTCCGCGCATCGATGGCGTAGCGGCGGTCATGGCCCGGGCGGTCCTTCACGAAGGTCATTTGAGCTGAATACGGCTTGCCGTCGGCGCGCGGGCGCTCCTTGTCCAAAATCGCGCACAGGGATTTCACGGTGTCGAGGTTAGCGCGCTCGTTGTTGCCGCCGATGTTGTAGACCTCGCCCAGATGCCCGCGCTCCAGCACGGCGCGGATGGCCGAACAGTGATCGCCCACGTACAGCCAGTCGCGCACCTGCTGGCCGTCGCCGTAGATCGGTAAGTCCTTGCCTGCCAGCGCGTTGTGAATGATTAGCGGGATCAATTTTTCGGGAAACTGATAGGGCCCGTAGTTGTTCGAGCAGTTGGTGGTCAGGACCGGCAGTTTGTAGGTGTGATGATAGGCGCGCACCAAGTGGTCCGATGCCGCTTTGGAAGCAGAATACGGGCTGTTGGGTTCGTAACGCTTGGTCTCGGTGAAGGCTGGGTCGGTGGGCGACAGCGAGCCGTACACTTCATCCGTCGACACATGCAGAAAGCGGAACGCCGCCTTCTCCGCGTCGCTCAGGGTATTCATGTATGCGCGCGCGGCTTCCAGCAGGCGGAAGGTGCCGACCATGTTGGTTTGGATGAAATCCTCCGGCGCGTGGATCGAGCGGTCGACGTGGGATTCGGCGGCGAAGTTGATCAGCGCGCGCGGCTTGTGCTCGGTCAGCAGTTTTTCGATCAGTCCCTGGTCGCAGATGTCGCCGCGCACAAAGACATGGCGGTTGTTACCCTTGAGCGACGCCAAATTCTCGAGGTTGCCCGCATAGGTCAGCTTGTCGAGGTTGACGACGGGCTCGAGCCCCGCGGTCAGCCAATCGATGACGAAGTTGGCGCCGATGAAACCCGCGCCGCCGGTGACGAGAATGGTCATTCGCTCAGATTCGGTTGAGGGCTGCGGCCAGGTAAAGGCCGAGGTTGTCGAGGAAAGATTGCCGGGTGATGCCAGACCTGACGAGCCCGATCAACCGGCCCATCACGGAGGCGGCACGCGCGGCGCGGAAGGTGCGTAAAACCTGAGCATTTTGGGGGGTCAGGCGCGATTCGATGCGGGCCAGCGCAGCCAGGTTGATGTCCGTCCAGACGCGGAATCGGCCCTCCAGCAGTTGCCCGGCGCGGAGCAGCCGTGCCGCGACTCCGATGTTCGAGCCGATTTGATTGGCCCCGTGCTGGCGGTATTTGAGCGACGGCGCGGGATCGTTGAGCACCACACCGCCGCAGCCCGAGACGACCATGTAGGTCCACCAGTCGTGCACCACGACCTCCACATCGGGTCCGGCCACGCGTAGCAGGTCGCGGGCGGCGGCATTGAGCATCATCGTATTTCCCCCGCCGATGTTCTGCACCAAAGCGTTGCGAAAACCGGGCGGCTTGTTGAACAGCCGCGACAGGCCCAGTTCGCGCCCCGCTTCGTCGATCAGGCAGGAGCGCGACAAATATAAAGCCGGCGTCGATGCGGGCACGGCGGCCAACATGGCGAGCGAGCGCTCGATTTTATCCGGGTGCCAGATGTCGTCCTGGTCGGCGTAGGAGAAGTAATCGGCCGCGATCTCGCCGTTGCAGGCCAGCGCCAGAAAGTTCGCCGACGAACCCCGGCCGGGACCTGCGAGGATGCGCAATTTCTGCCCGCCCCAGCGCGACTGGAACTGGGACAGAATATCGCGTGTGGCATCTGTCGAGCCGTCATCGGAGGCCCAGACGGTCCATTGCGTGTGCGTTTGCGTGGCGATGGACTCGAGCTGTTCGGCCAAAAACCGCGCGCCGTTGCGGGTGCACAGCAAAATCGCGACGATGGGTGGCTGCGCAGCGGTTGTCATGATGGAAGTTGAATGAGGGCGAAGACCGCCGCAGTATAAAAGCGAAGGCACGGGGCGCAACGGCCCAGGCAGGGGATTTCAACATGAAAAAAGTCTTAGGCGCGATTGCAGCTGTGCTGGTGGTCAGCGCAGGGCTGTTCGGTGCGGCCACCTGGCCGTGGCCGAAGCTGGTCTTCGACAGCCTGACCGGCCCGCCGCCCGCCATGTCGCCCAACATGGTCGAAATCCGTTCGCCGGTGGAGAAGGTCGCGGGCGAGCACCGCCCCCTGCCCGTCGGCAACCGCCCGGAGGTGGATTTCAGCGCCGCCGTGGCGGTGAACGAAAAATACCAGGGCTATTCGCTGCTGATCTGGCAGGGCGGCGAGCTGATCTTCGAGAAGTACTTCAACGGCGGCGGGCCCGACGCGCGGGCCGAATCCGCCTCCATGCACAAGAGCGTCATGGCCACCTTGATGGGCGTGGCCGTCGATGAAAAATTGATCGGCGGTGTCGACGACCCGGTGGGCACCTATATTCCTGAATGGAAAGATGATCCGCGCGGCAAGATCACCATCCGCAACACTCTGCAGATGGCCACGGGTTTGGAGCCGCCCGATACAAAGGGCGGGGTGCTGAGCGTTGATTCGCGGTTTCGCTTCGGCCTGTTCATGCGCCAAGCGGTTTTGGACCGTAAGCTGATCAACGAGCCGGGCACGGTGTTCGACTACCGCAACCCCAACAGCCAGCTGGCCGGCATGATCATCGAAGCGGCGACCAAGCGCCGCTACGCCGACTATCTGTCGGAAAAAATCTGGAAGCCCTTGGGCGCGAAAGACGCCTATGTATGGCTGGACAAACCCGGCGGCATGCCGCGCACGTCGGGTAGTCTGTTCGCGCGTATTGAGGACTGGCTGCGCATGGGCATCATGCTGAAAGACGGCGGCGAGTTCGAGGGTCGGCGCATTGTCTCATCCGAATGGGTGGAGCAGATGATCGCGCCCTCGCCCGCCAACCCCAACTACGGCTTTCAAGTCTGGCGCGCCGGCCCTTACGTCGAGAAGCGCTGGTATGACGCGGCGAAGAAAGGCATGGCGGTGCCCGCAGCGCAAGCCTGGGCGGACCCGGACATCTTCTTTTTCGACGGCTTCGGCGGTCAGCGCGTCTACGTCAGCCGCGCGGAGAATCTGGTGATCGCCCGCCAAGGCCCCGCGCGCCTGGATTGGGACGATTCCGAACTGCCCAATGCCGTCATCGCCGCCTTGCGCGCGGCCAAGCCCGCCGACCTTCCAAAGTAACTATTTCAGGTCGCGCGCCAAACGAATGCCGACGCGCGCGGTGTTGAGTTCCGGCGGCGCCCAGTCGTGCTTGGCGGCGCGGATGTACCACGGGTCGGCGTGCCACGCCCCGCCGCGGATGACACGTTCGGAGCAGTCGCCGTCTTCGCGGGCCGATCCATCGGCGGGGGCGCCCTCATAGGTCCGCGCGAAGCAGTCCTGCACCCACTCCCACGCATTGCCGAACGCGTCGTGCACGCCCAGAGGATTGGGTTTGAATGAGCCCACCGGCGCGGTGAACGCATAGCCGTCTTTGCATTGGAATGTCGTGGCCGGATCGGCGGAGATTTTCAACGCCTCGGCCTTGGTCAGGTCCGACACATTGGCGTATTCACATGCTTGGTCGCGCCCATCACCCCACCAGCGCACGCTGTGCGCCGCGGTTCCATCAAGGTTCCCGCGCAGCAACCATTCAAATTCCGCATCGCTGAGAAGCCGATATTTTTGCCCGGTCTTGGCCGACATCCACTTGGCGTATTCCGCCGCGTCGGCCCATTGCACGCACACCACCGGATGATCATCGCCTTGCGCGAAGCCGGGATTTTTCCAGGTTGCGTCGGCATCCATGATGCCCCAGCCGTTGGCCTCCTTGTCCCAGATCTTACAGCCTTCGGCCGTCGCACGCCCGGTGGCGGCGAGGAACGCCGCGAAGTCCTTGCGCGTGACCTCGGTTTTCATCACGGCGAAGGGATAGGCGATGGTCACTTTGTGCTGAGGCTTTTCATTGGCGGCGTCGCGGTCGGGCGTACCTTCGCGCGTCGTCTCCTCGGCCGTCGAGCCCATGATGAAAGCTCCGGGCGGGATCACCACCATCTCGGGGCAATCTGCGCAATCTTTGAACGTACTGCCCGCCTTGGGTGCCTGAGCCGCCGCCGTGCCGACGGCCAGAACCGCGAGAAACACCATCATCAGCGCCTTCATTTGCCCCTCACGCGGCTACGGAATTGGTGATGCAACTATAACGACTTTGACCTAGCCCCGCATCCTCGTGGAGCGGATTTGGCATTCGCGAACCTGCCTCATCAAGGTTGAGCAGCGAATGCCAAATCCAAAGCTCCACGAGAAACATATAGTTACCCGTGGTCCTTTGATTCTAACATTCGCAACACTGCGCCACGAAACACGATGCGAATGTTAGAATCGGCCTACGGGCGCAACCTATGTGGGAACTAAAGGAGACACCGATGTTTTTCACCCGCACCAAGCCCGCGATGCCGACCAAGGCCGAGGCCCTGCCAGGCCGCAGCGCCAAGATGCCCGTGCCCGAGACACATTATGTGAACAAGAATCGCCTCGTCCCGCCGTTTCCCGATGGGCTGGAGATGGCGATGTTCGGCCTGGGCTGTTTCTGGGGCGCGGAGAAACTGTTCTGGCAAATCCCCGGCGTGTATTCCACGCAGGTCGGCTACGCGGCGGGTTTCACGCCCAACGCGACCTACAAGGAAGTGTGCAGCGGCATGACCGGACACAATGAAGTGGTGCGCGTGGTGTTCGACCCCAAGCAGGTCAGCTTCGAGGCGTTGCTGAAAAAGTTCTGGGAGGGTCACAACCCGACGCAAGGCATGCGCCAGGGCAACGACGTCGGCACGCAGTACCGTTCAGGCATTTATGTTTATTCCGACGCGCAACGCACGGCCGCCGAGGCCACGAAGGCCGCATATGAAAAGGCGCTTGGCAAAAGCGGCTATGGCGCGGTGACCACCGAAATCATTCCCGCGCCTGAGTTTTATTACGCCGAGGATTATCACCAGCAGTATCTGGCCAAGAATCCCGGCGGGTATTGCGGATTGGGCGGCACGGGTGTGAGTTGCCCGGGGTGACTTAAACTTATTTCGTCATTGCCCGGTTTAACCGGGCAATCCATCATTCAACTAGCGCCGATGCTCGAGGAAAGATAGATCACCCGACTAAATCGGGCGATGACAACAAGAGCGAGTGAGTCATGAAACTTATGATCGGACTATTTATTATTGCGGCACTCTCGGGCACCGCCCTCGCCCAAGACAAAGCGCCCTTGTTCACCTCCACGCCGACGATTTTGGTGCGGTCGCCCGACCCGGCGAAACTCGGCGCGTTTTATCAGGCACTCGGCTTCCGCTTGATCCGCGTTTCCGGCAACGGCGGGCAAATCTTCCGCCTCACGGGCGATGTGGGTTCGCTTGAGGTGGTGAAGATGGACCCCGCCACGAAACCCGGCCCGGTCAAGACCAGCCGTACGCAGCAAGGCGTGGTGGCGATTTTTGAAACCGACGATCAGGCGGGCGTCGTGGCGCGCGCGAAGGCGGCAGGAGCCACATTGATCGAAACCTGGACCGCCTCGGACCGGCCGGTGACGATCTATTACATCGCCGATCCGGAAAACAACGTGCTGGGCTTCGCGCCCCGCCACCACAACCCGAACATTAAGACGCCTTAGAGAGGCGCTACCACGGAATCGGCTGGCCGTCGTAGTTCAGCGCCTTGGCGTTGGTGTCCAGCGTCATGGCGTCGATCACCTTCATCATGCCCGTCACGCTCTCCTGGGTGCTGATGCCCTTGCCCGGGAAGTTCGAAGCGCGCAGCAGGTCGGTCTCCACCATGCCCGGCGCGATGATTCCGATCATAATCCCCTCGGCCTTCCAATCCGCCGCCAGCGCGCGGAAACCGATGTTCAGCGCCGCCTTGCTCATGCGGTAGGCGTAAAAGCCCCCGCGCCGCGCGGTGAGCTCCGACGAGCCCAAGCCGCTGGTCATGCCGAAGGCCTTTTTCATCTGGCTTGCGGCCAGGTTCGGCTTGAAGGCTTCGGTCAGCTTCAGCGCGCCGAAGGTGTTGGCATTGAGCACGTTGATGAACTCTGTCTGATCCAACGCGCCGATGGTCTGCTTGGGCACGTCGCCCAGGGTGCCGGCGTTGTTGATGAGCACATCGACGGGCTTGCCTTTGTACTTCGCCGCCAGCGCCTCGATGGCCGCGACGTCGGTGACGTCGAGCTTCTCCACCGTCACCTTTTTGTGTTTCTTGGCCAGCGCCTGCAGTTCCTCGGCCTTATCGGGGTTGCGCGCCGTGGCGATGACGTCCCAGCCCTTCTCGGCGTACTGCTTGACGAACTCCAACCCGATGCCGCGGTTGGTGCCGGTGATCAGCACGGTGGCGGCTTGAGCGGCGGATGCGAACAGGCCGTAGGCAACCACGGCGGCGACGAACTGACGGATCATGATGGTTCTCCTGAACATCGAGGGCTGCACCCTAAACACTGCGCGCCCTTGGCCAAGAACCCGCCGCCCGGCGGACCGCGCGGCGGTCAGCGGGTTGCGTGCGGCCCTGACCCGCCGCTAGGATGACCCCGACTTTTCAATCCATCAAGGGACCAACGCCATGCACCGCCATACCGTGCTGTTCAACCTCAAGGATGAGCTGGATCAAGCCGCCAAGACCAAGGCCATTGAGGCCCTGCGCTCGCTGAAATCCATCGCGGTGTGCAAGGGCCTGATGGTGGAGAAAAACAAGCTGCCGGCCGGCGACAAGGCCCCTTACGAGTGGCTGTTGATCGCGGACTTCGCCAACGACGACGACCGGCAAACTTATGAAAAAGACGAACACCACGTGAAGGTGATCCGCGGCGATTTTCTGCCGACGGTGAAGAACTACATCATCAGTGATGTAAACTTCTAAACCGGCTCAACCAAACCGTACCGCATAGACCGGCGCGAGGTGGGCGCTCAGCAACTTCCATGAGTCCCCGCCCGACTCGCTGACCCACAGCGCGCCGGTGGTCGAGCCCATGGCCAGCCTCTTACCGGTTTTGTCCACCACCAGTCCGTGGCGATAGATCAAATCGAAGGCGTTGCCCTGCGGCAGGCCCTTCTTCAACACCTTCCAGGTCTTGCCGCCGTCCTTGGTGCGCTGCACGACGACGTTGCCGTCGACGGGGTAGCGGTGCTCGTCCTTCACGGCAGGCGCGAACCACGCGGTGTTGGGATCCTTCGGATGCACGGCCACCGCGAAGCCGAACTTCGAGATCGGCGCGGTGGTGATCTCGTGCCAGGTCTTCAAGTTATCGGTCGAACGGAAGATGCCGTTGTGATGCTGCGTCCAGTACACGTCGGGCTTGGCGGCGCATTGCACCGTGCAGTGCGCGTCTTGGATGTCGGGGTCTTTGGCCTGCTCGGGCGGCATGAACTCCGCGTGCATGCCCAAGCCGCCCACCTGCCATGATCTGCCGCCGTCCTCGGTCACGCGCACGCCGCCGCAGGATATGGCGACAGCGACGCGGTTGGAGTTGCGCGGATCGACGCAGATGGAATGCAGCGCCGGATGCTCGGTGCCGCCGCCGAACCATTTTTGCCGTTCGGGCATGGTCCACAAGCCGTCATTGAGCGTCCACGTGTCACCGAGATCGGTTGAGTAGAACAAGCCGCCGGGCGCGGTGCCGCACCAAAGCGCATTCTTTTTGTCGGGTCCCGCCCACTCCAGCGCCCAGATGCCCTTGAGGGACGGCGCCTTGTCGTCCTTCTCGCCGCCTTCGACTTTGGGATACTGCGGTACGCCGATTTCCTTCCACGTCTTGCCGCCGTCCATGGAGCGATGCAGCTTGACGCCGAAGTGCCCCAAGTTGAGCGCGGCAATCATGATCTTGCCCTTGGCATCCGCCAACGCCAGCGACGCGGGCGAGCCGAGAAAATGGGTTTTGCTGTGTTTCCAGCCGCGCGGTCCGCGCTTGTAGACAACCAGGCCTTTGCGTGTGGAAACCAAAAGCGTGTTCGACATTTTATCCTCCGGATAAGGCTTGCAAGACGTAAAGTTCGCTGTCGGGTTTGACGGCGCGGTCGAGAATGTCGCGGCGCACGTGTTCGCCGTCGAGGAATACCGCGATGTGGACGCGCACCCGGCCCTGGTCGTCGAGCACGTAACCACGCGCCGCCGGATGGCGCGCGAACACGTCGGCCAATACCGCGCCGATGGTTTGTCCGTGTGCGTCGACCGCGCCGTCCGGCGCGACATGACGTAAGTGGCTGGTGAAGTGAACTTGGACCACGCGTGAACTTCTCCCTGCGCTACTATAGCGCTGCGGCATGGACGCTGGGGAGAGGCCTGCGTAGGATGCTGACCGCATGATGAATGTCCCAGCACAATCGGCCACGGAAACCGAGGCCAAGCTGCGCGCGGCCTACGCGGGCGGCGTGTACTTCGTCTCGCCGGAAGAACTGCTGAGTCACAACTCCGGCTGCATCATCGAAGGCCTGCGTGAGCTGGGCCTGCCGGTGAAGGCCAACACCGCGCGCGTCACATCACGCCACGTCTCCATGCCGCTGGCGGGCGTGGCCGCGACCGAGATCGAGTCCAAGCCCTTCCCCGGGCTATCGGCGGTGATCGTCGACATCTCGCACGGTAATCAATACGTGCCGCTCGAGAGCCTGAAGGGCGGGCGACTGGCCTACCTCACCAACAGCGATGTCAGCGCGTTCTGCAAAATCCCAGCACCCTACCCGCTGTTCGCGGTGCACGACACGGCCTTTGCCGCCAACGGTGCGCGGCGTTTTCCGCTGGCCTTCGGGCCGACCAATGCGCTGATCGCCGCAACCGAGAAACGCCCATCCTTCGAGAAACGTGATGTCGTCGCATTACGCAATTTTCGCGCCACGCTGAGCCAAGGCGTGCGTGCGCTGTTGGACCTGACCTATGTGCCGCACGTGAAGCAGCGCATGACGATGGATGACGCCATTCATCCTCCCGCCGCGTATCTCTCGGCGCTCATGAACTCTAAAATCTGCTTGGCGTACGGTGGGGAGTTCTTCAGCCCCATCCAGTCCAATCCCTATTTCACCGAGCGCGAGCCGCAGATACTCGCACGGCATTCTTTCGACCGCGTTGATTCAACGGCGATTGTCATGCGCTGGGACAGTTGGCGGTTCTGGGAAAGCCTGACGGCCGGCTGCGTGACGGTACATCTGGATTTTCAGAAATATGGGCTGAAACTGCCGGTGATGCCCGAGCCTTGGGTGCATTATGCCCCGATTGATTTGAACGACATCGCCGGCTCGGTGGACGCGCTGATGGATCATGAAAAGCAATGGCCCGACATCGCGGAAGCGGGCCGCACCTGGGCCATCGAACACTACGCCCCCAAGCCCACCGCCCTACGCGTGCTGGAACAGATGCTATGAACGCAGTAAAACGAGAGACTTGGTCCTCGGCGGCCATGTTTATCCTGGCGGCCATCGGCGGCGCGGTGGGCTTCGGCAGCATCTGGCGGTTTCCCTACCTGATCGGCACCAACGGCGGGCCGGCGTTCGTCATCATCTACATCGTGCTGCTGATCGCCATCACGATCCCGTTGATGATGGCCGAAACGCTGATGGGCCGGCGCGGACAGGCCAGCGCGCCGGAGTCCATGCGCCGCTTGGCCGCCGAAGCGGGCGCGCGACCCGCGTGGGTCATCGTCGGCGGCCTGGGCGTGCTGGGCGCGTTCCTGATCATGACCTACTACAGCATGATCGGCGGCTGGGTGCTGGCCTATGTGCCCTCATCACTCATGGAGGGCTTCAGCGGCAAAACGCGCGAGGAGTTCCAGGCTACCTTCGATGCCCTCATGGCCAGCCCGGGCCGCATGATCTTTTGGCATACGATTTTCATGGGTGTCACCGCGCTGATCGTAGGCCGCGGGATCACCGCAGGGATCGAACGCGCGGTGGGCTTCCTCATGCCGGCGCTGGTGATCATGCTGGCGGTGATCACCGTCTACGCGCTGATCATCGGCGACGCCGCGCGCGGAATATCGTTCATGTTCGTGCCCGACTTCTCCAAGGTGACGTGGGAGTTGGTGCTCGTCGCCCTCGGCCAGGCGTTCTTCTCCATCGGTGTGGGCATGGGCATGATGTTCACCTATGGCGCATATCTCGACAGCGAGGTCTCGATCGGCAAGGCGTGCCTGACTATCGTCGTGGCCGATACAATTGTATCTCTGCTGTCGGGCCTGGCGATCTTTCCCATCGTCTTCGGCTTCGGGCTCGATCCCGCCGCCGGACCGGGGCTTGTGTTCGTGACCTTGCCGCTCGCTTTCGGGCAAATGCCCGGCGGGCTGCTGATCGGCACCGGCTTCTTCGTGCTGTTGTTCTTCGCAGGGCTGGCCTCAGCCCTAGCGCTGACCGAAGTACCGGTGGCGTGGCTGAGCCGGAAAAAAGGCTGGGGCCGCCGCAACGCAACGATGGCCGTTGCCGCGGCGATCTGGGCGGTGGGCCTGCTGTGCATCTTTTCGTTCAATGAATTGAAAGACGCCCACGTGCTGAGCGGGATCGGTCGCTACGCCACGGCGACGCTGTACGAGATCATCGACGACGTTTCGGCGAATTTCGTGCTGGTGGTCGACGGCATCCTGATCGCGGTATTCGTGGGCTTCATCATGAAGGCCGAGACCGTGCGGCACGAATTGGGCCTCGCCGACGGCCCGCTGTACCGAACCTGGATGTTCTTCACCCGCATCGTCACGCCCGTCGCCCTGATCGTCACCTTGGCGGCCACGTGGCTGTAGCAGCGTCGGACGGTTGCATGTCGGCGCGGTGAATTTTGCGCGTCAGTCTCATGAGACCGTCGCTGAACCATCTTTGAGATATCACTTCAGATTCAAGAAGTTGTCGCCGTCCGTAACGATATTGCGCGCGACCGGACGCGCTGCTTGCCCCCCTCGCGGCGCCGTCGGCCGATCGTGCAACAACGGAGAGTCCTCCCCATGCGTACCACCCTCGTTTTATCCGCCGCCGTCCTCGCGCTATGCGCCGGGACTGCGACCGCCAGAGACAACGTGATCCACATGATGACCATGCCCACCACGGCGCGCGGCACCGCCGAGATTGAAATGGGCGAGATCGATAGCGCCATCCGCAAATCTCTCAGCGCCGCGAACAGCGCCTGGCCGACGTACCGCGCGGCGGCCTTCGCCAACCTGTGCATCGGCTACGCCAAACAGGGCGAATACGCCACGGCGCTGGAGTACTGCGATAAAAGCGTGGCTGAAGAGCGCAGCACCTGGATCGCGCTGATCAACCGCGGCGCGGTGCACTACCTGCTGGGCAACTACACCAGCAGCGTGACCGACCTGCAGCGCGCGCTGGAACTGCGCGGCGGCGTCATGGAAGCGCGCAACAACCTGGCCCGCGCCGAACGCAGTTACGCTTCGCTGGGCGGCAACCAGAACCTCGCCGAAAACCCGGCGAAGTAAGCCCTCACCTGTTTTTACAGGATAAATACAGGCGATGCCGGCCGACTGATGGTTGGTATCGCCTGTATTTCTTCGAAAAAAGCACGCCTACGCCACCTCCGGCGTGTAGTGCTTCTTCATGCTGGAGACCAAATCCTCAAACGCGACGGTCTGCACACGCGGGTCTTCTTTGCGCAGCAGGCCCGCCATGGGGTCGGTGATGACGTTGAGCACGACCGGACGGTCGGCGGCGAAAGCCATCTTAAGCGCAGGCGCGATGTCGGCTGGCTGCTCGATGCGCCGACCGATGGCCCCGTAAGCCTCGCCGATGAGGTGATAGTCGCAGTGGCCCAGGTCGCAGTTCACCTGCCCGCCCAGCGCCTTGATCTGGCCGTGGCGTTCGGTGCCCCAGCCCGCGTCGTTTGAGATGAGGCAAATAAGGCGCAGGCCCGCCAGCACCGCGCCGTTGAACTCGCTGCAATAAAAACCGAACGCGCCATCTCCGGTGACCAGCACCGTGGGACGCGCCTGCTTGCCGCTTTTGGCCGCTTCTTCCTTGGCCCAGGCGGCAGCACCGATGGCTAAGGGCGTGCCCGTGCCCATGCTGCCGTAGGGATAATGGTCCATGAAGGCGCGCGGCTGCTTGATGCGCAAAATCGCGTGCATCCAGTTCTGGATGTCCGCGCCGTCGCCCACATAAATCGCGTCCTCGGGCAGGACCTTCATCAGCTCGCGCGCCATGCGGTAAGGGTGAATCGGCGCTTTGTCGTCCAGGCCCAACTCTTCTATTCTGGCCAGCCGCGCAGTCATGGCCTCGTTGATCCAGGTGGGATCAACGCTGTTCTTAAAGCCGATGCGCGTCAGTTCCGTGTGCAGCGCTTCGACGGTCAATCGAACATCGGCGACAATCGGCACGTCGGCGATGCGGTTGCGGTTCAGTTCCTCGGCGTGGACATCGACCTGAATGAACTTGGCGTTGGCGGAAAAGCGCGGCGCGAGGCCGAAGCCCAACCGCTGCGTCAGCCGCGCACCCAGCACCAGCACCACGTCGGCATGCTTGGCGGCCACTTGAGCCAACGGCCAAGGAAAGCCGATTTTCAAATCCTCCGCGACGACGCCGCGGCCCATGCTGTTGCCCATGACCGGAAACCGAAACGTTTCGGCCAAACGGCGCAGGGCGGGCGATGCGCCCGAGAGCATCGCGCCGGCGCCGACGATGATCAGCGGGCGCTTGGCGTTGGCCAGCAATTCGGCGGCGGCTTTCAGCGCGTCAGCCGATGGCCCCGGATGGCCGGGCATGGTCAGCGCCATGTCCCCGCGCTCGGAGGTCTCGACGGCCTTGGATTCCCAGCCGTGGGGAATGCCCAACATGGCCACGCCGGGCCGCCCGCTCATGGCCTGCTTGGCGGCGGCATGCACGTACTCCTCCAGCCGCGACGGGTCGGGCACGGCCTTGGCCCACTTCACGAAGGGCTTGGCCATGTCGAGCAGATCGTTGCCGCGTTCCGACACGGCTTCGGTCTGCGAGGGCGTGCTCAAGGTCGTCAGCACCAGCACCGGCGAGCAGGCGGCTTGCGCCACCACGATGCCCGTCATGGCATTTGCTAATCCATGCTCGGCGTTGATCATGGCGATGCCCAGCTTGCCCGACGCGCGCGCATAGCCGTCCGCAGCACCCACCGTGCCGGTTTCATGACGACCCGAAATAATCGTCCACGGATGGCGCGCCTTGTCCTGCTCCATGGCCCACAACAGATGGGCATGCGCGGTACCCGCCAGCGCGAAGTTGGTGTTCACGCCGTAGCGCGACAAAGCGTGGTTGATGACCTCGCCGCCGGTCAGCGTATTGGGGCGTTTGGCGGTGGTGTTCATGGCGGCCTCGGATGCAGAAAACGAAGGCCGCACCCTACTCTGCCTGCATCAGCGGCGGAATAAGGAGAGCGGGTAAAATTTTGCTATGCCTTTGTGAGTCAAAGGCGGCTCGCGCAAGCTTTATGCGATGGCAGGCGTGTAGTGCTTCTTCCCGCCTACGCCGAGGCTTCGGCGGGCGAGCCGCGCATCACGCGATCGCGGGTGTGTAGTGCTTCTTCTGGCTGGAAACCAAATCCTCGAAGGCCACGGTCTGCACGCGCGGGTCTTGTTTGCGCACCAGCCCGGCCATGGGGTCGGTGATGATGTTGAGCACCGTGGTCTTGTCCGCCGCGAAGGCCCTTCTCAATGCGGGTGCGATGTCCTCTGGGCGCTCGATACGCTCGCCGTTCAGTCCATAGGCATGGGCAATCATTTGGTAGTCCCACTGGCCCAGTTCGCAGTTGATCGACTTGCCGATGGCGTTCAACTGGCCGTGCTTTTCGGTGCCCCAGGCCCCGTCGTTGGAGATCAGGCACACGATTTTGAGCCCCGCCAGGGCCGCGCCGTTCAGTTCGCTGCAATAAAAACCGAAGGACCCGTCGCCGGTGACCAGCACCACGGGGCGCTCCATGTCGCCGGTTTCCTCGGCCAGCTCGCGCGCGGCGGCCGCAGCACCCAGCGCCAACGGCGTGCCGATGCCCATGGAGCCCAGAGGATAGTGATCCATGAAACCGCGCTCGGACTTCACGCGCAGTATCGCGTGCATCCAATTCTGAATGTCCGCGCCGTCGCCGACATAGATGGCGTTCTCGGGCATCTGCGCCATGAGGTCGCGCGCCAGACGATACGGATGGATCGGCGCTTTTTCCTCGCGGCCCAATTCGTCGATACGGGCTAGACGCACTTTCATGGCGTCGTTGACCCATGTAGGTTCGGCGGTGGCTACGAATTTTCTTGCTGCAAGCGTCGCATCGAGTTTTTCAATCGCCAGCCGTGCATCGGCCACGATGGGCACATCAACATTTCTATTGCGTCCGATTTCGCGCGCATCCACGTCGATCTGGATGAACGTGGCATCGGAGGCAAAACGCGGCGCGAGGCCGTAGCCCATGCGCTGGCTCATGCGCAGGCCCACGATCAGCACCACATCGGCGTCCTTCGCCGCCACTTGGGCCAGCGGCCAGGCAAACCCGAGCTTCATGTCCTCCGGCACAAGACCGCGGCCCAGGTTGCCTGCCAACACCGGCAGTTTGTAGGCACGCGCCAGCTTGCGCAGCGCCGCACCCGCGCCAGACAGCGCCGCACCCGTACCCACGACGATCATCGGCCGCTTGGCGTTCATAAGCAGCGTCGCGGCCTTTTCGATTTGTGCCGCGTCGGGCCCGGGCGGCGTCGGTGCGGCAAACTGTGCTGGTGCGCGCTCGACGTACTCCACGGCCGCCGCCTCGAAGTGCTGCGGCACGCCCAGCACCGCCACGCCCGGTCGTCCAGATGTCGCCTGCAGCACGGCCATCTCGGCGAATTCAGCCAGGCGGTCGGGCGAGGGCACGGTGCGCGCCCATTTGCAGTGCGCCTTGACCAGATCAAGCTGATCGTTCTCGTCCTCGCCCTCGGCTTCCATGGTGTTGGTCGGCGTCAACGAGACGATGACGACGACGGGTGAGCAGGCCAACTGCGCGGTCATGATGCCGGTGACGGCATTGGGCAAGCCTTGATCGGCCTTGATCATGGCCACGCCGACTTTGCCCGAGACGCGCGCGTAGCCGTCGGCCGACGCCACCGTGCAGGTTTCATGGCGGCCCGAGACGATGCGGAATTTTTCCGCCTCCAGTCCGAACAACAGCTGCGTATGGGCCGTGCCCGACAGACAAAAAGCCGTGCGGATGCCGGTGCGGGCGAGGGTGCGCGCAATCACCTGCCCGCCGTTGAGTTGATTGGTCTTGGTCATTCCGCCGCCCTGGCATCACGCGCGGGAATCACCCGCAACGACACATCGCAACTGTTCAGCGGTTCAATGCCCGTGGCGGTGACGCGGATCAGATCTTCCAGGTGCATGTTGCCCCAGCCGATTTCGTAGTAGGGCATGTCGATGGTGAAGACCATGTTTTCCAGGAACGTGAATTGGCCTTGGCTGCCGGGCAACTCGGGTCCGATGGGCAGCGGATGGTCGGTGTGCTCGAGGCCCACGCTGTGGGGCGTGCAGATGACGAAGCCGGGAAAGCCCGCCTTCTTCATGCCGTCGATGACGGCCTCGGTGACCGCGCGGCCCGTAACGCCCGGCTTGATCATCCCATAGGCGATGTCGCAACCAACCTTCATGGCCCGGTTGCGCAGCAGCATTTCGTCTGTGGGAGTTCCACAGATGGCGGTGCGGCCCATGTCGGCGCAGTAGTGCTTGTATTCCGCCAAGCCGTCGAAGGTGATGAGCTGGTCGCGCTGCACGCGCGCCTTGCGCTGGCCACGCGTGCCGGTGGACAGATAGCGGCCCTTGCCGCCGCGCTTGGCCAGCTCGGTGTTGAAGATGATCTCCAGTTCTTCCTGCGCCTGACCGACATAGAGCGAGTTGATGGCGGCTTCCACCGCGACCTCGTTCATGGCCGCGCCCTGACGGATGATCGCCAACTCAGCCTCGGACTTGATCATGCGGATCTCGCGGAAGATCTGCGTACCCTCGACGCCCTTCACGTGCTTGAGGCCGATCTGATTGAGCCACGTGATCACGCGCGGATCATCGACCGCGAAAGTGCCCCGCTCCAGCCCCGCATCCTTGATGGCTTTCTTCAAGCCATAGATGGCGTTGACGGAATACTTGCCCTTGTAGGCATCCGAGCGCGCGATGAACGTGCGATCATCATCAGTCAGCGTGCCCTCACGCACCGGCCACTTCAAACCTTCCTGCACTGCTTCAGGATCCTCGGTATCGGGGTCGAAGTCGCGCCGGTCGAACGTTGTGGGATGGGAGTAGGCGCAGACGTTGGGCACCCACGTCGCTTCGGGCGTTTCGTGCAGGCGCTGAAACTCCACCGCTGAGCCGATCAGTGCCGCGGGCGCGTCTTCTTTGCGCGCAAACAGCGCGTAGTTGTAGAAGGGCCTGAGCATGTTCATGAACGGACCCCAGTAATCGGTGAGGTAATAGACGTTCACCGCACTGGAGGCGATCAACCCGTCGAGCTTGTGCTTGTCGAGAATCTCGTAGGCTCGGGGTTTATTCATAAGCATGGATAGACTCTTTGTTTGGTCGCATTTTCCACGCCAAGTGGAAGCCCACTTCTCGGGAAAATGCTCCTAATCAAATATCACCACCTGCCGCACGGTAGCGCCCGAAGCCAGCTTATCGAAGGCGGCGTTGATGTCGTCGAGTTTCACACGATCACTCATCAGGCGATCCACCGGCAGTTTCCCGGCCTTATAGAGATCGATGTAAGTGGGAATGTCGCGCACCGGCACGCAACCGCCGAGATACGAGCCCTTCAAGGTGCGTTCCTCGCCCACCAACTGCACCGGGGCGAAGGACATGGTTTTCTGCGGATGGGGCAAGCCCGCCGTCACCGTCTCGCCGCCGCGCCGGGTGATCTTCCAGGCCAGTTCCAGCGCCGGGATGGAGCCGGCCATCTCGAAGGCGTAATCGACGCCGCCGTTGGTGGCGGCTTTCACCTGCGCCGCGACTTCGGCATCCGAGGCGTTGAAGGTGTGCGTCGCGCCGAGCTGTTTGGCGAGCTTGAGTTTATCGTCGCGCAGGTCGATGGCCACGATCTGCTTGGCTCCGGCCACGACCGCGCCGAGCAGACTGTTCAAGCCCACGCCGCCCAGGCCGATGACGGCCACGCGCGCGCCGGCCTTGACGCGCGAGGTGTTGAGCACCGCGCCGACCCCGGTGATGACCGCGCAGCCGAACAGCGCCGCTTCGTCGAAGGCGAGCGATTTATCCACCTTCACCAGCGAATGTCGGCTGACCACCGCATGATCGGCGAAGCCCGACACGCCGAGGTGATGGTGGACCGCCGCGCCCTTCATCTTCAGCCTCCGCGCGCCGGATAAAAGAGTGCCTGCCGTGTTGGCCCCAGCCGCCGGTTCGCACAGGGCCGGACGGCCCTCGGCGCAGGGAATGCAATGCCCGCAGCTGGGCACAAACACCAAAACCACATGATCACCCACGGCCAGATCATGCACGCCCGAGCCTAAAGCCGCGACCACACCCGCCGCTTCATGGCCGAGCGCCATGGGCGTGGGCCGGGGCCGTGTACCTTCGATGACGGACAGGTCGGAGTGGCACAATCCGGCGGCCTTGATGCGCACCAGCACCTCGCCTTCGCCCGGCGGGTCCAATTCCAGCTCCTCGATCTTGAGGGGCTTGGACTGGGCGTAGGGCGGGGGTGCGCCCATCTGGTGCAGCACGGCGGCGCGGATTTTCATGGGCGGTCCCTTTATCGTTGCGCCATCTTAAAAGACAGCGTCAAAGCGTGTACATATTTTTAGGTCACAATTCACGGGGCTTCGCAATGCCGTCCGTCGGCTGGTATTTTTTGATGGCGCTGGGCGTCATCATCCTGGTCATCATTTCGGTCCCCAGCGAGGGCCGTTCGCAGGTTCCCTTCGAGCCGCCCAAGACCGCGCGCATCATCGGCACGGCGGGCGCGGCCTCCGCACCCGGCGACATCGGCGACCGCATCTGGAACAGCTACGGCAAGACGGTGCTGGACAAAAGCGGCGGCACGCTGGGCATCAAACTTCTCACGCGCGGGGAGACCGGCGGCGAAGAAGGCATGATGAACGCGCTGCTGCGCAACCGCATTCAAATCTCGAGCTTCAGCGAGGCGTCCATGTCGCGCCTGGTGCCCGAATACGCGCTGATGGCCGCACCCTACCTGTTCGACTCGGAGGCCGAGGCGCATTTCGTGCTGGATAACTTTTTAAAGAAACCGCTGTCGGAGATGACGGCCAAACGCGGCGTGATTTTGCACGAATTCCAGGACGTGGGCTGGAACAACATCTACGGAAAGAAGCCGTTGCTGGTGCCGGCCGACGTGAAAAGCTACCGAATGAGGGCCTTGCCGTCGGAAACCTCGCAGATGTTCCTGGAAGCCGTGGGCGCGGACGTGATCCACATGCAGCGCACGGAGGTCGTCACCAGTCTGCAGACGGGGCTGATCGAAGGCGGTGAAACAGCCCTGGTGCTGTACGCGCGCGGCGGCGAGCCGGGCTTCGCCAAACACTTCACGCTGACCGAGCACAGCCGCGCCTCGGGCTCCAGCGTGTTCAACAAAGCCTGGATCGACGGCTTGCCTGCCGACCAGCGCGAGATTGTGTTGACGAGTTACCAAACTTTGGCCGAGCAGCGCGCCGAGGCCGCCGCGCTGTACGACCAGGAATTGGCCCGCCTGCCCACCATCGGCGTGAGTGTGCACGCCCTCACGCCTGCACAGCGCGCCCAATGGCGCGAGGCGACCAAGCTGAACACCCAACGCCTGATCGAGAGCATCGGCGGCGGCGCGCAGGCGCTCTATGATTTGATCCTGGACGGTAAGAAGGCCTACGCGGCAGCCGGCGCGCGCGAGGCCAGCGCCTCGCGGTAGATGACGATCAAGCCCGCCGCGACGATCAGCGCCATGCCCAGCCACGCCGTCACATCAGGCAGCTGGGCGAACAGCACGTAGCCGAACACCGTGGCCCAGACGAGCGCGGTGTAGTCGAGCGGTGCCAACACGGACGGCGAGGCATATCTAAAGGCGTACGTCAGCAGCAGGTGGCCGAGGCCCGCCGCCGTGCCGGTGAACGCCATGCCCATGAACGCAGCCCAAGTCGTTTCCTGCCAAACGAACGGCGCCCACACCGCCGAAACCACCATGATGCCCAGCTGCGGATAGAGCGTGATAGCGGTGACGGACTCCGTGGCGCTGAGCAGCCGGTTCGTCACCATGTAGAGCGCGTAGCCCACCGCGGCGAAGGCCGGGAGCAGGAACATCGGATCAAACATCGCCGTGCCGGGGCGGATGATCACCAGCATCCCGGCAAAACCGATGACCACGGCGGCCCAGCGGAACGGCCCCACTTTGTCGCCCAGCAGGACCACGGAAAAAGCGGTCATGCACAGCGGGGCACACAGCGCGATGGCGGTGGCCTCGGCCAAGGGCAGCGTGGTGAGCCCGTAGAACCACGAATAGGCCAGGGTCACGAGCAGGATAGAGCGCAGCAGGTGCGGGATGGGCCGCTTGGTCTTGAGCGACTTGAAGCCCCCCTCCATCAACGCCGTGGGCGCGAGAATGGCGAGCGCGAAGAACCCGCGCAGGAAGTTGAGCTGGGCCACATGATAATCCTGGACCATGACCCACTTGCCGCCGGCATCGGTGGCCGACATGACCAGCGCGCCCAGCAGCATCAGCACGATGCCCAGCGGCCGGTTGTCGCGGTGAAAGGATGCGGGGGCAGACATGGGCGCTTTGTGCGGTGTTTCGCGGGCGCGTTCAAGCGTGATATCACCCCAATCATGACTTACACGCCGTCCTATTCGCTGGAAGAATGGATCAAGTACCGGCTGGTTCCGCCGCGGCTTTATATGTGGCGGCTGCTGCGCAAACACGCCCGGCGCGGCGAGCAGGAATTGAAGCTGCTTCCTGAGCTGGTTGACCGCGCGAAAATCGCCCTCGACATCGGCGCGAACAAGGGCGTGTATACGCACACCTTGGCCAGGCTGTGCTGCGCGGTGCAGGCCTTCGAGCCGCACCCGAAGATGTATCCGTTGCTGGCCCGTGCCCTGCCCGCCAACGCCACGGCGCATAACGTCGCGCTGAGCGACGCGGACGGGACGGCGGAACTGGTGATCCCCAGCTACAACAAGGCGGGCTTCACCAACCAGGGCGCGTCGCTGGACGTGAGCAAAAAGTCGGCTCCCTTCGGCTATGAAACCGTCGCGATTCAGGCGCGTACGCTGGACTCGTACAACTTCACCAACGTCGGCTTCATCAAGATCGACGTGGAGGGCTTCGAGGCGTCGGTCATTAAAGGTGCGCTGAACACCATCCGCCGCGAAAAGCCCGTGCTGATGATCGAGATCGAAGAGTGGCACCGCAAGCGGCCCATCGAGGACTGCTTGAAGGAGATGGAGGTATTGGGCGCCGAGGTGTTCTTCGTGCGCGACGGCACGTTACGTCCCATCACCGAATTCGACCCCGAACGCGACCACCGGGGCCGGCGCAAACAGCCGGGCTACGTGCAGAATTTCATCTTTAGAATTCGGTAGTTTCGGCCACATTCCCGCCTTAAACCTGCCTATGATGCGCGCCCCCGCGCCTCGACCTGGGCGCACATTTTATTGCCTCCCTTGTCGGAACGGCTCCGGCCCGCTCGTCCTGGGGACACAGATGCGTACCACAGGAGACGACCGATGACCGCCGCCGCCTTAACAGCCCATCCGCGCGCCACGCGCCGGGAATGGATCGGGCTGGCCGTCATCGCTCTGCCCTGCATGCTCTACTCGATGGACCTAACGGTGCTGAATCTGGCGCTGCCCTCGCTGGCCGCCGACCTGAACCCCACAGCCTCGCAGCTGCTGTGGATCATCGACATCTACGGCTTCATGGTCGCGGGATTCTTGATGACCATGGGCACGCTGGGCGACCGCATCGGCCGGCGAAAGCTATTGATGATCGGCGCGGGCGCGTTCGGCGCGGCGTCGGTGCTGGCGGCGTTCTCCAACAGCGCCGAGACGCTGATCGCCACGCGCGCCATTCTGGGCGTGGCGGGCGCGACGCTGGCGCCGTCCACGTTGTCGCTGATCACCACGATGTTCCCCGACCCCTCGCAGCGCACCTTCGCCATCAGTGTGTGGATTTCCAGTTTCTCGGCGGGCGCGATCATCGGGCCCGTGGCGGGCGGATTGCTGATCGAGCATTTCTGGTGGGGCTCGGTGTTCCTGGCCGGCGTGCCGGTGATGATCCTGCTGCTCATCCTCGGGCCGATCCTGCTGCCCGAGTACCGCGATCCCAACGCCGGACGCCTGGACCTCTTCAGCGCAGTGATGTCGCTGGCCGCGGTGCTGCTGTTCATCTATGGCGTGAAGCAGTACGCCGAATACGGCGGTGGGTTAACGTCGTTCGCGGCCATGGCCACGGGCCTGATCATCGGCATCGCCTTTATTCGCCGTCAGTCGCGGCTGGCTGATCCGATGATCGACCTGCGGCTGTTCACTTCACGCCAGCTCAACACCGCACTCAGCATCAACGTGCTGGGTGTGTTCTTCATGTTCGGGGTGTTCATCTTCCAGGCGCAGTACTTTCAACTCGTCGCGGGGTTGAGCCCGCTGGACGCGGCGCTGTGGTCGCTGCCCTCGGCGGTGATCTTTACGGGCGCGTCGTTCTTGACGCCGGTTCTGGCCGCGCGCATGAGCACGGCCAACCTGATCGCTGGCGGCTTGCTGTTCTCGGCGGCGGGCTTCGTCGGGCTGGCGTCGGCCGCGAGCCTGTACGGCGTGGTGATCGCCTCCGTCGTATTCTCGGCGGGCTTCACGCCGGTGATTTCACTGACCACGGGCATCATCGTCGGCTCCGCACCACCCGAGCGCGCCGGGGCGGCCTCGGCGCTGTCGGAAACGGCCGCCGAGTTCGGCGGCGCGCTGGGCATCGCCGTTCTGGGCAGCCTGATCACGGCCATCTACCGCACGCAGATGGCCGGCGTGGCGTGGGAGCGCATGCCGCCCGACACCGCGCAGGCCTCGGTGGCGACGCTGAGCGGGGCCATCGAAGTGGCGAAGGCGCTACCCCAGGACCTCGGCTTGGAATTGACGAGCGCGGCGCGCGCGGCCTTCATGACCGGGTTCGACACGGTTGCCGTATTGGCCGCCGTGGGCCTGGTGATCGCGGCCCTGGCCACGTTGCGCGTGCTGCGCAACGCCCCGGCCGCGGCGCATTAATCTTACCCAGGCTTGCCCGGCCCCGGGCGACCTGCTAATTCCAAGCCATGACACGGCGAATGATGAGCAAGCGAATTACCGCCCCGATTCTCTGACCTTGAGAATCGGTCCGCGTTCCATTCCGCTTTGCTTGTCCTTCTTTTCCAGGAATCGCCGTCATGCCGTCGTCACTCACCGCCCAAAACGTGTCCGCCGCGCGCAGCCGCATCGCTGCGCACATCATCGTCACGCCCACCGTGTTCAGCGAGGCGCTCAGTCAGGCGGCGGGCGCGAAAGTCTATCTCAAGCTTGAAAACCTGCAGCACACCGGCGCGTTCAAGGCGCGCGGCGCGCTGGCCAAGATCACGACCCTGAGCGATGCGCAAAAACGGGCGGGTGTGGTGGCCATGTCGGCGGGCAATCACGCCCAAGGTGTGGCGTATCATGCCGGGCGGCTGGGGATTCCGGCCACCATCATCATGCCTAAGGGCACGCCGTTCATGAAGATCCGCAAGACGCGCGACTACGGCGCGACGGTCGTGCTGGAAGGCGAATCGCTGGTGGAGGCCTCGGCCTTCGCGGAAAAACTGGCGGCGGAGAAGTGGCTCACCTTCATCCACCCGTACAACGACCCCGAAGTGATCGCAGGGCAAGGCACCATCGGCTTCGAGATGCTCGAAGCCGTGCCGGAACTGGACACCATCGTCGTGCCCGTGGGCGGCGGCGGCCTGATCGCGGGCATCGCGCTGGCGGCGAAAAGTGCGAAGCCGGGCATTGATGTGATTGGCGTGGAACCGAAGCTCTATCCGTCCATGAGCAACGCCGTGCAGGGACTCAAGCAGCCCTGCGGCGGGGCGACGCTGGCCGAAGGCATCGCGGTGATGACGGCGGGTGAAATCTCATTGCCCATCGTCAAGGCCAATGTGCGCGGCGTCGTGACGGTGAGCGAGACGGGCATCGAACGCGCGGTCGCCATGCTGGCCACGCGCGGCAAGACCGTGACCGAGGGCGCGGGTGCCGCGCCTCTGGCAGCACTTCTGGAACACCGCGAGATGTTCGCAGGCAAGGTCGTCGGCTTGGTGATCTCGGGCGCCAATGTGGACGCGCGCATGCTCTCATCGGTGCTGATGCGCGATCTGGTGCGCGAAAAGAAGGTGCTGACGCTGAACATCGAGATGCCCGACAAGCCGGGCCAGCTTCATGCCGTCAGCGGCATCTGCGCGGAAGAAGGTGCCAACGTGCTGGAGGTGATCCACAGCCGCTTCGCCATGGATTTATCCGCCTCCTCGGCGCGCCTGGGCATCACCATCGAAACCCGCGACGAGGACCACGCCAAGCAGGTCATGGATCGGATTCGAATGTCGGGCTTCAAACTGAGCATCCGCGACCCGAATGAGGTTTAGATTGTTTTTTGTTTATTGAAGAGGTTGTCGAAGGCCTCTTTGTCGGGGTTGCCGAGCTTCATCACATCTTCCAGCAGCGCGCAGCCCTTGATGACCGCGGGCCGTGAGCCAACCGCCTCGCGCCAGCGTTTGACGTTGGGGTAGTCGTCGATGTTGATGTCGTGGAAAGCGTTGATCTTCACCCACGGATAGGTCGCCATGTCGGCGATGGAATACTCGCCCGCCAGATACGGCACGTTCGATAAGCGCTTATCCATGACGCGATAGAGTCTTTTCGTTTCGTTCTGGTAGCGATCGATGCCGTACTGAATTTTCTCCGGCGCGTATTTGAGGAAATGGCCGCACTGGCCGAACATGGGCCCGACGTTGGCCACCTGGAACACCGTCCACTGAATCACCTCGTAGCGCGCGGCCAGATCGCGCGGCATGAACTTGCCGGTCTTCTCGGCCAGATACATCAAGATCGCGCCTGATTCGAACACGGTGTAGGGCTTGCCGCCCGGGCCGTCGCGGTCGACGATGGTAGGGATTTTGTTGTTGGGGTTGAGCTTCAGGTAGTCGGGATTGAACTGGTCGCCCTTCAGCATGTTGACGGGGTGCGTGGTATAGGCCAGCGCGCACTCCTCGAGCATGATGGGAATCTTGTGCCCGTTGGGTGTGGGCCAGTAATACAGGTCGATCATCGTGCGTCCTCGGCTGGAATCATCATGGACGTTGATACACAAAACGTTGCGTGCGCGCGACGGCGGAGATATTATCTTCTTATTCCGGGCCTTCGCAGACGCCCGGCGCGCCCAGACGGTCACTCGTCCAAGCTCTGCCGCCGCAACCATACGGGTGACCCATGCTTATTCAACATAGCCTCATCATCGCCGTTTCATGCCGGAGGGTCCGGTCATGAAGTGGATCACGCGCGAGCGCCCCAAGATCGACCGCATCGCCTGCCCCTGGCTGATCACCCGCTTCATCGACGCCGCGCCTGAATTTCTTTATGTGCCCAAGGACGACGTGCTGACCCAGGCCCGGGCACTTGGGGCCACGCCCTACGACGTGCCCGGCGTGGAACTGTCGCACGAGGGCGAGCGCTGCACCTTCGACACCTTTTTGCGCATCTACGATTTGCGCGACGGGGCCCTGCAAGATCTGGCGGTGATCGTGCGCGCGGCCGACACCGATGCGCTGCATCTGTCGCCCCAGGCGGCGGGGTTGCTGGCCGTGTCGCTGGGCCTTTCGGCGCTGTACGCCGACGACCACGAGATGCTCAAGCACGGCATGGTGGTGTACGACGCGCTGTATGCGTGGCTGAGCCGCGCGCGCGGCGAAACGCACACCTGGCACCAGCCCCAGCCGATGCCCGTCTTCCGGCCATGACGTCGATTCCCTTCCGCGAGGCCTTCGTCGTCTGGCTGCGCATCGCCGCCTTGAGCTTCGGCGGGCCCGCCGCCCAAATCGCGGTGATGCACCGGATTTTGGTGGAGGAAAAAAAGTGGATCGGCGAGGCGCGGTTCCTGCATGCGCTGAACTACTGCATGCTGCTGCCCGGCCCCGAGGCGCAGCAATTGGCCACCTACATCGGCTGGCTGATGGGCAAGACGCGCGGCGGACTGATGGCGGGGTTGCTGTTCATCGCGCCGGGCTTCGTCGCCATCATGGCGCTGAGCATGATCTACGCCGCGTATGGGAATTTACCCGCCGTCGCGGCGGCGTTCTTCGGGCTGAAGGCGGCCGTTCTGGCCGTCGTGCTGGAGGCCGTGGCGCGCATCGGCAAGCGCGCCTTGAAGAACGGCGTGATGGTCGGCGTCGCGGCGGCGGCCTTCGTCGCCATTTTCTTTTTTCAGGTCGCGTTTCCGCTGCTGATCATCGCCGCGGCGGTGTTCGGAATTCTGGCCCACGGCCTGAACGACAACCTGATCCCGGCATCGACCACGGCGGCGCTGAGCGGCGATGATGCCGTGCTTGACCGCGCCATCGCCTCCGGGGCCCTGACACACACCATACCGAACGCGCCCCGCGCGGTGCGCACGGCCGTTCTTTGGCTGCTGATCTGGCTGACGCCGGTCGCTGCGTGTTTTGTTTGGCTGGGGCCTGATCACATCTTCACCACGCTGGGCGGGTTCTTCAGCCGGGCGGCCGTCGTCACCTTCGGCGGAGCCTACGCCGTGTTGGCCTACGTCGCACAGCAGGCCGTGGACGTTTACGGCTGGCTGAACCCCGGCGAAATGCTCGACGGCTTGGCGCTCGCCGAGACCACGCCCGGACCCTTGATCATGGTGCTGCAATTCGTCGGCTACTTGGCGGCCGCGCGCGCCGACCTCGGCATGTCGCCGATCACGGCGGGCGTTTTGGGCGCGAGCCTGACCGTGTGGGTGACGTTCGCGCCCAGCTTCATGTGGATTTTCGTCGGCGCGCCGTACGTGGAGGCGCTGCTGGGCCGCCGCCGACTTCAGGCGGCGTTATCTTGCATCACCGCCGCCGTGGTGGGCGTGATCTTGAACCTGTCGATCTGGTTCGCGCTGCATGTGATCTTCTCCACGGTGAACGAACGCGACATCGGCCCGCTGCATCTGTCCGTGCCCGATTGGACGACGCTGGACCCGGCGGCCCTGCTGATCGCCGGGACCGCCGCGCTGGCGGTGTTGCGCTTTCACCTCGGCGTCGGCTGGACCCTGGCCGGGGCCGCCGCGGCGGGGCTGATCTGGAAACTGCTGTTTGCTTGAACGGCGCGCGGGCGTATTCTTTCCCCATGCCCGCGACCTCCGGCCCCGCCATGAACCCGCGCCGCGTCATCTTCTGGATGACGGTGGGCGTGGCTATCGTGCTGGGCTGGCTGATGATCGTGGTGTTCAAGGGCTTTCCGCCCTGGCCGGTGGCGGCGTGCTTCGTGCTGAGCCACGGCTTCTTCTGCGTGATGATGCTGTGCGTACGGCCCTATCTCGGGCCCTATAGCCAACCCATGGTCGAACGTACCGTGAAAGAATGGGAAAGCTGATTATCGTCTATCGAATTCGTATGCCCCGGCACGCGGCACCTTGAACACCATTGCGCCGTCCTCGCGCACGCCCGATTCGTTGTACCACAACTTGTCCTTGCCGATGATCGTCTGCGAATTGATGGTCATGGCGGTCTTAGTCTGCTGCGAGACGATTTTGCACTGGCCGCGGGGAATCTCGCCGATGAACACGTCACCGAAACGACGGAACGGCAGGTCGCACGCGGGCGGATAGGGAATCACGTCGGCGGACGTCATCGCCCGCACCTTGGCGGGGGTCAGGTGGGCATCGACCCACTTTTCGGGCTCCTTGAGCGTATAGAATTTCATCATCACGGCGTTGCGTGCCGGTTCGGCCTTGAACACCCAGATGCGCTGACGTTGCAGTTTGCCGTCGGGCGCGGCCATGGGCCATTGCAGATAGATCACCGCGCCGTCGAAGGCCGGAATGTCGATGCGGCCGAACACCGGAAACAGCAGATCAGGGGCGGCCTCGGCCGCCACGGGCTGATCGGCCTGGGCGTTGGTGCCCGCCTTGGTTTGGGCGAGGTTGCTGAAGCTGCCCTGCACCCATTGCAGCAATGTGGCTTCATCAGCGGCGAGATGCTGGGCCAAACTCGCGGCCTGAACGGGGCCGATCAGACACAGCATCGCGGCAATAACCAACCAGCGCATGGCAAGACCTTTCAATTGACGCCGACACTGTAAAGGTTCGCTTGAGGCTCGCGCAACCGAGCGCTTATGATGCGCGCTCGGCGCTTCAAAGGTCATCCATGCAGTTCGCTAAGACGTTCCTCGACCGATTGCGGGTCTTCGAGCAGTTCCTGTGTTTTTCCGCCTTTCTGGTCATGGCCGGGGCGCTGATCTACGACGTGCTCAAGCGCCAGATCACCGGCTCGGGTGCCTTCGGCGCGCCCCAGGTGGGCGTGATCGGCATGATCGTGGTGTCCTACATCGGCATCGGTCTGGCCTCGGCGGCGGGCAGCCATTACCGCCCGCGCTTCGCCGACAAGCTGACCCCGGCGAAGTATGCCGGCCTGATGGACCGCGTGGGCGAGTTCGGCTTCGCGCTGTTCTGCGCCTTCCTGGCCGCCGTGGCGGTGGAAGTCAGCCTGGAAAGCTACGAACTCGCCGATGTCGCGCCGGTTCTGCGCAATCCCATCTGGCCAGTTCAGATGACCATCGCGCTGGGATTCGGCCTCGTCGCGTTGCGGCATTTTCTTTACGGGATTTATCCCGCCATCAAGCCCAAGCCCTCGGGCGAAGGGGCGGAGATCACCGAGGAGCAGGTGCAGGAGATTCTGCACTCGAGCGACGATACGAAGGATGCGCGCACATGAGCGCGGTCGCGGGCATCGCCCTGCCGTTCGTACTGATCGGTCTGTTGGTCGCGCGGCAGAACATCGTCGTCATTCTGGGCGTGGCGACCTTCGCCGCCTACTACTTCTGGGGCGACGGCGAGCTGATGAACGTCGTCTACGACATGTGGGACGCGTCCAACCGCGAAGTCCTGCTGTCGGTGCCGCTCTACATCCTGGCGGGCGCGCTCATGTCGCAGGGCTCCATCGCCAAGCGGTTGATCGACCTGATGCGCGCCTTGATGCGCCCCGTACCCGGCGGCTTGTCGGTGGCGGCGTTGCTGGCCTGTGCCGTCTTCGCCGCCATCTCGGGTTCGTCCATCGTCACGCTGCTGGCCGTGGGCTCGATCATGTACCCCGCGCTGATCGCCGCCGGCTACCAGCGCACCTTCGCCATCGGCATGCTGTGCGCGGGCGGCACCTTAGGCATCATCATCCCGCCAAGCATTCCGTTGATCCTCTACGGTATCATGACGCAGGCCTCCATCGCCGATCTGTTCATCGCCGGCATCGGCCCGGGCCTGACGATGCTGGGTGTCTTCGTGCTGTATTCCATGACGGTGAACTGGACCCGGGATCGGGGAAGTTGGTGGTCGGCACGGGAATTATGGAGCAGCTTCGTCAACTCCATCGGCGCGCTGCTCACCCCCGTCGTCATTTTGGGCGGGATTTACTCGGGCTACTTCACGCCCACCGAGTCCGCCGCCGTGGCGGTGCTGACGGCGATTCTGGTGGAAGTGTTCGTGCATAAGCACGGATTCGCCCACCTCGTGCGCGGCAACTTCGGCGGCTTCAACGCCTCGATGGCGGACATGGGCCGCCTGATCTGGCGCACCGTTGGCGAAACCTCGACCATGATGGGCAGTCTGTTCCCGATCCTGGCGCTGGCGCTGTCGCTCAACGTCTTCCTGACCTACGAACAGGTGCCCAACCAGATCGTCGAGTGGCTGACGGGCTACATCGATTCCAAGGTCATGTTCCTGCTGCTGGTGAACCTGTTCCTGCTGCTGGTGGGCTGCTTCCTCGATGCGGGCTCGGCCATCCTGATCCTTTCGCCGCTGCTGCCGCCCATGGCGCAGCAATACGGCATCGACTTGGTGCACTTCGGCATCATGATGACCGTGAACCTCGAGGTCGGCTACCTGACCCCGCCCATGGGATTGAACCTGATCGTCGCCATGGCGGCGTTCAAGGAGGATTTCGTCACCATCGTCAAGGGCGTGTGGCCGTTCCTGATCCTCATGGTGCTGGTGCTGTGGCTTGTGGCGTTTTATCCGCCGCTCAGCTTGTTCTTGATCCGCTGATGTTCCGTCCCCTCTACGACTGGCTGATCCGCCTTTCGGCGCACCCCAAATCGCTGCATGCGCTCGCCGCGGTATCGTTTGCCGAAAGTTCGTTCTTCCCGATCCCGCCCGACGCCATGGTGGTGCCCATGGTGCTGGCCCAAAGGGACCGAGCGTTCACGATTGCTACCGTGTGCACCGTAGCCTCGGTACTGGGCGGGCTGGCGGGTTACGCCATCGGCTATTTTCTCTACGACACTCTGGGCCAATGGCTGATCGGCGTGTACGGCCTGCAGCAGGGCGCGCAGGAGTTTCAAAGCTGGTACGCCGAATGGGGCACGGCGGTGATCCTGATCAAGGGCCTGACGCCGATCCCCTATAAGCTGGTTACCATCGCCAGCGGCGCGGCGCAGTTTAATCTGCTGGCGTTCACGCTGGCGTCCATCGTCACGCGCGGGGCGCGGTTTTTCATCATCGCCGCCCTGCTGCGCGTCTACGGCGAGCCGGTGCGGGCGTTCATTGAAAAGCGGCTGGACCTGGTGAGTTGGGCGTTTCTGGCCGTCGTCATCGGCGGCATCGCGGCCGTGACCATGATATGAAGGAGCATGATCCGGAAAAGTGGAGGCCGGTTTTCCGAATAGATCATGCTCAAAACAAAGAGCCCCATGGACAAGCGTGAACCAAAATCCCTGGCCGAGGTTGAAACCGCGCGCGCCAAGAACAAAGTAAAAGCGCTGCGCGACAAGCTCAGCAGCATGGTCGACGACCCCGACACGCGCGAGGCCATGGTGCGCCATATCCAGAGGTTGTTGCGCGAAGACGAAAAGCGTTAGCCCTTTTCGGGTCCGACCACCACGATCGCTTTGCCGACATTCTCGCCACGCATGAGTTTCAGGAAATGCGCGGGCGCGGCCTCCAGGCCTTGGGCGTGGTCTTCCTTGAAGCGCAATCGACCGTCGCGCAGCAGGTTTGAGGCGACGCGCAGGTAGCGCGCCACATCTTTTTCATAATCATAAACGACGAGGCCCTTCATCTGGGCGCGCTTGCCGATGATCGGCCCTAAGCTCACACCGGCGAATTCGCCCGAATGGTAGTCGCCGGGTCGCCCGCACAGCACCACTTTGGCGTAGAGGTTGAAGTATTTCACCAGCACGTTGAGCAGCGGCGCGCCGACGTTGTCGTGATAGATATCGATGCCGTTGGGGCAGGCCGCGTGAAGTGCAGCTTCCCAGCCGTCTTTCTTGTAGTCGATGCAGGCCTCGAACCCATAGCTGCGTACCGCCACGTCGCACTTCTCTTTGCCGCCGGCAATGCCCACGACGCGCGCACCGGCGATCTTGGCCAGTTGGCCGACGGTACCGCCCACGGGGCCCGCAGCGGCGGAGACTACATACGTATCGCCCACGCTGGGCGGCGCGACATGCGCCACGCTGCCCCAGGCCGTGAGCCCCGGCATGCCGAGCACGCCGACGGCGGTCGATAGCGGCCCTAATGCCGGGTCGATGCATTGGACGATTTTTTTGGGCGAAAGGGCGGCGTAATTTTGCCAGCCGGTCTCGGCGACCAGGTAGTCGCCCTGCTTCACATCGGCGGTTCGGGTTTTCACCACGCGGCAAACGCTGCGCCCATAGATCACGTCACCGGGTTTCAGCGCCGTGTGGCCCGGGTGGTCGCCGCGCACGGCTTTGCGGATGTAGGGATCAAGCGAGAGATAGATCGTGCGCACCAGAAACTCGCCCTCAGCGGGTTCGGGCACGGGCGTCTCGCCCATCTGGAAGTCGGCGGCCTCGGGCATGCCGTCGCGCTGGCGGCGCAGTTGAACTTGGGTGTTGCGATTGGGCAAGTTCACCCCGCGGCCCTCACGCTTTCTCCGGCGCGATGGCGACTAGCGCTTTGCCGGTGTTGGCACCGGCCATCAGCCGCACGAAATGATCGGGCGCTTTGTCCAGCCCCTCGGCACGGTCCTCGTGGAACTTGAGTTTGCCCGTCTTGAGCAACGGCACGGCGGCTTTGTGATATTCCGCCATGCGGGCGTAGTAGTCGTACACCACCAGGCCGAACATCTGCGCGCGCTTGCCGACGAAGGGGCCGAGGTTGTGACCCGCGCCGGGTGCGCCATCGGCGCGGTTGTATTGTGAGACCAGGCCGCACAGCACGATCTTGCCGTACAAATTGAGTTGCGCGGTGACGGCATCCAACAGCGGGCCGCCGACGTTGTCGAAATAGGTGTCCACGCCGTTGGGGCAGGCGGCCTTCAACTCGTCGATCCAATTTTTATTTTTGTAGTTCACGCAGGCGTCGAAGCCGTACTCGTTCACCACGATGCGGCATTTTTCGTCAGACCCGGCGATGCCCACCGCGCGGCAGCCCTTGGCCTTGGCCAACTGCCCTGCCGTACCACCGACGGGTCCGGCCGCGGCGCTGACCACGAACGACGAACCCAGCGCCGGATTGGCCAGCTTCTCCACGCCCGCCCAGGCCGTGAGGCCCGGCATGCCGAGCGCGCCCAGTTGCGTCGATAGGGGCGCTGTTGCGGCATCGACTTTGCGGATGTCATCGCCCGCCTCGCCCGCCGAGACGTAATATTGCTGCCAGCCCGATTCGATGACGATGTGTTCGCCGGGCTTGTAGCCGTCGTGCTTGGACTCCATCACCTCGGCGACGCAGCGGCCGTAAATCACGTCGCCCTGGTTCAGCCGCTGATGGCCCATGTGCCGCCCGGCGATGGCGCCGCGCATATAGGGGTCCAACGAGAGATAGATGTTGCGCGCGAGGAACTGCCCGGGCGCGACCTTGGGCAGGTCGGTTTTGACGATTTGAAAGTCCGACGCCTTGGGATTGCCCTCGGGCTGACGGGCGAGTTGGACTTGGACATTGTGCATCAGCGCGCTCAACCCTTGTAGGCTTGCAATTGCTCGGTCAGGTCCTCGATCAACAGCCGCTCGTAATAGCCCGGAGAATCCTTGCCCGCCGTGTCCAGCAGCGCCTGCATTTCGGGCTTGCTCGCCTGGACTTTGCAGCCGGCGAACTTGCCCTTCACGACGTGGCGCACGTAGCTGAGCCGCGCGGCCTGACGCCCGGCCTGAGCCGACTTCAGCCAATACTGCTCGACGAGGCAGATATCGGTGGGTGCGAAGGGCCGCTTGTTGTTGATGAACGCGCCGAAGACGAACTGCGCCTGCCGATAGCCTTTGTCGGCGGACAAGCGCACTTCCTGCACGGCGCGTTCGTTCTGGTTGTTGTAGAACAGCAGCCGACCCAGCAGATAATGCAGTCGCGCATTGTTCGGGTCCTTGGCGAGATCGGCCTCGCACGCCTTGATGGCCAGGTCGAACTTCAAGTCCTTGGTCTCGACGGCGGGTGTGATGCGGTCAGGGTCTTCAGGATGAGACGCCAACCGATCACATTGCGTCGCTTCATCGGCAGCCTGCGCGCCGCAGCTCAGCACCACCGCCAACGTCAAGATTACCGCAAGTCGCATGGCTCAGCCCTTCGTTTTGAAACGGGCGTAGTCGGCTTCCAACGTCTTGACCAGAAGCTGCTGATAGTATCCGGCGGCGGAGGTTTTGGCCTTGGCGAGAAACCCGTCGATGTCCGCCGGCGAGGCTTGGAGTTTGCAGCCCTCGAATTTTCCATTCACGACATGGTGCGGATAGCTGACCAGGGCTGCGAAGCGGCCCTGCTTGGCGGATTTGAACCACAGGTCTTCGGTCTTGCACGGCTCGCGCTTCAGGCCCTGCAACGCTTCGTCGATGATGTAGCCGTAAACGAACTGCGCCTGCTGCGAACCGGCGTTGGCCGCGAATTCCAGGTGCGGCACGGCTTTGGCCGTTTGTTGATCGTAAAACAGCACGCGGCCCAGCTGATAACGCAAACGGCGGTTGTTGGGGTCTTTCTTGACGTCGGCCTCGCATGCGGCGATGGCCGCAACCTTGTCCTTCACGTCGTCGATGCCCGGCGCGACGCGATCGGGGTCTTCGGGGTGCGAGACAAGGCGGTCGCATTCGGTAACTTGCTGGGCCTGAACGGCGAACGGGGCGAGCCCCGCCAATAATGCTAAGCTGAACTTGTTCATGGTGGACTTCCTATTTCTTGGCTTTGTAAACGGCGAACTCTTCCATCAGAATCGAGATCAGGAGGCGCTGATAGTATTCCTCGGCGCCCTTCTTGGCCGCGTCGAGGAAGCCCTGCATCTCAGCCGTATCGGCTTGTTGCTTACAGCCCTTGAACATGCCGCGCATGACGTGATGGGGATAGCTGACCTGCGCGGCCAACCGGCCTTGGCGCGCGGACTTCACCCACAAGTCTTCCACGCGGCACACGTCCTTCTTCATGCCGCCTTGGCCGCCGTCGATGATGTAGCCCAGCACGAATTGCGCCTGCTGCGAACCGGCGGCGGCGGCGAATTCCAGATGCGGCAGGCCCTTGTCGAACTTGCCGTCGTAAAAATAGGCACGGCCGAGTTGATACCGCAGACGGCGGTTGTTGGGGTCCTTAGCCACGGCGGCCTCGCACGCGGCTTGGGCAGCGGCCTTGTTCATGCCGCCTTCCGAGACGGCGGGCGCAATTCTCTCGGGGTCGGAGCCGTGGGAGGCGAGCTTATCGCACTCGGTGATCTCTTCGGCGGCATACACGGGCGCCGCAAACGCCAAGGCCGCCAATGCCAGTAGGATTTTTTTCATGTGTTTCTCCCCTTCGCGGCGTCGAGCACCGCCAATAAGTCATCAACCAGAAGGCCACCAAGATAGTCGACCTTGGGCTTGGCGCGCGCCAGATAATTCTTCAATTCCACGTCATCGGCGCGCGTAGGCAGCGCGTCGAACGTACCCTTGATCGCCTCGCGCGCATAACTCACCTGGGCGTTGGCGTGGTCGGCCCGCGCCGCCGTGCGCCAGTGATGCTCGATGGCTTTCAGGTCAAACACCACGCCCTCATAACGGCGCATCATAAGCAGGCCCAAAATGAAATGCGCCTGACGGTAGCCCAGCTCGGCGGCTTGGCGGAAGCTGGCCAATGCATCGTGTAAATGCCCCGCATAAAACAGGCAGCGGCCCAGCTGATACGCTAAACGCGCCTCGTCCGGATACTGGGCCACGGCGGCCCGGCAGGCGTCGATGGCGCGCGGCAGATCGACCGACTCGCGAGGCACGCCCAGGGTGATCCGGTCCGGGTCGGGCGGATTCGCCGCCAAGCGGTCGCAGTCAGTGACGGGTGCGGGCATATATCAAGCGATTTGATGCGGGTTTTGCCCATGCTATACGGGCCGCGCATTTCACCGCAACGCAAGCAGTGTTCGGCGTTCACAAGACGAGGGGATTTCCGCATGGCCATCGGTTTGGACAGCATCATGCTGCTGCTCCATCTTTTGTTCTTTTGTTACTGGCTCGGCACCGACGTGGGCGTGTTCTACTCCGCCTCCTACATGCTCAAGACCGACATGGGCGTGGAGGCGCGGCTGTACTGCGCCAAGATCATGAACTTCCTCGATCAGGCCCCGCGCGTCAGCATGGCGGGCATCATCACGGTGGGCGCCACCGTGGGCATCCAGCGCGGCTATATCCAAATCGACCCGGTGTGGCTGTGGCCCATCTGGATCATCGGCCTGTTGTGGATCGGCGCGGTCATCTATCTCTACATCAACGAGCATCACCCCGAGAAAATCAAAACCATCAAGAAGATCGACTTCAACTTCCGCCTGGTCATGATCGCCTTCCTGACGGCCGTGGCGTTGGCCTCGCTGGCCGGGATGAACACCGGCATCGCCGACGCCTGGCTGGCGCTGAAGATTTTGATTTTCGCGGGCACCATGGTCTGCGGCGTGATGGTGCGCGTGGTGATGAAGGACTTCGGGCCCAACTACGGCCCCATGTTGAAGGGCACTGCCACGCCCGAGCAGATCGCCAAGGCCCAAGCCATCATGGCGCGGGCGAAAATTCCCGTGCTGACCATCTGGGGCCTGTTGGTGGTCGCCGCCGCCATGGGCCAATGGAAGCCGATCTAGGAGCAACTTCGTCATGACCGCCTTGCAAGGCAAAGTCGCCGTCATCACCGGCGCAGGCCGTCACAAAGGCCTGGGCGAGGCCATGGCCAAAAGATTAGCCGCAGACGGCGCGGCCGTGGTGCTGCACGACATCGGCGTGATCAAGGGCGACATCGCGCCTAAACACGGCGTGGGCCAAAAGGCCGAGCTCGATCAGATCGTCGATGCGATCAAAGCTACCGGAGGCAAGGCCGCTGGCTTTACCGGCGACATGCTGGTGGAGAAGGACGTCGCGGCGCTGGTGGACTTCACCGTTAAGACCTTCGGTCGGCTCGACATCCTCGTGAATAACGCCGGCATCGGCTACCTGTTCGGTCCCTTGGTCGATATGACCCAAGAACATTGGGACGCGGTGCTGGGCGTGAACTTGCGCGGCTGTTTCTTCGGCATCAAGCACGCCGCCAAGCAGATGATTGCGCAAGGCCAAGGCGGTCGCATCATCAACATCGCCAGTCAGGCGGCGAAGTCGGGCTTCGCCCAAGCCGCGGCCTATTCGGCCTCAAAGCATGGGTTGGTTGGTTTGACGCGCGCGGCCGCGCTGGAACTGGCCGCGCACAAGATCACCGTCAACGCCATCTGCCCCAACCACGTCACCACGGGGCTTGGCGCGTGGCAAAACGACTTCATGAGCAAGGCGCAGGGCAAGACGGTGGATCAATACCTGGCCGATATGCGCGCGCGCATACCATTAGGCAGGCCGGGGCTGGTGGATGACGTGGCCAAGGCGTGCGCGTTCCTGTGTTCGGATCAGGCCGACTACATCACCGCCGAGGCCATGAACGTCTCGGGCGGTGAGGAATATCACTAGGGGAATTTTTGATGAGTGCGTTCAAGTGGCCGGGTGATGCGCGGCTGGCCGTGTCGCTGGTGGTCAACGTCGAAGAGGGCGCGGAGGAAAACATCCTCGACGGCGACCGCGGCCCCGAGCCGGTGGACGAGTTTCAAGTCGCCCTGGGCAAACCGATCCGCAACTACGGCAACGAAACCAACTACCAATACGGCATCAAGGCCGCCGCCCCGCGCATCCTCAAGCTGCTGGAACAAAGCAAGATCAAGGCGACGTTCACGGCCGCCGCGCAAGCCCTGGAGCGCGCGCCGCAGGTGGCCAAGGGAATCGTCGCGGGCGGGCATGAGGTGTGTGCGCATGGCTGGCGCTGGACCGCGCAACACCGCTTCGATGAAACCGCTGAGCGCGAATTCATTGCAAAGGCCGTTGAATCCATCACGCGCACATGCGGCACGCGCCCGGCCGGTTGGCTGGCGCGCTATCTGATCACCGGCAACACGCGCAACCTGCTGATCGAGCAGGGCTTCACCTACCACATGGACGATTATTCCGACGACGTGCCGTTCTGGGACACATCGGGGGCCAAGCCCATCGTCATCGTGCCCTATGCGCTCGACACCAACGACATGAAGATGTGGATGGCCCCGGCCTACACGCCCGATCAGTGGCTGAAGTACGTGTGCGATACCTTCGACGAGTTGTATGCAGAAAGCGCGAGCAGTCCCAAGATGATGTCGGTAGGCGTGCACTTGCGCATCATCGGTCGGCCGGGACGCTTCGGCCAACTGCGCAAATTCATTCAGCACGCGCAGAGCAAAACCGGCGTATGGTTCGCCACACGCAACGAAATCGCCGAGACATTCGCGGCACAAGTGCCGCCAAAGTAAAGGAGAGAAGCATGGTCGCGGTTGCAGTGAAGGTCGGAGAGAATCGCTATCGGGAGCGCGGCGGCCGTTACTTCGAGGAATTCGAGGTGGGCGCGACCTACGAACACCGCCCGGGGCGCACCATCACCGAAACCGACAACACGTGGTTCACGCTGCTGACCAACAACACCCACCCGATCCACTACGACGCCGAGTACGCCAAACACACCGAGTTCAAACAGCGCCTGGTGGTCTCTACGCTCACTGTATCCGTCGTCACCGGCATGAGCGTGTCGGACATGAGCCAGAAGGCCATCGCCAATCTGGCCTGGACCGACATCACGCTGCCCAACCCGGTGTTCGCGGGCGACACGATCTACGCCGAATCCGAAGTTTTGGAAAAACGGCCGTCGAAAAGCCGCCCGGGCCAGGGGATCGTCAAGTTCAAGACCACGGCCAAGAACCAGCGCGGCGAGATCGTGTGTTCGTTCTTCCGCACCATTCTGGTCATGGGCCGGGACAACGAGATCGAGGCCAAGGCGGGGTATTAGCCGTCCGCATAACGGACATTGCCGGGTTGGTCAGCCGCCATGACGCGCGGGTTGTTGAACCCGAGGGTCGAATCGTTAGATTGCCTCACCCGCCTTAGCCCTGAGTTGTCCATGACCGCGATCTCCGCCGCCGAGCTTGATGCCATCCGCGATTCCGTGCGCGCGCTGTGCGCGGAATTTCCCGCCGAGTATTGGCGCGAGACGGACCGCAACCGCGAGTACCCGACCAAATTCGTCGACGCCATGACCAAGGCCGGGTTTCTGGCCGCGCTGATCCCCGAAGAGTACGGCGGCTCGGGCCTGGGCCTGCGCGCGGCCTGCGCGATTTTGGAAGAAACACACAAGTCGGGCTGCAATGCCGGCGCCATCCACGCGCAGATGTACACCATGGGCACGGTGCTCAAGCACGGCAGCCCCGCGCAGAAAAAAGATTGGCTGCCGAAGATCGCCAAGGGCGAGATCAGGCTGCAGGCCTTCGGCGTCACCGAGCCGACCTCGGGCTCGGACACCTTGGCGCTGCAGACCACCGCCGTGAAGCAGGGCGAGCACTACATCGTCAACGGCCAGAAGATCTGGACCAGCCGCGCCGAGCACTCCGACTTCATGGTGCTGCTGGCCCGCACCACGCCCAAGGACAAGGTGGTCAAGAAGGGCGACGGCCTGAGCGTGTTCATGCTGGATATGCGGGATGCGAAAAACGCCGGGCTGACGATCCGGCCCATCCGCACCATGATGAACCACGCCACGACGGAAGTGTTCTTCGACAACGTGAAGGTGCCCGCTGCCAACCTGATCGGCGAGGAAGGCAAGGGCTTCAAGTACATCCTCGACGGCATGAACGCCGAGCGCACGTTGATTGCGTCCGAGTGCCTGGGCGACGCCCAGTGGTTCATCAAGAAGGCGGTGGACTATGCCAACGACCGCAAGGTGTTCGGCCATCCCATCGGCAAGAACCAGGGCGTGCAGTTCCCCATCGCGCGAGCCTATGCGCAGTACAAGGCCGCCGCACTGATGGTCGAGCGGGCCGCGGACAAGTTCGATCTCAATGAACCGATGGGCGAAGAAGCCAACATCGGCAAGATGCTCGCCTCTGAAGCCAGCTGGGCGGCGGCCGAGATTTGCGTGCAGGTGCATGGCGGATTTGCGTTTGCCGAGGAGTTCGACATCGAGCGCAAGTTCCGCGAGACGCGCCTTTACCAAGTGGCGCCGATCTCGACCAACCTGATCCTGGCCTACATCGGACAGAACATCCTGGGCCTGCCGCGCTCTTATTAAAATGCCGCAACTTCCGCCATACTTCGCCGCGCTGGATTTGCAGCAGATGCTGACGGATCACCCTATCGGGGATGAGTTCGTTCAGCGCTTCTCTGCGATCAGCCGAGACGAACTGCGCGCGCAACAAAATCGCCTGTTCCTGAATTGCGTGCGCCGCGCCTGGCAAATTCCGTTCTATCAACGGCTGTGGGGCGCTGCGGGGGCGACACCCGGCGACATCGCCTCGCTCGACGACATCGAGAAACTGCCGGTGTTCTCCAAGTCCGACGTCATGGACAGCTTGGGCGAGAAGCCGCCCTTCGGCGATTTCGGCGGGCTGGACTTCACCGACCCGAACCACGTGCCCGCCGTAATGCACACCACGTCGGGCACGACCGGAACCCCACAAGTGCTGCTGTTCGGGCCCAAGACCCGCGAAATGCAAAATTTATTGGTCGCCCGTGCTTACCTTTGGCAGGGTATGACAGGTTCGGACGTGGTGCACTCGGTGTATGGGCACGGCATGGTCAACGCCGGGCACTACATGCGCGAGGCCGTGCTGCACTTCACCAACGCCGTCTTTATGTCGGCCGGCACGGGCGTGGAAACGCGCTCGGTGCAGCAGGTGCAGCTGATGAAGCGCTTCGGGGCCACCGTCATCGTCGGTTTCATCGACTATGTGAAGCGTCTGGCACAGGTGGCGCGCGAGGAAGGTCTGGTTCCCGGCCGCGACATCAAAATCCGCATGATCTCGGGCCACTTCGGTCGCGAGAACAAAAAAGAAATCTCCGAAATGTGGGGCGGGGCGGAGTGCTTCGACTGGTACGGCGTGGGCGACACCGGCATCATTTCCAGCGAGGGGCCGGACCACAACGGCATGTACGTGTGGGAAGACGCGCACTACGTGGAGATTCTCGACGTCGACACCGGCAAACCCGTGACCGACGGCGAGTCAGGCGACGTCGTGACGACCGTCCTTTTCAAGGACGACGTCTATCCGATGATCCGCTTCAATACCCACGACGTGTCGGCGTTTTATGCAGACAACACCGGCACCGCGCTGAACTTCAAGCGATTGCAGGGCATATACGGGCGATCCGACAACATGGTGAAGCTGCGCGGCATCAACGTCTTTCCGCACGGCATCGGGGGCGTGTTGAACACGCGGCCGGAATTCAAGGGCGAGTTTTTCTGCCGTGCCGTGCGCGACGCGGCGGGCCGCGATGAGATGACGGTGATGATCGAAACCGACGCCGCCCCCAGCGAGGAGCTAAAACAGGCGTTTCAGACCTTGCTCAAAACCCGCATCGGGGTTGAAATGAACGTCGAACTGCATGCGCCGGGCGCGCTGGCCGAGTTGACCGAGGTCGACAAACGCCAGAAACCCAAACGCCTTGCCGACGAACGCTTCAAGACCGCATGAACGCCGACATCTATTCCGCCGACCTCGCGTTCCAAAGCATCACACAGCTGGGCGAACGGCTGCGGGCGGGCGAGATCACGTCGCGCGGGTTGACGGAGTTGTACCTCAACCGCATCGCCCGGCACGACCCCAAGCTGAACAGCTACCTGGCCGTGTTGACCGAGCAGGCGCTGTTGGCTGCACAGGCTTCGGATGCGCGCCGGCACAGCGGAACAGCACGCGGGCCCTTGGACGGAATTCCCGTGGCGCTGAAGGACAATATTGATCTTGCGGGCGTCGCCACCACGGCGGGCATCGAGGCCCGGCGCAAACATATCGCTTCATCCGATGCCACCGTGACGGCGCGACTGAAGGCCGCCGGGGCGGTGATCCTGGGCAAGCTCAACATGCACGAAGGCGCGCATGGCGCCACCACGGCGAACGAGGCGTATGGCTATTGCATCAACCCGCACCGCGCAGGCTTCACGCCCGGCGGTTCGTCGGGCGGCTCGGGCGCGGCGCTGGCGGCGGGCCTGTGCGCGGGCGCGCTGGGCACCGATACGCTGGGTTCGATTCGCATCCCTGCCTCGTTCTGCGGCATTGCGGGCTTCAAACCGACGCAAGGGCTGGTGAGCACGCAGGGCGTGGTGCCGCTGGCCTGGACGCTGGACCACGTCGGGCCCATGGCGCGCACCGTCGCGGACCTTGCGTTGATGTTGGAAGCCTTGGCCGGGCCCGATAGCGCTGATGCCTTCAGCCGCGTCGGCCCGCAGCCGCAGCATCATGTCTTTCAAACACCCGCCTCGTTGCGTGGCGTGCGTATCGGGCGCTTGCGCGATCTCAACGGCTTCGCGGCCGACGCAGTGCCCCCAGATATTCAATCGGCCTATGAAAAAGCACTGACCACTCTGGCGGGCTTGGGTGCCCACATCATCGACGTCACACTGCAAGGCTATCAGCATAATGCGATCCGGCCCAAGGCGATGCTGGTGATCGAAGCCGACCTGGCGGTGTTCTACGCGAAAGCCTTGGAGGAATCGCCTTTGGGCTTCACGCAGATCTTCCGCGACGGTGTTGCCTTCGGCCAACAGCAAAGCGCGCCGAAACTGGCCGCTGCGTTCGAGGCGATCCGCGCCGTGCGCCCCGTGGCCAACATACTTTTTGCCGAGGTCGATGCGCTGGTGACGCCCACCACGCCCTGCCCCGCGTTCTCGTTCAAGGAGGCCATGCCCAAAACGCTGACGGCGTTCACGGCCTTTGCGAATTACGTCGGCGCGCCTGCCGTGTCGGTGCCCATGGGGCTGACGGCGGACAACCTGCCGATGGGCCTGCAGATCATCGCCCGGCCGTGGGCCGACGCCACCGCGCTGTCGATCGCGGCGGCCTACGAGCGCGCGACGGCGCACACCTTACGCCCTGCGGCGGTTGCCTCCGTCCCGTAAAAACCTATGATGCGGCGACATGCATCATTGTGGGAGATGACTCTTGAGCACCGCGACACCGGCCCCGGGCCAATCCATCATGCAGCGCGATCACAAGGTGTACAAAGGCACCATCGCCTACATTTCCAACAAGCCCGAGCGCAAAGGCCAGGAACGCGGGCGCGAATTTTATACCCTGGTCGTTCACGGCGACGGCTCGCGCACCATCACCGTGCATACGGAAATCGACGACCGGCCCAGCGTGCACCGCGACGCGGTGTACTCGCTCGATAAGAACTGGCTGCCGCTGGACTGCATGATGCGCCTGACGGTGGGCGACAAGTTCATGGGCACCGGATGGATGAAGTTTTACGACACCTATGCGGAATGTGAGACGTTCACGGCCACCGAAGGCCGCGTCTCCCAAAGGTACGCGCTGAAAGCCCCGCTGAAGACCTTTCAGAACCACGCAATCGCGTGTGATAGCTGGCACTTCAAGCACTACGACATCGCCAAGGGCGGCATTCAGAACATCGGCCAGATTTTGCTGTCCTCGCCCGATCACCGTGGTGCGACAGGCCCGCTGTTCTACGCCATCTCGATGCAGCTGGGCTACGTGGGCAAGGAGAAGGTGACGGTGAAGGCTGGCACCTTCGACGCGCACCGGTTTCAATTTCCCGGCAACAAGGAGCTGCCGACCGAACACCCCCCTTACGAAATCTGGACCACGGCCGACGGCGAATACACGTTCCTCAAGGGCGGCGTGGAAGGCTACATGCAGACCTACTACGAGCTGGTGGAATTCGCCGACGTCACGCCGCCGAAAGTTTAAGCCAGCCCCGCCTGGGCGCAGTGCAGACGGATCATGCTGAGATAGTAGCGCAAATTGCCGTCGAAGCCCGGAATCGGGCCCACGCGATTCACATAATGGGCGAAGCTGGCGGTGATCAGCAAATGCCGCGCGGCGCGGAACAGCGGCAACGCTGCTTTCTCGGCGGGGCTTAAAGTGCGGCGCGATTCATAACCGGCGACGAACGCGCCATTGAGTTTCTCGCCCACGCCGTCGAAATCCGCCCGCCAGAAAAACGTCGCCAAGTCGCGCGCCAGAAAATCCTCTCCGCAGTCGCTGAAATCGAACACCGCCAATCCACCATCAGACTGCGTCATCACGTTGGCGTATTGGAAATCGCCGTGGGTCACCCCGCGCGGCAATTGCCGTTCGTCGAGCGCGGCCACGCGCGCGCTGGCCGACGCAGCGGCGCGCTGCAGGAACGCGGCCATATCGCGGTCATCGCCCACCATCTCCAGCAGCATCGGCAGGCGTTCGCGGATTTTGGGCTCGCTACTGGGCGAGCGGTGGATCGGGGCCTTGAACCCCGCCATGGCTTCGTGGAGACGACCCAAAAACACGCCCAGGCGGCGCGCATCATCCAGCGTCATGGTTTTGGTGCAGGGCGCGCCGTCCAGCCAGCGCATCAGCACCACCTGGCGCGGACCTTCGGGTGCGGCGAGCGTGAAGAACGATGCGCCGTCTTTCTGCGGCGTGGGTGCGGGCACCGCAAAGCCCGCCTTGGCCAGGTGCAGCACCAACTCCTGCTCGTAGGCGTATTCGGCGTCGGTGCATTTGCCCGCGCGCGCGGCCTTCAAGGCGTAACGCTGCGCGCCCAGGCGCACCTCGTAGATGTCGTTCATGCCCCGGCTGATGAGCCGGCAGCGCGGTACGGCAGTAAAGCCGTAGCGGCGCGCCACTTCGACGGCCAGGGCGTCGGAGTCGAACACGGATTGCAGGACCGGAAAGGTCACGGCGATTTCAACCTTGGCACCCCTTGTCTTTCGGCTGTGGGCCTGGGACACACATCAGTCGTTTAACCGGGGCATCAGGCGATGACCAGCACTAAGTCTGCCCTGATGGGCGGGTTGTTCGAGATCGGCATCGGGGTAAGCGACCTTGAATCGGCGGCCGCGTTCTGGCGCGCCTGGGGTTATAGAACCGGTGCGCGCGGCACGCTCAAAGCCGAGCAAGCCCGGCTATTGTATGGCGTCGCCTCGGACGTGACGAGCGTGCGGCTGAACCATCAATCGGCAACCCACGGTTTGATCCGTCTGTTTGAGTGGGCGCGGCCGGTCGGAGCGGGCCTGGGGCATGCGCCGTTGCGCTCCACCGGGTCGCGCTGGTCGGTGCACCGCACCGCCGACATCATGAACGTCTTCAACCACGCCGAAGCTGCGCGCCAACAAGGCCGGGATATTCAACTGCGCGGCCCGCTGATCAACGTGCGCTCGCCGGCACGCGGATACGCCCAGCAGCCCTTCGCAGCCCCCATCCGCGCCTCGCATAATTTTCAGATGACCCTGCCCGAGGCGCGCGTGGTGGCCATGCAGCGCTTCGGCGTAAGCATGGCGCGCTACGGCACGATCAACGAGGAGTCGCTGCTGCGTGCCACCGAGGGCTGCCACATGGGGCTGGTCGTCACGGGCGAGGACTTCGGCATTTTCGATTTCTATACCGAAGTGCTGGGCTTCAAGGCGGGCAAGAAGGTGCATATCGACCATGAGCCCGGCTACACGCCCTCGGAGTTCTTCGATCTGCAACCCGGCGAGCACTTCACCGAATGTGACTTCGAAGATCCCGCTAGCGGCGATACGCCCAACACCCAACTGCCCGGCCGTCTGCGCGCCTTTTTGATCCACAACGCCCGCCCCCAGCCCGACCTACGGCCGCAGTCGCGACCCGGAGTGCTGGGCAATTGTCTGTATACGGTGCGGGTCGGCGAGCTAACCGCCCTGCGAAAGGCGGTTATTGCCTACGCCAAGCACGGCGGGGCGCGCGATGTCACAGAGATTATGGCCGACGAATTCGGCACAGCGGCCTTTTCGTTCACCGCGCCGGACGGCTATGCTTGGGCCGCGATTCAAGCCTGAAGGAATGACGATGAAGCGAACTCTTGCCGCGATGATGACGATGCTGGGCCTGATGGGCATAGCCCAGGCGCTGGACGTGACGGCGGGCGGCACTGGCTTTCGCAACAGCCGGGGCGAACAGAAGTGGCTGACCTATCGCGACAACGTCGAGAAAGCCTCGGGCGGTTCGATCAAGATGAAACTGCTGATCTACGGCGAACTGGGTGCTGAGGAAAATCTGGTGGCGGGCATCCGCCGCGGCCGCGTGCAGATTGCCAACTGGTCGGGCGCGGTGGCCACGACCGTAGTGCCGGAAATCGCGATGCTGTATGCGCCCTACTTGTTCGACGACTACGCCGAAGCCGACTTCGTGATGGATAACTATCTGTTCCCGGCCTACGCCAAGTTGTTCGCCGAGAAAGATGTTCATTTTCTGACGTGGGACGAGATTGGCTTCGGCCAAGTTTGGTCCAAGGCGCCAATTATTCTACCCGAGGACGCCAAGTCGCGCCGCTTTCGCGTGGCCTCCAGCGATGCCGCTCAAATGCTGGCGCAATCACTCAAGGCCGATGTGATTCCAATGGCGTTCACCGACATCGTCTCATCGTTGCAAACGGGCATGATTGAAGCGGGAGAAACGGGAGTGACGATGTACGTGCGTTCGGGCATCGCGGGCGACGCCAAGAACATCACCATGACCGATCACAACTTCGCCACCTCGGTGATCGTGCTGCGTAAAAGCTGGCTGGAAGGCCTGCCGCCCGAACAGAAAAAAGTGCTGACGGAATCCTGGATTCCCATGAGCGTTTCACGCCAGTGGACGCGCGAGGAAGTGGCCGGGGATTTGGCGCAAGCAGCACAACGCGGCTTTACGATCAATCGAATCACGCCCGAACAGCGCACGCGCTGGAAAGAGGCTACGTCGGGCGTGACCAAGCAGCTGATCGACAAGATCGGCGGCGATGCCCAGAAGATTTGGGATACCGCGCTGGAGGGAAAAAAAGCCTACGCGGCGCAAAAGGCGAAGTAACACGCTCAACACTTTGGGGAGGGTTCTATGCGGATCGTGACTGCTCTTGTGTGCTTGCTCACGCTGGCGAGCGCAACATCAGCCCATGCCATTACGTCCGTTGTTCGACGGACCACACTTCTAGTCGGCGACACCGCCGCCTCGGTGGCCTTCTACGAAAAGATCGGCTTCAAGGTCTGGCTGCAGACCGGCGGCGAGCGCGACCCCGAGCGGCCCACGGCGTTTCCTCTGGCGGGCAAGCCGGGCCGTTCCAGCCTGACGATCATGTCTGGCCGCGACCCGTGGATCGCCATGATCGGGCTGCTGCAATACGACAAGCCGGCGCTCAAGCGCAGCCGCGACGCGACGGCGGCCTATGGGATCGGGGATGCGGTGCTGATGCTGGAAACCGATGACGTCGACGGTGTGTATAAAAATCTCCAGGCCATGGGCACGCCGATTTTGCAGACGCCCAAGGAGGCCAAGACGCAAAGTGCTGAGTCGATCAAAACCGTGAAGAACATGTTCTTCCGCGATCCCGACGGCTGGGTGATCGAGATGAGCCAGGTGCTCAGCACCGAGCCGCTGCTGGCGGGAGATAAGAAATGAAGACACTTTTGGCGATTGCCCTGCTGTTGGGCGGTTTTGCGGCGCAGGCCGCCGAGCCCATCGTACTCAAGCGCGTGCCCATCGTCGTCAGCGACATGGACAAGTCGCTGAAACTCTACCGCGACATCCTGGGGCTGACGGTTGAATCCGACAACATGATGAAGCCCGACGCCCACGACGAACGGGTGTTCAACGTCGGCCCTGGCGGGCTCAATCGCTCGGTGAAGTTCAACTTAGGCCCCGAACAGATCCGCGCCGTGGGGTTGTTCGAGGTCAAGGGCTACAAGGGCAAGGACCCCAAAGCCCCGCATGATCACGGCATCGTCTTTCGCGTCACGCGCATCGACGAGATTCACGCTCAGGCCAAGGCGGCGGGCATCCGCATCGTCGACTTCGTCGACCTGACCACCAACGACGGCCAGAAGGGCCGCGAGTTGACCATGCTCGACCCCGACGGGCACTTGGTGCTGACCTATCAGATCGACGCGCCGAAGAAGTAGCGACGCCGCGCCGTGGCGCTTTCCGCCGAGGTCGTCGAGCGCGCGGTCGCGATGTTCGCCGGACAACGCGCCTACTGCGCCAAGGCCGGCGTGCAGACTTATGTGGCGATCCTCGACGGGATGATCGCCGATCTGCGCGGCGGCGGACCGACGCAGCACACGCTCGCCCACTGGGACGGCACGAACAACAGCGCCTACCCTTTGCGCGTCTTGGGTGCGTTGCATCGCCTGGCGCTGGACGGCAAAGCGCCTGAGCTGGCCGCACTGTTGCCCACGACGGGCGGGGTTGCCAACCCGGACAAGGCCTGGGCCGAGGCCTCAAAAATACTGAGCGAACACCTCGAGTATGTAACGGCATACTGCACGCGGCCGCCGCAAACCAACGAGGCGGGGCGCTCGGCGGTGCTGCTGGGCGGGTTCCTGACCATCGCGGCGCAATTCCGCCGACCCTTACGGCTGTTGGAACTGGGTGCCAGCGCGGGCCTCAATTTGATGTGGGACAAGTACCGGGTGAATGCGGGCGCGTTTTCCTGGGGGGATCCGTCTAGCTTGCATTTGCAGACGGTCTGGGATGGGCCCGCACCGCCCCTCGATGCGCCGATCAGCGTGGTCAGCCGCGCAGGCTGCGACCAAGACCCGATTAATATCGCTCACGCCGACGACCGCGCGCGACTGGAGTCCTACATCTGGCCCGATCAGGTGCATCGCATGGAGCGGTTGCGCGCAGCCTGCAAAGTCGCGATGCAGACGCCGTTCCGCCTGGACAAGGCCGACGCCGCCGATTGGCTCGCGCGCGAATTGCTGACGTTGGCGGCGGGTCAAACGAGCGTGGTGTATCACTCGATCTTCCGCCAGTACGTCCCCATCGACATAAGCGCACGATTGCAGACCATCATGGATGAGGCCGGGACGCGCGCCACCACTGATGCGCCGCTGGCTTGGCTGGCCATGGAGATCACCGATCTGACTAAGCCGCCGAACTTGACGTTGCAGACATGGCCCAATGGTAGGGCGGGCACGCTGGCAACGGCGCACCATCACGGCGAGTGGGTGAATTGGAATCTTTAAAATCTAGCGGCGCGTTCGGCGAGCCGCATGAAAACGCCGTCGCGGCTGGGCCGCGCCGCCTTTGCGGTTTTTCAAGGCCACGTCGTAGGCCTTCATCGCCCAGGTTTTCAATTCGTCGGGGTCTTCCAGCACGTCGTCGGGGATGCGCCAATACGACATGCTGACGGGCTTGCCCTTGCCCTCATAGACGAACGGTTTGGATTTGCGCGCTTCGTAGTCGGGCCGGTTGGCGTCGTCGACCTTGAGGTAGAGCACGTCCTCGGCGATCAGGCCGAACATCAGCCCGCCCTTGTAGATGCCGAAGCCGCCGAACATGGCGCGCGCGCCGCAGCCGCCGAACACGCGCAACTGGTCGATGACATAATCCTTGAAGGTGGCGTCGGGCATTTCGGTCTCACGCTGAGAATTTCGGTTTGCGTTTTTCGCCGAAGGCCGTGAAGCCTTCCTTGAAATCGGGGCCTTTGAAGGCGTCGACGAACAACTGCCGGGTCGCGGCGGTGTCGTCGTCGACGCCGTCGAGGATTTGCTGGACGATCTGCTTGGTGCCGCGAGCCGAGAACTGCGAAGCCGCGGCGATTTCCGCCGCATAGTCCGCCACCATTTGATCCAGTGCCTCGGGCGAAACAACACGGTCGATCAGGCCGATCTTCAAGGCCTCCTCGGCGTCAAGAATGCGGCCCGTGTAGAGAATATCCTTGGCTTTCGACGCGCCCACGGCATCGACCAGTCTTTTCGTATCGGCCAGCGTGTAGATCAGCCCCAACTTGCCGGGCGTGATGCCCAGCTTGGCGGTGGTGTCGGCGAAGCGCAGGTCACAGCACAACGCCAGCCCGCAGCCGCCGCCGACGCACGCCCCGCGAATCTTGGCGATGGTCGGCTTGGCGTTGCGGTGCAGGCGTTTCTGCGAACGATAGGTGATGTCGGCCACGGCCTCGGCGGCCTTGGGGTCGGTGAAGGTCTGCTGGAATTCGTCGATGTCTGCTCCGGCCGCGAAGGCTTGCCCCTCGCCCGTCACCACGATGACTTTGATGTGCGGATCAGCGTCGGCCTGATCGATGGAGTCGATCAGCGCCTGCCACATCGCCATGGACAGGGCGTTGCGCTTGTCGGGACGGTTCAGATGAATCGTCCCGACCGAACCATCGCGGTCGAGATATACGGCGGGCTTGGACATGGGCCGGTGCGCTACTTCTTTTTCTTCGCCTTTGTCTTGGCTTGGGCGATCAACTTGTCCTCGGGCATCGGGCCCTTGGGCAGGTCGAACTTGTCCTCGTGCAGCGGCTTCTTTTCGCCCATGCGGTACCAGCTCATCACCAGGGGCATTTTAGCTTTATGAAATAGGCCGATCTGCGGGCAGCGGCGGTCGACCTCTTTCGCAAACGCCTTCATGCGCGCGGCGGACTCTTTGGTGTCGAAATACAGGTCGAAGTTGATCTGCTCGTACTGCGGCTGCAAATGCAGGTCGAAGAAGAAGCCGCGGATGTCGATCAGCGAGCGGATTTTGGTGCGCATGCCCTTGTATTTGAACTTCATGTCGCGCGCGACCACGGTGCAGGTGATCGACGTGCAGCCCGCCAGCGCGGCCAACTGGGCGTGCACCGGCGTCCAGCCGCGGGAGCGGCCCTGCAGCTCCGGCGGATCGCCGATGTCGAAGCCCGCCGGCTCGTCGAACATGAGCGAGGGTTGGCCCTCGAAAAACGCCTCCACGCGCATCTGCTCGAAGGACGTCGTCGTGACGTCGGAGATGCCGATGTAATCGGGATATTTCACGCCTTCCTTCATGGTTTTGCGTCCTTATTTGGCGAGCTGGGCTTTGAGCTTGGCGACAAGGTCGGGGGCCGCACCGTCCGCGCCGTTGTCGATGTCGAGCAGCACTTTCCAGCCAGCGTCGGTGCGTTTCAAGAGCGCGATGTAACGCCCGTCGCCGATGGGCGCATCGGGCTTAGACCTGTCGGCGGCGGCGAACCGGCAGGTGATGTAAGCCCAGGCACCTGGCCCGCTGCCCTGAACCTCCATCTCCGCGATTTCGGACAGCAGAATCGGCTTACCAGCGGCGAAGCTCTTGGCCATGCTGGCGCGCAGTTCCTCGCGGCCGGTGATCTTGGTCGCTTTGGTGTGCAGCACGCGCAGTTGGGGCAGGTAATCGTCGACCGAGCCTTCCAGGTCGCCGGCATTGAACTTCTCGATGCTGCGGTCGTGGAAGGCCTGAATGGCGGCATAGTCGGCTTCGCTGCCGCCGCGCCGCTCGGTGGCATGGGCACCGCCAAAAGCCAGGCAAACACCGATCAACACGGCATAGATTTTCATGGGGCTCTCCGTCAGGTCCAGTTTTGAGCTTGCGCCACACTGTCACGGTAGGGTTTCAGGCACAACGTCAGCAAGGTGGCGGCAAGAACGGCCGCGATGCCCGCCGTGATCGACAGGGAATACTTCAACGCCGCGTCCTCGCCGAAGCCATACTGCGTGATGGAGGCAACGATGGTGGGACCCAAGCCAATTCCCGTGAGGTTGACCACGAACAGATACAGCGCCGAGACTTGTCCGCGCATCTGGTTGGGGGTGATCTCCTGTAAGGCGGCCGCCGCCGCGCCGAAGGGCAGGCTGGAGAAGAATACGAACACCGCATAGACCGCCAAGGCCAGTTCCGCCGAGGGCATCAAGGGTGCCGCGATGCCCAAGGGAAACAGGGCGACGGCGGAGATGATGCCCACCCGGATGTTGCCGTCGGGCGCACCGCGCGCTTTCAACCGTTCGGCCAGCAGGCCGCCCATGGTCAAACCGAGCGTGCCGAACACCGCCACCGCCGTGCCGAACAGCGGGCCGGTTTGCGCGGGCGTCCAGTCGAAGCTGCGCGCGAAGAAGGTGGGGATCCACGCCGCGCACCCGCTCCACAACATCGTCAGCATGGAGAAGCCGACGAAGTGCAGGCCGTAGGCGGCGGTGCGCGCACGGACGAACGCGATGGTGTCGCCCAGGGTCGGCCGGCCCGACCCGCCTTTCAGCAGCCCGCGCCGGATGGGTTCTTTCACCGTCAGCATGAGGGCTGCGACGAACAGCCCGGGCAAGCCCACCGCCAGGAACACCACCTGCCAGGGTTCGAGGTGACCGGCGATGGGCAGATCAAGCGCGGGCGTGACCGCGATCACCCCGCCGCCGACGATCAAGGCCAGACCGGAGCCGATATAAACGCCCGTGGCATAGACGCTGATGGCCAACGTACGGCGCGCCGGGCGGAAATAGTCGTTGAGCATGGAGTAGGCCGCCGGCGACAGCGCCGCCTCGCCGATGCCCACGCCGACACGCGCCATGAACATCTGGATGAACGAACGCGAGAGCCCGCACAGTGCGGTCATCAGGCTCCAGACGAAGATGCCGACCGCGATGATCTTGGTGCGGTCGGCGCGGTCGGCCAACCAGCCCAGCGGCACGCCCAGCACGGTGTAGAAAATGGCGAAGGCCAGACCGTGAAGCAGACTGATTTGGACGTCGCTGATGCCCAGGCTCTCGCGGATGGGCTTGACCATCAATGTGAGGATCGTGCGGTCCACGTACGACACGGTGTAGGCCAGCACCAGAACGCCCACGACGTACCAGGCGTAGCCTTCCGACGGATAGTCGTCGGCACCGGCATTTTTCGCGTCGTTGGTCATTGGCCCCCACGGCTGATTCTGGCATGAATTGGCCATGACAACCCGCATCCAGGCAAGCGAAACCACCATCGACCACATCGGCCTCGTCGGCCGTGATATTCACAGGATGGTGGCGACATTCCGCGCCCTGGGCTTTGCCGTGACTGAGCCCACGCCGCTGACCCAACCCGACCCGGACGGTAATCCTGTGCCGCTGGGCCAGCTCTCGGCGCACGTGATTTTCCCCGACACCTACCTGGAACTCACCGCAGTCGAGCACCCCGGCCAGGGCAACCACCTCGACACCTGGCTGGCCAAGCACGAGGGCCTGCACATTTTAGCGTTCCGCGCCGCCGACGCCCAAGCCAGCTGGGAGGATTTCGAGAAATTCGGCGTGGTCATGCCGCCGATCCGCCACGCCTCGCGCAGCGTTAACGCCGGCGGCGTGCGCGGCATCGCCGACTTCCGCTGGTTCCAGATTCCGGAATCCATCGCCGCCGAGGGCTTTGCTTGCGTCGTGGAGCACAAGACGCCGGAACTGGTGTTCATTCCGGCCATGACCGGCCATGCCAACGGTGCCACGGGCCTGCGCGGGGTGGGTGCGCTGGTCAACAACCTGGATGAGGCCGTCGGCCGTTACGAACGCCTGCCCGGCGCGAAAGTGCGCTCTTTCGCCATGGGCCGCTTCATCACGCTGAAGGACCAGCGCTTCGTGGCCATGACGCCCAAGGGCATGGCCGCACTGACCCCGGGTGCGAAGCTACCGCCGCCGCCCTGCTTCGCCGCGTTTGCCATTAAAGTCCGCGATATCGCCGCGACGCGCCAATTCCTGACCGCCAACGGCGTGGCCTTTCAAGTCGTGGGCGAGAAAAGCGTGTGGCTGCACCCCGCCCAGGCCTGTGGCGCGGTGCTGCTGTTCATCGATGAAAGCGCGCCGGTATAAAGCGGGCGCTCAACGCCCTGCTCACGCTTATCCACGATTAAATGTCACGTTTTTAAGCGTCGATATGCCGCGGCGGCATATCCAGCGAGGCTGAATATTAATCCTTCGCGATCGCCGCGAACTGGGTTTTCCAGCCCTCGGGTTGCGAGGTGATCACGTTGGTGATGCTGACGGTCTTGTTCTTGGCGTCGGGATTGACCAGCGCGTTGACCGTCACCAATGCCACGTCGGCGCGCGCGATCATGCTGCCGGGGATCGGCACGTCGCCGGCCAGGATGGTAATACCGTGCTGGCCGGCCTGCTTGTCCCATAGGCCCATCGGCCGCACGACGGTGTAGCTGACCCCGCTGTTGCGCAGGTAATTCTCGCCTTCGAGCTTGCTGGTCATGACGTTGTACATGATCTTCTCGAAGTCGCTGGTGCCGGGCTTGGTGTGGGTGACGCCGACCGAGGAGATCAGCACCACGTGCTTGACGCCGGCTTTTTTAGCCTCGTCGGTCAGCAGCGCCACGCCTTTGTTGTCGACCAGTTCGGGCTTGTTCGACGGATCGCGGAAGCTGTTGGAGCCCAGCGCGATGACCATGCGGTCGGCGCCTTTTGCAATGCCTTGGATGCTTTTGGCGTCCTTCACGTCGGCGGAGATCCATTCCACGCCGGGCACGTCCATTTTCGCTTTCTCGATGTTGCGCGAAAATGCGCGCACCTTGACTCCGTCGGCCTTGAGCAGGTCCACGATCACCTTGCCGGTGCGCCCCGTGGCGCCGGCCACGACGATGGTCTCGCCCTTCATGGAGGGCAGCACGGGCGCGGGCTTGGGTGCGCCTTCCTGGGCCATGGCCTTGTTGATGGTGACGTTGCCGCAGTGGGCCATGAAGCCCAAGGACGCGACGGTGGCGATGAGTGTGCGACGATTGAACATGATGATCCCCTCCCCTGATCGAACTATTCAGCCGGCGCCGGCCGCGTGGCCGATGAGGCCATGCGTGATTCGTTCACGCCTTCGTATTTGCGGCCCAAAATCCAAGCGATGGTGCCCCAGACCAGACAAACCAACACGCCGAAGAACGCCACGCCCGCGGTGCTCACCCCCACGGCCTTGAGGCCCGAGGTGATCCACGCCGAGCTGAGATCGCCGAAGCGGTAGATCACCGTGTCGATGACGTTCTTGGCCTTGTACTTGCTTTCCTGGTCGACGACCGTGAACAGCATCTCGCGGCCCGGGCGGGCCACGGCATATTCGGCCACGCGGCGCACGACCTGCACGCCCAGCAGCACCATCAGCGTGGGCATGGCGGCGATACCGACAAAGGCCACCAGCATGATGGCAGGCACCAGCACGAGCGCCGAGGTGACGCCGAAACGCTGCACGAGACGGCTTGTGCCGAACAACTGGATGAGGATGGCGGATGAGTTGACGATGGCGTCGACGATGGCAAAGGCCTGCGTGCGCGCCTCGCGGCTTTCAAAAGCCTTGGAGATGTACTCGGCCTGCTCGAAGTACAGGATGGTCGACACCCAGGTGAGCATGAGGATGAACCCGGCGATCATGGCCAGGTACGGCGACTTCAGGATGGCCGAGAAGCCGCTGAAGGGATTGCCGCCCAATTTTTCGTCGAGCTTGGTGGCCTGATAGTCCTGGCCCTGCAACTGGCCGGTGGACGCCATGACCGACTTTTCCTTCTCCAGCGCCATGACCACGATGATCGCGAGCAGAAAGCCGGCCGCGGAGATTGGCAGCAGGGTGTTGGTACTGACGTAGTTGACTAAGATCGCCGTCAACGCCGGACCGGCCGCGGCACCGACGCTGCCGCCGGCGGCGACGAAGCCGAAGATGCGCTTGGCCTGCTGGCGGGAGAAGACGTCCGCCATGAAGCTCCAGAACACCGAGATGATGAACAGATTAAAGACGCTGACCCAGCAATAGAAAATGCCCGCGATCAGCTTGTCCTCTTCGATGCTCTCGAACAGGAAGTAGAACATCATGATGTTGATGACGAAGAACCCATAGGTCCACGGCAGCAGGGTGGCGAGCTTCACGCGCGAGGCGAACCAGCCGAAGATGGGCGCGGTGATGAAGCTGAAGAAGAAGGTGTAGGTCCACAGCACTTCCAGCTCGTCGACGCCGTAGACCGTGCCCATGGCGTCGCGCACCGGACGAAGGATGTAATAGCTGCCCAGCAGGAAGAAGAAGTAGAGGAACGACAGCACCGCGGCCTTGATCTCATAGGGCTCGACCTTGGCCAGGGACTTGAAAAAACGCTCGATCGGCGTGGCGGCAACAGCGGCGGCGGTCATTCTTAATCTCCCCAGGACCGGCCCCGCGTCACAGGGGGGCCGAGGTCAATGCGCGACAGGCGGCACTATAGTCAAGGCGCATGAGTGGCGGGAGTCCCGCCGTACCGGATGCGCTTTTTGCGGCCGTTCAGCGGTCGCGCCCGCACCAAGCCATGCGCAGGTTCAAAGCCGTAAATTATGTTACAAACCGTCATCACAAACGCGTGGGGAGAGCACACCGATGGTCAATCTGAAATCGATCTTGCTGGCCGGCGTCGTCTTGGCGGGCACGGCGAGCGCCGCCATGGCGGACACCGTATTAGTCACCGGCGCCAACCGCGGCATCGGGCTGGAGTTCGCCAAGCAATACGCCGCCAAGGGCTACAAGGTCATCGCCACGGCGCGCAAGCCCTCTGAAGCGACGGAGCTGCTGGCCTTGGCCAAAGCCGATAAGGACGTGAGCGTGGAGGCCCTGGACGTGACGGACAACGCCGCCATCGACGCCTTGGCCGCCAAGTACAAGGGCCAGCCCATCGACATTCTCGTCAACAACGCGGGCATCACCGGCTCGCCCGAGAAGCAGCGCTTCGGCAGCATCGATTATTCCAGCTTCGAGGCGGTGATGAACACCAACGTGCGCGGACCGCTGAAGCTCACCGAGGCCTTCACCGAGCACTTGGCCGCGAGCAAACAGAAAAAAGTGATGGTGGTGACGTCGAGCGAAGGCTCCATCGCCGGGGCCACGTCCAATCGTCAGCCGTTCTACCGCGCCAGCAAGGCCGCGGTGAACATGGTGTTCAAGAACATCTCCTACACGCTGAAGGAAAAAGGCATCGCGGTGGCGCTGATCAATCCCGGCCCGGTGGACACCGATATGATGGCCGGTGCGCGCGGGCGCATGCCGCTGCGCACCACGGAGTTGGCGGTGAAGGAACTCAGCGCTATCACCGACAAGTTGACGCTGGACCAGACCGCGACCTTCTACAGCTTCGACGGCACAGTTTTACCCTGGTGAAAGACCGCGTCATCATCGTCGGCGGCGGGCCCGTCGGGCTCGTCGCCGCGTTGAAGCTGGTGCGCGCCGGGATTCCCGTGACGGTGCTTGAGAAGGCGCGCGAGATGCATGCCGAGCCGCGCGCCTCGACGTTTCACGCACCCACGCTGGAACTGCTCGACACGCTGGGCCTGACGGCCAAGCTGATGGAACTGGGCCGCCCCGCGCCGCAATGGCAATACCGCATCTTCGAGACCGGGGAAGCGGCGGTGTTCGACTTCGACGTCATCGCCGATGAAACCCGCTATCCGTTCCGGCTCCAGTGCGAGCAGTTCAATCTGGTCAAGGTGGCCGCAGAAGCACTGGAGGCCGAAGCCCCCGGCAGCGTGATCTTCGGCGCGGAGGTGACCGAGGTTACGCAGGACGCGAACGGCGTCAGGGTGAACTTCATACGCGACGGCAAAGCCGAGAGCATTGATGGACCGTGGCTGATCGCCGCAGACGGCGCGGCCTCTACGGTCCGCACCAAGCTCGGCATCAGCTTTGAAGGTTCCACATATCCGGCGGTGTCGTTCACCGTGGGCACGCGGTTTCCGCTGCACGAGCACATGGACGGTTTGCTGGGGGTGAATTACTTCTGGTCAGGGTTCGGGCCTTGGGGAATGTTCCGCACCGGCTTGATGTGGCGGGTGGGCTGGTCGCCGCCGCCCGACAGCAGCGATGAGGACACGCTGTCGGACGCGATCGTGCAGGCCAAGTTGGCCAAGGTCTGCCCGGCGGGAGCGCCCTATCAGCTGATCACCGCGCGGGTGTACCGCGTGCACAAACGCATCGCCGGAACCTTCTACCAGGGCCGGGTCGTGCTGGCGGGCGACGCGGCGCACCTCAACAGCCCGTCGGGCGGCTTCGGCATGAACGGCGGCGTGCATGACGTCTTCAACCTCGCGGATAAATTGATCGACATTTTGAACGGCGCGGCGGCAATTCCGCTGCTGGACCACTATACCCGTCAGCGGCGTTCGGCGGCGGTGGACGACATTCAGTCGACGGCCGACGCCAATTACCGCCGCCACCGTGAGAATGATCCGGCCAAGCAACGTGAGTCGCTGCGGCATTTTCAGGCGATCATCGCCGACCGCGACAAGCACCGCGCCTTTTTGATGGACAACGCGTTGATCACCTCCTATCGACGCTCTCTGGCGATCGCATAGAAGGAGCGTCCGGCCATGAGCGTGCGGCTGATCCACGGGCCCATCGTGTCGTGCGCGGACCTGGGCGCGCACCGCGCGCTGTTCGAGGGCGTGTTCGGCCTTAAGGTCGCCGCAGAGCAATCGCTTGACCGCGCGGGCGTCAAGGCCCTGTGGGGGCTGGACGGTCACGGTGCCAAAACCATCCTCCTGGAAACGCCCGGCACGCATTTCGGCGTGCGGCTGGTGCAGTTCGACCCCGTCTCGCCCATCGTGATCCGCAGCAAGTCATCGGGCTTTGACTGCGACGCGCTGAAGGTGATCGACTTTTACGCGCCCGACTTCGACGCCGCCAAGGCGCATGTAGAATCCAAAGGCTTCAAGCTCAAGGACGATATTTCGGTCTATGATCTGCCCAACGGCAAGTTCATCGAGGGGCATTTGTGGGGGCCCGATGAAATCGTCACGGCGCTGATCAGCGGGCCGAAGGAGTTCTTCCGCGGCTTCGCCACGACGACCGACAAGCTGTTCTCCGAGCCGCAGAGCATCTCCAGCCCCGTGCACGATCAGCCCCAGGTTGTGGACTTCTACGACAAGGTGCTGGGCCTGCCGGTGGTGCATGAATACTTCATCGACGACCCCAGCTTCTCCAAGCTGGTCGGCACGCCGCACAAACTGCAACTCAAGGCCAAGAACATCGGCCTGAAGCGCACCGAACCCTATTTCGGCATCATCCACTACGGCCTGCCGCCGGACGCCTATCAATCACTGAAAGGCCGCGCGGTGTTTCCCAACCGCGGCCTGGCGGGCGGCACGCTGTTCGTCGACCATATCGCCGACCACGCCCGCGAGGCAAAGGCCTTCGGGGCGGAGATTTTGTCGCCGGTGACGCAAGCGAGCCTGTCGCCCTACGGCAAAGTTCTGTCCCTGACGATTCGCGCGCCGCACGGCGTGATTCATCATTTAATCGAGACTTAAAAGTTAAGGCGTTCTTGTTCCGCCGCCGCCGGGGCGATACGATTTGCCCATGGCCGTCATTCGACAAGAACAACACGCCGTGCTGCCCAGCGCGACCCTGGACGAAGCCGCGCGCCAATCGTTCATCAATCAGCTGGGCAAGCACGTCCTGAATGAAGTGACGCCGGGCAACAAAGCCGACTACGAGAAGAACGTGCTGCCCGCGTTCCGGCGTGCCCACGGCCGCGCGCCGGCCGATCGGCATGAGATCAGAAAAGAGATGCTGCGCCGACCCTATTACCAGATGACCAGCTCGTTCCAGCGCACGATTCAGGAAATGATGTGGAATTCGGTGGATGAAAGCATCCAGAGACAACTGCCGGAACTGATCGAGCGCGCGGCACGGATCGGCAAGGCATCGAAGCTGGGCTCGCTCGCGCTCGATCCGGCCTTCGAGATTCCCGCCTACATCAAGCACAACGACAACCACGCCACGCCCGGCGGCTATTCGGCCGACCTGTTGCCCGGCGACGTGACGGCCGGCGCGCTGTATGACCGCGGCGGATTCATCTACACCCAAGGCCTGTTCGGCCCGCGCATGGACGGCATCGGCAAGGCCGCCGCCTTGATGGTGCGCCAGACGCAGCCCGACCTGCGCCCGAAAAAGATTCTCGAGATCGGCTGCACAGCGGGCGGCTCCACAGGCGGGTTGGCGATGATGTTCCCGGACGCCGAGGTTCACGCCATCGACGTCGGCGCGGCATTGCTGCGCTACGCCCATGCCCGCGCGCAATCGTTGGGCCTGGCGATCCACTTTCATCAAATGAGCGGCGAGGCCTTGACCTTCGCCGAGGGCAGTTTCGACCTCGTCTGCTGCCTGGCCACGCTGCACGAAACCTCGCGCGGCGCGGTGTTCAATATCTTCAAGCAGGCGCGGCGCGTGCTGAAACCCGGCGGGTTGTTCCTGTGTTCCGAGCTGCCGCCCTACAAGGGCGTGGATGCGTGGACGCAATTTGTCAGGGATTGGGACACCTACAACAATAACGAGCCCTTCTGGGGCGCGGTGCATGACCTGGAGCTGAAAGAGGCCGCCGTGGCGGCGGGCTTCGCGCCCGAGAATTATTTCGAGGGCTTCGGCCCCGGCGTCGCCCAGGCCAATGCGCTGAATGGCGCGGTGGACGTGGACAACACGAAGTTCATGGGCTCCACCCGCGGCGGCGGGCAGGCGTGGTATGCGGGCGCATCGGCATAAATGACCACGACGAAGATTCAAACCCCGCGCGCGGCGCAAGGCGTTCGTCCGCAATACTTCGACGACCCCAACATGGACCAGATGCACGCCATGATCACGGCGCTGGCGGCGGAAGTCTCGGTGCTGTTCGACCGCTTTGACGCGGTGGAACGCATTCTTGATCAAAAAGGCGTTCTGACGCGCGCCGACCTGGAGGCCTGGCAACCCGACGACGCGGAGGAGGAGGAGCGCAAGGCCAAGCGCGAGGCGCTGATCGGCCGCCTGTTCCGTTCGGTCCACGACGCGCGCGCAAAGCTGGAGCAAAGCTGATGCGGGAAATATTCATCATCGCCGCTACATTATCGACGCTGAGCGGACCCGCCATTGCGCAGACCATTTCCGTCTCCGACCGCATGATCGGCGGCGACGTGGTCGTGGCGCGAGACGTGGAAAGCATCATCGCCTTCGGAGGGCGAATCAAGGTCAAGGACTCCAAGGCCGAGTTCATGCTCGGCGCGGCGGGTGAAATCACCACCGAGAACGCTGTGCTTGACACCGCGTTGATCGCCGCGGGCACGATCAGAATGACCGGCGGCACGGTGAAGGAATTGAAGGCCGCGGGCGGGATGATCGAACTGGCCACCAGCGTCGAGGGTGACTTGGATGTGGCGGGCGGCCAAGTGAGCTTGACCGACGCCGCTGCCGTCAAAGGCGATGCCGCCGTCATGGCCGGGTTGGTGGATGCGCGCGGCACGTACGGCGCCGACCTGAACATCGAGGCGGATTCCGTGACCGTGGGCGGAAAAATCGCCGGGGATTTGCGCATCTCCGCGCGCAGCATCACGCTGCTGCCGGGCACGGCCATCGGCGGCGATTTGCGGGCGCCAGGGCTGGCCGCATTGCCCGAGGGCGTGACGGTCGGCGGAAAACAAAGCCTGAGCACAAACGAGAAAAAGTCCGACGGCGTGAAGATCGAGATCGACCTCGACGACAAGAAAAAAACCGCCGAGCGCGACGATGAATCCGGGTTGATCTCCCCTTCGCCCATCGGCATGGGCTCGTGGCTGACAGTGCTGGTGACGTTGGCGGCCTGCGGCGCGCTGGCCCTGGGCGTCGCCCCGCAATTCGTGGCGCGCGCCGCCGACCGGTTAGCCAAAGAGCCCTTGCCCAGTTTGGGCGTGGGCCTGCTCAGCCTGGTGGCGGTGCCCGCAGCCCTGCTGGCCGTGGGCGTGACCATCATCGGCATTCCCTTCGCCGTGCTGGGGGCCGCGGCTTATCTGATCGGCATCGGCCTGGGCATCATCGCGCTGTGCCTGTGGGGCGGACTGATGGTGCGCACGCTGGCTAACCAGCCGGGCCAGGAGACGCGGCTTGCTAAACTCGTCGGCTGGACGCTGATGGGTTTTCTGGCCTTGGCGCTTCTCGGCGCGTTGCCCGTCGTCGGGCGCTGGATTCAAATCCTCGCCGTACTGACGGGTGCCGGCGCGGTACTGTCGACCGCCTGGGCGTCACGGCGCAAATCAAGCACGATGGAGACGGCTTAAACCATGGCCCGTCCGCATATCGAATTCATTCAAGCCCAGGCGCTGAACTGGAAAACGTTGGGCGAGGGCAGTTCGCGCCCGGGTGCCGATGCCAAGGCCTTGTCGTTCGACCCCGAGACACGCGCCTGCACGGTGATCATGCGTTATCCGGCCGGCTGGGCGATGCACGATGCGCATTATCTCGACAGCGACGAGGAGTTCTATGTGCTTGAGGGCGCGCTGTGGGTCGGCAGCGTCGAATACAAAAAAGGCGACTACGCCTATCTGCCCGCGGGCATGCCGCGCCCGGGCATGCACAGCACGGCGGGCGCGACGGTATTCACCTATCATGAGGGCGCGCACCGCACCGTTTACGGCGATACGCCCACGGGTCTGTACGACCCTGCGCGGCTGATCGCCAAGATCGAGAGTAACGCCATGGCCTGGGGCGACCCCAGCGACCCGGTGGTGGCCGCCACCGCCAACGGCGCAGGCCGCAAGCTGTTGCGCCAAGACCCCAAGTCCGGCGAACGGACGTGGCTGCTGCGTTTCGGGCCAGACGATCCGGCCAAGATGACCGTGGGCCGCACCGAGACGCACCCCGTGGTGGAAGAAGTGTTCCTGATGGAGGGTGAAATCTCCATGCCCATGGGCACGCTGAAACCCGGTGCCTATTTCTGGCGGCCGCCCAACATCGAGCACGGGCCCGTCGGTACGAAGAAGGGCTTGTTCGGGCTGTTCCGCTGCAAAGGCGGGCCACTCACGACGATCTGGTCGAAAAGCGAATCGGCCCTCGATTGGAATCCGGCGTATCGTCCGTACTTGCCGCAGAATTTATCGCACCTGGCCGACGCTGCTTACGATCCGTCGCTGCCGTACTGAAAAATTTGGGGGATACATGGCGGCCAAGGACGTGACCATCAAAAAAGGCTTCGTCAACGTCGGGGGTGGCCAGGTTCATTACCGCATGGCCGGGTCCGGCCCGCCGGTCATCCTGCTGCATGATTCCCCGCGCTCCTCGGTGCTTCATGTGCCGTTGCTCAAGGAGTTCGCCGACACCTTCACCGTCATCGCCATCGACACCCCCGGCTACGGCAACTCCACGCCGTTGAATCTGGGGCGACAGCTTGAAATCCCCGATTTCGGCACGGCGTTGGCCGAGACCATCGCCGCCTTCGGCGTGCAGCGCTGCCCGGTCTACGGCTTTCACACCAGCTCCAAGATCACCCTTTCATTTGCTTCAAAGCACCCCGAGCGCGTGGCCGTGGCGATCATGGACGGACTATCGCTGCCGCCCGGCGGCGCGGAAGCCGGTTTCATCGCCAGCTACATGAAGCCCTTCACGGTCACGGACTCAGGGAGTTACCTGGCGGAGGAATGGACCCGCGTGCTGGACTTCCAGCGCTGGTTTCCGTGGTTCGCGAAGACCAAAGACGCCCGCCTGCCGTCGCTGGGCAAGGACTTAGGTGCGTTGCACGAATACGCCATGGACCTGTTCATGGCGGGACCGCATTTTTCCGACGCCTATGCCGCCGCCATGCGCTACGTCGCACTACCGGCCATCACCACCTTGAAGGCGCGCGCGATCATCATGGCCCGCCAAGACGACGTGCTGCACGCCTACCTGAAGGCGCTGCCCGACCCGCTGCCGGCCGGCGTGACCAAGGAAAGCATCGCGCCGGACCGCGCGAAATGGCTGGCGCGCCTGCGCGAAATTTTCACCGAGTACGCCGACTTCAAGGGGGCCGCCAACTTCACGCCGCCCGATCCGCTCAAGCAGCCGGGCCGCGCAGACCTCGTGACCAAGGGCTATGTGAATTTTCCTCACGGGCAAGTGTTGGTGCGCCGGGCGGGAACCGGAACCGGGCGTCCCATCGTGTTCCTCTCGGATCTGCCGGGCTCGGCGCGACAGGATGAGGATTTATTGCTGGCCTTGGCGAAGGACCGCACCGCGTACGGCATCGACCTGCCGGGCTGCGGGGAGTCGAGCGCGTTGGCGCAGCCCAACCCGCAGGCCTACGCCGATACCATCGCGCGCACGATTGAATCTCTCGACCTCGGCCAAGTGGACCTGATCGCCGAGGGCATGAGTACGCCGCTGGCCGTGTGTCTGGCCGCCTCGCACGGCGGCTTGATCCGCACGCTGGTCCTGGACGGCTTGGTGATGGCCGAGCGCGACCAGCGCACCGAAATGCGCATCAATTACTGTCCCGATCTGCGTCCATCGCGCGAGGGCGCGCACTTGCACCGGACCTTCCACATGCTGCGCGACCAGGAAGCCCAGTGGCCCTGGTACGACGGCGCGAATGCTGCCATCCGCAAGATCACGCCGCGCGTGGGCGGTGGGCGGCTGCACATCCGCCTGCTGGAAACCTTGAAGCAGCACGCCCATTACGCCGAGGCGATTCAGGCCGCACTGGATGTGGATGTGGCTGCGCTGTTGCCCTCGGTCATCGGAAAATCCATCGTCTGTTCGGCGGCGGATGACCCGCGATATTCGTGCGCCGAGGGCGCAGCGAAGATGATGAAGAGCGCAAGCGTGCTGGTCCGCCCCGCCGACGTGGCCGCGCGCGCCGCGGCATTCCGGGCGGCACTGGGCTAACATGAAACGCCTGCTGATCGGAGCATTGGCCGCTTGTGTATGGGCCGGCCCTGCAGCAGCGCAGCAAATTCCAGTCAGCATCGCGGCCTTCTCCACGCCCCAGATTGCGTCGGATGCCATGTACCGCCGCTGGGGCGAGGCGTTGAAAGCCGCGCCCGGCGCGCCCTTCGACGTCAAACTGCTGGTGCGCGGCGAACTGGGCGCGGATGAAAACGTCTTCAACGCCCTGCGCCGCGAGCGCGTACAACTGGTTGGCGTGGGCTATGCCTCGGTGTCCACCGCGATCCCCGAGTTCACGGTGCTCAACGCGCCGTTCCTGTTCGAGGATTGGGACGAGGTGGATTACGTCTATGACAATCACCTGATCCCATTGCTGAATGATCTGTTGGCGCAGCATGGCTTTGTGGGACTTCGTCATTACGGGCAAGTGTGGCACGGCATCTATGGACGAAAGCCCATCACCGAGCCCGCGCAGATGAAAAATATGCGCTTCCGCGCGCTGATCGACGCCGCCTCGCAGCTCATCGCACGTGACCTGGGCGCGGACATGATTCAGATCCCTCTGACGGATATCGTCACCGGGCTGCAGACGGGACTGATCGACGCGGGCGAAACCAACGACCTGATTTATCTGATGACCGGCACCAACCGCGATGCGCCGGACTACACCTTCACGCGGCATACCACCTCGATCCTGACCATTCTGGCCAATACGAAATGGTGGAGCACCCTCTCGCCCGATCAACGCAAGCTGATCGACGCCGGATATGCCACAGCCGCCGAGGCGCGTTCGGCCATGCGCGCCAATGCCGTGACGGCCATGGCCGAGGCGACGGCGGCGGGCATGGTGCGCGGTCATGAGTTGGCGCCAGAGGCCCGGGCGCGTTGGCAAGCCGCCACATCGCCCGTTCATCAAAAGCTCATCGCCCAGGCTGGCGGGCGCGCAAGAGAGCTTTATGATCGTGTTCAAGAGGGCAAACGCGCCTATCGGCAACGCAAAGGTACCCCACCATGACCGACACCACGCGCCGCGATGTCCTCTCCGCCACTGCAGCCCTGTCAGGCGCCCTCATCCCATCCGCCCGAGCCGAAGAAATCGGCACGCCTAAGGTGGTGAAGTCCCTGGCCGCCGGCGGCAAGAAGATCGAACCCTATAAGGCCAGCTGCGTGCAGACGCGCGTGATCCCCACCTTCGACAAGTCGGGCAAATTCCGCGCCGACGCCCTGAAGGCCAACATCGACCGCGTGGTGCATTTCATCGACCGCGGTGCCGATGAGGTGGACGCGAAGCTGTATTCGTTCTCCGAGTTCTGTCTGCAGGCCGCCGAAAGCCCGACGACGGCAAAGGATTGGTTGCAAGCGTCCTTGCGCGTTCCGGGCAAGGAGACCGAGCGCATCTCCAAGGCCGCGCAGAAATCAAAATCGTATGTGGCCTTCAACACCACCGAGATCGTGCCGCAGTTCCCCGACCGCTATTTCCTCTCGGGTGTCATCATCGGGCCCACGGGCGACGTGGTGCTGAACTACCGCAAACTCTACGACCTGACGACCAAGACGCGGCCCAGCGACGTGTGGACCGAGTGGCTCGACAAGATGGGGCCGGATTCGGTGTTTCCCGTGGCCGACACCGAGATCGGACGCCTTGCGTCCGTTGTGGCGCTGGACGTCAACTGGCCCGAGATGGCGCGCAGCTTCGTCTTCAACGGCGCGGAAGTGCTGCTCAACCCCACCGCCTCGCCGCTGCCGCCGGGCGCGGCCTCGCCCGACATCCGCACCCAGATCCGCCGCGTGCGCGCCTACGAGAATATGGCCTATGTGCTGCTGTCGAACCTGGGCCCCGTCGGCCCCGACGACGGCGGCCCGCCGGCGCCGCGCGTGCCCTCGGAGATCGTCGACTATCTGGGCAAACCGCTGGCCACGGCGGCCGACGGCGGCGAAGGCTTCATCACCGCCATGATCGACATCGACGCGCTGAGAAAAGCCCGCGTCACGCCCAGCGCGCAGAACTGGCTGGCGGAGCTGCAAGTGCCGGTTCACAAGCTAGCCTATGACAACGCCAGGTTCTTCCCGGTCGACGCCCTGGCCCAAACCCCGCTGCAAAGTGCCAAGGACTATGACCCCATCAAGGCCCGCGTGATCGAGGACCTGCTGGCGCGCGGCATCATCAAGGCACCGGGCGCGTGAACGCGCCGCCAACATTTCGGCGAGCGGTCGCCGCTGATGTGCCCGTGATCGTGGCGATGTTGACCGACGATGAACTGGGCGCAAAAAGGGAGGGGTCGTTCGAGGCGGGGCGGGAAAACTATATGGCCGCGTTTGCCGCCATCGACGCCGAGCCCAACAACGAGCTGTGGGTGGTGGAACACGGCAGCGACGTGGTGGGATGTTTCCAACTGACCTTTATTCCCGGCCTGTCGCGCATGGGGTCGACGCGCTGCCTGATAGAAGCGGTGCGGATTGCCTCGAAGCGGCGCGGACAGGGACTGGGCGGTAGGGCGATGTCATGGGCCATCGCCCGGGCACGCGAGAAAGGCTGCGCGGTGGTGCAGCTCACCTCCGACCTTTCGAGAACGGATGCACATCGCTTCTACGAGCTGCTGGGTTTTGCAAAGTCGCACGCGGGCTTTAAACTAAAGCTTTAAGCACAAAGCCCGTTCGCATCCCGAATCCCGGCCGTAAAAACACCGGGACAGCCGAGCCGGGTGGGCTATAACCCGCCCATGGCGCGCTTCGACATCGACTTCTCGGCCGTCCGCGAGACGCTGAGCAACCGCAACTTCCGCATCTTCACCGCCGGCAACGCCGTGTCGCTGCTGGGCACGTGGGTGCAGCGCATGGCGGTGGGCTGGCTGACGTGGGAGCTGACCAAATCCGGCGCGTGGCTGGGCGCGGTGGCCATGGCCGAATTCATTCCCGTCATCGTGCTGGCGCCGATCACCGGGGTCATCGCCGACCGCTTCGACCGGCGCAAAATCGCCATCTTCGGCCAGTGCTTCGCATTGCTGCAATCGGCCGCGTTGGCGGTCTTGACCATCAGCGGGAACATCACGCCCCTGCTGATCTTCATGCTGCAGTTGTTCGCGGGTGTGGTGCAGCCGCTGATCCAGACCGCGCGGCTGGTGCTGGTGCCGATGATGCTGCCCAAGGAGCGCGTGGGCAACGCGGTGGCCGTCACCTCGCTGATCTTCAACACTGCGCGCATTTTGGGGCCAGCCGTGGGCGGGGTGATCATCACTTCCGTCGGCGTCGGCTGGAGCTTCGCACTCAACGCGGTCAGCTACGTCGGCGTCATCAGCGCGTTGTCGGCGCTCAACCTGCCCGCGCACGGTATCGCCATCCGGCGCGGCGCGGCATGGGCGGGCATGGCGGCCGACATGGCCGCCGGCTGGCGCTATACGCTCAAACATCCGCTGCTGGGCTGGTTCATCCCCATCGTCGGCGTGGCCTCGACGCTGACTTGGCCCATCGGCGATTTGATGGCGGGCATCGCCGACGAAGTATTCCAGCGCGGGGCGGGCGGCCTGGCGGCCATGACCGCGGCGCAGGGCATCGGCGCGATCTTCGGCGGGCTTCTGCTCGCCCAGCGGCCCACCGCCGACGGCCTGAGCCGCATCGTCATCGGCGCGATGATCATGAGCGGGTTGAGTGTTTCGGTGTTCGCCATGATGGATGAAACACTCTACGTCGTCGCGCTGGGCGTGCTGACCATTTCGGCGTTCTTCGGCGTCATGGTCGGCGTGGGCTCGCAGTCGCTCACCCAAACCGTGGTCGATGACGCCATGCGCGGGCGATCGTTGAGTGTTTGGTACACCATCACCCGCGCCGGGCCCGCCATCGGGGCGCTGGCGCTGGGCACGCTGGCCAATCGTTTTGGGTTTGAAGCGCCGCTGTTCGCGGCCGGTGCGATCACCGCCGCCGTGGCGGCGCTGACGCTGTTCATCCGCAACCCGCAGGGACCGGTGAAGCCGGATCAGCCTAAAGCCGCTGATTAACCTCCCACACGAACCCGTCGGGATCGTGGAAGCCCATGGAGCGCAGCTTGGTCTCGCCCGCGTTGCCGGTCTTGGGCACGGCGCGGTCTAAGGGCGCGCGCGTCACCTTTACGCCGTCGGCCTGCACCTTGGCGAACAGGCCGTGCGCGTCGTCGGTGCCCGCCACGAACAGCGCGCGGCCGACGCCGTAGGTCCATGTGACCTCGCCGGGATCGGGCAGCGGGTCCTTGATGAACTGCAAGGCTGCGGCCATGCCGATGTAGTCGTGCTGGCACTTCGCAACAGCGAACCGGACGGTATCGCCGGCCTTGCCCGCCGCCAGCATGCCCTCGATCTGCATGGTGGAGTCTTGAATTTTCGGCAGACCCAGGGCCTTGTCGAAAAAGCCCAGCGTGCGCTCGATGTCGCGCACGATGCAGGTGGTGCGGCGGATCAGGAATTGTTCGGGGTTGGGCCGGTTATAACGGTAGTAGGTCTCGTAGAAGAACCCCTCGGGGTCGAAGAACGCCATGGAGCTGTATTCGATGGTTCCCGCCCCGCGCGGATCGGGGAAGGTGCCGTCCTTGGGCGGGGAATGGATGCGCGCGCCCGGGAACGCCTCGATTTTTTTCACCAACGCGGTCATATCGGGGACGTCGGCCACCAGCACCACGTCGCCGATGCCCAGGCGCGTTCGTACGGGGGGTTCGGGCAGGCGCGGGGTGGTCCACTCCAAGAGGCCGATCTTGCCGATGTCCTTGTCCGCGCCTTCCATGATGACCAGCTTCACCTGATCACCGGGCTTGCCACAGGGGATGATGCCGCCCGAGAGCACGAGGTTGGATTGGTAGTCGACGCGCCAGCCGAGCACGTCGCGATAAAAGCGCATCATGCGCTCGGCATCGCGGACGATCAGCGTAGTGCGTTTGAGCGTAACGGACGACATGGGCACTCCCGGCTTTTGGAAACCGAGTGTAGGACGCGCCACGCGGTCATGTCAGCTTGATCTTCGCTAAGTCGCGGCGACCGTGGAGAACGCGGAGCACCAGAACGCCTCGGGGTTCAGGACGATAAAAGACGAGCCAATTGCGATAGGCAATGCGGCGCGTTTCAAGTTCACGATGTTCGACAAGCAGCCCCGTCATGGGCTGTGTTGCGAGCAGGATCAACCGGTCACGAATCTCATCCGCCCACCGATCTGCCGCGTAGGGATTGCGCGCCGAAATATAGTTGAAGATATCATCGATATCCGATCGCGCCGACTCGGACAATCGAAGCTGCATCATTTCAGTTCAGATGAGGGTGAAGCTATACCGGGTTTCGCAATACGTTCGAACCACGGCGCTTAACGTCCGCGAAGAACGCCTTGAGTTCAGCTTCGCCAGAGATCTCGATAAATTCACCGCGCGCAACTTGCGCTTCGGCCTCGTCCAACGCCTTGTTGATATAATCCCAGTCAAGATCTTTGTCGGATGTGCCAACAGCGCTCAAGGCATAGTGAATCGCATCCTCGACCGAGGAGAAATGTCCGGCGGCCATAAGGCGATCAAGCAGTTGCTGGGTCTCGGGTTTCAGCGTGATGGTCATGTTCAGATGATAGCACAACGGGCTTGGTTTATCTACGCCGTCACCCGCCGCGTGTTGAGTTCGTAGAAATAACCGTCGGGATCGAAGAAGCTCATGGTGGTCATCGTCAACGTGCCGCCGTCGGCGGCGGGAGCGCTGTCGTCGATGGGCGGGGAGAAGATATAGGCGGGCGCGCCCTGCATGCGGGCATGAACGTTTCGAACGTCTTTTGCGCTGGCGACAAAAATCGCATCGCGGATTTGCAAGGGGCGCTTGGGCAGCGGCGGATGCTCAATCGGCGGGTCAAGGAACGCCATGATGCCGAGCATGCCCACGACCGGATCGTTGCCCTTCAAAATCGCCACACGCACCGTTGCACCCGGCTCGCCCGCCGGCAGTACCTGGCCACCCACTGTCATGGTCTGGTCGTACCACAACTCCATACCCATGATGCGGCGGTAAAAATCCACGCTGAGGTCGATGTCGCGCACGATCAGCGTCGTCCGGCGGACGGCGAACTGCGGCACGTTGGGCGCGTTGCGTTTGTGATTGACCTCGAAGAAGAATCCATCGGGGTCGAAGAACGACAGCGTGGTCATCTCGATTTTACCCTTGCCGTCGGGCGTGGGCACCGACCAGTCGTGCGGGTGGCAATGGATGTGGCAGTCGGGCGATGCCTTCAACCGGGCGTAAAGTCCGTCGAGGTCGGGCGTTTCGGTCACCACCACGATGTCGCCGATGCCCATGCGTTTGCGGTACGGCGCTTTGGGCTTGTCGAGCGACGGGTCGATCCACTGGAGCAATCCAATTTTTGCGACGTCCTTGTGGTTGCCCTCCATGATGCCGAGGTGGACCTTGGCACCCGGCACGCCGGCGGGAATGATCTTGCCGCCGACCGTCATGGGCTGGTCGTAATAAAGCGTCATACCCAGAACGTCGCGGTAGAACGCGATGGATCGGCACACGTCTTCGACGATCAGCGTGGTGCGTTTAAGGAATGTTTCGGACATCGACCGCCAGGCGTTTCAAACTACTTCGGGAGTTTGATATTGCCCTTGGCGTCGATTTTCCAGAACGGATTGTAGGCCACTTCCCAGGCGTGGCCATCAGGGTCGGCGAAGTAGGCGGTGAAGCCGCCCCAGAACGCCTGGCCCGCGTCGCGCAATATGGTGCCGCCCGCCTTCTTGGCCTTGGCCAGCACCTGCTTCACCTGGGTCTGGGTGCCGACGTTGTAGGACAGCGTGACGTTGTCGAACCCGGAGCCCGGCCGGTCCACCCCTGCGTCCTTCGCCAATTCCTTGGTCGGGAACAGCACGAGCGCGCAGCCGTTCATCTGGAAGAAAGCGACGTTCTCGTCGCTGGCCTTGGTGGATTTCCAGCCGAGATTTTCGTAGAACGCGCGCGAGCGGTTGACGTCGGCGACGCCCAAGGTAATGGCGCTGATGCGTTGGTCCATGGGACCTCCTGTGCGCGGGGCAGAACGCATCCCCCCGCGTCGATCACACCAGCCTATAGGAAGCCGACCCCTCTGCTGAGAGGGTTTTCTGGCCTTGACAGTGGCAGATGCCGCGCTAGAGCGACTCTGAGTCGGCGGCGAAGGTCACTTAAATCCCAGCACACCGGGGTTCAATTGCCGCCCGGGGTCGAGCATGTCCTTGATTTTTGTCACGAAGGCCTGCGTTTCGGGCTTGAGCGAGGTCAGATACGGATAGGTTTTGCCGATCTGGTTGGACGACGCGCCGAACTCGGCGAACAGCTCGGCGAACTTCAGCCGGATTTCGTGCACCAGGGCGGCGGCGGCCGGGTTGGCGGCGGGCTCCTTCAGCTTGGCCAAGTGGCCGGGCTCGGGCGTGCGCACATGGACCGGCAGCCAGGAATCGTCCCAATGCAGCACCGGCTCGTAACTGAAGGCATAGGAGTCGATGGCGATGAACAGCCGCGACACCCAGATGCCGTGCTGCGTCATGCGCTCTTTATAAGGCACCAATAATTTTTCACCCGCCGCGATAATGGCAGATGCGTCCGAGTGCGCCACCTTGGCATTCATGGCGGCCCAGCGGTCGCCCTTGGGGCCCAACACACCGTTCAGTGGCTTGAACGGATCGGCGCGGACTGCTTTAGGAATAGAGTTGGGCATCTCCTCGCCCTTGAAGCGCGCCGCGATCTCGCGCGCCGTGGCCAAGTCGGCCTCCACCGCCGCGTCAGCCCGCCCGCCCGCGACCATGTGCAGCGAGAACATGCCGTCCTTGGCGAAGCTGCGCCCGGCCATGATTAGCTTCGCACCCTCGATCAGGCCCTTGGCGAAGGAGCCCTGGCCCTTGACCACGCCCGCCAGCGTTTTGATGTCCTCGACCACGTTGGCCCCGGCGAGGTTCTTGTCGGTCGACTCGGGGTCGAAAATATATGCCTCTTCGGCGATGCTTGAGCGCGCGATCTCGCTCATCGCCTGGCCCGCCAGATCGATGCTGGGGAAGGCGAAGGATGCGAATCCAATCGACTTCGGCGTGCGGATCAGTTTCAGCGTCGCCTTGGTCTTGATGCCGAAGGCTCCGCCGTCGTGAATGAACAGCCCCGTCAGGTCCGGGCCGTAGGTGCGGTAGAACGGCTTGGCGTTCTTGAAACCGCCCTGCCCGGTGGTGATCACCGTGCCGTCGGCCAACACGACGTCCAGGCCCAGCACGATGTCGGCACCCTGGCCGTAGCGCGCCGTGCCCATGAACAGGGCTCCTTGAGAAAGCCCGCCGCCGACGGTCGCGCGGATGCCCGAGAAGGTGCCGAAGAACGGCAGGCGGAGTCCTTTTGGTTTAAGCGCGTCGTAGATCTGCTTCCATGTCACCCCGGCCTCGACCGTGATGTACATGTCGGCTTCGTTGATTTCCAAGATGCGGTTGAGCGCACCCACGTCCACCATCACGGTGTCGGGACGGATCGGGGTATATCCGTTCGTGTACGACATACCGCCGCCGCGGCCGATGACGGCGTAACCCGCCGACGTCGCCGTGCCGATGGCTTTAGCGAGTGTCGGCACGTCTTTGGGCCGAATCGCCGCGGCACAATGCTCGCCCTCGGAGTACACATCGGCGGAATAAAATCTCCGCTCGGCGGCGTCGGTGATGACTGCGTCCTTGCCGAGAATGTCGATCAGCCGTTCGACCAGCCGGTCGTTGCGGTTCTGGGTATCGGCGTTCATAACGCTCTCCGTCGCTTTAGAAAAAGGCCTGAAGGCCGGTCTGCGCCCGGCCCAGGATCAACGCATGCACATCGTGCGTGCCTTCGTAGGTGTTGACGGTTTCCAGGTTCAGCATGTGGCGGATGACGTGAAACTCATCGACGATGCCGTTCCCACCATGCATGTCGCGCGCCGTGCGCGCGATCTCCAGCGCCTTGCCGCAGTTGTTGCGCTTCATGATCGACACGGCCTCAGGCGCGGCTGTCCCTGCGTCGATCATGCGGCCCAATTGCAAAACGCCGTGCAGGCCCAACGTGATTTCCGTCTGCATGTCGGCGAGTTTTTTTTGCACCAGCTGGTTGGCCGCCAGCGGCCGGCCGAACTGATGGCGGTCCAGCGTGTATTGCCGCGCGGCGTGCCAGCAAAACTCGGCCGCCCCCATTGTGCCCCAGGCAATGCCGAAGCGCGCCTTGTTCAGACAGCCGAAGGGTGCCTTGAGCCCCTCGCCGTTTGGCAACCGCGCGTCTTCGGGCACGATCACGTTGTCCATGACGATTTCGCCGGTGACGGCAGCGCGCAGGCTCATCTTGCCTTCGATCTTGGGCGCGGACAGGCCCTTCATTCCCTTCTCAAGGATAAAGCCGCGAATCACGTCATCCTCGGTCTTGGCCCAAACCACGAACACATCGGCCACCGGCGAGTTGGAGATCCAGGTCTTGGCACCACTGAGCGCGTAACCGCCGTTCACCTTTTTTGCGCGCGTGGCCATGCTGCCGGGATCGGAGCCGGAATTGGGTTCGGTCAGGCCGAAGCAGCCGACCCACTCACCCTTGGCCAACTTGGGCAGATATTTCTTGCGCTGCGCCTCGGAGCCGTACGCAAAGATCGGATACATCACGAGCGAGGACTGCACCGAGACCATCGAGCGATAGCCGGAATCCACCCGCTCGATCTCCCGCGCGATCAGGCCGTAGGCGACGTGGCTGACGCCGGGTCCGCCGTACTGCTCCGGGATGGTGGGGCCCAGCAGGCCCAGCGCGCCCATCTCGGGGTAGATCGCCGGGTCGATGGTTTCATGGCGGAAAGCCTGCACCACGCGCGGCAACAATTTGCCCTGGGCGTAGCTGCGCGCCGTATCGCGGATCAGGCGTTCGTCTTCGCTCAATAAAGCATCGAAGCCCAGCGGGTCCTGCCAGTTGAACTTAGCCCATTGCGTCGGGTGTGCCGCATGGGCGGTCGGCGCGGTTTGCGGTTTGGTCGTCATGCGGGCGTTTTAGCACATGCAAAGAATATATGTCTCATTCGGGTTGAGCATGGTTCGGGTGGGGTTTAGGATTTCCGCATGGCCTCCACCCTTGTTGAAAAAATCATTGCCCGTGCGGCGGGAAAAACCTCCGTCCGGCCCGGCGAGATCGTGACCTGCGCGGTCGACCTGGCCATGATTCTGGACTCCGGGGGCCCGCGCAAAATCTGGCCCCGGCTG